>Ga0209415_10001891_pt1 | contig 39612 bp, 27 predicted proteins | sample PeaSoiSIISIP2007_FD_187696 | JGI IMG/M metagenome (GOLD analysis project Ga0209415, IMG submission 187696) | Peat soil microbial communities from Weissenstadt, Germany - SII-SIP-2007 (SPAdes) (version 2) | ecosystem: Environmental > Terrestrial > Soil > Wetlands > Peat | place: Germany...
GAGGACGGGATCTCAGTGGCGGAGACTCTCAGGCTGGCTTTCAGCCGGCTGCGGCCAGGATTGGCCGCCCTTTCTAACTCAGGACACTACCAGGATCACCTCTTAGCCCCAATGCTGTTCGCTTTGGGTTGCGAGAGCATACACAGTCTCAGAGGGCCGATTGACAATCGGCCAGCAGGTTGGCAACCGGTTGGCAACCTGCCCCACATAGCGGCGAGCCCCAAGCAGGAGTAGTGGCGTTTTCTTCAGAAGCGTTAAGCGGCCGATTCAAAATCGGCCAGCAGGATAAAATCCTGCCTCACCTAAGCTAAGGCTACAGTCTGCTCTTGGCGGGAGATGGGGACGATCCTAGTGGATCTTCTGCACGAGTGCGCCGCTCAGGGCGACCGGGTCCATGCCGTCCGCCGTAATGGCGTAGCCGGCGATGTATCTGCCCGTCCGTACAAAGCACATACGTCCGAGGTATTTGTCGGTGCTCTGAAAGGCATCGTCGCCTAGTTTGACGGGCGTGGTATCGCCGAATCGCTGGCGAAGGCCCTGCATGACCGCGGCGGCGGACTCCGGGGTGTCCTCCAGCACCACGAATGCCTTGCCGTAGTCGTATTGCGCCACGTACCCGCGCTTGAGGATCCGCAGGCCGAGCACGCTTTCCGGAGCCAGCTTCAGGGTTTGCTGCTTCTCCGTGGGGAACCACGCCAGCGCCGCGGGCGGAGACGTGCTGCCCGGGACGAGTTTGTCCAACGCGGCCGCCCACTGCTGCAGCGGAACCGTGAAGTCGCCTTCCGGGTTGGCGGCGATCTCCACGTAGTACTTGCCCTTGGCGAAAATCAGGCGGCGCGGCACAATTTGCCCGCCCATGCCGACGGCGTATGCCGGATGCCTCAGATCGCGCGTGGCGCTGAACCAGCCAAACGCGTTGTCCGCGTCGCCCATGTCGGAGATATCGATTACGAAAGTGGTCTCGCCCTGCTTGCAGGTGATCCCGTGCATGTTCTGAAAATTATAGGAGAAGTACCCCTCCGAGTTTCCGTCCATGTACTCGTAGAGGTTGTCGGTGGTGTAATACCGCGGCTGACCGTCCTGAGTCCACCCGGGCGCCAGGCTGCACGAGGGGGCGACCGCCCGATCTTCGGCGGCCGCCAAGACGAACGCGAACAGGCCCAGAGCGATGCCCAAACCCGGGAGGAGCTTCAGCATGCAAAAAGCTCCTGGGCTCGGCTCAACCGCGCCGATACATGCACGCCGTGCGGGCACTGAACCGCGCAGGTCGTGCAATCGCTGCAGCGAACATTCTGATGCTCGGCGGACATGCGCTGGAAGTTTTCCCGCCCTAACGGGAACTGACCGTATCCGTCGGCGTACATGACGAAGCGCACCATGTCGGCCACCGGCAGCCCCTTGGGGCACTTTCCGTCGCACTCGCCGCACATGCGGCAGAAGTACGGTGTGATTTCCTCCAGGCGGGCCGACAAAATCTTAGCGTCGGCGTCGGTGAAGCGCTCGGCCATGACTCGGAAATTCTGCTCGAGCTGGTCGATATCGGTCATGCTGGGAACGGTGGTGGCGATGCCGGGTTGGTTGATCGCCCACTTGAGCGCCGCGGGGGCGAAGTTGGCGGGCCGTGGCGGTTGAGCGGCGCCGCGTCCCCGGCCTGCCCTAGCCATCACCTTCATGGCGATCACGCCCACGCCGGCCTGGGTCAGCTTCTCGATCGCGGGGCCGTAGCTGGCAGCCGAAGCGAAGTTGTATTGCACCTGCACGACTTCGAGTTTGGCTTCGACTACCCGATCGACGATGGCCGGCAGATTGTGCGTGCTCACGCCCATGAAGCGGATCTTGCCCTGCTGCTTGGCCTTGCGCTGGGCCTCCACCAGCTCATCGGAAATCTGCGCCGGGTCGCCTAAACCGTGAAGGTGCCAGACGTCCAGGTGGTCGGTGCCGAGCTCCCTGAGGCTGGTGTCGAGCTCCGCCAGGATGCCCGGTCCCGTGTGGGTATCGCATTTGCTCGCCAGGAAGATGTCCTTCCGTTTCGCTCCCAACGCCGCTCCCACCATGCGCTCGTTCTGGCCGCCCTGGTAATTACGGGAGGTATCGAAGTAGTTGATACCCATATCCACACCCCTGGTGATCACGGTGGGGTCGGAAGTGATCATGCAGCCGTAGCCCACGGTCGTAACCCGTAAGCCGGTCTTTCCAAGGGTCCTGTATTGCAGCGCCGGACCGGAAGACGACCGGGCAGGCGGTTGGGGTTGCGATTGTTCGGAACTCGAGGAACGGGTTGCCGACGCGACGGCTGGTATGGCTAGGCCGGCCGCCAGAAAATTGCGACGAGACGGGGCGTTGTTCATGAATCCTCCACGGATAAAAGGATGTTAACATCTTATTCTATCCGGAGTGAAGGGCCTTGACAACGCATTTTGCGAAATGGCCGTGGCAAATTTCTTGGATTCTGGGGATGGATGTGGTGTATACTGACACCAGTCAGGGAGTTTTGGATGGGATTATCCGCTTGAAACCCCTGGATCGGCATAAAAAGGCCCACAACTTAGGAGGCAAACGTTATGGGAAAAGGCTTTCCGCGCAGGAGTCTCTTTCAACTGGCCGGAGCCGCGGCGTTGCTGCGCAGCCGCGTCGTATCGGCCCAACAGGCACCACCCCCCGGACAGGCGCCGACCGTTCCGGGTCAGCCCGGGCCAGGCGGACGCGGACGAGGAATGGGGATGGGGGGCAACACCGAGCCGTTCCCCGAACTGGAACGCAGGGCGACGGTGGCGCTGATCCACGGAGACGAACGCCGCAAGAACGTATACGACGCCCTGATGGCCGTCGATAAAGACCTCCAGCCGAAGCTGAGGACCAGGAAGTACGTGGTCATCAAGCCCAACTTCGTCAACACGGTGAACCAGTTGGCGGCCAGCCATGCGGACGCCATGCGCGGGATCCTGGACTATCTGTCCGAGCGCTTCAAGGGGCCGGTGGTCATCGCCGAATCGTCGGCGGGGAATACTCAGCAGGGTTACGACAACTTCAAGTTCACCGCTTTGCCCGCGGAGTACAAGAAGCAGCAGTTGCAACTGATCGATCTGAACGTGGAAGCCAAGTTCGAACGAATCACGGTGCTCGACAAAGACCTCCATATCGTTCCCATGCGCCTGGCAGCGCGGTTGCTCGACCCCGAGGCCTTCGTGATTTCCTCGGCCATGCTGAAAACTCACAACACCGCCATTGCTTCGTTGTCGATCAAGAACATGGTATTGGGAGCGCCGCTGCACAATGCGCCCAACGAGACCACCCGCTGGAACGAGAAGCGCAAGTTCCACATCGGTCTCCGAATGACCCACTACAACATGCTCCTGACGGCTCAGCGCCTTGCGCCGAGCTGGGGCGCTTCGGTGATCGATGGCTATGAGGGCATGGAAGGCAACGGTCCCAATTCGGGGACCCCGGTTCCCTCACGGCTGGCCATCGCTTCGGCGGATTTCGTGGCCGCCGACCGCATTGGCGCTCAATGCATGGGTGTCGACCCGGAGTGGATGGGCTACGTCAAATACTGCGGCGAGCTCCATCTTGGCCAGTTCGATGAAAGCAAGATCGAGGTGATCGGCGCGAAGGTTGCGGACGTCAAGAAGGCCTACCGCATGCATCCCGATATCGACCGGGAGTTGCAATGGCAGGGCCCCATGACGGAGCTGCCCTTCAACCTGGGTTGGGTGACGCCGCAGCACGGCACCGGCGAGAACGCCTGAGCCGCCTTGAGCCACCTGACAGTATCCGGCAGGAATCGGATTTCCAAGGTATACTATCATTCGGACAGTCGGAGGGGACTGCGACGGCGAGCCTGGCCGCTACGAGCCTGACGGGGCATGTGCTGGGTAACCTGATGTCCGAGTTCTGGCCCGAAGTTCAAGAAAAGTTCTTTCGGGAAAAATCGAAAAACTGAAGCGATTCGCGCCCTAAGCTGATGAGCACGCCCCCCCCGAGCTTGCCCGCCCGTCTGACTCGCCGCGGTGTAGCCGCCTTGGCTTGCGCGTGTCTTTCCGCGAGCCTTGCCGCCGCGGAATCGCCGCATGGCACGGCCATTGAGGCCCGCCTCTTGACTCCCATTTCGACCTACCGCGCCAAGCCCGGGATGGAGATCGCGGCGGCTGTGGCTACGCCGCTCTGCGCGGACGGGGCGAGCGTGCTGCCGGAAGGGACGGAGTTGCGCGGGGTGGTGAAGCGGGTCGGCAAGGTGGGGCTGGGGCTGGTGCATGAGAGCGCGGGGCTGAAACTGGAATTTACGCGGTTGGACCTGCCGGACGGGCGTGAGTTCACGGTGGCGGCGCACCTGGTGGCGGTCGATAACGCGCGGGAACGGGTGGACCGCAAGGGGAACATCCACGGAATTCGCGCCACCGCGACGCTATCGAATCGCGTCGGGGAGCGGATTGTTTTCGCTGCGTTCGGACATCCGGCGGCCATGATTCCGCTGTTCGTAGTAGAAACGGCTATGTTCCATTTCCCGGAGCCGGAGATCGAATTCCGGCGCGGCACGGTGATTCAACTCAATGTGGAGTTTCCGGAGCAGCTCGGGGAGGTGGCGCCGTGCCCGCTGCCGGAAGTGGAGTCCTCGCCGGAGGAATGGGCAGGCATGCAGCAAGCGGTGGACGCGCTGCCCTACTGGACGTACTCGAAGCGGCAGCGGCAGCCGATGGACCTGGTGAACCTGCTGTTCGTGGGCTCGCAGGAGGAGTTGGACCGGGCGTTCGCGGCGGCGGGGTGGACCGGAGCGCGCGCGAATTCCATGTGGGCGGGTGTGACGGCCATCCGCGCGATCGCCGAACAGCGGAGCTTTTCGGACGCACCGATGCGGACCCTGCTGCTGGACGGCCGGGAGCCGGATTTCCGGCTGCAAAAGAGCCTGGACACATTCGAGAAGCGCGACCATCTGCGGATCTGGAAGCGCGAGGGGGAGTTGGACGGGCATCCGCTGTGGGCGTCGGCCGCGACGCGCGACTTGGGGACCACATTCGGAATGCACCCATTCGGGTTCACGCACGCGATTCAGGGCGATGTGGACCTGGAGCGGGACAAGGTGGTCCACGACCTGATCTTCACCGGCTGCGTGGATTCGGTGGCATACGTGCAGAGGCCGGAAGGAGTACGGGAGACGGGACAGGAGTACCGGAAAGGCGTGAGCACGGACGCACGGGTGGCAGTGATCACGTTGAACGGCTGCACGCAACCGCGCCAGGACTTCGAGACTGTGGAGCCGTGGCCGAGGCCCGGCAAAGTGGTCCGATTGATCCGGCGCGTGACGCTGACGGCGCGCAACCACTTTATTCGGGACAACCTGTTGTACCGCAGCGCGGATGCGATACGGCTGGGCTACCTGGCGCTCCGGAGATTGAAACAGCAGGCCAGGCAGGAGGGGCGGGCGCGGCAATTGGAAGCGTGTCTGCGCAGCGCGCCAGCGGCGGGATCGAAGTAGAAACGGTCTGCCTCGCTGACCGTCTTTACTCGATCGCCAGCAGCAAATCCTTCGCCTCCACATGCCCGCCGGGCTGCACCAGTAACTGCTTCACAGTCCCGCTCACCGGCGCATACACCGTGCTCTGCATCTTCATCGCTTCCATCACGAGGAGGCGGTCGCCTTTCTTGATCTGCTGGCCCAGTTCCACCGCCACCGTCGAGACCACCCCTGGAATCGGCGCGCCGATCTGCCCGGGCGCGCTCGGGTCGGCCTGCGCCCTCGCCTTCTCCTTCACATCCAGCTTGCGGTCGCGTACCGTGACCTCGCGCGGCTGGCCGTTCAGTTCGAAGAACACCGTGCGCGTGCCATCCGGATGCGGCTCGCCCAGCGCCTGGAACTTGATGGCCAGGGTTTTGCCGGGCTCCAGTTCGACGGCCACCTCTTCGCCCCGCGTCATCCCGTAGTAGAACTGCGGCGTCGGCAGCACTTCCACGTCGCCGAAGCTCTGCCGGTTGCGCGCGAACTTGAGGAACACCTCCGGATACATCAGGTAGCTGAGCGCTTCGTCGCGCGAGGGCTTCCGTCCAATCTTCTTCTCGATGGCCGCCGCGGACTCGTCCAGGTCGATCTTCGGAAGGTTCGCACCTGGCCGTCCCCTTTGCGGCTTCGCGCCACGCAGCACGATTTTCTGCAGCTTCGGGGGCCACCCGCCTTCCGGCTCGCCCAGCGACCCCATGAACATCTCGATTACCGATGTCGGCAGCGTCAGGTTGTGGTCGGGCGTTAGCCGCTCGAACCCCTCCATCGTCAGGTGGTGGTTCACCAGGAAGATCGCCATGTCGCCCACCACCTTGCTCGAGGGCGTCACTTTGACGATGTCGCCGAATGCCATGTTCACGTCCGCATACATGCGCGCAATCTCGTGCCAGCGGTCGCCCAATCCCATGGATTCGGCTTGCTCCTTCAGATTCGTGTATTGGCCGCCGGGCATCTCGTGGATGTAGACCTCGGCGCTGCCCGATTTCGGACCCGTGTCAAACGGCGCATAGAATTCGCGCACGATCTCCCAGTAATCCGCGCACGCGTTCAGCGCGTCCAGGTCGAGCCCCGTGTCGCGCCGGGTATGGCGCAGCGCCGCGACCATCGAATTCAGATTGGGCTGGCTGGTCGAGCCGCTCATCGAAGCCACCGCGCCATCGGCCACATCCACGCCGGCATCCGCGGCATTCAGTACGGAAGCCGCGTTGAGCCCGCTGGTATCGTGGGTGTGGAAGTGGATCGGAATCCCCACTTCCTGGCGCAGCGTTTTCACCAGCTTCTCCGCCGCGTACGGTTTCACGAGGCCGGCCATGTCCTTGATGGCGAGAACATGCGCGCCCATGCGCTCCAGTTCCTTGGCCATGCGCACGTAGTATGCCAGCGAGTACTTGTCGCGCGCGGGGTCGAGAATGTCGCCGGTGTAGCAGATGGCGGCTTCGCACACCGATCTCGTCCGCCGCACGGCTTCCATGGATGCCTTCATGTTGGGCAGCCAGTTCAGCGAATCGAAGATGCGAAAAATATCGATGCCCTGCGCCGAGGCTTCGTAAATGAACTCCGCCACTACGCTGTCGGGATACGCCGTGTAACCCACCGCGTTAGAGGCGCGCAGCAGCATCTGGAAACAGATGTTCGGAATCGCCTGCCGCAGCCGGCGGAGGCGCGCGAACGGGTCTTCGTGCAGAAACCGCATGGCCACGTCGAAGGTTGCCCCGCCCCACATTTCCAGGCTGAAGAGGTTGTGCAAACGATGCGCCAGGAAATTGGCGATGGCGAGCATGTCGTACGAGCGAACCCGCGTGGCCAGCAGGGATTGATGGGCATCCCGGAAAGTGGTATCGGTCATCAACAGCCGCTTCTGCTTACCAATCCATTGGGCGAATCCTTCGGGCCCGAGCCTCTGCAGGAGCTGCCGTGTCCCATCCGGCGGCGGCGATGGATCGTGTGGCGGAACCGGCGGCGTGCGCAGCCGCGGCGGGCAAGGCTTGCCCGCGATCGCCGGATTGCCGTTCACGATCACGTCAGACAGGTAGCTCAGGAGCTTCGTCGCGCGATCCCGCCGCGCAACGAAGCGGAACAGCTCGGGCGTCTCCTCCAGCCAGCGCGTAGTGACACGTCCCTCCTGGAAATCCGCGTGGTTCACCACGTTCTCCAGAAACGGAATGTTGGTCTTCACGCCGCGCACGCGGAACTCACGCAGGCTGCGATCCATGCGCTGGCAGGCGTGCGGGAATTCGCGGCCCCACGCCGTGGTCTTCACCAGCAGCGAGTCGTAATACGGCGTGATCACGGCGCCGCTGTACGCCGACCCGCCGTCCAGACGGATGCCGAAGCCCGCGGGTGAGCGGTACGTCGAAAGCTTTCCGTAGTCGGGAACGAAATTGTTGGCTGGATCTTCCGTGGTGATGCGGCATTGCAGCGCGTAGCCATAGAGCGGCACCTGGTCCTGCCGCGGAAGGTTCATTTCGGCGCCGTGCAGTTCGTGTCCCTGAGCAACCTGAATCTGGCAGCGCACCAGGTCGATGCCGGTCACCATTTCGGTGACGGTGTGCTCCACCTGAATCCGCGGATTGACTTCGATGAAATACCACTCGCCTGTATCGGCATCCACCAGGAACTCCACCGTGCCGGCGTTGTAGTATCCGGCGGCCTTGGCCAGCGTGACGGCGGCCTCCGCCAGCGACGCGCGAATACGCGGATCCAAGGAAACCGCGGGCGCCACTTCGACCACTTTTTGATGGCGCCGCTGCACCGAGCAATCGCGCTCATACAGATGGAGAATGTTGCCGTGCCGGTCGGCCAAAACTTGCACTTCGATGTGGCGCGCCCGCCGCACGAAGCGTTCCAGGAATACAGCCTCGTTGCCGAAGGCCGACGCGGCCTCGCGCCGGGCCTCCTGGAGCAGGCCTTCGAAATCGGCGGGACGGTCCACCACCCTCATGCCGCGTCCGCCGCCTCCGAACGCGGCCTTAATGATCAGGGGGAACCCGATCTTCGCCGCCGCTTTCGGATCGTCCGTGCCCGGCACTACCGGTATGCCGGCCCGCTCCGCCAACTGGCGCGCCGCCGTTTTGTCGCCCAGAAGATCCAGCAACTCCGCGCTGGGTCCGATAAACGCGATGCCCGCCCGCTCGCACGCCCTGGGCAGCGCCGCATTCTCCGCAAGAAATCCATAGCCCGGGTGGATCGCGTCGACTCCCTTCTCCTTGGCCAGCGCGACGATCCCTTCGACATCCAGATAAGCCTCGACCGGCCCTTTGCCTTCCCCGATCAAATAGGCTTCATCCGCCTTGAAACGGTGCAAGGCGAGCCGGTCTTCCTGGGAGTAAATCGCCACCGTGCGCAGGCCCAGCTCGTTGGCTGCGCGCAGTATACGGATAGCGATCTCGCTGCGATTCAGGGCAAGAAGTTTTTTCATGGGCGAACAGAGTGTGAATCCCGATTGCTTAATTTGAGGATAGCAACTGCGGCGGGAGCACGCGACGCCTCCTACTGAGGCTCGCATAATAAGTGACATTCTCGTGCGCATCAAGAAACCGCTCCCTTACGGTCGCGGCTCCGATCAGAACTTGTCGCTGCGCACAGAGCCGCGACCGTTAGGGAGCGGTTTTGTCACGGTATTATGCGAGGTTCAGCGACCGCTCAGTCGACCACCTGGCAATCCGGCAACGCAGCCCGAATCCGCGCGACACCCTGCTCGCTCAAGCCGCTGTCCTTCAGGTCCAGCATCCGAAGCTGCCGGAACCCGGCCAGCGCAGCCGCGGTGTCATCGCGCAACCGCCGGCAACCTTGCAGGTTCAATCGTTCCAGCTTGGCGAGGGGCTTGAGCAGCTCCACTCCGTGCGCGGTAATCGCCGTGCCCGCCAGGCGCAGGTCGCGCAACTGGGTTACGGCGGCGATGGCCTCGACGCCGGCGTCGGTCAGCAGCAGCGACCACAAGCCAGAGTCGGTGCGTTGCGCTCCGCCCACGTCGAGATACTCGATCTGCGGCATCTGGCGGAGGAACTGAAGCGCCGTGCCGGTGAGCTTGTTGCCGCCCATCGCCAGATGGCGCAGGTTGGTGAGCGGCGCCAGGTGCTCCAGGCCCGTATCGGTAATCTGCGCCCACCCGATGTCCAGCGATTCGAGCGTCGAAACGCCGGAGAGGAATTCCAGCGTGGCGTCGGTGACCTTGGTGCCGCGCAGGTTGAGGCGCTGCAGGTGTTTCCAGCCTTTGACGGTGGCCGCGCCCTCGTCCGATATCTGCTCGGCGAAATAGAGATTCAGCTCCTCGATCGCCGGGGCGGACTTGAGCGCGCGCAGGCCGCGGTCGGAGATGCGGGTCAGCGAAAGGTCGAGCCGCTTGAGGTCTTTCAGCTTGGCCAGGCGCGGCATGTCGGAATCGGTCGCCCAGCTCGACCGCAAGTCGACCGCGACCACATTTCCGCCGGGATCGCGCGTGACCGTTCCGCCCGCCTGTTCGATCCAGCCGGCATCCGTTGCAGCCCATGCGGCCGATGCCAGGGCCAGAATCGCAACCCGGCGCCGCATCACGTTTTCCTGCGATTGGGCCGCGCGGAGTCGCGGTCCCAGATCACCTGGCACTTGGGAAGTTTTTCCTTGAGCCGCCTGGCGCCGCCTTCCGTCAGCAGCGTGTGATACAGATTGACGACCCGAAGATTCGGCATGGAGGCCAGTACGTCGATGGATTCGTCGCCGATGTCGGCGGAATCGAGGTGCAGCTCGTGGAGTTGCGGCATGCCCTGGAACACCGCGAAACTCTTCGCGTCGATGGTGGTGTAGTCCAGGTTCAATTCTTCCAGGTTGCGCAAGCCGGCGATCGCCGCCAGGCCGGTGGCCGCCGTGCGTGTGCGGACCACGTCGAGCCGCTTCAGGCCGGAGAGAGTCTTCAGCGCTTCCAGGCTTTTGTCCGAGAACCGGCCGTAGTTGAGGCTCAGCTCGCGCAGGTTGGCCATTGTGCCCAACTGGCGCAAGCCGGCGTCGCCGATATCGGTGCTGTTGAGATTCAGCGACTGCAAGGCGGGCAGCTTGGCCAGCTCGGGCAGCGCGGCATCCGTGATATCCGAGCCGCTCAGCGAGAGACGTTCGAGCGTGGCCAGCCCCGCAATCGCTTTGACGCCTTCGTTGGTGATGGGGCACGCGGTGAGGTCCAGCTCCACCAGCGATTTCAAGCCGGCTAGATGGGCTAAGCCGGAGCCGCTCACCTGGGTCCCGCTCAATCGCAGCACGCGCAGGCTGGTGAGTGAGCCGAGACTTGCCAGGCCGGCGTCCGAGATGGTCGTGTAGCCCAGGTTCAGTTCCCGCAAATTTTTCAATCCGCGGAGCTGCTGGAGGCCCAGATCGCCCGCCTCGGTGGCTTCCAGGTTCAACTTCTCGATTGCCGCGGCGCCCGCCAGCGCGGCGAGCTGCGCATCGCCGATGCGCGCCGTCGCGAGCGAAACCTGCCGCAGCTTCCCACCCGCGAACACCGCCTTGCCGCCCAGCGAGGAGATCCATTCGGCCAGCGCCTTCTCTCCGCTTCCACGGGGCCGCGCCGCCTTGGCGTTGGCGGGTGCGGGAGCCGCGCCCACGAATTCGATCTCGCAGCCGGGAACCGCCGCGCGCAGCAGATCGACGCCGCTCGAAGTCACCCGGCTGTATCGCAGGTCGACCATGCTGAGGTCGTGCAGCGCGGCGAGTCTGGCAATCCCCGAGTTGGTGACGCGGCTGCGGTACAGGTTCAGCTCGCGCAGGTGAGTCATGCCGGCGAGCGCCGGAATGCTCTCGTCGGTGATGGGCGCGCCCAGCAGGATCAGCTTACGCAGCTCCTTCAGGTCTTTCAACCAGGCGATGCCGCGGTCGGTCACTTTCACGCCGTAGAGGTCCAGCTCCTCGATCTTCGTCAGGCCGCTGAGGTGCTTGAGTCCCTCATCCGTGATGCTGGTGTCGCGCAGGTAGAGCCGCCGCAAATTGCGCATTCCCGCAAGGCTGGCCATGGCATTGTTCCCAAACGTGGAGTAGCTCATGTCCAGCGACTCCAGGTTGACGAACGGATCCAGTCCCCGCTTGTCGACCTTGCACTGCTCGCAACGCAGCTCCTTGAGATTGGTCAGATTGGCGAAAGTCGCGAACCCGGCATCGGTGACGTTGAAATAGGGAAGGAAGTGCAGTGAGAACTGCAGCCGCTCGAGGTCCTGCATCCCGGCAATCGCCTTGAGCTCCTGGTTGCCATCGAGCTTGCTGCCCGATCCGGGCGTGAAGGCCGATCCGGGAAGGAAGAGCTCGCGGACGTGTGCCATCCCGGCGAGGTGCTCCAGTTCCTTGGGCTCCAGCACCGTTCCGGTCAGATCGACGCCCGTGATCTGAAGCGGCCCCGCCGGAAGCTCGGCGAGCAGCGCGATGGGCTGGCGGCTGCCGTTCACCATCACTCGCCCGCCTTTGCGGATCACCCACTCAGCGGCCTCGCGGTCGGTTGCGGCCAAGACCGCGGACGTCGCGATGAATACGAGGCAGAGCGCTTTACGCATACCCAGGCCGGCTTGGCTCAGTATACGGCGGAAGGAGCTTGCGTTTCAATCGCGCCCATGGCGGCCGCGAGTTGACAAACCTGCCCCAGCGCGGGCGGTACAATATTCCCAATGAATCCCTACGCAAGCTTTTTGGGCGATCGTAATGCGCGCGAAGTCATTGCCGAAACTCCCGGACGATTGGCGGCGCTGGCCGCGCGGCTGGGGCCGGACGGAATGGAGCGCGGCCTGGCTCCCGGGAAATGGCCGGCGCGCGCCATCGTTTGTCACCTGGCGGACTGCGAGCTGGCCTTCGCGTTCCGACTGCGGCAGGCGCTGGCCGAACCCCACCACATCATTCAGCCGTTCGACCAGGATGCTTGGGCCAAGCCTTATGGCTCGCTCAGCGCGGAGGCCGCACTGGCAACGTTTTCCACGGTGCGCCGATGGAACCAGGCGCTGCTCGAGACCGTGACGCCGGAACAGTTCTCGAAAACACTGAGCCACCCCGAACGGGGAGAGATGACCTTCCAGGTGGTGGTGGAAACCATGGCCGGCCACGATCTCAATCATCTGCGGCAACTGGAAACCATCGCTTCACGCTAATGGGCGACGTCGCCGTGGGCCGCGAGGGGATCGCCCGCGCTTACCAGGTCATCCGTCCCCACATTCGCCGGACTCCCGTGGTCGGCGTGGAGAGCGGCGATTTCGGCCTGGATACCGGGAGCCTTTGCCTCAAGCTGGAACTGCTGCAGCACACGGGCTCCTTCAAAACGCGAGGCGCCTTCACAAACCTTCTGACGCGCGAGATTCCGCCGGCGGGCGTGGTGGCGGCCTCCGGCGGGAATCACGGCGCGGCGGTGGCGTTCGCCGCAATGAAGCTGGGAAAGCCCGCGCGAATCTTCGTGCCGCGCGTCGCTTCACCCGCGAAGATCGAGCGAATCCGCGGTTACGGCGCCGATCTGGTGGTGACCGGCGACCGCTATGACGATGCGCTGGAGGCCAGCCGGGAGTGGGCAGCGCAGTCCGGCGCGCTCACGGTGCACGCCTACGAGCAGGTCGAGACTCTGTTGGGGCAGGGAACCGTCGGCCTGGAGCTCGAAGAGCAGGCAACGCTCGACACGCTGCTGGTGGCCGTCGGCGGCGGCGGGCTGGTCGGCGGCATCGCCGCTTGGTATGCAGGCCGTGTCCGGATCGTCGGCGTGGAGCCGGAGGCCGCGCCGACGCTGGCGCGCGCCTTCGAGGCGGGACATCCGGTGGATGCGCCGGCGGGAGGAATCGCCGCGGACTCGCTGGCTCCGAAACGTGTCGGCGAGATAATGTTTCGCATCGCGCGGGCCTATATCGATCGCGCCGTGTTGGTCCCCGACGAGGCCATCCAGGCGGCGCAGGAGGCGCTCTGGAGCGTCCTGCGAGTGGTGGCCGAACCGGGAGGCGCGGCGGCCCTCGCGGCGCTGCTTTCGCACCGGTACCAGCCGGCGGCGGGAGAACGGGTGGGCGTTCTGGTGTGCGGCGGCAATACGACGGCCGTGGATTTTGGCAGGACCGCAGTCACCGCGCCGCAGCCGCCAACCCCACCCTGCCCCAGTCCTGCGGCGTCGTAACGCGGCCTTTCCCAAGCGGCGGCTTCAGCTCCCTGATCTGGATGCCGGCGTCCTGCCCGCGCACGTCCACCGTAGTCTCTCCGAAGAACCAGCCGTCCTCATATTTCTTCGAGTTCCGCAAGTGCCCGCCGGAACTGGGCACCGAGAGGTACGTCACGCCATCCAGGTCGATGTGCAACATCAGGTGCACGTGGCCGGCAATCACATAGCGCACTCCGTACCGCTTTGCGAGTTGGTGCAGTGGGAATTGCCGATTCGCGAAGACCGCGTCGATCAGCCAGGACGGCCGGTGCGAGAAGACGAACTTCACGGGCTGTGCCTTGTGGGCCTGCAAATCGGTCTCGAGGAACGCCAACTCGGCGGCGGGCAGATCCTCCGACCGGCTGTTGTCGAGAATGGTGAAGTGCGCGGGACCGTAGTCGAAGCTGTAGTGTGGAGGACGCGCGGCAAACTTCCGAAACAGTTGTTCGGACCGCTCCGACCAGACGTCGTGGTTGCCTGGGACGAGATACAGCGGATACTGCCGGTACGGGGCCACCATCCGTTGCCACTCTTGCCACTGCGCTTCCGCGGCCGAATCGTCGAGGCCCTCGATGTTATCTCCAACGCTGACCACGAAGGCTGGACGTTCGGCTGCCGTCTCGCGCCACACCTGCTCGAAGACGCCCGGCTGGGCTTCGCCCGTGCGGTCGCCCAGGATCGCGAAGCGGAACGAGTCGGGCGCGGCGGGTCCTGCCAGGGCCGCCAGCGCGAGCGCCAGGGCCGCGGCTAAGAAAAGGAGCCGTCGATTGCCCGTCATCCTTCTGCCACGTTAGCACTAACTGTCAGAAGCTGAGAAGAAGTCGGTTGGCAGGCGAAAGTGCCAAGCGAAAGCGCCTGCCCCATGTCGATCCCTACGTTCCCCCGGAGACCGCCGTCGAGGTCCCCACCGAATTCGTGAGCGTGACCGAGACCGATCCCAGGGCGCTGGTGTCGCCGGAGTATATGAAGGGGATCGTCAGCGTGAACGCGCTGCCGCTCGCCACAGCGGCGGCGTTAGCCGGGTCGAACCACGGTCCTGCAACGCTGGTCAGCGAAACCGTGAACGTTTGCGTACCGCTCAACTGGGTTCCCGAAGCCGCTGTGAAGACCAGGTTCGCGCCACTCAAGTCGCGCGGCGTCGAACTGGCGTCCAGAACCACCTGGAATCCCGAAGACGTAATATTTGTGATTTTCACCGAGCCCGGCACGATGACCGGCGCCAGCCGCGGCACCGTGATCGTTTGGCTCGGCGCGGGAGTGGGAAGCGGTACCGCTTGGCCGGTACTGGCAATGGTTAAGGACGTCAGTTGCACCGTAATGGTACCTGCTACGGTGCCCAATTGGACCGCCGGCAGGGTGACCGGCGTAGTGGAGTTGGCGGGGATCGCCAGCGGCGACGTGATACCCCCGCTGACGAATTGCACCGCGCTGTTTGTGAAATTCGCCGGCAGGCCTGCCGCATTGGGCGTGAACGAAAGCCGGAAGGTCCCGTTCAACGCCACGGGGTAGGCCCCTAGGGTCACCGACGGGACCGGCTGGTCCGAGATGGTGGCCGGCGCGGTCACCGTGATGGAAATCGGCGGCGCGGGCGGGTTCACCGCCCAGGTGAGTACCGTCGCGTTCGCCTGCCCCGCGCCGTCCTGCACCCGCACCGTCAGCGTGAAAGCGCCGGCCGTCTTCGGCGTCCCGGAGAGAATCCCGTTGTTGCCGGAGGCGGTCATGGTCAGCTCCTGCGTACCCGAAACCAACGACCACGTAAACGGCGCAGCGCCCCCCGTTGCGGTGAATGTCTGCGAGTAGGGTGTGCCTGCAAAGGCCGCCGGCAGCGTAATTGGCGAGCTGATCAGGACCGGAGTCCCGGAACTCACGGTTTGCGCGATCGTAGCCGACGTGCTCGGCGCATCGTTGGCATCGCCACCGTACGAGGCCGAAAGCGAGTGGCTGCCAACCGCCAATGCGGAGGTTTTGAAGGTCGCGGTCCCGCCGCCAAGCGTAGCGGTCCCGATGGTCGTCGAGCCATCCAGGAAGGTCATCGTCCCAGTGGCGGTGGAGGGCGTCACGGCCGCGGTCAAAGTCACCGCTTGACCGAAGGTAGACGTTGTGAGTGAGGAAGTCAGCACCGTCCGGGTGACGATAGGCGCCTGGGCCGGGCCCACCGTGGCGGTGACCGGGCTGGAGGAGCTCGGGCCGTTGTTGGAGTCGCCTCCGTACGAGGCGGTGATACTGTGGGTGCCCGACGCCAGGGTGGCAACCGTTAAGGCCGCGGTTCCGCCAACCAGGGTCGCGGTTGCAAGGGTGGTTGAGCCATCCAGGAAGGTCACCGGTCCGGTGGCGGAGAGGGGCGTGACAATGGCGGTCAGGGTGACAAATTGGCGGAAAGTCGACGCCACCGGCGTCACCGAGAGCGTAGTGGTGGAGTTCTGGAGCGCCGCCGCGATTCGCCACGCGAGCGTGCTGGGAATCCGCGAGCTCGGAATGATTCCGCCGGGGAACGGCTGGCCGCTCGCCGGATCGGTCAGCAGTCCCGCAAACGGGCTGAAATTTCCCAGACGTTCCGCCCCGGTCGGAACGTATGCCACTACCGGGACGCCAGTGGCCAGGAAGACCGTGCCGCAGAATTGCTGATTGGGTCCCGCCGGCAGCGGAAGGCCTTGGTAAGTGGCGAAATTCGGCGCGCTCATGCTTCCGACCGCTGCCAGATCGCCGGCGCTATTGGGCCTGGAGACGTTGGCGACCGAACTGAATGGAACGAAGCCGGCGGGGAACGCAATGCAAGCCGTCCCTGTCCCCGTCCCCACGGTTTCGGTCACCGAATTCGACGTGCTGGCGGCGAAGCTGGCGTTGCCGGGGTAAGACGCGGTGAGCGTGTGGCTCCCGGTGGCCAGGGAGGAAGTCGAGATGGTGGCGGTCCCTCCGCTCAGCGCGGCGGCCCCCAGGATGGTTGAACCGTCCGTGAATGTGACGCTTCCGGCGGCGGCGGAAGGCGCCACAGTTGCAGTCAGGGTCACGGCTTGGCCCGGAGTGGAAGTAGCCTGTGAGACCGAGAGAGTGGTCGTGGTGGTGGTCGCCGTCGTCGCCGGATTGATGACCTCGGTCACGAAGTTCGACTGGCTCGCTGCATTGTTGGTATCCCCGCTATAGGAGGCCTGCAGCAATTGGGTACCCTGCTTCAGCGTGGTTGTAGTGACGGTCGCAGTGCCGTTGATCACCGTAACCGTGCCTCCCACGGAGCTGGCGCTGACGATGTTGAAGAAGGTGACAGTTCCGGTTGCGCTGGCCGGTGAAACGGTCGCGGTCAGGGTCACGGTCTGTCCAAGAGGCGCGGGGTTCGGCGTGGCGGTGAGTGTTACCCCGGGGTTGCCTTGGTTGATAACTTCCACCGCCACCAGGGACGTGCTTGGGCTATCAGCCGTATCTCCGGAGTACGAAGCCGTCAACGAGTGGTTGCCCACCGTCAGGGCGGGGAGGATCAGGCTGGCGCTTCCGCTGCTGATGGCGACCGTGCCGAGCATGGTAGTGCTGTCCTTGAAGGTGACGGTTCCAGTGGCGCTGGAGGGGACGACCGCCGCGACCAGCGTCACGGCCTGTCCGACATTCGCGGGGTTCGGGGAAGGAGTGAGACTCGTGGTGGTGGCAGTCGCCCCCTGAACGACCACCTCGGTGAGGACCGGGGACGTGCTCGGGCTGTTGGCGCCATCCCCGGAGTAGGAAGCCGTCAGTGAATGACTGCCCAGCGTCAGGGTGGAGATGGCGAAGGTGGCGCTTCCGCCGGCCATGGGGACCGTGCTAAGGGTGTTAGTGCTGTCCTTGAAGGCGATGGTTCCGGTGGCGCTGGAGGGGTAGACGGTCGCGATCAGGGTCACGATCTGTCCCAGAGTCGCGGGGTTCGACGAGGCGGTAAGCGTCACCCAGGGGCCGGCCGGGTTGATGACTTCCACCGCTATGGGGGATGTGCTCGGGCTATTAGCCGAATCCCCGGAGTACGAAGCCGTCAACGAATGGCTGCCCGGCCCCAGGGTGGAGAGGACCAGGCTGGCGCTTCCGCCGGCCATGGCGACCGTGTTAATTGTGTTAGCGCCGTCCTTGAAGGTGATGGTTCCGGTGGCGCTGGAGGGGATGACCGCCGCGCTCAGAGTTACGTTCTGTCCAACAATCACGGGGCTCGGGGAAGCGGTGAGACTCGTGGTGGTGGCAATTGCCGCCTGCACGATGGTCTCGGTGAGGATCGCGGACGTACTCTGGCTGTTGGTGCTATCCCCGGAGTAAGCAGCCGTCAGCGAATGGCTGCCCATTGTCAGGGTGGGGGTAGCGAAGATGGCGGTTCCGTTGCTGAGCGTCCCCATGCCGAGCGTGGCATTGGCATCTTTGAAGGTCACGCTTCCGGTCGCACTGGGGGGCGCGACGACCGCGGTCAGCGTCAGTGTGTCTCCCGCGTGCGCCGGATTTGCGGAGGCCGCAAGAGTCGTGGCAGTGCTTCCCTGGCCCACGGCTACCGCCGCAGCCGCGGACGTGCTCCCGCTAAAGTTGCCGTCGCCGCCGTAGGCGGCGGTGAGGGAGTGGCCGCCGGCTGTCAGGCTTGTCGCCGGAAAGGCGGCGGTTCCATTGTTCAGCGTAACGATGCCAAGGGTAGCCTGGCCGTCGAGGAACGTTACGCTTCCGGTGGCGCTCGAAGGACTCACCGTCGCCGTGAGGTTCACCGTCTGGCCGGGGATGCTGGAAGCCGGCAGGGCCGAAAAGCTGGTCGTGGAGCTGGCCTTGTTCACCACCTCGTTCACCGAGTTCGATGTAATGGCGCCGAGGGCCGCGGTCAGCGTATGGGGCCCCGCCGCCAGAGCGGAGGTAGAGAAGGCCGCGGTTCCGTTAGCCAGGTTGCTGGTGCCAATCTGGTTGGCGCCGTCGCGGAAGCTTATGGTTCCCGTGGTGCTGGCGGGGATCACGGTCGCGGTCAGGGTCATCGACAGGCCAAAGATGGAGGGGTTCGGCGAGACCCCCAGGCTCACCTGATTCACGATCAGGGCGACGGCGGACGACGCGCTCGGGGCGTCCTTCGAATCGCCCCCATAGTTGGCAATCAGGGAGCGGGTTCCCGCCGGAAGGGTGGAGGTTGTGAAAGTCACCGTTCCGCTGGATAGCGTGCCACTGCCGAGAACGGTCGTTCCGTCGTCGAACGTTATGGTCCCGGTGGCGCTGGAGGGGACCACCTTGGCGGTCAGGGTTACCGGTTGTCCGAAAGCGGCGGGATTTGGGGAAACCGTAAGAGACGTGGTGGTGGAGACCGCCTGATTCACGGTCAGACTGACGGCGGACGATGCGCTCGCGGCGTTGTTGGCATCGCCGTAGTAGCTGGCGCTTAGCAAGTGGGTTCCCGCCACCAGCGTGGAAAACGGGAAAATCGCGGTTCCGTTCCACAGGCTGCTGGTGCCCAGCACAGACCCGCCATCGAAGAAGCTGACGTTTCCGGCGGCGCCGGCGGAAGCCGTCACCGTCGCGGTCAGGGTCACGGTCTGCCCGGTACTGGCGGGATTGGGGCTCAACGCCAAGGCCGTGGTGGTGGGGTTTGTGGCCACCGTCTCCGTGAACGGGGGCGAAGTGCTCGCCGCGTGGCTGGCGTCACCGCTGTACGTGGCGGTCAGGGAGCGGCTCCCCGGCGACAGGTTGGAAGTCAAGGTTTTTGCGGTTCCGGCACTCAGGGTGCTGACTCCCACTGGGGTCCCGCCGTCGAAAAAAGTGACCGTGCCGGTGGCCCCGGCGCCCGTTACGGTCGCGGTGATGGTCACCGCGCCGCCCACAACCGACGGATTTGGCGAGGCGGAGACGGTGGTTGTGGTGGGCGTCGCGGCAGCTTGCGGGACCGAGTTCGACCGGTTAATCCCGGTGAGCCCGGGCTGTCCCCAGGCTAGCCCGGCGCCCAGCAGGGCGAGTGCGTAGACCGGCCGAAGCGCGATCATTGGGCGCCCTCGACTGGAGTGGCCGGTATCAACACAATGCGCCCCTGGTTTCCGTCGCGAAGGAAGACACCCCCCGGCTGTCGAGGCTTGGCGGAAATCAGGAACGTGCCTCGGTTGAGCAAGGGCAGGAGTTGGACCGGTACGATATCCGAGGGAAAGGTCCGGACATCGCCCGAAACTACGTCCACCGACGACACGGCCTTGGCCCCCGGCCGCGCTACGAATATGGAACCGCCGTCCGCGGCAGGGTACATCTTTCCGATGCCGGACAGGCCCGACGCCAGAACCCCGATCATTGGCGCGGAAGCCACGCTCTGCAAAAGGTGGATCGAAGCCGTGCTGCGATCCGCGACCGCCACATCCGTACCGTTGGGAAGGACTACCACCGAAAGAATCTCGCCAACCGACAGCAGCAGTTGGGCAGGACCACCGGGGGGAACCAGGTAGACAGTGTGCCCGGAAGCCACCACCAGCAGGCTTCCGTCATCGCTCACCGCGGCCGTGAGGGGCGGCTCGGGTAACGTCGACACGTCCCGGTCCATGGCCACCCGCGGCGTGCCGGGAAGACCCGTAAGAAGCTGTAAACGCTGGGCTGAGGAGGAGAACAGGATGGCCGATCGGGCGCCCGGGCTGAACGCCGCCCAATCGGCCGCGGGTAGGGCGCCGCTGAGCCCCTCGACGCGATCGACCGCGCCGCCGGAGAGGTACAGGATGGCGAGTCCGGCCGCTCCCCGTTCGATCAGCCCGAACTCCTGTCCGGGGGCCAGGTGAACGCCGGTCGTACCCGGCGGCAGGGGAAGCGGGTCGCTGAACAGGTACGAACCCGGCACGCCGGAAATGGTCCGCAATTCCGCCGGCGATGGCCCGGCCACATACCCGGCTACCGGTCCCCGGAGGTTCACCGCACCGGACAGCAGGCCGGCGATCGGGACCAGAAGCGAGTAAGGATAAAGAAGAGTTTTTGCCATGCGAATCTCCAGGAAGCCGTGACAGCGCGGTCCTAATGGGGTGGCCCGATGCTGACTCCCGACCCGGCCCCAATGGCTCCCGACGGTACGGCTGGCGCGCCGGGCTGCCCGGGGGTCGCGGGGGTGGAAGAACTACCTTTGCCACGCGATGCCACGATGGCTGCCGCAGCCCCGGCGGCCGCCACACCGGCAATGACGTACATGATGGTACCGGCCGAAACCGCGGCGGCGGCGGCCACGCTGGTTTGGGCGATGTTGGCGCTCGCCTCCACCCCTTTGTGCGCGGCATGCACCTTGATCTGGTAGCCGCCCGTGGTGGAATTCAGTTGTATCCGGGGCATTACCGAGCGGCCGCTGCCGTCAGCCACTACGATGGCGCTCTTCGATCCCGTGACGAACGTGCCGCCCGGCCCGTTGGCGGGCAGCAGGAAGACCACCACCGCCCCGGCCACGGGTTTGTGGTTCTCGTCCTCCACCTGCACGATGGTTTCGCGGGTAGTGCGCCGCTTGATGTTGTCGATCGCGCCTTCACCCGCGACGACCACCAGATTGAGTCTTTGGGGCGCCTGAGTCTGGGGCTCCTGGGCGGCCAGGAGTACACACGCCAGGACCATTGCTAATAATCGGAGCATGCATGAAAACATTCAACGACCCACCCCGGGGGTCAGTCCGTCAAGGCTGAGATCAAGGTTGCAGCCAACCACAGGCAATTCATTCCGGAAAGGGCACTGTGTTTCGTACCTGATCTGCGCTGGGACGCGGAACCCGGGGGAACAACCGGGCCGGCAGCCCGACAAACTATAGTGCCGCCGAGAGACGGTTTTCTCAGTTTTGAAGGAACCAGCGGTGTTTCCCACCTGAAGTGATCGGCTACAACGAGGTTGAAGATTAGGGTCCATTCCCGGCGCGGGGCACGGCGGCTGGCGGAAGAGCCCCGGAGGGCGCCCGAAATCCAGGCATGAGTTGTCCCGATACGAAGCGGGCGCCCAATGCCGCGGCGATATTACGAAGTTTCATGGAGGGGCGAAACTTCAGCGCACAAATAAAAACGGCGGGAGTTTTTCTCCCGCCGCCGAAGTTGTTTCAGGTGCTGATTAACCAGGACCTAAGTGACCGTGACCTTGACGATCAAGGTGATGGCCTCTGTCGGAAACGCAGGGACGCTCCCATCCGTCGCGGTGATCGTGACCGAGAAGGTACCGGCCAGGAATGCCCGCTTGATCGTGACGGTCCCAGCGGCAGCGTCCACGGCGAAATCGGTTAGCAACGCGGGGCCGACTGAATCACTGCCGGTTACGGCGGTCACCGTATACCCGGGAGTCGTCCCTCCGGTGGCGGTTACCGTATCGAGGGCGACCGGTGTCCCCACCGCACCTGTCAAGGCGCTAACCAAGAACGGATAAACCCCCGGGGCCAAGGCCTTCAGCGTCTGCGCCGGCTGCACCCACATGGCGATATTCGTCTGGGTGGTTTTCCCGCCGGTGGTGATGGTCACGAGGACCGGCACTTCGACCGGAACGGTAAGAGGCAAAGTGATGGCGTTGCCACTCGGGTCTAGAAAGGCGCCGCCGCCGTAAGCGGGCAACTGTGCGTTCACCTGGTACAGGCCGGCGATGGCGTCCGGAGCCCATCCGGCAAATTTGGGCGTCGCGGTCAGATTGCCGACTTTGACTGTAAGGAAACTGGTCTGGTCAAAGCACGGAACCAGTCTTCCCGGGTAGATGAGTGAACTCTGTATGACCGCGCCATCCAGCGATAGGATCCCCTCGGCAGTTTTGTAGTTTGCCGGCGAGAGACAGTCGGCAATTGGTGTGCTTGTCCCTCCCGAGGTGTTAGCGGCTGCCGAAACGGGTAAGCCCAGTCCGGTCATGAAGATCGAAACGATATCGGAATCTGTCCCAACCACCCGCATCCGGCCTGCGTTCGAGACGTCGGCGATCACACCGCTGGGCAGGATGATCGCGCCCTGTGCGGGGCTGGCGGAATCGACCGCGAAGATGCCAGGATCGTTAAGCGCCGCGGTGAATGTATAGGCAGAGCTGACCAGGGTACCGAATTTCACGACGATGTCGTATTGGCTCCCTGTGACGATCCCGCTCGGAACCACCAGGTTGATCTGGTTGTTCGTGGCAAATAACAGCGGGGCTGCCCCGGGACCCGTGACAGTCTGTCCCTGATTATAGAAGAACACCTGGAGATTGCGTTGGCCCGCATCGGGGGTAAGGATGGTCCCATAGACGAGGGTTGCGGTCAGCGGAGCGTACAACACCTGGCCGTTGGTGCATCCCGTGCCGGCCGAAACACAGAAGTTGCTTCCGAAGATGCTGATGATGTCGTAAGGCGCCAGGGTTCCTGTCGGTGAGACGACCGAGACGAAGGTGGAAGCGCTGGTGACCCCGCCCGGCTGAATGGTCGGCCCGGCGCCGATGGTGAGCGGCAAAGTGCCCGTGGCGGTGGTGCAAGTCGTGCCGCCGGGGTTGCAGACGCCGAGGCTCACAATGCTGTTGGCAGTCGCGAAGGGCAGTAAGGCATCCACGGGTAACAAGGCTGGTACCGTGATGACCAGGGAGATGGTCGAACCGTTCACCACGGTCACGCCGATGTTGGCGTCGGTCTTCAACACGCCGCTGGACACAACTCCCACGGTGGTTGCCAGGGTAGGATCCGTGCTGGAGACGAATCCCGACCCGTAGAGCATCACGTTGAACGTCGTGCCAGGGGGGCCTGAGGGCAGGTTAGGCGGAGTGATCCCGGTCAGGATCGCCTTGCTGGAGGGCGCCTGGATGCTGATATTGAATACGACTGGAATCGCTACGCCCGTCCAATTGAGGGTTACGGTGCCGCTCAGTGTTGAACCGGGTTGCGCCCCGGCGAAGGCCAATGGATCGAAGGTGACGTCAATCGCCGTTCCGAAGCTAAAGGCCACGTTGGAAGCCGAGACCGCGCTGGGATTCGCGCCGTTAGTTGCCGGGTTGGTCGTCGAAAGCGTAAATGGGATCGCCGCGCCGCTGGACACGGCCGTGATGGTGGCCGTAGGGAGCGGTCCCGCGCTCCACACCAGGTTTCGCGCCATGCCTTCGGCCACAGTGAGATTCGGGGCGGTGTTTTGCACCGTAAGACTGATGTAGACCGTGGTGGTCGCATAGCCCGCTACGTTGAGAAAAACTTGTTGGGGAGTACCAACACCAGGATAGGTACCCGGCGTCAACGTGTCGGCAACTTTCGTGACGGTGAATATCAGAGGAAAGCCCGCCGCGGTGGCTTGACCGTTGGTATAGTTCACCGTGAGCCAATTGGGAAGGCTGGTCGTATCCACGGTGAAATACAGGTTGGGCGTGCTCTTCACCGTGACGGTCGTGCTCGCTATGCCGGCTTGGCCCTTGGTATATGCAAGCAACGCCGGAGTCGTTGACACGCCATCCGCTAACGGCGATAAGGTTAACTGGGCGGGACCGACTATCTCGACGATTACCGGCAGGCTCTTGGTAACCGTGCCCGGCGCGTTCAGCATCTGCATAGTAGCACTCTTGCTGCTGCCCACAGCGCCGCTGCAATTCTGGGCTGTCGCAGTAAATGAGATGCCCGTCGAACCCGCGAGGGCAGGGTTTGCCGGGATGGAGAGCCAACCCGGAACCGAAGATAGGGCAACCGCACTGCCCCCTCCGGTAGCTGTCGACGCGACCGAGAAGGTTTGGCTTCCCGGCGTGTACGTCCCGTCCAGGTTCTTGGTGCAACTGACCGTCAGGGAACTGGGTGTGGCAACCAGTGGGTTGGTAGCGCCGGCGGTAACCGCGACAGAAAGAGCTTGCGTGGCATCGGAACCCGCTGCTGCTCCGTTCACTGCCGCCCAAAATGTCAGGACTGGGGCCCAGGCGGCGCCGACTGTGTCGCCGGAGCAGCCTGCCGTTGTAGTGATTGTGTAGGTAACTGACGTCGTCGCAAGAACCAGCGTCGGGGTCCCGGCACTTTGTACTGCTGTGATCCCTAGTGGAACTGCCGGCAGACTTACGATGATGTGGTTGATGGCGGACGCCGTGGCGGCTGTGATAACTATCTTCGCCGAACCGAGGGGCCCTGTGCTCGTGTCGCACTTGAGTGCAGTGGTCACAGTCAGAACTGGAGCCAGCACGTTAGCTTTTACAGCGCCCGTGCAAATTACAAGCGCGAGCACTGCTTGGAGAATTCGAGATCGAACCATACGTTTGTTTTATTCCCTTCTTGTGACCCGCGCTTGAACGCTTGGGTGACAATCTCCATATCGGCAGGCCGGTGCCCGGCAGGAACGCGCGCGGAGCTGCCTAAGGCGAAATTTCGCGAAACAGGACTCTGGTACTCGGATGACTACATGAATAGCCGCCAGCCGTTGCCCTTAGATTCATCGAAACCCCTGGCCTTTTCCTGGGGTTCAAATGGAGAAATGTGGCCGAAACATGCTTCCGTGGCGCGTCCAGGGAATCTGCATCCGCGGCTCGTTCGACGGCTGCGATAAGATAATCGGACATGCGGCTGCTCCTCGCGCTCATCGTGATTCCGGCCCTCCCGGCCCAGCAATACGACCTGGTTCTGGCCAACGGCCGCGTGATGGATCCGGCATCGGGCGTGGATGCGGTACGGCAGGTGGGCATCCGCGGCGGCAAGATCGCGGCGGTCTCGGCGCGCCCCCTGCGGGGCGCCAGCGTGCTAGACGTCAAGGGATTGGTGGTGGCGCCCGGATTCATCGATCTGCATTCGCACGGGCAGACCCCCGAGAACTACCGCTTCAAAGCGCGCGACGGAGTGACCACGGCGCTCGAAATGGAAGTGGGGGTCTCGCCGGTCCGGGCGTGGTATGCGCAGCGCGAGGGCCGCGCCTTGATCAACTTCGGCGCCACCGTGGGGCACATCCCGGCGCGCATGGCGGTGCTGCACGATAGCGGCACGTTTCTGCCGCGCGACAAGGCCACCGGTCCGGCCAACGAGGCCGAGCGGCGCGCAGTGCTCGAACTGCTGGGCAGCGGGCTGGACGAGGGCGCCCTGGGAATCGGGATGGGGATTGCGTACGTTACCGAGGCCACGCGCGCCGAGATCTTCGAGGTCTTCCGCTTCGCCGCCCAACGCAAGGTTCCGATCTACGTGCACATGCGCGCCAGCGGCCCGTTGGAGCCGGGCGCCATCGATTCCCTGCAGGAGGTGCTGGCGGACGCGGCGGCCAGCGGGGCGGCGCTGCACATCGTGCACATTACCAGCACCGGATTGCGCGAGACCGGGTTGTGCCTGGAGATGATCGCGGGCGCCCGCCAGCGCGGTCTGGACGTGACCACCGAGGCGTATCCGTACACCGCCGGGATGACGGACATCTCCTCGGCGATCTTCGCCGAGGGCTGGCAGAAGCGTTCGGGCGGCATCGGTTACGGGGACCTGCAATGGGCCCTCACCGGCGAGCGTCTCACCGCGGAGAGCTTCGCGCGCTACCGCCGGCAGGGCGGCATGGTGGCGATCCACAGCATTCCCGAAGAGGTGGTGCGCACCGCCATGTCGAATCCCATGGTGATGATCGCCAGCGACGGCATCATGCAGGAAGGCAAAGGGCATCCGCGCGCCGCGGGCACCTACGCGCGCGTGCTGGGGCGCTACGTGCGCGAGCAGCACGTGATGAGCCTGATGGACGCGCTGCGCAAGATGACGGCCATGCCCGCCGGCCGGCTGGGGATCCAATCCAAGGGCCGGCTGGCGGTGGGGGCGGATGCCGATATCGCGGTCTTCGATCCGGCGCGCGTCACGGATCGCGCCACGTTCGATCAGCCCGCGCAATATTCCGATGGCATTCCCTATGTGCTGGTGAACGGCGTCTTGGTGGTGAAGGACGGCCGGATCGACGAGTCGGTGTTGCCGGGGCGCGGGCTGCGGCGCTGATATATTCCCCAGCCGCGGGACGCACGCCGCGGGTGGGCGGCGGCGAGGGAGCAATCCGAGCGCTGAATCAATCGCCCAGAAACTTCCCTATCGGCCGCAGGCCCTTGACGTTGTCGCACACCGCCTTCAGACCCGCGGTCAGCGGAATGGCCAGCAGCAGTCCCGGGGCGTCCCACAAGAAGCCCCACAGCATCAGGGAAAACGTGACCACCAGGGGATTCAGATGCACGCGCGATCCCACAATCTTGGGATAGAGCAGGTTCAGCGCAATCAGGTGCAGCACCGACACCGATACAATCACCAGGACGTACGCCGGCACGGTATTCACGCCCAGCGCCGCAAACAGCGGCGGAATCATCGCCAGCGGCAGCCCCACGTACGGCAGCAGGCTCATAAAGCCGCTCAACGGCCCTACCAGCATGGGATACGGCAGGCGCATCCACCAGAAAAAGGCCGAGCTGATCAGCGCCAGCAACAGCCCCAGGAGGGAGTTTCCCACCACGAAGGCCCGCACCATGTCCGCAATGCCCTGCAGGCTCCGCGCGGCGACCAGGCGGTCCTCGCCGTGAAAGAACTGCAGGAAGCTGCGATTGATGTGGTCGCGCCAGCTCAGCATAAAGTACACCAGGAACGGCACGAAAGAGATCATCAGGAAGAGCTCGTAGAACGAATTCAGGCGCGCATAAATATAGTCGGCGAGCGGGCTCTCTTCGTGAATGCGGACTTCCTGAATGGCGCCGGGAACGGCCGGGGGCGGCGCCGCGTCCTGCTTCTTGCTCCTCTTGCGCGCCTGTTCGGCCTGCTGCTGGGCGCGCAGGCGATCCTGCTCATCCTGGCGCTGGCGCGCGGGAAGCACCATCTGGTAGGTCCGGTTTTCCATCCCCTGAACTTTTTGCCGCACGCCGTCCACAATGTCGCCGATGCGTTGCCCGTACGTCGGAAGATCGTTGTAGATGGCGGAAAGTTGGGTGTAGGCGCCCATTCCGATCACGTACAGAAAAAGCAGCGCGATGGTGCATACCAGGAAGCTTGCCAGGCTGCGTGGAAGCCGGATGCGCATCAGCAGCTCCACGAAGGGTTCCAGGATGAACGCGATGGTCATCGCGGCGATGGAGGTGATGAAAAAAACGCGCCCGAAATACAGAACCGCGACGATTACCCCCATAGCCACGACCGGCATGGCGAGGTTCCGCGCTTCCTGTACCGTCTTGGTTGTGCTGGTCAGAGGCTTGGTGATGAGCGCCACGGCGCAAAGACAACCCTTGTCTCGACTGTAACACGCCGCCATCTATAATGAAATTGATTTGACCCGCATCCTGGCACTGGACCTGGGCAAGAAACGCATCGGCCTCGCCATCAGCGATCCCCTCGGCATCACGGCCCAGGGACTGCCCAACTTCGTGCGCACCAACAAACGCAGCGACCTGGCAGCGCTCGAACAGCTCGCCGCGGAGCGCGAGGTGGGCCTGTTCCTGATGGGCAACCCCATCAACATGGGGGGATCGGAGGGCCGCCAGTCCGGCTGGGTGCGGGAGTTCGCGGAGGCGCTCGAAGCGCGCACCGGCCTTCCCGTGAAGTTCTGGGACGAGCGGCTCACCAGCGTCGAGGCGGGCCGCGTGCTGCGCTCCAGCGGCATCAGCATCGAGAAGCGCGCCGCCGCGGTGGACCGGCTTTCCGCCGTCATACTGCTGCAAAGCTACCTGGACTCGCTATGAACCCGCAAACTGCCGCGTGGCGCTCGTCTCGGCACCTGGCGGAGTGTTCCAAACGCCACGTTCACCTCCTTTCGATGTGCAACTACGCCAAAGTGGGGCGGACGCCCTCGTCCGCGCGCGACCCCCTGGTCGCGCTCCCCTTGGCCCCGAAGACGGGTCCGCTATGAAGATCCTGCGCGCCGCCGCGGTACCGGTCCTCATTCTCGGCTTCCTGGCAATCCGCCAGGCCCTTCCCTACCGGGGATTCCCGGGCGAGACGTTCGTCGATATTCCGCGCGGCACCTCCACGCAAGGCATCGCGCAACTGCTGGCCGGCGCGGGTGTGGTCCGCTCTCGTTGGGATTTCCTGGCCGCCCGCCTGCTGTCCCGCAGCCGGGTATTGCAGGCGGGCGAATACCAGTTCAATCGCGCGGCCACGCCGTTCGAGGTCTATAGCCGCATCGCGCGCGGCGACATCTTTTATTACGAGCTGGTGGTGCCCGAAGGCAGGAACATGTTCGATATCGCCGCCGCCGCCGAACAGCTCGGCCTCTTCCCGGCAACTCAATTCCTGGCCGCCGCGCGCGATTCCTCCCTGATTCGCGATCTCGATCCGCAAGCGCCCACGCTCGAAGGCTATCTCTTCCCCAAGACCTACAAAGTGAGCCGCCGTACGACACCCGACCGGCTCTGCCGCACCATGACCGCCAGCTTCCGCGACGTCTGGCGCAGCCTGGGAACCACCGCCAGAGTGCACGATATTGTGACGCTGGCTTCGCTGGTGGAGAAAGAGGGCAAACTGGCGGAGGAGCGCCCGCGCATCGCGGCGGTGTTCCAAAACCGTCTGCGCATCGGCATGAAACTCGATTGCGACCCCACCACGATCTACGCCGCCCTGCTCGCCGGCCGATACCGCGGCGCCATCCACCGCTCCGACCTGGAAAGCGAAAGCCCCTACAACACCTACCGCCATGCGGGCCTGCCTCCCGGCCCCATCGCCAATCCCGGCCTGGCCTCCATCCAGGCCGTGCTCGAACCCGCAAGCTCGGATGCGCTGTACTTCGTGCTGCGGCCGGACGGCTCCGGCGGCCACCAGTTTTCGAACAACATCGCGGCGCACGAAGCCGCCATCGAGAAATACCGGCATGGCCTCCAGAGGTAGCTCGGTCAAGCAGCAGGTGCGCGCATACCTCGCCGCCAGGCAGCCGCCCGTCATCACGGAAGCGGTTTGGGGCGAGCTCTTGATGCAGCTCGCGCCCGTTTCCGAAAGCTACGTGCGCGAGCTGTTGACCGCCACCGGCCTGCCCTTCGAGCAGCCTTGCGCCGGCATCCGCCAGCACACCTTCGAGGAGCTGGAACAGTCACTTTGCGAAATGTTGCGCGCATACGCGGAAGCCAGGGCGGCCGGCAACCCGGAGCGCGCGCGTTACTGCCGCCGCCAGGTGATCGGCGCCAAGGACCGGGCCCGCTTTCTGGCTCGCAACACCCGCATTCCTACCGAAAAACAGGCACAAAAGGAAGAGATGGCGCAGTGGATGCTGGTGTGGCTCGAAAATCCCGAAGTCTTTCCCGCCTGGGTGGAGGCGCGCAAGCGGGCGCTCTCAAGCGGCCCAGAACCGCAGGTAGGGACCGTTCTCCACTAGGCGCAGCAGGTACAATCCCAGCTCCCGAGCGTGATAATCGCCCCACATGGAGGACTCCCCGGCCCCCGCGCACCAGCCGTTCGGCCGGTGATATACGGAGTGCAGAATCAGCCCCTGGTGCGCCGCGTCCGTGCTCAAATACGGCTCGCCGAAGAGCGTGTCCGACACGGTCAGTCCGGCTTGCCAGTAGAGGCTGTCGCCCAGCCGCTTTCCGAGGCGCAACAGCCCCTGAGCGGCAATGGCCGCCGCCGAGCTGTCCACCGGCTCGGGCGCGGCGAGAGGATCGGCGGACATTCCCCGCCAGTCGCCGAGCTGCGCCAGGCCCGGCGCGCCGGTATCCCAGTACGGAATGCCCTCGGGTGGAGTGTTCTCGATGTAAAAATCGCAGGTGGCGCGCGCGGCCTTCTCCAGGGAGTCCAGCGGACCCGGCGCGGCCGCGCAGTCGAAAAACTCCAGCAGCTCGGCGAATCCACACATGGCCCAGGCGAGGCCGCGCGTCCAGGTGCTGAACGGCGAGTAGCCCTGCTGCGAACTGGGGCAGCGGTAGTTGCCGTCGTTGGGGTTGAAGATGCTTTCGTGCGCCACGCGCCCGCGCACATCGTAAATGTCGCGCCCCTCGCCGTAATAGACCGAGTACCGGGCCGTGGCCACGGCGTGCTGGAAGGCCCGCTCCAGCAGCGAAATTTTGCGGTCGTTCTCGCCCATCAGCACGTGGCCCAACTGGTGGCCCATCAGCAGGACGCGCAGCGTGCGGAGGGTGTCGACAAACAACGAGTGGGGCCCGTTGAAGGAGTAAATGTAGCCGCCGCCATCGGCGGTGCGCGCCCAGCGCATGGCCTGCACCGCGCCGGAACATTTCAGGGCGAGCTCGTAGCAGGCGCGCTCCTGGCGATTTTCCGCAATGCGGCCCTCCATCATCAGCCGCAGGAGGTTGCCGTAGGTGCTGACGTTGTTGAACCCGTGATCGTGAACGCCCGTGTGCGTGAGGTGCGGGGCCATGATCGCCACCGTGCGCTGGCGGCCGATTTCGAGGAACTCGCGCTCGCCGGTGGCGTCGAACTGGAGGATGGCCGAGCCGAACTGAAAGCCCTGGGTCCACTCGGTCCATCCGCGGCTGGTGTAGCGCCCGCCGGAGGTGAAGACGGGCGCGCCTTGCGAAGGGTCCCAGGATTTCTCGATCGACCGGATCTTGCCGGCGGACAGTTCGAACAGGCGCCGCAGCTTGGGTTCCAGGGCGGCGGGGGTGAGATCGGCGATCCGGATCATAGGCTGATTTAATTGTGACATGTACGGGGCGAAAAACCGGCGGCGCGCAAGTCGGGCCGATTCTTGATTTGCTGTGACGGGCGTTACGGGGACGGTGCGGAGTCAACGGCAGCGAGGCCCCCTCCCGTTGATGCTATAATGTGGGGGTTCTGCCCGACAGTCCAGGCTTGCCTCATGTTCCTTAGTGTCAAAGAGATGGAGCTGCGGAAGATTCGTTTCGACGAGACTTTCCAGCCCGGGCAGATCGATTTTACAGACGAAAACCTGGAACAGGATTCTCCGTTGCACGCAGCCGGCTCGGCCGAGCTGTTGGCACACACGGAGGGGGAATTGCGTATCCAGGGGCGTTACACCGTGGAGATGGCGGCCGAGTGCGACCGTTGCCTGGGCGGCGCGCGATTTCCGCTGGACTCCCAATTCGACTTGTTCTACCGGCCCACCTCGTTCATCGCCCGCGAGGAGGAGGTCGAGATCGATGAAGGCGAAGCGGAAATTGGTTTTTATGAACACGGCGGCATCGAGCTGGAGGAGATCCTTCGCGAACAGGTGCTGTTGGCCTTGCCTATGCAGCGGGTGTGCAACGACGCCTGCAAGGGAATTTGCCCCGTCTGCGGCAGGAACCGGAACGAGACCACGTGCGATTGCAGCATGGAAAACACCGACGATCGCTGGGGCGCGCTCCGCAACTTAGAACTCTAGGTTTTCCGAGATTGAGAATCGCCGGATTGAACCAGATTGGTTGAGGTACAGATATGCCGAATCCCAAACGTCGACACTCCCAAAAGCGGACCAGCACGCGCCGCGCGCACGATGCCCTGAAGGCATCCGGTCTTTCCGAGTGTCCCAACTGCCATGAGCCCAAGCTGCCGCACCGAGTGTGTCCCCACTGCGGGCAGTACAAAGGCCGCGAGGTAGTCGAGGTCGCCGAAGAATAGCCCCCACATGCTGACCATTGCCTTGGATGCAATGGGCGGAGACCACGCCCCCAAAGCCGAAGTCGACGGGGCGGTTCGCGCCGCCAGGAGTCATGAGGCCAAAGTCATCCTGGTGGGCCAGGAAGCAGTGGTCCGCGAGGAACTCGCGCAGCACGAAGACTGGCGGGATCTGCCCATCGAAGTGGTTCATGCCAGCGAGCGCATCACCATGGAGGACAGCGCCGCCAAGGCCGTCCGCTCGAAACGCGACAGCTCCATGCGGGTGGCATCGCGGCTGGTGCGCGACGGCGTCGCCCAGGGGTTCGTGTCGGCGGGCAACACCGGCGCGGTCATGGCGACGGCCAAGATGGTGCAGGGCGTCGTCCCGGGGGTGGATCGTCCGGCGCTGGCCGGCGCTTTTCCCACGGTGGTCAAGGGCTCGCCCGTGGTGGTGTTGGATGTAGGCGCCAACGTGGACTGCTCGCCGCGGATGCTGGCCCAGTTCGCGGTCATGGGCGAGATCTACTCGCGCGTGATTCTAGGCCGCCGCCAGCCGCGCGTGGGCATTCTTTCCATCGGAGAGGAAGACCACAAGGGCAACGAGGTCACCCGCTCGGCGGCGCCGCTGATGCGCGGCCTCAATCTGAACTTCATCGGCAATGTGGAAGGCAGCGATATTTATAGCGGCAACGTGGACGTCGTGGTCTGCGATGGCTTCATCGGCAACGTGGCGTTGAAGGTGAGCGAGGGCCTGGTCGACATGGTCAAGCACCTCCTGCGCGAGTCGCTGGAAGCCACCATCTCGGGGAAAATCGGATCGCTTCTCTCGAAGACCGCTTTCGCCGATTTCAAGAAGCGCCTGGACATCTCGGAGTACGGCGGGGGGCCCCTGCTGGGGGTACGGGGTGTGTGTATCATCACGCATGGGCGGTCGAATGGCATTGCCATCAAGAACTCGATCCGCGTGGCCAAGGAGTTCGCCCAAGGCAAGGTGAATCAGCGCATCGAGGAAGAGTTGAAGGGTGTGACAAACTTTGCGGCAAAAGGCTGAAGCTTTGCGGCAAAAGGCTGAAGCGTGGCCGCAATTCTAACGTCAATACCATCGTGAAGTCTCGAATTGCGATTCTGGTGCTCTCCCTAGGTTGCGCTTTCGCGCAACGTCCCGAGTACGTCAAGTGGAGTATCGAAGCCGATCCGGCCTCCGCTCCGCCCGGCGGCAAGGTCCTGCTGCGGGTTGCGGGCCGCATCGAGCCGGGATGGCATTTGTATTCGGCTTCCACCGCGGGCGGAATTCCCACGTCGTTTAGAGTCGGGCCGGGCGCCGTCGTGGGCCGGGTCCGGCTGCTTCAGCCGCCGCCCAAACGGGCGTTCGACAAAAACTTCGGCCTGGAGACCGAGACCTTCGAAGGCGAAGCCACGTTTCTGCTGGAACTGGAGCTGAAGAAGGACGCTCCCGCAGGCCCGGCGCAACTCACCGTTAATGCGCGCTTCCAGACCTGCAACGATACCCAGTGCGTCCCCGGCAAATGGGTGGGCGAAGCGGCTCTGAACGTGGACCCCACGGCCGCCGCAACCGCGCCGGCCATCCCTGGCGGCTATGCGGAAGCCAAGGCGCCGTCGCCCTCCACTGCGGAACCGGTCTCCCAGGGCGCCGATCAAGGCGTCGCCGCTTTCCTGCTGGTGGCCTTTGGATTCGGCCTGGCGTCCATCTTCACGCCCTGCGTCTTTCCCATGATTCCCATCACCATGTCCTATTTTCTGAACCGCCAGTCGGGCGGAAAGCGGGATGCCCTAACGCAGGCCGTGGTGTTTTGCCTGGGAATCATCGTGCTGTTCTCCGGGCTCGGGCTCGTGCTGACGGCCGCGCTGGGGCCCTTCGGGATCGTCCAGCTTGGCTCCAACCGGTGGGTCAACGGGTTTATCTCGCTGCTCTTCATCGCCTTCGGATTGAGCCTGCTGGGCGCATTCGAGCTCAACATCCCCTCGCCGATTCTCACCCGCCTGAACCGCTCGGCAGACAAGGGCGGATTCGCCGGCACGCTGCTCATGGGGCTGACGTTTTCGCTGGCTTCGTTCGCCTGCGTGGGCCCCTTCGTCGGCACCCTGCTGGCGGCTTCGGTGGGCGGCGGCGGCGCCCGGCCGGTGCTCGGCATGCTGGCGTTTTCCGCCGGGCTGGCGTTGCCTTTCTTCCTGCTGGCGCTGTTTCCGTCGTATTTGAAGCGCCTGCCGCGTAGCGGCGGATGGATGGCCCGGGTGAAGGTGGTGATGGGCTTTGTCATCCTGGCCGCCAGCCTTAAATATCTTTCCAGCCTCGACCAGGTGATGCAATGGGGTTTTCTCACCCGCGAGCGGTTCCTGGCGGCATGGATCGTCCTGTTCGCCATGGCCGGCCTCTATCTGCTGGGATTTCTGCGGCTGGAAGGCATCAAGCCGGACGAGCCCCTGGGTCTGGCGCGCCTGCTGATCGGCATGCTGTTTCTGGGATTCGCCATCAGCCTGGCGCCGGGAATGTTCGGCGGACGGCTGGGCGACCTGGACGCCTATGTGCCCGTGGCCGCCGATTCCAGCGGGCTCGGAGGAGGCGGAGGCGGGTCAAACAACACGCTCGCCTGGATGAAGAACCAGTACCGCGAGGCCCTGGACCGCGCGCGCCGCGAGGGCAAACTGGTGTTCGTCAACTTCACCGGATATGCCTGCGCCAACTGCCACTGGATGAAGGCCAATATGTTCACGCGCCCGGAGATCGCGGCGGCCCTCAAGAACTTCGTGCTGGTGGATCTCTACGCCGACGGCACGGACCAGGCCTCCGAGCGAAATCAGAAGCTGGAACTGGAGAAGTTCAATACCGTGGCCGAGCCGTACTACGCGATTCTGGACCCGGACGAGAAGGTGATCGCCACGTTCCCGGGCCTGACCCACGATCCGGCGGAGTTTCTGGCGTTCTTACAAAAGGGGGCCGGAGTGCAGGGGCCAGGGGCCGGGGGCCAGGGGCCAGGGGTTGCTGCCGGAGGTCTGCCACAGGTCTCGCGCTTGGAAGGCGGCGCATTCGACACGGCCGCGCTCAGCGGCAAAGTGGTGGTGGTGAACTTCTGGGCCACCTGGTGCGTGCCATGCATTGCGGAGATTCCCAACTTCAATAAACTGCATCGGGAACTGGCCCCCAAAGGCGTCGTGGTATTGGGGGTTTCGATGGACGAGGAAGGCGCGGAGCGCGTCCAGCCGTTCCTGAAAAAGCACCCCATCGACTACCCGGTGGCGCTAGGCTCCGCGGCGCTGTCGGAGCAGTACGGCCTGGACGAACTGCCCGTGACCGTGGTCTTCGACCGCTCGGGGAAGCAGATCAAACGGTTCGAGGGCCTGACTTCAGAAGCGGACTTGCACGCCGCGGTCGAGGGCGCTCTGTAACATCACGCCCACCGGCTACGGCAGATCCTTAAAGATCTCATCGCGCGTCAGTTCGAGGCAGGGATCGCCAGTCGTGGCGATCCGGTTGCCGCGCACCTCGGTCAGGCCGCCATTGGAATAGACCGCCATCTTGCGGCGCCGTGGATCGATCAGCCAGATATTCGGGACGCCCTTCCGTTCGTACTCTTCCAGTTTCTCCATCATCCTGGTCATGCTGTCGTCTTCCGACAGGATCTCAACCGCCAGGAACGCTGCATCCAGCAGGTACTTCGTTTGGGGAAGCTCCAACATCACGCAAATGTCTGGAAGACGGTAGCGCGTCGGGGACGTCTGGGACCTCAACTCCGGAATTGCGTAGATCCGCGGGTAACTGTTGGTCAGGGCAACAGTCACGTTCCGCTGAATCAAGCCATGCAGCAAATCTCCCACGTTGCGCTCCACCAGAACACCATCCACGTATTCCATGTCAGGATCGTAGGAGGTATTCAAGTATTCTTCGACTGAGATCAGCGTCTCGACGCTCATGGGTTCACTTCGGCGCTCCGAACGTGATGGTCGATTCGCCGCTGTACTTCTTGTAATTGCGGAAATCGATGGTATTGCGGCTGCAATAATTCGTTCCCCGCTGGCAGCTCAGCGTCTCGGCATGCACCGGCAACAGGTACTGCTTGGCATCACCCAGCCGAATGTACTGGTAGTCGGTAGCCGACTCCACGTGGTCCGTGGGGAACGAATCGGGGAAGCCAAATGCCTGCATCTCGATCCGCAGCACCCGCGAAGTCGCCGGGTCGATCCACACCGTGCCCTTGTACGGCGGCTGGTAGGTTTGCGAAGTCATGTGGATCATCCAGTGCGAATTCTCGCGCAACACTTCGAAGTCGTACTCCTTCGTGGCAATCCCGGCCGTGCGCGAATCCTTGCGGTAGTGGTAGGTGGCGTTGGTCGCGGGCGAGAACAGGTCGATCAGAACGGTGCCGAACTCTCCCGTGGACCACGCGCCTCCCGTATCCTCGATGCTCTTCTTCGGCCTGCCGTTGACCGTCACGTTGCGGTAATCCTCTTTGCCGTTCTCGTAGACGAGGTTCGCGGCCACCACGTCGAGCGGTTGCCAGTTGGGGGGATGCGACTCGCTCTGGTAGCGCGACATCAACTCCTGGCAAACGTAGTTGGGCAGGGTCTCGGTGAAATCCATCGCGGCGTCCGATGCCTTCCGGATCAGCGGATCGTCGGGCCGTTGGACGATGGGGATGTACCCGTCGTTGCCGCCACGGCGTGTGGGCGGCGCGGCTTCCTCGGCCTCGGCGGGCCGCGCGGCTGCCCGCTCCGCAGGCGGATCTGTGGGCACGGCGATCTGGGGCAGCGGAGCCTCGGCATGTTCGCGGCTGGGATCGGCGACTCTGCCGCGTCTCAGTGTGGGCGGGCCGGGGTCGTCGGAATCCTTGGAGGGGGGCGGGGCCTTTTCCGCCGAAGCAGTGCGGGTCGTCCCTCCAGCCGGCGGAGCGGGAGCATCCTCCGCCTTCGCGGGCGGCGCGGCTGCAGGAGGCGGTGCGGCTCCAGTCGGCGGCGCGGCTCCCTTGGGCGGCTCGTCCTTGGCCCAGGTATCCACGGCGCCCTCGTTCTTGTCCTTGGTGCCCGATGCCGCCGTATCCGCCGCTCCGGCACCCTTCTCCCAATAAACGTTCACGGCGGTCAGATAACCCTGCGTATCCTCCGAGCCTTCGATCGAAAGCTGGTCACCCACGGTGAACTTGGGGTCCTTGATCTCGTCGCCATTCTTGTAGAACTTGGTCTTGTCGTTGCGTTTGAAGTCCATTACCCGGTTGTCGCCCAAAGCCAGCGAGAGGGACTTCTTGTCCATCTGCTTCAGTTTGCCGCGGAAATTGGGCAACGGCTGGCCCGAGTCTGTCTTCTTTGACGGCTTGCCGCCCGTCGACGGGATGGGAATGCCCCCGCCTCCCGGGTAAGGTCTCCCGCCAGGGTAGGTTGGTGGATAGCCGCCGGGCGGATAACCCCCTGGATAACCAGGCGGATAGCCGCCCGGGGGGTAGATCTGCGCGGAAGCGACGCCGAGTGCGAGCAGGGAAAGGGCACAAAGCCCGACGCCACGATACACCATCACACGAGGGTAGATGCTCGGGAGCGCCGCGAGGTTACCGAATCTTAATACTTAACATAAGGATAAATGGCCTCGGAAAAGCGCTTCGGCACCGGCGGGGATTGGCATGTTATCCTGTAACCTCGATGAATTAGAATTACGAGAGACTCGTGAGTTCACGCTGCCTGCTCCTGGTGGATGCCGATCCCGCGGTTCGCGAGCTCCTGTCGAAGCTTCTGAAGCGCGACGATCGCCGCATCGAGGAAGCCCGCGACGGGAACGACGCTCTCGCACGCCTGCGCACCTCGGCCTTCGACGTGGTGGTCGCTGGACAGGGCAATAACGGATCCGACCCGCTGAAGCTGCTGCGCCGCGTACGGGCCGTCCGCCCCGAAGCCAGGGTGATCCTCACCGGCGAGCAGGATCGGGCGCGCGCCCTGAGCGCCATCCGCAACCGCGCCTATTGCTACTTCCATAATCCCGTGCCCCCGGGACAATTGAACGACATGGTACAACAGGCCCTGGATGCCGCTTCCTGGAAGGACGACATCCGGTTGACGTCGGCCCGCCCCGACTGGATCACCTTCGAAGTGCGCTGCAAGATGGATGCCGCCGAGCGCACCACGCAATTCCTGCGGGAAGTGGAAATCGACTTGCCGCAACATGCCCGCGAAGACGCCGTGGCCGCGTTTCGCGAGCTGCTCATGAATGCCATCGAACACGGCGGCAAGTCGGATCCCAAGAAGCGGGTGCGGGTTTCACTGCTCCGCACGGAGCGTTCCCTGATCGTGCACATTCACGACCCCGGCGCCGGTTTCTCCCTGGACTTCCTGCCGCATGCGGCGATTTCGAATCCCGAGGATTCGCCCATCAAGCATGTCGATGTCCGCGTGGAGCAGGGTCAGCGGCCGGGAGGATTCGGCATTCTCATGACCCGCAACCTGGTAGATGAGCTGATCTATAACGAGCGCGGAAATGCCGTGCTGTTCGTAAAATATCTCAAATAGAATTCGACCTGTGGCCGTTGGCGGGCTCATCGATTCAGGCCAATGCGGCGCAGCAGTTCCTGGAACCGCGAATCGGAGCGCAGAGGGTCGAAGGCCGGCCGCAGGAGGACGCCGGGGTTGAAGCGCTCGGCATAGGCTTTTTCGAGCCAGGCCATGGCTTGATCCCTCTCGTCCAGGCCTACATAGACCAAGGCAATCTCGGGAGCATTTGAGAAGGCGCCATGCGATCGATTCTTCAGATCGCCCAGTATCCTTACCGCTTCACCTCTCCTGCCTGATACGGCGTAGGCGTACGCAAGATTGGCGGTGAATGCCGTACTGCCTGGAGACAACTCGATCGCCTTCTGAAGTTCCGCGATGGCCACGTTATACTCGCGCGTTTGCACGAACACCTCGCCCAGAACATAGTGCGTGAGGGCAAAGAAAGGGTCCATGTTCATGGTCTTCCGGCTTTGTTTTATGGCTTCGTCATAACGATGCGCGATGAGTAGTTCTTCCGCCAAGTCGGCGCCGATGATGAGGGAGAGCGGATCCAAGTTCTCCGCCTTCTCCAGTTCGGCGACGGCTTCGCCATGCCGCCCCAACACGGCCAAATGCCAGCCGTACCAATGGTGGCCGGTCGCGTAGCCAGGGCTAAGCTCGATTCCACGCGTGAACTCTCTCCCGGCAGACTCCCAATCCCAGTCGAAGCCATCCAGGCACCATGCAAGCGAGATGTGAGCTTCGCCGCGCGTACTGTCCAGCGCTATGGCTTTGGCCGCCGCCTTGGCTTTGGGGTACGCTTCCCTGGGAGCCAGCACCCCGTACTGCCAATCTCCCGCCAAGGCATAAGAGTCGGCTAACCCCGCGTACGCCGGCGCGTAGTTTGGATCCTTTTCAACGGCCTGGTTGAAATAATCTATGGCCTTCTTCAAGCCATCCGCGGTTCGCTTATTCCAAAAATAGCGTCCCTTGAGATAGGCTTCGTAGGCTTCCGGATTCACGCGCTTCGTGTCTTCGAGCACGGCCTGTTCATGGGGAGTCAACTCGATCCGGATCTCTTCGGCAACGGAGCGGGCCACCTGCTTTTGGAGCGTGAGCATATCCCCCAAGTCGCCCTCATACTTCGGCACTCGCGAGAATTTACCCGGTTTTGCTCGCCAAAAGTGACCCACCCAAACCGCGCGAAAGAGCCGTTTG
>Ga0209415_10001892_pt1 | contig 39608 bp, 36 predicted proteins | sample PeaSoiSIISIP2007_FD_187696 | JGI IMG/M metagenome (GOLD analysis project Ga0209415, IMG submission 187696) | Peat soil microbial communities from Weissenstadt, Germany - SII-SIP-2007 (SPAdes) (version 2) | ecosystem: Environmental > Terrestrial > Soil > Wetlands > Peat | place: Germany...
CAATGTGCCAAATCGCCCCAAATCGGATTTCTTCCGGTACCTACATGGTACCTTTTTAGCAATGCGCCTCTTAAGCGCGAAAACAAAAGCCGCCGATCTCTCTTTGAGATCAGCGGCTGGAATGGTTGCGGGGGCACGCAACCACCTTTACCGAACATTTTTCGTTTGGCAGCGGTAGGTTCGAATCTGGGTGTCCGCTCCCAGTCATAATTAGATAGCGGGATATCAATGGATTACGCGATTCGCGGTCAATTTACCCACTAAATTACCCTCGGATCTGCGCTAAAGTTCGGCAATCAGCGGCATACAGCCACCCCCGCGATGGTGCGAGATGGTTCGAGTGGACGGCCGATCTGTGTGCCAGGCCTGGACCGTCGCAACCTCGCGATCAAGCAGAAGGTCGATGATCCGGCGGCGTTTGAGATCGCAGACGATCGTCCCGTACCGAAGCGCACGCTTCCACGCCCAGTCGTCGATCCCGACGACATGCGGAGTCGAGCGCCAATCCGGCGCCCGAGAGCACCCCACGCGCAACAGCGTGTCCTTGCTGACCGGAAAGAGAAGACGCCGAGCAAGGCTTTGTCCAGGGCGACCCCAGCGCCGGACCGAGATGGTGATCGATGGTCTCCAATCGCGCGGTGCGGCGCGCGAAAGGCCGCGCGATCTCCTCCTCGAATCGCTCGGCGAAGATCTTCGTCGTGCAACGCGGCTCTCTACATCGAAATCGCCGAACCACCAGCCTGATCCGAACGCGACGCCCGTGTGCCCGCAGATCGGCCAGACATCGCGCGTGGCGGCCGTGAACTCGCCTCGTGACGAGGCCACACGGCGGACAGGAAGCGGTTGAAGATGGCGACCGCACCATGGCCCTGATCTCTGAAGTGCCAATTTCGACATGTTCGACGATGAGATCGGGTCGCAGCAACGACTCGTGACGATGTGGGCGCATAGGCGGGCTCTTCCCAAGGATAGAGCCTCTTAAGCTGCCCAAAGCTACATGTAGCCGACTTCACCGAGATTGAGTCAGAGCCCAGTTCGGTGCTGATTTACACCCTCGGATGGCCGCACGCGCCGGACCGATAAGCGGCGCGCCCCATAATCGCCCTTATCTGGCGGGCAGCCGCTGCGGCCTGATCACTTGGAGAGACGCCATTCGTCCCACTTCTCGCTGACCTTCGCGAGATTCCGTCCCCACCAATCGCCGTCGAACTGGACTTCCTTGTCGTGATACTCCGGATAGGAGGCCAGCCACGGCGCGACTTTGGGGTCTACGAGCGGCCAGGCCTTTGCATTGGTGGGACCGAAGGCGACGTATTTGGTCAAGGCGGCTTGCCGCTCAGGCTTCATCGCGAAGTCGATGAATTTCATGGCCGCGTCGGCATGGGGTGCATCTTTAGGCACCGTCCAATTCTCATAGGAAGCAATGGCGCCGTCGAAGGAAACCGCGATCGGCTGGCCCTCGAGATGGAAGGAGGCGCCGCGCGTCCACGGCGTCATCGTGATCTCGCCCGACTGCAGCATGACTCCCGGCTGCGGGAACTGATCCCACCAAATCACCTTCGATTTGATGCGATCCAGGCTCTTCAAGGCGCGCTCAACGTCTAGCGGATAGAGCTTGTCCTTCGGCACGCCGTCGGCGACGAGCGCTATTTCGAGCGAATAGGCCGGATTGTTGAACAGGCCGCGGATTCCCGGAACCGATGCGAGGTTCCAGAAGTCCTGCCAGTTCTTCGGCTCCGTGCCGGGCTTATAGAAGCTGGTGCTGTAAGTGAGCGCCATTGCCAGGCTTATGTGGCCGAGGCTGTACTTTCGCACGACGCTCTTCTGGATGTCTGCGGTGTTGATCACGCCGTAGTCGAGCGGCGTCAAAAGATTCTCTTCCGTCGCGGCGAAGAGGAGGCGGTCCGGAAGGGTTGCGAGATCCCACTCGACGTGGCCCGCCTGCACTTGCGCGCGGAGCTTTGCGATCTCGACGCCGCTCGTCTGGGTGACCTTGATGCCGGTCTCGCGCTCGAACGGCTCGAAATATGCCTTGGTCTGGCCGTCCTGATAGGAGCCGCCGAAGCCGACGAACACCAGCTCCTTCGAGTCCGCACGCGCCGACCGGATAATGTAGGGTGCGGAGAGAGCTCCCACCACAGCGGCACCTGTTGCCTGCAAGAATCGGCGTCGCGTCTTATTCGATATGGTCATCGTCTCCTCCCGACATGATGAGCCCTTGAGCCGCATTGCCTTTGCCGATGGCACCTTTCCGATTGGAGAAAGCCATCTGGAAATCGCTGTCCCGCGTGGCGGCCGGGAAAAGTTTTCTAGCACATGCGGCAAGGGCTGTGAAGCGTTGCGCGGAAGTTGAAACCTGGTGCCATCTTCGCGTTGTGCGAAGTGCTTCGCAAATCTTCACACACGCGCCATGGCCGGCGAGCGGGAAACGTCACCCCGGCAGCAGCAAGCCGTCGTTGGCTCCCCAGCTCACGACGACGGCACTCCCCGCCGTCAAGACGCCGAGCTCGCCGTTCGCCATCGTCTTCGCGAAAAGCTGATCACCACTCTCGAGAGCCACACGGTATTTGACTATATCGCCGAGATAGATGACTTCGAGAATCGTCCCGGGATAGCTGTTGGCACCCTCCCGGGCGCCCATGCCAAGCATGACGTATTCCGGCCGCAACACAAGGCAGCAATCACCCGTTTGCGTTCGGCCTGCGCCGCTCGTCAGGCGTACTTCCAGGCCGGTGGCCGAGGTGAAGACCAGCGAGTTGCCCTGCGCCGGGACCGCCGAGCCCTGCAGCAGGTTCGATTCGCCGATGAAGTTCGCGACGTAGCGGGTGGCGGGCTGCCGATAGACCTCGAGCGGCGGGCCGAGCTGCTGCAGGCGGCCGTTCTGGAGCAACGCTATCACATCCGACATCACCATCGCTTCGGTCTGATCGTGCGTGACGGTGATTGTGGTGATGCCGAGCCGCTTCTGGAGATGGCGTATCTCGACCTGCATCGTTTCGCGCAGCCGCTTGTCCAAGGCGCTCAGAGGCTCGTCCATAAGGAGGAGCTGAGGCTCGAAGACGAGAGCACGGGCGAGTGCCACGCGCTGCTGCTGCCCTCCGGACAGCTGGCTCGGAAAGCGCGACGCAAGTCCGGCGAGTTGCACGAGATCGAGACTCTTCTCGACGAGTTGCGCACGCCGCTTCCTGTCGTATTTGCGCGTCTCGAGCGGGTAGGAGATGTTCTGCGCCACGGTCATGTGGGGAAACAAGGCGAACTGTTGGAACACGACCCCGATGTTGCGCTTGTGGGCCGGCTTGCGGGTGACGTCCTTCCCACCGATGATGATCGCTCCCTCGCTCGGCTCCTCGAAGCCGGCAATCGTCCGCAGAACGGTGGTCTTTCCGGAACCGCTCGGGCCGAGCAGCGTGAAGCAGCTGCCGGCTTCGACCGTGAACGAGACGTCGTCGACCGCACGCAGGGCGCCGAAGACCTTGCTTAGGCGGCGGACCTCGACGGGCACGCCGGGATTCTTGAAGTCATCATCCTTCTGATGGGCTGCGGTCATGACATCATGTCGTCGCCGGCGAGCGTGGAAATGTCGGTGGAAGAAGCGGTTCGGCACCACTAGCACGACGCCGGGCGGGACGCAATCGCACGCCATCGTCCCCCAGCACCATATGGCAGAATGCCCATTGACATAGCCTCCCCGAAAGGACCGAATGCCCTGCGCACTCCGGCGCGCGCTTTCCGGTGCTGTGTCGAGGTGCCGTACGATCGACGCGGCTTTCGAGAGCCCAAGGCAATGCCGTCGAGCAAGCGGAATGCGGGCCTTCTCCTTCTGGCGCCGCCACTATGTTACCTCACGATCACCTTCCTCTATCCGTTGTTGCGGGCGGTCTGGGGAAGCTTTTACGCGCCCGACTTCTCGATCGAGGCTTATGCGCGCATCTGGCGCGTTCCGGTCTATGGCCAAGTCTTCGGGGTGACGCTGCGGATCAGCGTGCTGACCACGGTGATCTGCGCCTTGCTCGGTTACCTGACCGCCTACTTCATCAGCACGGTGCCGCCCGCCGTTCGCCGCATTCTGCTCATTTTCGTCGTGGTGCCCTTCATCCTAAATATCCTGGTGCGCAACTACGTGTGGATCATCCTGCTGCAGCGCAATGGGCTGATCAATCAAGCCTTCATGGCACTAAGGCTAATCGATCAGCCGCTCGTTCTGATGCACAACGAGTCGGGCGTGTTGATCGGCATGGTGAGCACGTTGCTGCCGTACATGATCCTCTCGACGCTGAGTGGGCTGCTGACCATCCCGGGCGAGCTGCGCCTCGCCTCGGCAAGCCTCGGTGGCGGGCCTTTCAGAACCTTCCGACGCGTGACGATGCCGCTCAGCCTTCCGGGTGCTGCCGCCGGCGCCTTGATCGTCTTCATCGTCTCGGTCGGCTTCTTCATCACGCCGGCACTCCTAGGAGGGCCGCATGAGCTGATGATATCGAACTTGATCGCCTTCAACGTCAATCAGACGTTGAACTGGCGGATGGCATTCTCGCTTTCAGACGTGCTGCTCGCGGCGACACTCATTCTCTATTTCCTTTATCGGCGCTGGCTGCAGACGCAGCTTGGCCCCGAAGGGCTTTTCGGGCGATGAGGGGAAGCATCGAGCGCCATAGCCAAGGGCTCGTGCGCGCCTTGCGCTGCAGCGCTCTCGCCATTCCGGCCATTCTCGTGCTGGCCTTTCTCACGCTGCCGATCCTGGCCGTCATCCCGATGTCGTTCAGCAGCTCCATCGTTTATGAGCTCATCCCGGCGAATCCCGGCTTCAGCCAATACGAGCGGTTCTTCGCCAATGCCGCATGGGTGTCGGCGCTCGTCAACTCGGTCGAGGTCGGCCTTGGCACGATGGTGGTGGCGACGGTGGTTGGGACGATGACGGCCTTGGGTCTGAGAGGGCTGCCGGCGCGCTGGCGCGCCATCATCGAGGCTCTCTTCCTGCTGCCGCAGATTGTGCCGTCCATAGTCTATGCGGTCGCGGCCTATTTCGTCTTCTTCCAAATCGGCCTCATCGGCAGCTTGCCCGGCCTGGTCGTGGCGCACAGCGTGCTCGCCCTGCCGTTCGTCGTGATCGTGGTGGGTGCCGCCGCGCACAGTCTCAATCCGACGCTCCTGGAGGCGTCGCGAAGCCTCGGCGCGGGATCGCTGCGGACGTTCTTCCGCGTGATCTTTCCCCACCTGCAGACCGCCATCGTGGGGAGCGCCTTCTTTGCGTTCCAAGTATCGTTCGACGAGGTGATTCTCGCACTCTTCATTACCGGGCCGTCGACGAAGACCTTGCCCGTCAAGGTGTGGGACGCGATCTTCTACGAGATATCACCCATCCTTCCCGCAATTTCGACCCTCATCATCCTTGTCCCTCTCGTGATGAGCGTGCCGCTCTTCGTCTTCCTGCGGGCGCGGCGCATAGCGCCCGCGTGACCGTGGGCGGATTTATGCCGCGCGGAAAGGAGCCGATTGCCTCGGCCTGCCGGCTGATCTACGATGCCGACCCGCTCGACCCCGAGCCGCTTTGCCTCGCTATGGAGTTCGCACCGCGAGATGGATGGGGAGCGGCCGTCAATCGGTCCCATGGAGAACGTCAGCGATGACTTTACCCAATGAGCGCGTCGCCTGGTTCAACGGCAAGATCGTTCCGGAGAGCCAAGTGCTCATCCCCTTCCGCGACAGCAGCTTTCTGCGCGGGGATGGCGTCTTCGACATGACGCGGAGCTTCAACGGCAAGGCCTTCCGGCTCAAGGAGCATATCGCCCGGCTCTACCGCTCGCTCAGCTACGTCGGCATCGAGATCGACGTGCCGGCGGAGAAGATGATCGCCATCAGCGAGGAGGTGCTCGAGCGCAATCGCCACCTACTAGGGCCCGACGAGGACTACTGGCTGGGCCAGCGCGTGAGCCGCGGCCTGCGGCGCGTCCCCGGCGACAATTGGGATCATTACGGACCCAACATCATCGTCGAGTGCATTCCCCTGCCGTTCAAGGAGCGGGCGAAGCTTTACCGCGACGGCATCGAGGTGATCATCCCGGCCGTCCGCCGGGTACCGCCGGATTCGCTCTCGCCGCGGGCTAAGATGCATCAATACCTCAACCTCATCATGGCCGACCGCGACGTGAAGGCTCAGAACCCCGAGGCCTGGGCGGTCCTCCTCGACGTGAACGGCAATCTCTGCGAGGGCCAAGGCAGCAACATCTTCATCGTGCGCGACGGAGCCTTAGCCACACCCAAGGAGCGCTACGTGCTGCCGGGCATCAGTCGGGAATTGACGATGGAGTTGGCGCGGGGGATGAATATCCCGTGCGAGGAGAAGGATATAGATCTCTACGACGCCTACACCGCCGACGAGTGCTTCATCACCTCGACGAGCTTCTGCATCTGCGGCGTGCGCAGCCTCAACGGCAGAACCTTCGCCGCCGGCCGCGTTCCAGGGCTGATCACCCAAAAGCTCATCGACGCCTATGTGAAGCACATCGGCTGCGATTTCGTCGCCCAGTATCTGAAGCGCCTCGACGGCTAGCTACCGCCCGGTCAGTTCGCCCGCACCAGGTTGCCGACGCGCTCGAGGAGCGTGTCGATCTCGTCGCCGCTGGTCGCCGCCGAGACGCAGCCCTGCAGCTGCCCAGTCATCATGAGCCCGTCGTTGAAGAGGGCGAGCGAGGCCGTCTCCTCCCACGCCTTGTCGGCGGTGATGGAGTCGCGGTAGCTCGTGATCGCGCGATCGGTCGCCGTGATCTTGAAGAGCGAGGCCGCACCGGTCACCTGCAGCGGGAGGCCGTCGAAACGCCGCCGCAGCTCCATACGGATGCGCTCGCCCGCCGTGTTGATCTGGGAGAAGACCCCCGGTGTGAGGGCACGCATGGTGGCGAGACCCGCCGCCATGGTGACCGGATTGCCGTTGAAGGTGCCGGCATGGGTGACGCGATCCGCACGCGAGGGGTCGCTGGCCATCATGATGTCGCACTTGCCGCCTACGGCGCCCACCGGAAAGCCGCCACCGATGATCTTCCCCAAGGTCGTCACATCGGGCATCACGCCAAGCATGCCTTGCGCACCGCCGTAGCCGACGCGAAACGAGATCACCTCGTCGAAGATCAATACGATGCCGAAGCGGTCGCAAAGCGCGCGCAGGCCGCGGACGAAATCCTCCCGCGGCAGGACGAGACCGATGCGGTTGGCGAGCGGCTCGACGATCAGGGCCGCGATCTCGCTCGCGTGCTCCTCGACGAGCTTGGTCGTGCCCGCGAGGTCGTTGAACGGCAGGATGAGGCTGCGTCCCAGGCCGCTCGGCAGACCCGCGGATTCCGGCACGGCAGCGGGACGCGCCGCCGGCCCGAGCTTGGCCGCCGGCGGTCCGACCGACCAGGACACGTCGTCATAGGTCCCGTGATAACTTCCCTCGAACTTCGCGACGATGGCGCGGCCGGTGCAGGCGCGCGCCAGGCGCAGTGCCAGCATCACCGCCTCGCTGCCCGAATTGGTGAAGCGAACTTTCTCGACCGATGGCAGCCGGGATGCGATTTCCTGGCCGAGCTCGACGGCGCCGCGGCTCGGCGCAAAGAACGCCGTGCCTTTCGCGAGCTGCGCCGTGGCCGCAGCACTGACGGCGGGGTGGCAATGGCCGAGCGGCAGGGATGTGGCGTTGAACCAGAAATCGACGAGGCGCCGGCCGTCCGCATCGAGGAGATGGCTGCCCTCGCCTGATTCGATGTAGCTCGCGTAGGGCCAACGTGCCACCGAGTCGCGCGTCGAGCCGCCCGGCAACACGGTCTTGGCCTCTTCGTGCAGCCGCGCCGAGGTGGGCGTGAGCTCGCGGTAGCGCGCCTCGAGTGCGGCACGGCGCCGCTTCAAGGGCGCATAGAAATCGTTCACGCGCTCATTCACTGAAGGCGATGTGGTCATCATAAGCTCCGCTGTTACTCGGCCCCACTAGTCATGATCACAGCCTTGCCGGCGTCCACATGCCGGGCCGTGAGCCATGCCCTCGACGGGACCTCAGGGTGGTTCCATTCGCGCGCGTACGATTTTTCGGGGCGGTTCATTCCGTTAAGAGCCACCTATCCGGGAACTCCAAGATTGATGCTCATCCGAGCCTCATTTGCGGCACGCAATCCAATCCCGAGATTGTCGCTTCAGCCGGATAGCATGTATGCTACCGGCTGCTGTCGCTCGCGCAGCAGTAGCCGCAGACGTCTTGAGGCTCAATTTTACATATCGCCAGCGTGGTGAGAAGCCCAATTCCGGCGCTTGCATTTCGGCTACCGGCAGGCTCTTTCAAGCGCAAAGGCGATTTTAGGAGACGCTCATGGATAAAGTATTCTACACGGTTGAAGGCGACCTCGTCGTGCTGACGATTAACCGCGTCGAGGCGATGAACGCTTATGACGCGGAGACGGTCGATCAGCTCGGGAAGGGTCTGGAGCGGTTTGACGACGATCCGAAGCTGCGCGTCGCAATCTTGACCGGTGCCGGTAGCAAGGCCTTTTGCGCCGGTGCGGACTTGAAAAAGCTCCACGGCCCGTCCTACGAGGGCGGCATTCATGAACTGTGGGAGCGTGACCGCCAGTACCGCATCGGCCAGTCAATCCAGCCGCGCAAGCCGGTAATCGCCGCCATCAATGGCTATTGCCTCGCGGGCGGCCTCGAGCTAGCCATGGGATGCGACATCCGCATCGCCTCGACCGCGGCCTCCTTCGGAGCGCCCGAGGTCCGGTGGTCGATCATTCATGGCTATGGTGCGATGCGGCTGGCGCAGACCGTATCCCACTCGGTCGCGATGGACATGCTGCTGACCGGGGAGCGGATCGACGCGAAGAGGGCCTATGAGATCGGCCTCGTGAGCCGCCTCGTCGAGCCGGCAGAGCTCATGCCCACGGCGCGGCGGATCGCGGGTACCATCGCGGCCAATGGTCCGCTCGCCATTCGTGTGACGAAGGAGCTCGGCTGGCGCGGTCTCCACGAGCATCCGCGGGAATTCATGCGTTTCGTCGCCGCGGCACTGGCGCTTCTCCACAACAGCGAGGATGCGAAGGAAGGACCGCAGGCCTTCGCCGAGAAGCGGAAACCCGTGTTCAAAGACCGTTGACGCGGGAGAATCTGCATGGGGTCGCTCGAAGCTTTCATCCGCCCGAAGAGCTTGGCGGTGGTCGGCGCTTCGACATCGGGCAACAAGGCCGGCGGACGCCGCTGGCTGAGCAGCGTGAACGCCGGCTTCTCGGGGCCGCTGTATCCTATCAACAGGACGGCGACCGAAATGAACGGGCACCGGGTCTACCGCTCGCTGCGGGATATCCCGGGTCCGGTCGACCTCGTCGCCGTCCTCGTTCCGCCCGGCGACGTGATGGACTGCATCCGCGACTGCGCCGCCATGAAAGTGGGTGCCGTCGTCGTCATCTCGGCAGGCTTCGGGGAGGTCGACGAGCGCGGCAAGGCCGCCGAGTGCCAAATGCGCGACATTCTCGGCTCGGCGGGCGTGCGCATGATCGGCCCCAACAGCGCCGGCGTGTTCAGCGGCCGCGGCGGCGTCAATCTCCTCGGTCGGCCGCTTCCCGAAGGGCCGATCGCCATCGTCACCCAGAGCGGAAACATGGCGGGGACCTTCGCCCAGCAGGCCCGCGCGAAAGGGCTCGGCTTCGCGAGCCTCATCGCCATCGGCAATGCAGGGGACGTCTCGATCGCCGAGGCGATTGATCTCCTGCAGGACGACTGCGACGCGAAAGCGATCCTCGTCTATTGCGAGGGATTTGCTGCCGGCGAGGGGCGCTACCTGGTCGAGCGGATGCGCGCGCGCAAGGACGCGAAGCCCGTCGTCATTCTCAAGCCCGGCCTGACGGAGGCTGGCCGCCGTTCGGCCTTGTCCCATACGGGGGCGATCGCCGGCGAGGAGGCGGTCATCGCGGCTGCCCTGCGCCAATACGGCATCATTCGCGCGCTTGAGAGCGAGGAGGCGTGGGACGCGGCGGCGGCACTGGCAACCTGCTGGCCGCTTGCCGGCCGAAACATCGCCATCGTGTCGGACGGTGGCGGCCATGCGACCATCGTCGCGGACTGCACCGCGCGCTACGGGCTAGACGTGCCCGAGGTCGGCGCCGAAACGCGGCGCAAGCTCGAGGCCGTGCTCCCCGCCCGCAGCTCCACGAAGAATCCCGTCGACTTCGCCGGCTTTGCCGAGTCCGATCCCGACTGCGTGGGCGAGGTGGTGCGCATCTGCCTGGAGGATCCCGACATCCACGGCGTCATCTTCGCCGGCCACTTCGGCGGTTACTTCAAGATGACCAACGATGCCGCGACGCAAGACAAGGTGTCGGGATTGGAAAGGCAGTCGGCACAGCAGATCGCAGGCTACCCGCGCGTCTTTAAGAAGCCAGTCATCGTCCATACCGAATATGCAGGCGAACAGCTTTGGACGCTCGAACCGCTCCGCGCGGCGCAGATACCGGTCGTTCCAACGCTCGAGGCGCCACCCAAGATGATGGCCGCACTCTACACTTATGGGCGGCACCAGCAGGCGCCGGATGCTCGCGAGCAGCGCTTAGCGCCGGCGGATGGAATGGCCACGGCTGCGGCCATCCTGGCGTCCCGCCCAGCCGATTCCGGAGGATTTCTTCTCGAGCCCGAGGCACGCGCCGTTGCCTCCGCCTATGGCGTGCCCACATCGCGCTTCCGCGTCGTGGCCGGACGGGACGAGCTCGCCGCGGCGGCGACGGCGTTCAACGGGCCGGTGGCGATGAAGCTCATCGCACCCCAGGCGCTACACAAATCCGACGTGGGCGGCGTGCTGCTCGGCCTCGACCCCAAGAATCTCGGTGCGGCCTTCGAGACGCTCGCCCGGCGTGCGCACGAGATCGGCGCCGCGTCGCCGCGCTTTATCCTCACCGAGATGATCGCGGGCGGCGTCGAATGCATCGTCGGCGCCAGGCGGGACGTCCAGTTCGGCCCGGCCGTGGTCTTCGGGCTTGGCGGAATTTTCGTCGAGGCCCTGCAGAGTGCGGTCGTCCGGCTTGCCCCGATCGGCAGAAAGGCGGCCCTCGCGATGATCGAGGAGTTGCCCGCCTCCCGCGTACTCAAAGGCTCGCGCGGCCGAAGGCCTGTCGACCTGGAGAGCCTGGCGTCCTGTATCACGCGCGTATCCGAGCTGATCGACGAGCTCGATTTCGTGGAGGAAGTCGATATCAACCCGCTTTTCGCGCTCGAGGGCGCGACCATTGCCGCGGATTGCCGCATCATCCTCCGCACGTTGAGCGATGGGGAAAGCAAGGGTATCCTGCACGCGGGTCGCCCGACGAAGGAGGTGTGAGGTGCCGCTTCTGGAACGTGAGCGCGACGGCCATATCGAGTTCGTGCGCCTCAACAGCCCGAAGACTATGAACGCCCTGTCGACCGCACTCTGCGCAGCACTCGACGGGCTGGCGGCGGAGATCGAGGCTGACGTGAGCATCCGCTGCGTGATCTTCACCGGCTCGGGCCGGGCCTTCTGCGCCGGTGCCGATCTTAAGGAGCGCAAGACCCTCGGGCCGGTGGAGCGCTGGACCTACGTCGTGAACTTGAACCGCACCCTGCGGCGGCTCGATTCGCTGCCTGTGCCGGTGATTACCGCGGTCAACGGCTATGCGCTCGGCGGCGGGCTCGAGCTCGCGCTGATCGGCGACTACAGGATCGCCGTCGAGGATGCGGAGATTGGCAGCCCGGAGGCGCGCTGGGGCATTATTCCCGGAGGCGGCATCGTCCGCCTCGTCCGCGAATGCGGGCCGAGCATCGCCGCCCTCCTGAGCTTCACCGCCGAGCGCTACAAGGCCTCCACGGCACAAGGGTGGGGCATTTTCCACGAGGTCGTTTCGGATGAAACCAGCCTCGAGGCGCAGGCAAGGGCGGTTGCCAAGCGCATCGGCGCCAATGCACCGCTGGCACTGAGGGCAGCAAAGCGCCTAGTGAGAGGCGTGGACGAGGCGTTCATGGCGAACGCGATGAATCTCGCGATGGAAATTCGTGCCCCACTCGACGCGACCGAGGATTGCTCGGAAGGCCTTGCGGCGTTTGCGGCGCGGCGGCCTCCCAACTTCCGCGGACGATAATTGTGACGCACGGAGCCGCTGTTCAACGGCGACGGGCCGGTGCCGCTTCGCTCTGCCAATTCCGGAGAAAGCCATGTGGCCGATCAGATCTATGTTGTTCGTCCCGGGACACAAGCTTGACTGGATCGCCAAGGCGCCGAAGTACGGGCCGGATGCGGTCGTCATCGACCTTGAGGACGCCGTGCCGACCGCCGACAAGGCAGCCGCCCGCGAGATCACCCGCACGGGTATAGCGAAGCTCGCGGCGGCGGGCGTCGGTGCCTTCGTCCGTATCAATGCGCTCGATCAGGGCGGCCTCGATGATACGCTCGCGATTGCTACGCCGGGACTAGCAGGGATCATGCTGCCAAAATCCCGCACGCCGGAGGAGGTTCGCGCGCTCGACAATCGGCTTTCCTTCGGCGAGGGCAAGGCCGGGCTCGAGTACGGCTCGGTCTCCATCCTTGTGCTCCCGGAGACGCCCGAGGGCCTCGCGGACGCCCGTGCGCTCGCACAAGCGAGCGCACGGGTAAAGGGCGTCGTGGGCGTCATCGGCGGCCCGGTCGGCGGCGATGTGGCGCGGGCGGTTGGCTTCAGACCGACGATCGAAGGATCGGAGCAGCTCTACCTCGCCTCGAAGCTGGTGCTCGACAGCAGAGCCGGCGATGCCCCCCACCCGATGGCCAGCATAATCGGCACAAAGATCGAGGATCTGGACGCGATTCGCCGATTGGTAGGGCGTGCCAAGGCCCTCGGCTATAGCGGCGCCGTCCTCATCCATCCGAGCCACGTCGCGATCGCCAATGAGCTGTTCACCCCTACCAAGGAGGAGATCGAGTATTATTCCGGCCTAGTCGCGGCCTTCCAGGCGGCCGAGCAATCGGGCAGCGCTGCCGTGCGCTACAAAGGTGCGATGGTCGATTACGCCATGCGGCTCTACGCCGAAGGTATCCTTAGAGAAGGAAAGCGGCGCGGCCTTCTTGGCGTTTGAGCCACCTTCGTCTTGCCGCCGAAGCCTCGAGGAAAGGTGCCAAAGGGACGCCGCCGCGCACACGTGATGATGACTATCCGGCAGCCGGACTTGCTTGCTGCCACACTCATCGCCCCTTGAAGGTGGGGGTACGCTTCTCGGCGAAAGCTTTCGTGCCCTCCTGCACGTCTTCCGACGTCTGCAGGAGGCGGAGCATCACCTGCTCCAGACGCAAGCCGGTGGTCAGATCCATGTCGCGGCTGCGCACCGCGAGTTCCTTGGCGCATTGCACGGCAATCGGTGCATTCCGTGCGATGCGCTGCGCGGCTGCCATGGCGGCGTCGAGCAAGGAAGCACCCGGAACGACTCGGTTGATCAGCCCCCAGCGCGCTGCCGTTTCTGCGTCGATCGGGTCGCCGGTCAGCAATAGCTCCATGGCAATGGGATAGGGCAGCTGCTGCAGAATGCGCTGCGTGCCGCCATTCGCCGGAAAGACACCGCGCTTCACTTCACTTAGCGCGAAGGTGGCATGCGGTGCGGCGAAGCGGAGATCGGTCGCCAGCAACAGGGTCATGCCACCGCCCAGGCAGTAACCGTTGATCGCGGCAACGATCGGCTTCCAGACTTCAAGGCCGCGGTTGAGGAGTTGGCCTTTCTGGCTCAGCATGAACTCGGCCAGATCCGGTGCATGGCCAATAAAGCTCTTCAGGTCGGCGCCAACCGAGAAGGATTTCTCGCCGCTGCCCGTGACCACCGCGGCACGGATCTCCTTGTCGTCCCGGACGCGGATCCAGGCGTCGGACAGTAGGCCGTAATGTTCCGCATCCATGGCATTGAGCCGTTCGGGGCGGTTGATCGTCACCAGGGCGACGCCGCCATGCACGTGGAAATCGATACTCATCCGCCGCCTCATGTCCCTAGAAATTCAGGAGTTCGACCCGATTCTGAATCTCAGGAAAATAACACCAACTGTTACCTATATGTTACCTGCGTCGTAGGAGACGCGCCGAGGTGGATATGGAAAAGCCGCCGATCTGTGTGAGAGATCAAGGCTTGGAATGGTTACGGGGGCACGCAACTGTCTTGATTTGCTCTTAATCGGCTGATTCGTAATCAGTAGGTCCGAGGTTCAAATCCTCGCGTCGGCACCAATAAAATCAATCGGTTAACAGGAGGCCTGAGACCGCTCAGGGTGGTCCGGAAGCCCCCGGGAAGCCACCGCGGGCGCACATCGGTGTCAATCGGCGCCGAACTGGGACCCCCGTCGATCCGCTGAATATCGCCCTGATATCACTCACGAATACGCCGGCCAGGTGGGGTCCCGATCGGCGCCGATCGGGACCCCACCTTCGAGGCAATACTACGCATGGAATCAATGTCTTGGACCGCTTGACCACGGGGTGCTGATTCGGTGCTGATTCACAGCTTATACGCGGTGTCTTCGCTGTGCGGGAGCGCCTAGGCGACCCGCGAGTGGTTCCGGGCTTTCGCTGGCCATTCCTTCCTGACATGTCGCCCTCTATGACCCCGGGGAGTTCGATCATCGTCATGGTCCAGTTCTCCGATGCCGACATTGGCCTTCGCCGAGATCTGAGCGGCTCGGCTCTCCCAAAATTCCCGCAATCCGCTTCGCGCGGGACACGTATTTCGGGGCTTCCCGGTTTGCTTACGCTACGGCCTGTCAGGTTGCTCGCCCCCTATGACGGATCAGACCAGGTCTCCCCGGCTCCAGGGGGCTTTTACTTCCAGGCTTCCGGCAGTTCGGTCACCCTCGCTGCCGCTGGGTATGACTACAACATGGACTGGACACCTTATGTTGGCGGGATTTTCGCCCGCTGGAATGGCAGCTAGCCTCGCTGCACCAGATCCCGGCGTGCGGCAATCCCGCACCGGGCTCCTGTCTCGGGTGTTATGTCGCGATGTTCGGGGTCTTGGCAACCCATGCGGTCTCGCGGCATCGCCGCGCGATGACGTTTGACACCCCCTCTCGGCGCTGTGTCCGTGGGGTGTGCTCTCGTGCGGCGCCCCCTTGACCAGGTGCCTTCCCTTTATCCCCTCCGCTGCCCAGGGGACCTGGGATTGTTCGGGGACTTCGCAGGTACTATGCACCTGTCCGACTTCATCCTGCCCGTGCATCATCGGCGGCGGCTCGCGCCTTCCCGATGCGGACCAGACAGCTCTCAGGCCTGTGGTCGGGCAGGAGATATCCCGGTTCTCGCGCAAGGAGCGTCCGCACATGCCAGGGTCTCAAACCGCGCGGGGTCGGGCGGCGGCTCGCGCTCACGCCACCGTCCATGTTGCCTTCCGAACTCTCGACAGCGTCGGCACCCCGAAGCAGACTTTCGCGGCTCAATGGCTGGCCTGTACGCTCCCCTGTCAACGCTTCAACGCACACCTCGCGGCGTCCCCGCATGACTCGGGGACAGTGTGGTTCGCTACTCCTTCACTGCGATGAACTTTCACCATCTACTCCTTGCTGGTCTCCCGGCGCACCGAGAACCTTTAGGCTACACTACCGTGAGCGAGCCGAGTTAGGATGTCCTGCATTTCAAGCGAGCCATCAGAGCCCAAAGCCGGGCAGCTCGCGCCCATTTGCAGAATCTCACCAAAAGGGGAGGCCCAACTTATGTTCGCTTATCCCATTGCGGTCGATGGTGCGACTTCTCGAGTGCTTCAGAGCGGGTTCAAGGGCCCTTCGCTCATCCTCGTGCACGGGCTGGGTTCACGCGCGGACCGCTGGCGGCGCAATCTCGATCCTCTCGCGGAGGCCGGCTGGCGCGTCTTCGCCATCGATCTTCCCGGCCACGGGTTCGCAGTGAAGGGAAGGAGCTTTGACTACTCGGCACGCGGCTATGCGCGCTTCTTGCGGGGCTTTGTCGATCAGCTCCGCGAGGAGAAGGTCGCCTTGGTCGGCACCTCCTTCGGCAGCCTCGTCGTGTCCACCTTTGCGGTGGAGGACCCGCACCGTGTGCGTGCATTGGTCGTCGCCGGGGCTATCGGGCTCATGCCGATGGGGGAAGCGCGCCGTCACAAGACGATCGGCTGGCTCTCCGACATGAGCCGTGACGGGCTCCGCAATCGCCTGCGCCTTGGAGTCGTTGATAAGTCCCTCATCACGGACGAGCTCGTCGAGGAGGATTTTCGGATCAATAATTCGCCCGGAGCGGCAGAGGCATTCACCGCGCTCGCGCGGTATTACGCAACGACAATTGACGACGATGCCACGTGCGACCCCCTTTCCAAGCTCAATGCGGCGTATCCCACCTTGTTGCTCTGGGGCGAGCACGATGCTTCCGTTGCGCCCGCGATCGGGGCTGCGGCGCATTCTCGCCTCCCTGGATCCCGCTTCGTCACCGTGCCCGGCACGGGCCACCTGCCCTACTTCGAGAAGCCCGATCTTGTGAATCGCATGCTCATCGAGTTCCTCAACTGATACTCGGCGCCGTGTTCAAGAAGCCTGGGTAAGACACCGGATTGTGCTGTGCTGCTCGCGCTGTCGGAGACGCCAGATGAATCAGGACTGAGCGTAACACCGATTGCGTTGGGGGATGCTTCGACCGCGTAAAAGGTATGATCCGATCGCCAAGGCGAATCGCGAACCCGCGGAGATCGGCATTGGCGCGCTAGCAACGCATTCACCGGTTTGCGTGACGGACAATGGCCTCCCCGCGCCGCCGCTTTGTGGCGTCGCCCGGCATAGTGTGGTAGAGGTACCGGGGAGACGAGAAATGCAGTTTGTTAACCTGTTCCGGAGAATTGGTGCCGCACTCGGAAAGGAGCCACGGAGAAAATCGCGAGTAACAATGTGCGTAAGCAAATGCGTTGCGCTGAATCGTCCGTGCGACTGCCGCCTGCGGCGGCGGCCGACCCCGAGCCGCTTTCCATTTTCGGCTGTTCCGGTCTCTTTCTGCAAGTCTGGCTCGAAGTCCAATCGGCGCTGCTCGGCGAACGAGCGGTAATTTGCAAGAGGGTTGCGTGCCATGATCTGCATTCCCTCGGACGTGGACAAGGCAGCGGGCGTCTTGGTCGAAGATCAGATGTTCGTGAAGGCGGGCGAGAGCGTGGTCATCACGGCGGATACCCATACGGACATGGTTTGCGCGAACGCGATTTTCAACGCGGCCCACAGGATCGGCGCCCGGCCGACGATCGTCTTTTTCCCGCAGCTGCCGTTTCAGGGCGCCTTGGCCGATCCCTATGTTCCGGAACCTCTGGGCATCGCATTGAAGCATTGCGACGTCTGGATCGACCTCTGCTTCCCTTATCTCGCGGGATCGCATGCGCACGACGAGGCCATGAAGACCAATCGGTTGCGCTACCTGCTCGGCGGGGATACGCATGCGCCGGCCCTGGTGCGCCTCTATGGAAAGGTGAATCTCGACGCGCTGTTCGTCGTTCAAACGGGGTTTGACCGGCTGATGCTCGAGGCCGTCGGCAGACGGTGCCGGATCACGAACGAGCAGGGCATGGACGTGACATTCACCGTGGCCAAGCCCGGCTACGAAAAGCTCCGCAGGGCCGACAGGCCGGGTCTCAATGTGCCGCCGGGCTCCGGCATGATCTATCCCGAGCCGGAGTCGGTGCGCGGCAGCGTCGTCATCGAATCGGTCTTTCACGAATACTTCACCACGAGGATGAGCCCGATGACGGTGCATGTCGACGGCCGCATCAAGGAGGTGAAGGGCGGCGGGGCCGAGCAGAGGGCCATGCATCGGGCCCTCCTGAGGGCAGGCGGCGGCCGCTACGGATACGTAATCCATTTCAGTTACGGCTTCCACCCCGCGGCTCGACCCGAAACCATGATGGAGAGCATCAGGGTCCCCGGCAACAACGCCGTCGGCTTTGGCTTGCCCTGGTGGGAGCCGGGGGGAGGCGAGAATCATCCCGACGGCATCGCCTCGATGCAGTCGATCTGGATCGAAGACGCGCAAATCGTCAAGGACGGCGTCCTCGTCTATCCGCGCGAGCTCGCCCAGTCCGCAGCCACGCTCCAGCCCGAATTCAACTGACGATCGCCGGCGGGAAGACCATCCCGGCGCCGGCACTCGGCGCGGACCCGGCGGGCGCCGATCAACCCCCGGCCCCTGACCGCAGCGCCGGCGAGGCTCCCGCCGCTCGACCCCCGCTCGCCCGCGCGATCATCGAGGCCCGTTCGCGAACACCCGCATCAGATGATTGCTCAGGACGTGGTGGATCGAGATCTCGAGGCTCGACATCGGACCCGGGTCGAAGCGCTGCGACGACATGACATTCTGCAGCGACAGGATCATCGTCTCGTCTTCCGCGAGGAAATCCTTCATGTGTTGACGATAGACCTGCACCTTCTCCTGGAAGCCCGGATGGTCGAAGAATTCCTTGGGCAGAAGAGAGTAGGCGATGAGACGACAGCGGTCCGGTGCGAGCGGCCAGACCACATAGAATTTCACCAGGTCGGAGCGGGCGAGAACATTCATGTTCGGCGCCAAGTGTCCTTGGCAACCGAAGGTGTCGGGCCTGTCTTCAAGCCAGGGCAGCTTGCCGAACAAGCTCTTCCCGTCGGGCGTGAGCGGTGCCGCCTTGTAATACGCGATCACGCCGCCGTTCTTGCGAAGGTGGGCGTCGTAGGTCTTCGGCGTCACGTATTTGCCGAAGGTCCGCACATGCAGCACGGAGACATGGTAGATGTCCATCAAGTTCTCGATGAGAAGCTTCCAATTGCAGTTTATCTCCACCTCGAGCTTGTCGGCCAAGCGACACTCCTCGGGCTTGAGGAAGCCGACATCGGCGCGAAAGTCGGCAATGAAGTCGGCAAACGGCCGAGGCTGATCATTGAGCGTAACGTAGATGTTTCCCGCCCAGACCTCGGTCTTCAAGGCCCTGAGCCGGCAGCGGGACGGATCGAACCCTTTCGCCTCCTTCATATAGGGCGCGCCCACCAGCTTGCCCTTGAGATCGTAGACCCAGCCGTGATATGGGCACATGAATTCCTTGACGTTGCCGTTGCCGTGCGCCACTTCCACGCCGCGGTGGCGGCAGACGTTCATGAGGCCATTGTAGTTTCCGTTCTCGTCCTTCGTCACGAGAACGGGTTCGCCGAGAATACGAAGCGTCAGGTAATCGCCGGCCTTCTCAAGCTCCTCCACCCGCCCGACGCAGAGCCAATCCTTCATGAATATCTTTTCTTTTTCGAGCTTGAGCATCTCAGCGGAACCATACACGTAGCCGGGCGCGTGCTGCGCGCTGTTCAGCGGCGCAAATACGCCCGACAAATCCTCGCGTGTTTCATGGGCGCTCAGCGATGAAACGTCAGCCATCGTCGCGTTCTCCCTTATGCTGCGCTTTTCCGAGAGCGGCGCATGTGGCGCAAAGATACCATCTTTGGAATCGCCTTGACAACTTTTTGGTACTTGCCGACAATCCAGTTGACCGATTGTCGGCAGTTTATATATGATCGCGACAGGCCATTTCGTCAACCTTGGAGCCGCGATGAGTCCCCTGCCGCAAAAGCGCCCGGTCGCCGCCGATCCATTTTCCCCCGACTCCGAGGAGCTGCGCCCGACCCGAGCGGCCCTTGAGCGCGCGCAGCATTTGCCGGCGCACTACTACACCGCGCCGGAGATCCTCGAGCGCGAGAAGGAGCTTTTGTTCTTCAAAGACTGGCTGGCGGTCGCGCGCGTCGAGGAGTTCGCCAATCCGGGCGATTACCGGGCGATGGAGATCGTCGGGGAGCCGATCGTGGTCTGCCGCGATCAGAAGGGCAATCTCAACGCCTTCGCGAATGTGTGCCGCCATCGCGGCGTCGCCGTGGCAATGGGGGCGGGGAATGCGACGCAGTTCAGCTGCCCGTATCACGCCTGGTCCTACGGCCTTGACGGGCGATTGACGGCACCCTCGCGGCCGCGCGGGCTCGGCAGCTTCGATTACCGCGACTGCCGTCTGCCGCCGCTGCGCGTCGACACCTGGGGCGGGTTCGTCTTCGTCAGCTTCGACCCCGGGGGGCCGTCTCTCAGCAGCTACCTCGCTGCCGACGGCTACCAGGACGCCGTCGCCTATGTTCATCCCGAAAAGATGACCTTGGTCGACACCTACAGCTACGAAATCGACTGCAACTGGAAACTGGTGCCGGAGAACCTCGCCGACGTCTATCACGTCGAGGTGATTCACCGCGGCACCTTCGGGGCTGCTACCTACAGCACCAAGCGTGCGATCGCGCAGCTCACCCTGACAAAATACGGTTGGCACAAGGAGTACGTCAGCGGCACCATGGCGCCGGATGCGGAGCTGCTCTTCGGCCCCGCGCCATGGCTGGCTCAACACGAAAAGGGGTCGTTGTTCGCGTTCTCGGCCTTCCTGCGGCCCAATTTCTACCTCTTCGCGCGGGCCGACATGGTGCAGCCTTGGGTCGCTTATCCGCTCAGCGCGACCCGCACGCGCGTCACCGGCTGGACCTGCATTCCCGCCGAGTTCGCCGACAGGCCGGCTTTCAAGGAGAAGGTCGCGATCCTGGCTGAGTTCGCCCGCCGCTTCGCCGGCGAGGATGCCGATCTGATGCGTGCGATTCAGAAAGGGCTCACCTCGCGCTACTTCGTGCGCGGCCCGATGCACGAGCTCGAGGTCATGATCCATCACCGCATCAACCGCTACCTGGAGGCCATGGCAGGCGAAGGGGAGGCGCGCTGATGCTGATCTCGACGATGATCCCGGCGCCGGCCGCGGCGGCTGCGGCACGGCCGCTCTCGGCGGCAAGGCGCTCGCCTTGAGCCTCGGGCCGAAACTTCTCGACGCCTGGCGCGTCGTGCTGGAGCAATGCGCGATCCGGCCCGGCTCGACCGCGCTCGTCCTCGTCGGCGACAACACGCATCCCGACACGCTTGCGGCGGCGCGACTCGCGATCCCGATGCTCGGCGCGCGGCTGCTCACCCTCGAACTGGGCGAGCCGCCGGCGCTGCGGATGGCCTCGGAGAGCACGGCCTATTACGGGCCCACCGCGCTCACCGGCAATCGCGCGGCGGTAGAGGCCATGAAGCGCGCCGACATCGTGATCGATCTCATGGGGCTCGATCGCGGGACGGAGCAGCGCGAGATACTCGCTGCCGGCACGCGCATCCTCTTGGTCAAGGAGCCGCCGGAGATCCTGGTGCGCTCGATCCCGACCGCCGAGGACAAACGGCGGGTGAAGAGTGCCGCGGCGCGGCTCGGGCGCGCCAAGACCATGCGCGTCACCTCGGACGCCGGAACCGACTTCCGCGCCGCGCTCGGGGAATATCCCTGCCTCGTGCAGTACGGGCTCGCCGACGAGCCGGGGCGGTGGGACCATTGGCCGAGCGCCTTCGTGGCCACTTGGCCGAACGAGCATTCGGCAAGCGGGACGGTGGTGCTGGCGCCTGGCGACACCATCCTGCCCTTCAAGCAATATGTCCAGGACCCCGTCAGGCTGCGCGTCGAGGCCGGCTACATCCGCGAGATCGAAGGCGGCTTTTCTGCCACCTATGTGCGGGAATACATGGCGAGTTTCGGGGACTTCGAAGGCTATGCGGTCTCCCATCTGGGCTGCGGGCTGCAGCCGCGCGCCCATTGGACGACGCTCGGCATGTACGACAAGCGCCAGACCAACGCGATGGACGCGCGCTCGTTTGCGGGGAATTTCATGTTCTCGACCGGGCCGAACGGCGAGGCCGGCGGCAATCGTCACACGGCCTGCCATCTCGATATCCCGATGCGGGAATGCTCGGTCTATCTCGACGATGAGCCGATCGTGCTCCGCGGCAAGCTCGTGGGGGTCGAGGCCAATGCGTAAGCGCAGCGCCGAGATGGGCGACGCTCACGCGAGAGACGCAGTAGCGTGGGTTCATCTGCGCGAAAACGGGAGGGAGGAGGACTGACGATGCGCAATTTCGCAATGGCCGTGGCCTGTTTGCTCGTTGCGGCGGCTTTATCTTCTGTAGCGCCGTCCGCCGCGCGGGCGGAGGACGGGGTCACCGACACCACGATCAAGATCGGGATGTTCGGCCCCTTGACCGGCTCCGCGAGCATGTGGGGCAATCCGGTGCAGAACGGCGCGATCATGATCTATAAGCAGGCCAACGACAAAGGCGGGATCAACGGGCGCCAGATCGAGATCGTTCAGGAGGACGGGGCGTGCGACGCGGCGAAGACCGTGGCGGCGGTGAAGAAGCTCATTTACCGCGAAAAGGTCTTCATGATCAACGCGGGCATGTGCAGTGGTGCGGTGATGGCGGCCAAGGAGGAGATCGTTGCCAACAAGGTGCCGTTCATGCTCTTCGCGGCAAGCCAGGATGCGATCACGGCACCGGTCAACCGTTACGTCTTCACGGTCGCGTCGACCGGGCCCTACGACGGCAAGGGCATGGCCGCCTTCACCAAGAGCATTCCGGGGGCGAAGCGGGTCGCGCTGATCAGCCACGCCGACGAATGGGCCAAGAGCAAGAGCGAGCCGTTCACGGCGGCGCTCAAGCAGGCGAAGATCGAAATCGTCGCCGAGGAGACGATCGACCGAAACATCATCGACGCAACTCCCCAGGTGCTGGCGGTCAAGCGCCAGAACCCCGACGTCGTCGCGCTCTTCACCTATCCGGCCGAAAGTGCTGCGATCGTTCGCGATGCCTACAAATACGGACTCAATGTGACTTTCATCGGGAATAACGCGCTGATTGACCTGCCGGCGATGGGTGAACGGGCGGGCAGCCTGGATGCGGTGCGGAATACCTATGTCATGTCCGCCATGTCCGGGGCCATCGGCAGCCCGCAGCTTGCGCCATACGAGAAGCTGCTCAAGACTTACTATCCGGACGAGAAGGTGAAGGCGGACTCGTTCTTCGGCACGGCTTCCGCGATCACCGTGGTCGAGGCGCTCAGGCGCGCCGGTCGGGATCTCACCCGCGAGAAGCTGGTCGACGCCCTCGAGAGCATTCGGGACTTCGACGCAGGAGTCGCCCCTTGCAGGATCAATCTCTCGCCGACGAACCATCAGGGCTGCGAGACCGAGACTGCGTGGAAGCTCGTCGGCGATAAGGTGGTCACCGTCGGCAGCGAGTGGCGCGAAGTGAAGTAGGAAAAGCGGCTGCGCGAGATCGGCTTCCGTCCGCACCCAAAGCCACACGGGCTCGAGCGCGGACGGAGCCCCTTCGCAAAATCGTGCGGAACGGCGGCTTGGCCAGGTAGTGGCGCCGCGGTTGCCGCACCTTCAGGCATTCGCGGGATTGCAAGATTTCAAGGCGGACATGGAATTTGCCATCTATCTCACTGCCGGGATCGCCAACGGCTCGCTCTACGCGCTGATGGCATTGGGTCTCGTGCTGGTCTACCAGACCCAGAACTTCGTTCCCTTCGTCAACGGCGAATTCTTCACCGCAGGCGCGTTCCTCGGCTTCACCGCCTTCCGGACGCTCGCCCTGCCTTACGCGCTCTCCTTCGGGGCAGCGATCCTCTGCGGAGCGCTCTTGGGCCTGATCACCGAGCGAGTGGTGATCCGGCCGATTGCCAGAAGTCATCACCTGAGCCTCGTGCTGGTGACGGCAGGCGCATCGATCGCGCTGCAGGGTGTCGCACGTGCCCGGTGGGGCGACGACATCTACACCTTTCCGCCGATCTTCGCTGGGCAGGCGGTCGATGTGGCGGGTATTCCCATCTCGTTGCAGAACCTGACGGTCGTGCTTGTGACGGCGTCGCTCTCCGCGGTAATGTTCGTCTTCTTCGCCCGCACGAAGCTCGGCAAGCAAATGCGGGCGATGTCGCAAAGCCTCGCCGGCGCGGAGATCATCGGCATCAATCCGGTCCGCGTCTACCGGTTGACCTGGGCGCTCTCCGGCGCGGTCGGCGCCGCGGCGGGCGTTCTCGCCGCACCTTTCATGTTGCTCTACCCAGATATGGGCGGAATCATCCTTCTCAAGGGCTTCGCGGCGGCGGTGCTGGGCGGGCTCAACAGCGTCGCCGGTGCCATCCTCGGCGGACTCGCGATCGGAATTTCCGAGCAACTCGTCGGCGGCTACGTCGGCACCGTTTACATAGAGATCTCGGCTTTCGTGGTGATCATCGCGGTCCTGCTGATCCGGCCCCAGGGCCTCCTCGGCACAAGCACGGTCGGGCGGGTCTGAATGGGCGCGCTGCGCCAAAATTGGTGGCTGCCGATTGCGATCGTCGGCGCTTTTTCCATCCCGCTCCTGGCCGACTCCTATTCCCAATATGTGGTGAATTTGGTGCTGGTGAACGTGGTGGTCGCGATCGGTCTGAACATCGTAATGGGGTTTGCCGGCCAGCTCTCCTTCGCCCATTCCGCATTCATGGGGATCGGCGCTTACGCCACGGTGCTGCTGATGAGCCGCGTCGGGCTGCCGTTCATTTTAGCGCTGCCACTGGCCGGTATCGCCACGGGCTTGCTCGGGTTCCTCGTCGGGCTGCCGGCCGTGCGGGTGCGCGGGCTGTATCTCGCGCTGCTCACCATCGCGTTCCTGTCTTTCTGCTCATGGGTATTCGTGCACTGGAAGGAAGTGACGCTCGGCAGCACCGGCATGCGGGTGCCGCGGGTCAGCGTTGGCGGCATCCCGCTTGCGACCGACCAGGCCAAATATTACGCCATCCTCGCCGCGACCGCCGTCATGGTCTGGCTCGCAACGGCGATTGTGCGTTCCCGCTGGGGCCGCGCCTTCGTGATGGTGAGGGAAGTCGAGCTAGCGGCCCAGGCGAACGGAATCAACGTGATGACGACCAAGGCCATAGCCTTCGGAATCAGCGCCGCTTACGCCGCGGTGGGAGGAGGCCTCTTCGCGCTCGCCATCGACTTCCTCGTGCCCAGCTCGTTCGGGCTGCTGCAGATGGTGACGCAGTTCGCCATGGTGCTGATCGGCGGGCTGACCTCCATCGTCGGCGCGATGATCGGGGCCCTGCTCCTGAGCATCCTGCCCGAGTTGCTGCGCGAATTCCGAGGTGCCGAGGAGATCGCTTACGGCGTGTTGATCGTCGTATTCATCCTGTTCATGCCGGACGGCATTGCCGGCCTGCTGCGGCGTCGCGGCTGGCTGCCCAGGCCCGCCCTGCTGAGCCGGCGACTGGAGGGCCTGCGCCCCGGCATATCGAGTACCGGCGCTCACGGCCTGTTGCCCGTGCGCAAGGCTTCGGCGGAAGGTGCTTCCCAGCGATGACGGGCGCCGTCCTCCTCAGCACCGACAGCCTCAGCGTGCGCTTCGGCGGATTGACGGCCGTCGACGATGTGAGCCTGAGCGTTGCGGCGGGCTCGATCCACGGCGTCATCGGACCGAACGGTGCAGGGAAATCCACGTTCTTCAACGCCGTGTCCGGTTTCGTGCCGATCTCGAGCGGGAGCGTATTCATGGCCGGCAAGGAGGTGACGCGCTTGCCGCCGCATGCCAGGCTCAAGCTCGGCATTCAGCGCACCTTCCAGTCGGTTCAGCTTGTAAAGTCGATGACCGTGCTGGAGAACGTCATGATCGGGCTGCACCCGCAGATCGCCCTCCGCCCGCGCTGCCCGTTCGGCCGCGGTGCGGCGGCGCTCGATGTCGCCTGCGGGGTCGCCCAAGAGCTCGGCCTCGAGGACGTGCTCCACAAGGAGGTGGAGCTGCTGTCGTTCCGCGAGCAGCGGCAAGTCGAGATTGCGCGCGCGCTGGTCTCCCGCCCCCGCCTGCTGATGCTGGATGAGCCCGCGGCGGGCCTGAGCGCACGGGAGATCGCGGCATTCGACGATTTGCTGATCAGCCTCAAGGCGCAGACGGGTTTGACCATCCTGCTCGTCGAGCATGTCATGTCTCTGGTCATGAAGGTATGCGACTTGATCACCGTGCTGGACGCCGGCCGCGTGATCGCGACGGGCTCGGCCGCCGAGATTTCTGCCGACGAGCACGTGATCAAGGCCTATCTCGGGGACGGCCTCGATGCTTAGCGTGGGCGATATTCACGCGAGTTACGGCGCCCTTGCCGTGCTGCGCGGCGTCAGCTTCGAGGTGGAAGAGGGCAGCGTCGTCGCCTTGCTCGGCGCCAACGGTGCCGGGAAAACGACCACCATGAAGGCCGTAATGGGCATGCTGCCGGTGCGCGGCGGTCGCATCGAGTTTCTGGGCGAGCGCATCGACAACAAGCGGCCCCACGACCTCGTCCGGCGCGGCCTCACCTTGGTGCCGCAAAGCCGCGAACTCTTCCCCTGGATGACGGTGCGCGAGAACCTGGACGTGGCCGGCCTGACCTTCGGCGGGGCGAAGTCCGCGCGCAGGGCCTGCGAGGAGCAGTTCGAGCTGTTTCCGCAACTTCGGGCGCGGGCGGACCAACGCGCGCTTACGCTCTCCGGGGGAGAGCAGCAGATGCTGGCGATTGCGCGTGCCCTCATGTTGCGGCCGAAGCTCATCCTCATGGACGAGCCGACCACCGGGCTCGCCCCCCTCATGGTTCGCGAGCTCGGCGACACGATCCGCAAGCTCGGCGCCAAGGGACAAACCATCGTGCTCGTCGAGCAGAACCTCGGGTTGGCACTTTCCGTGGCCCGGCGCATCTACGTCATCCAGCGCGGGCGCACCGTCTTCGAGGGAGGTGCGGAGGGGCTGCAATCGGAGAAGGACGTGCTGCAATATTACCTCAGCTGAGCCGCAATGGAGGAAGGGTTGAAGCGGGCCTGGCAACCATGGTCGAGCGGAGAGGCGGCTTCGGCAGCGTGCGGCACCGGTGAAGGGCCGGGGCGATGAACGACGTTGTCTTCCGCAACTACACCCAGGCGGCACTCGACCGGGAATACAACAACCAGGCGAAGCATCCCGGCTTCGACTTCCAGGGCTTCCTCGCGCGCTGTGCTAGGAGCAGCGAGGAGGCGCGTCGGCGCTGGAGCTCGAATCTCGACGTTCCTTATGGCCCGAGTGCCGCCGAACGGCTCGATATCTTCACCGGAGGGCCGACCCCGCGACCGGTCGAGATCTTCTTCCACGGCGGCTATTGGCGCATGCTCGACAAGAAGGATTTCAGCTACGTCGCGAACGGACTCGTGCCGCACGGCGTCGCCGTCGCGGTCGTGAATTACGCGCTCATCCCCGCGATCGACATGGACGGGCTGGTTGCGCAATGCCGTTCGGCCGTGTCGTGGGTCTTCCACAACATCGAGCGGTTCGGCGGGGATCCGACCCGGCTCCACCTGTCGGGGCATTCAGCAGGCGGCCACCTCGTCGCCATGCTGCTCGCGACCGAATGGCAGGGGAGCGACGAGGGCCTGCCTACCGCGATCCGCAGCGCCGCAGCGATCAGCGGCATCTATGACCTCGAGCCCATCCGCCTCTCCTTCCTCAATTCGATTTTGCAACTCACCCCGCGCGCGGTCGCCGACAACAGCCCGGTCAAGCTGCGTCCATCCGTGCCCGCGCCGCTCTTGGTCGCGGCGGGCGAGCACGAGGGCGAGGAATATCTTCGTCAGTCCAACGATCTTGTCGCGGCTTGGACCACCTCGTCCTGCCGCCCCGAGCTGGCGGTGCTCCGCGCCGCCGACCATTTTTCGATCCGCGAGGAACTCGGCGATCCCGACAGCAGGATGGTCTCCCTGATGATGCGTAGGCGCGGCGACGGCCGCGGGAGGGTGCGGACATGAAGCGCCGCTCGGGCGTATCCAAGGCGACGCCGGCGCGGGCCGCGCGCGCGGCGGGCAAAGCCGGACCTTCGCGCTCGCAGCGGGGGCCGTCGCGTACCGAGGAAGCAGTCGAGATCATCCGCGACCGCATCCTCGATCTCACGCTGACGCCAGGCGTCCGCATCGACGACAAGCTGCTCATGCGGCAGTTCGGCTTGGGGCGGACGCCCGCCCGCGAGGCCTTCAACCGGGTCGCGACCGAAGGCCTGATCGTCATTCAGCGCAACCGGGGCGCCTTCGTCCGCCCGCTCGACATACAGCATGTGCGGCAGCTCTTCGACGCCTACGGCGCCTCGGAACGGGTGATCGGATACTTCTGTCGCACCGACCATCCGGGGCTGGCCGAGGATCTGCAGCGCATAGAGACGCAGTACGAGGCGGCCCAGTCAGGCATGAACTTTCTCGACATGACCCGCCTCAATTCGGCATTCCATCGACGCATCGCCGAGGCCACGGAGAACGAATACCTCTTCGAGCACGCATCGCGGCTCTACAACCACGCGCGGCGGCTGTCCTACTTCATCTATCTGACGCCGGGCTTTGCCTTGACCAGCTACGAACAGCTGCAAGACCATATTTCGTCCGACCACAACGAAATCATCGACGCCGTGCTTCGGCAAGACAACGCGAAGCTCATCGACCTGCTGACCGATCACGCGTTGTTCTTCCACCAGAGCATCATGGAGGCGATCGGCGGCGCGCGCGGCTTCACGCTTCCGCTCGGCACAGACGCGACGGGCAAGCTTAGGCGGACCGGCAAACGCGCACGGCCGGACAGCACGCCGAAGGACCCCAGGACAAGAAAGAGGAGCTCCGCATGACCGGCATACCCGTGATCCCGAAAGGCGCCGCCCCGCCGCTCGCACCCTATTCCCCCGGGATCAAGGCCGATGGCGTCGTCTACGTATCGGGCACGCTGGCACTCGATGCAAACGGCAACATCGTTGCCCCCGGCGAGATCGTGGCGCAGACGCGTCACGTGCTGGAGGCGATCAAGGCGGTGCTGCAGGCCGCGGGCGGCGACATGTCGGATATCGCCTACAACATGATCTTTCTCAAGAACGCGAAAGATTATGCGGAGATGAACAAGGTCTATGCCGAATACTTCCCGACAAACCCGCCGGCGCGGTTCTGCATCATCACCGAGCTGGTCAAGCCCGAGTTCGTCGTTGAAATCTCCTCAATCGCGCATATGCGGACGGCGCGCTAGGCGCGACAGATGGCCGTCGCACGGATAGCGGGAGCCGAGCTCCACTACAACGTGATCGGGAGCGGCGAGCCGTTGATCCTGGTCTCGGGGATGGGCGGCGTGGCTTCCTATTGGGCGCCGCAGCTCGAGGCATTCGCCAAGCACTTCACCGTCGTCACCTTCGACCAGCGCGGCACGGGACGCAGCACCCACACCAAGGTCGATTCCGTCGACATGCTCGCCGCCGATCTGGTCTCGCTCATGGACAAGATCGGTCTTGAGCGCGCCCACATCGTCGGCCACTCCACCGGCGGGATGCTGGCGCAGATCGTCGCGATCGACCATCCCCTTCGGGTGGATCGCCTGGTGCTCTACGGCAGCCGCGCCAGCACGGACGCCTTCACCGAGCGCGCCATGGGCATGCGGCGCGAGGCAATCCTCCACTGCGGGATGGAGAGCTTCGTCCATTCGACGGCGGTCTTTCTCTATCCGAGCTGGTGGATCCGCCGGAACGACGACAGGCTGCGGGCCGCGGAGGCCTTGGCACTCGCGAACGCCGCTCCGCCGGAGGTCATGGCGAGCCGGATCGCCGCCGTGCTGCACCATGAGCAGATGGAGCGGCTGCACCTCATCGGCAGCCCCACCCTCGTGCTCTGCGCCTGCGACGACTTTCTCACCCCCACCTATTACTCGGAGGAGATGGCCGCAGCGATCCCGCGGGCGCGGCTTGCATTCATAGAAAGCGGAGGGCACGCATGCTCGCAGACGAACCCTGAGGCGTTCAACCGGGTCGTGCTCGACTTCCTTCAGAGCGAGCCATCGCCGGAATGACCGCCCGCGCTCCCGAAACGAATCGAACTCTTTCTAAATGGAGAACCCCATGCGCCCGCAGAACGTGAACCCGGCCATATTGATCGATTTGTTCCGCAAGGAGTTCCAGCTATGCAATCTCAAGCGGGGCGAGTCGGTCGCCTTCCTCACCGACTTGAACTCGCGGCGCGATTACGTCGCCGCCGGGTTCGCCGCCGCCTCGGACCTCGGAGCCTATGCCTACGAAATCGGCATCAGCGGCGCCCCGGATTGGAGCCGCATCGGCGTCGACGCGATCGGCGGCAACGCCGGCGTCATGGGCGCGCTCAAGGCCAGCGACCTGCTCTGCGCGCTGCACTTCCCGAACTTCTCCACCTGGGTGAAGGAGGTGCGCGCGGCGGGGACGCGGGTGCTCTCGATCGTCGATCACCCCGATGACCTGCGCCAGCTGCTCTCGCCGCCCGGCCTCAAGGACGCGGTGCTGTATGCCGCCAAGCGTTGGGGCGGCGTCAAGCGGCTCCGCCTCACCAATCCGGCAGGGACCGATCTCACCTGGGAACGCGGCGAGTTCCCGGTCAAGGTCCAATACGGCTTTGCCGAGGAGCCCGGCCGCTTCGACCATTGGGGCGCCGGCCACATCACCAACTTCCCGAACGAGGGCAGCGCCAATGGAACCGTGGTGATCCAGCCCGGCGACATGTGGATTCTGCCCTATGTGCGGCTGATCGAGAGCGAGATCCGGCTCGAGGTCCGCGACGGATTCATCCGCAAGGTCACGGGCGGCGTCGACGCGAAGGCATTCAAATACTGGCTGGACCGCAACAAGCGCAGTGCCGAGGACATCGACCCTTACGCCGTCTCCCACCTCGGCTTCGGCCTGCACCCCAATGCGCATTGGGACCAGATTCTCCTGCATGGCAATGAGATGGAGCGGATGAACGCGGCCGGCCGCGTCTTCGCCGGCAATTTCCTCTTCTCCACCGGCCCGAACAGCGATATGGGCGGCAAGCGCGACACCAAGGGCCATATCGACATGCCGATGTGCGACTGCACGGTTTGGCTGGATAACGAGGTGGTCCTGCAGGACGGCAAGTTCACCGACGAGAAGCTGATCGTGGCTCCACGCTGAGCGGCGCTGCCGGGAGCGGGGAGGCGGCGACGATGCTTCGCCACGCTGCCCTCATCGAGGCAGATATTCCTTGATGCGCGGCATGCGCCGGCCGGCCTGCATGATGAGAGAAAGGTTGGCCGGCTTGGTCAAGGGGGACACGCCCGCCGTCAGATCTCCTTTGACGACGAGGAGAGCAGAAAAAAAGGGGTTGTTTATTATTATTACCGCGAGCCACGCGCTCATGAGGCTGGTCCGAAACGATCCTGCGAGGAGATGGCGCTCGCCTTTTCCGACCGCTTGATAGCGCGGCTCGTCCGCATGCACGTGATCTGTAACTGCTCTGGTGCGAGCCCCTCAAGCACCCCACACGTTTTTAAGCATGCGCACCCAATTCTCGCCCATCACCTTGCGGATCTTGCGTTCCGGCCAGCGCCGCCTTTCCATCGCTACCGTGAGATTGGGAAAATCCCCGATTCGGCGGATGCCACTCGGATTGACGACCTCAGCAAACTTAGCCAGCCGCCGCGCGTACCCCTTGTCGTGGGTAAGCCACTCGAAGAAGGCTTGGTCCTGATCCTGCGTGAAGTCAGTGCCGATACCCACATGGTCCTCGCCCGCGATCTTGATCACATAGTCGATCGCCTCGATGTAGTCGTCGACGGTAGCCTTGTTACCCTTGGCCAGGAAGGGCGGAAACATCGTGACGCCAACGAAGCCACCGCGGTCAACGATGAACTTGATCTCCTTGTCCGATTTATTCCGCGGGTGAGCCTTGAGCGCCGATGGCAGGATATGCGTATAGGCGACCGGCTTCTTAGAGGCAAGGATGACGTCGCGGGACGTCACCGGTCCCACATGGCTCAGATCGCACATGATCCCGACGCGGTTCATCTCGGCCACGACCTCGTGGCCGAAGTCGCTGAGCCCGCCGTCTTGCGACTCGTAGCAACCCGTGCCGACCAAGTTCTGCGTGTTGTAAGCCATTTGAGCGACGCCCACGCCGACATCCTTGAAGAGCTGGATATAGCCGAGCTGGTCCTCAAAGGCGCTGACGTTCTGGAAACCGAGGATGATGCCAGTCTTGCCGGCCTGCTTCGCGCGTCGGATGTCCGCCGTGGTGCGGACGGGGGCGATCAGATCGGCGTTGTCGCGGAAGAAACCCTTCCATTTCGCTATGTTGCGCATGGTGACCTCGAAACCTTCCCAGACCGAGCAAGTGCAGTTCGCCGCGGTCAACCCACCCTTGCGCATATCCTTGAAGACGGAACGGCTCCATTCCGAGATGATCAATCCGTCGATGACGATCATGTCGTCGTGCAATTTGGCCATGGCCCCCCTTGTTCCTTTCCCACTCAGCGCCGATCCTGCTCGGCCGATAGTCCTCGCTCTCAGAGATAGATACTGCGCACGATGTCCTCTTGGGACCTGCCAGCGACGCGCAGGTTCCCGTGCTCGGTTACGAGTCCATCCCGCAGGATGAGAAAACGGTCGGCCACGGCAAGTGCCAGCTTGATGTTCTGCTCGACCATGAGCATGGTGGTGCCAGCCGCTTTCAGACGCTGCATGATGTTGCCGATCTCGTTTACAAACTTGGGCGCGAGCCCACCGGAAGGCTCATCGAGCAGGAGGATTTTGGGCTGCCCCATGAGGGCACGCGCGATCGCGACCATCTGCTGCTCGCCTCCCGACATGAGCCGCACACGCTGGCTCCGGCGCTCGGCCAAGCGCGGGAAATACTCATAGCACTGCTGGATCATGTGCACGACCGGAACGCCGCGCGGCGCTGCGGCGCCGAGCCGCAGATTTTCCTCAACTGTCATGTCGGGGAATAGGTCGCGGCCTTGGGACACCTGCACCACGCCCTTGCGAAAGACCCGATGGGGCGGCTCACCGATCATCTCCTTGCCCTCGAGTCGGATCGAGCCTCGCCAGGGCCGCACGAAGCCGCTCACCGTGTTGAGCGCCGTCGACTTGCCGCTGCCGTTGGCCCCGAGCAGGGTCACGACCTCGCCGCGGCACACGGCAAAATCGACACCGAACAGGATCTGCTTGTTCGCGTAGCCGGCCTCGAGCCTTTCGACGATCAGCAGGTCCTCAGGCATGGCCGAGATAGGCCTCCAGAACCTGCTTGTCGGCGCGGACCTCCGCGGGTGTGCCGTCGGCGATCTTCTCGCCATAGTTCAGCACCACAATGCGGTCCGACACGTTCATCACAAGTTCGATCGCATGCTCGATCAGCAGAATACCGAGCCCTTCCTTCTTGGCGAGGCGGTGAATCGTCCGCACGAGCTGTTCACGGACCGGCGGCGCCAGACCGACCGCAGGTTCGTCAAGAAGCAGAAGCGGCGGGTTGGTCGCGAGCGCCCGCACGATCTCGACCATGCGCTGTTGGCCGCCAGAAAGATCCTTGGCGAGCTGACGCTCGAGATGGCGAACTCCCATGATATCGAGGAGGCGTCGCGCCTCGGCTACGGCCTCCCGCTCGGCGGTCCGCGCAGCCCGCGAGCCAAACAGAACGCCAAGCAGGCTGCCTCCGACTCGGCCATGCAGCCCAGCGAGGACATTCTCGAGCACCGTCAACTCGCCGAACAGGCCACCGTTCTGGAATGTGCGGCGCACGCCGCGCGAAGAGATCTCGTGCGGGGTCAGTCCGTCGATGCGCGTGCCGGACAGGGTGATGCCACCTTCCGCCAGCTCGACATAGCCGGTAATCGCATTGAACAGCGAGGTCTTGCCTGCTCCGTTCGGGCCGATAACCGCAACGATCTCGCCAGCTGCCACGCCCAGGCTCACCGCGGAAAGCGCCTGCACCCCGTCGAAGCGGACTGATACGCCTGTAAGCTCAAGCAGCTGCGCCATGGCTATTCCCGGTAGTAGCGGTCGCGGATGGCCGGAATGAACCGCGCCAGTATGCTCACAAAGCCCCGCGGCAGGAACAACAGGATCACCAACATCAGCGTCGCGAGCAGAAGCTCCTCGAAGCCGGGCAGATCCCGGATGAACTCCGGTGCGGCGGTCAGGATCACGGCGCCCAAAATAGAGCCGCCGAGGCTCGCCAGCCCGCCGATCGTCACGATGGCGAAATGGACGATGAGCTCGAGCAGGTTGAACGCCTCGGGCGAAACCTGTCGGACGAGTGCGGCATAGAGCCCGCCGCCGACGCCGACGACGAAGCCGCTCCAGGCGAACGCCAGCACGATGTAGCGTGCGGTGTGGATTCCGACGGAGGCCGCCGCGAGCTCGTTGTCCCGAATCGACATGAAGGCTCGGCCAAAGCGGGAGCGCAGCAGGTTCGACGTCGAGACGACCAGGGCCACCACCACGAACAGGAACACATAAAACTTGCCATAGTCGTTTTTAAGCGCGATGCCGCCAATGAACGGAAGCGGCACATGCAAGCCCATCGAACCGAGAGTCACGCTTTCCGCGTGGACGTAGACCCAGCGCATGAGCTCGCCGAGCGCCAGCGTGATGATCGCGAGGTAGAAGCCGCGCACGCCGCGCAGCGCCGGAAGGCTGACCAGCGCACCGGCGCCGGCCCCCACCAGTCCGCCCGCAACGAGCGCCAGCGGAAACGGCACTTGGAAGTGATACATGAGGAGGCCGGTCGTGTAGGCACCTATCCCGAAGAACGCCGCGTTCGCGAACGCGAGCTGCCCCAGATTCCCGATCACGATATTGAAGCCGACCCCGACCAACACATAGACCAGGATGAGATTGACGATATACTGGATATAGTCATTGACTAAGATTGGAATAGCGAGCGCCAGAACTGGTACGACGTAGAAGATGCGCGGCTCGCTCAGCCATCGCTTATCCGACACGTGTCTCCCGATTGCCATCACCGACGATCTACACGCGGACGACCACTTGGCGGCCGAAGAGACCAACCGGGCGGACGAGAAGGACTAGAATGATCACCAGGTAAGCGGTGATGTCGATAAAGCGCGAGCCAACATAGCCGCCGACCAACATCTCCATAACGCCCAGCAGCAGGCCCCCGATCACCGCCCCGGGGAAGGAGCCGAAGCCCCCGAGCGTCATCGCGGCGAAGCCGCGGATGAGGGTGGAGGCCGACATGTCGGGGTAGAGCAACGTCACCGGTGCAATCAAGATTCCACCCACCGCCGCCATCGCTGCACCGAGCCCCCACATGGCGCCGTGAAAGGCGCCGACGTTAATACCAACCAGCGCCGCGCCACGTTGTGACTGGAATACTGCTTGCGCCGTCTTGCCAACGGGCGTCACCGCAAAGAGCAGCCAAAGAAGGAAGAACAGTGCAATGGCGGATCCGGTAATGACGAGATCGCTGCTGTTAAGGACAACTGACCCGAGGAAAAAACTCTTGTCAGGATAGATCTTGGGGAAGGGCAGCACCTCACGGCCCCAGAACACCCGGGCAACTCCCCGCAGGAAGTACCCGACCGCGATCGCCATCATGGCGAGCGAAAGATGCGGCCCGCGCAGGATCGGCCGGATCAGCCAATGCTGAATACCAACACCGGTAGCGAACAAAAGGCCGATTGCCAGCAAAGCGGCCGGGATGAAGGGGACCTTCGCGAAGATCACGAGCACGTAGACCGCGAAAGCCCCCGCCATCAGAAGATCGCCGTGGCCGAAGTTTACCACGGTAGTGGCGCGGTACACGACGGTCATGGCGAGCGCCACAAGAGCGTAGAGGCACCCTTGCGAGATGCCACTGAGAACAAGCTGAGCGAGCATGCTCTCGCCCGACCGCGCCGTCCCTGCCCTCACTCCGCCTTCTTGCCCCAGGCCGAGTAGACCGAGAGCTTGCCGGCGTCGTCGTAGCCGATCGTGTAGAGGTCCTGCGCCCCCAGATGGTTGGTCGGCGAGAAGCTCAAAGTCCCAGCTAGAATCTCCGTATCGAAGTCATGCAGCTTGTTCATGGCCTCGACGAAGCGCTCCCGAGACACGTCCCTGCCGAGCGATTTGAGCACATCGACGACCGCGATGGCACTGCCGGCCCCGTAGAAGGAGTAGTCGGTCAGCTTTTCGCCCTGCGGCAGATACTTGGCGACGATGTCGTGCCACTTCTTCATGCGTGGGCTGTCGATGAGCGCCTTGTACAGAAAGCCCATGTAAAAGCCCTTCATTGCATCGGGGCCTCCGAGCCGATTCTGGGTGCTCTGGAAGTCGGCTCCCAGCGAACCCACCATCGGCACGCCGAGCGCGTACTTGTGGGCGTCGCGCAGGAACACCGCGAGCTCAGGCTCGTAGAGGATCACCAGGATGAAGTCGGGCTTAACATCTTTGAGCTTTAGAACCTGCGCAGTGGCGTCGGTCTGGCCGCGCTCGAGCGTCACTTCAGCGACCGGCTCGAGCCCCTTGCCCTTGAGGTATTCGACGGCGGGATCGCGATAGCCCTTAGACCACTCGTTGGTATGCTCGATGATCGCGATCCTCTTCACCTCCGGCTTGGAGATGGCGAATTTCGCCATCGACACGCCCATGTCGAAACTGGTCTGGATCGCGTGGAAAATCGTCGGCACCACGGGCGACGAGATGTGCTGGTTCGCTGCCGTCGAGACTACCCAGGGTACGCCCGCCTCCTCGATCACCGGTTTCATGGCGAGAGCGACGCCGCTGCATACCCCGCCGTTGATCAAGAAGACTTTGTCTTGAGAGATCAGTTTCTTGGCAACCGCAACGCCCTTCGCCTCATTGCAAGCGGTGTCGCCGATAATGACGTCGAATTTGCGGCCGTTCACCCCGCCCTGGTCGTTGAAATAGCGATAGATCGACTGAACGCCGTAGACAGCGGCGCCAAAGCTCGAGTTTGGTCCGGTCATTGGGCCCGGAATACCGATCTCAATGGTGGTGTCGGTAATGCCGGTAGTGTCCGCGGCCTGGGCCGTTGCCGCCAATCCCGTTACGGCGAGTATCACGAGCGCCGAACGTCTGATCGAGTTTGTCATGATCATCCTCCCGTCCGTCCATTGTCTGGATTGACGCATCTTCGCCCCCGTGCGCCGCAGTTGATCGGGACCACCAGAGGCAAGGACCAAGCGCTATCGGTTCTTCCGACGCGCCTCCTCGAAATACGCGATTACTGCGTCGGCGCTGGAGATATCCGCATAGCGCCGGCCGACATCGCGGAGATTGTCGCGATGCGGGCCTTCTTCATGGTCCCCCACGCAATCCTCGGGAACGATTGCACGGAAGCCCCATTGGAAGGCGTCAATCGTGGAGGCGCGGACACAACCGCTCGTGATGCAACCAGTGATGATCACCGTATCGACACGCTCCTTGATGAAGAACGGGACGACGGAAGTCTGGAAGAAGATGGAAGGTCCACTCTTGCATACAGCGACGTCGTAATTCGGATCATAGATGCGTGGGTCGAGTTCGGTCGACGGATCGCCACGGATGAAGTCGGTGCGGACCATGCCCACCTTCCAGTATGGCATGTCGCGCGTGCTCTTGTATGCGGTGTTGCAGACTGCCACGGGAAAGCCGCACTGTCGGGCAACCTTGAGCAAACGGCTCGTATTCTCTACCCCGCGCATAACGAGCGGGGCGCCCCCGAGTGGATACTTAGGGTCGGTGAAGGCCATCTGATAATCGATGACTACAATCCCGGGACGTTCGCCGAAGCCAACGTCCTGTGCGCCATAGCTACGTGCAGCGTAGTCGCGCTCGACAGCTGATCCCGACATCTTGCCTCCGCGCTCAATGTTTAGACGCCCCATCCAGATGATGATAACCGGCCGCCTGCCAAAGCCGCAACGATGAAACGGCATAAAGGGACCTGACCTGCACGAATCGCATAAGACAACAGCTGGACGTGGCGCGATCGCGAACTTGATCGCGCGCCGCGGGAAACACCATCTCCTCGACGACACCTCCCTATAGGCTGCCGTTGCATGGCCAAGCGACGTCGTGGAGGCCTTTCACACCAGGCGGTTCTTGAGTAATCGGCCATGAACCATGACGAGGGGCACGCGCTCGCCTTGGCCGAGCAAAACGGCAATGTCATCGAGTGGGTTGCCGTCCACCGCGATCATATCCGCAAAAGCGCCGGGGGCGATGATGCCGAGTTTGCCTTCGCGCTGTAGTACCTCGGCGCCGATCAAGGTCGCACTCTGGATGATCTCGCCGGGTGACAGCACCTCAGAGCGAATGCGGAGCTCGTCGCTCTGGTAGCGTTGGAGTTCTCCAAGGAGATCACTGCCAAGCGCCATTTTGACGCCCGCGGCCCTGGCGATCTTAAGCGACTGGCTACCGACCGCGACTACGTTCGCAAGCTTGGCCAAGCTCTCCTCGGGAAAGCCAAGCTCCCGTCCGTGCCTTGAAAGAGCCTCGTAGGTCACCAAGGTGGGCACCAGATAAGCCCCGCGCTTCGCCATCAACCGCGCGGTTTCGCGATCCAGCAGATTCCCATGCTCTATGGTGCGCACGCCGGCTTCGACGGCACGCCGAATCGCGGCAGGCGTATATGCGTGAGCCATCACGTAAGTGCTGGCACGGCGCGCCTCGTCGACGAGCGCTTCAAGCTCGTCCCGCGCGTACTGAAGGAAATGAATGGGGTCTGCCGCGGATGCCACACCACCAGACGCCATGACCTTGAGCTGATCGGCACCGAGCCGTATCTCGTCCCGCGCGGCGCGTCGGACTTCGGGAATCCCGTCGGCGACGCGCCCGATGCCGTTAAAGAGGTGCGCGCACCCGCAGGCACAGGGCTCGCAACCGTCCACTCGCTCGCGGAAATCGCCGTGACCACCCGTCTGGCTGATCGCGCGGCCGGAAATGAACAGGCGAGGGCCAGGGAACAGGCCCTTTTCCATTGCCGTCTTGTGGCCCAGATCGGCGCCGCCCGCGTCGCGGATCGAGGTGAATCCCCGCATCGCCATTTCCTCGAGGATCTTGAGAGCATGCACGGTCACCAGCGACGCCGGCATCTGTTGGTTGGCGTGCAGGCCTGTGCTGACATGGGTCGCGGTAATGTGAACGTGGCAGTCGACCAAACCGGGCATCAGGACACGGCCGCCAAGATCGATCGTCTCGGCCTTTTTCGGAGCGAGGCGAGCCGTCGTGACCTCCTGGATCAGGTTGTCCCGCACCAGCACCTTAATGCCAGACTTGAGGCTAAGGTCGCGCGGATCAAGGAGGCGAAAGTTCTTCAACACTGTGTCTGGCATCGGGCGTCCCTCTCAATAGTCTATTGCCACCCGGATTGCGACCGGACAGCGCGAGACGGGATGGTATCAAAAGGGACGAAAGGCGGGGAGGGTATGCCGATTATCCAGAGAATTCGGGACTTTGCGGCATAGAAGGAGATTAGTGGAGATGGCTGCCCGCGGTTTTCAAGACTGGTGCCTTCGCGGGTCCTTCCTAGACCCAACGACATCCGCGGGGATTTCGCGACCCCGGTGTGGGTGTCTCGCTCGTCCAAAAAAAGTTGGCTACAACAACTACTTCTCGAAAAACCATGGTTGCGCAATGAGTTAATAGGCGGCAGATGTCCATTAGCCGTCCGCTGGTCTGTCGCGCGCTCTCCCGGAAGTAATAATAATAACGACGATTTTTTGGTGCCCCCCACATAGACACCGGGGCCGTGAAATCCCCGCGGACGCCGTCGCTCCTAGGAAGGACCCACGGCTAGCTGCGACGTGTCTGGGCTTGGCATCAACGGACATGCCAACTGGTCCGATGGATGTCTGTAATTCGGCGTAAAGCGGCCACAACGCGGACATGCCCCAACAGCCGGGTTTGACCCAACCCGGACTTGGGCGGGGTATTTCGTCCCGCACCTGAAGTTCGCTTGCATGCGCCCAAGCTGCTCGCCGGGCCGGTTCCCGCTCTGATACACTACATTAGAC
>Ga0209415_10001893_pt1 | contig 39595 bp, 33 predicted proteins | sample PeaSoiSIISIP2007_FD_187696 | JGI IMG/M metagenome (GOLD analysis project Ga0209415, IMG submission 187696) | Peat soil microbial communities from Weissenstadt, Germany - SII-SIP-2007 (SPAdes) (version 2) | ecosystem: Environmental > Terrestrial > Soil > Wetlands > Peat | place: Germany...
GGCGGCGGAGAGCCCAGCCGCCTGCCGGATCCGGCCCCTCGCTGGCCGGGGTGGGACATCAAGTGTCCACCGCAGTGGCGGAACGGCGCCTGGCCGGCTGTAACGGGCCTTTGGTGTCCGGTCCGGCCGGGCGTACCGGCGCGTGTCCGCCTGGGGGCGCCGGTGCGGGCAGCCCCGCGCCCAGATGGCGAGTGGCGTCCGCCAGACGACCACCGCATTCGGGACCGTAGACTCGCGCCATGCACGATCGGCGCATGCGCCTGGTGAATCTGACCGCCCTCGTGGTGGCGCTCAGCGTGCCGGTGGGCCTGCTGGACGGGCCCGCCTGGTGGCTTGGCGTGGCGGCGTTGATGGCGGCCACCGCGGTCGCGACCCGCGCCTCGGCCGACCGGTCGTGGCACGGCCTGCCCCTGGCCCCGGCCGTGCTGCCCGTGCTGGCCGCCTTCAGCTCGGCCGGGCTGGACCACCTCGCGGGCGACGGGATCCTGTGGGTGGCAGCCGTCACGTGCTGCGCGGCGCTCGTGGCCCTGACCCTCCTGGCCGAGGCACGGCTGGCCGGCCCGGCCGATGACCGGCGGGCCCGCCTCGAGCACCAGGTCGTGCCGCTGGCTATCGTCGTCGCCTTCGCCGCCTTCCTGGCCGCGGCTGGTGCCCTGGCCGGCGGCCTTGCCGCCGCGACCGGCCAGCCCGGCGACACCTCACTCGGCGCCCTGACTGCCTCGGGCGTCCTGCTGCTGGCGCTGGCCGACGCGGCGGTCGCGGCCGCGCTCGGCTACCGCCTTGCCGCCCTGCGCACCACGAACCTGACAGAAGCGCTCCGCATCGCCGGCACGTATGCCGTGGTCACCGGGGTGGCGGCCGCCCTGCTGCGCGTGCTGGAGCTGCCGCGGCTCTTCGGACCGGCCGTCCTGGCCGGCGTGTTCTACCTCTGGAGCGCGTACCGGGACGCCTCGGCGGCGCAGCGGCGGACGTCCGCGTGGCTGCTCGAATACGGGCTGCTGGTGGTGGCGCTGGTACTAGTGGTGGGGTGGAACCTGTTACTCCACTGACCGCGCCCCGACGCCCCGCGGGCGGAGTCTGGTGCGGCGGCGGGACCATCGGGCTATTCGTCCGGGGGCCCCGACATGCGAAAACTGGGAGGCGCCTGGATGCACCGGCGCTCCTGACGGCTGGCCGCCGTCCGACAGGTGTGCAGCGCCATCGTCTCGACGACCAGCGTCGCGTCCGCAGCCTCACCGGGAGGGCCGTCGCTGCGCGCCCTCGGCACGGGCCTCGCCCTGGCCATGCTCACTGCTGCGCTGGTGACTCTCGTGGTGGCCATCGGCATCCTCCCGGCCCTGGGCACGGGTGCGGCGAAGAGCGGCTCCGGCACGCCGGGCGCCTCCGGTGGCAGCACGGTCGCGGGCGGTCTGGACCAGGCTCGCTCATCGGCGCTCGCGATGGCGGCCGACGCCAGTGCCGCCCAGATGATCGCCGCGAAACCAGGCGTCGCCCCGAGCGTGAGCGCGGTGACCGCCCTGCGATACGCCTTCGCGGCGGCGGGGCCGGCCGCCGTTCGCATCACGCTCGCCGACGCATCCGGCCGCCCGCACCTCGCATGGACCGCTGGCGGCGTCGGCTCCGTGCCGGCCGGCCAGCCTGCCCAGCCGCTGCCCGCGGTGGGGACGGCCACCGTGTCGGCGCCGTTCGTGGCCGCCGATGGCGACCACGAGCTGATCGTGGCGACCGGCGTCGCGGGGAGCGTGGCCGGCCACCCGGTCAGCGGGGCCGTCCTCGTCACGATCTCCCTTGATGCGCTCAGCGCGGCCGCGCCGCCGCCCGCGCCGGCCATCAGCCCGCCGAGCGGCCTGCCCGCGGCGCCGTTCTGGGGCGCGGTCCTCATCGTGCTCCTGCTGGCCGGGGCCTGGGCCGTGCGACGGGTCCTGCGACCGGCGCGCCAGATGGTCGAGTCACGCGCCGACCTCGAGCAGCGCTACCAGGAGGCCGTGGCCAACGCCTACCTGGACGGCCTGACGGGCCTGGGCAACCAGCGGGCGTTCTCCGAGGCCTTCGAGCACGGCCTGCAGGCCGCCGCGCGGGACCACCTGCCGCTGGCGTTGCTGCTCATCGATCTCGACGACTTCAAGCGGGTCAACGACACCGATGGCCACAGTGCCGGTGACGCCCTGCTGCGACGCTTCGCGCGCATCGTGGAAGGGACCGTGCGGCGGACGGACCGGGCGTACCGCCTGGGCGGCGACGAGTTCGGCGTCCTGATGCCGGCGACCGACGCCGCCGGTGCCGCTGTCGTGGCGCGCCGGCTCCTTGCCGCGGCCCTCGAGCCGCCTCGCGAACGCGACCCCGGCCGGGGCACGGCGGCCCCCAAGGGCGTCTCGTTCTCGGCCGGCATCACCTCGGCCCCGCACTTCGGGGTGGCGCAGGTCGAGCTCTATCGTCAGGCCGACGCCGCCCTCTACTGGTCGAAGCGCCACGGGCGGACCGACGTCACCATCTTCGACGCGGGGCGCCACGACCTGGGGGCCGCGGCCGCCTCGATGGACGATGCGTCGGCCATCCAGGCGGTCCTTGACGAGCGCCTCCTGCGGGCGGTCTTCCAGCCCATCGTGGCCCTGGCGACCGGTCGCATCATCGGCTACGAGGGTCTCATCAGGCCCACGCGGGGCGCCTTCGCGGATCCGGCCGCCATGTTCATGGCGGCCGAGGCGTGCGGTCGTACCCTGGAGCTGGACCGCGTATGCCTGGAGACGGTGGCCGCCGCGGCCGCCGCCATCCCGGCCGACCGGTGGGTGAGCCTGAACCTCTCGCCGCGGACCCTCGAGGCGCCCGAGTTCAACGCCCTGGCCCTGTGCCGCCAGCTCGCCCGCCTGGGCCTGCCCTCCCAGCGCATCGTGCTCGAGTTGACCGAGCGCGAGGCCATCGAGGACCTCGAGCGCCTGCGCCACAACCTGGAAGGGCTGCGCGCCCTCGGCGTGCGGGTGGCCGCCGATGACGTCGGCGCCGGCAACGCCGGCCTGCGCCTCCTCAGCCTGGTGGCCTTCGACGTGGTCAAGGTCGACCTGTCGCTGGTCCAGGATGCCGCCACGCGCCAGACCTCGGCCCACGTGCTGGAGACGCTCCAGGAGATCTCTGCGCGGCGCGGCGCGATGGTCATCGCCGAGGGGCTGGAGACGGCCCACCAGCTCCAGGTCGTGCGCGCCGCGGGCATCGAGGCGGCGCAGGGCTACCTGCTGGGGCGCCCGGCCGAGGCGGTCGACCTCGACACGGTCGATCTGGATGCCCTCGTCATCGGCGACCACGTGCGGCGGCTCTACGCCGGTACGGCCCAGGGGCCCTGGCCCGACCCGCGCTGACCTCGCCGGCGCGCGCGGCGCTGAGCGCGCTGGCTTGCCGACTTGCTGACTACTCCGGTGGCGGCCTTGCTCCCGCCGCAGACGCACACCCGGGGAACGTTCGCGGCGCGAGGACTGGTCACGGGCGCGCCTGGAGGGGCCGCCTGAGCCCGGTCCGTGCGGGGGCCGGGACCGCACATCGTGCCGAGCAGGGTCCGGCAGGGCGCGAGGCCGCTCGAATGTCCCACGGGTGTGCATCCGGGCACCTCGGCCTGGAGCGAGCGGTCCCGCCTCGCGCTGACCATCGGCCCGGCGACGGCCGATTGCTGACTCGGGCCAGGTGTGGTACAACCGAAGCGCATCCCCTTGCCCCGTCCGCCGCGTCCCGCCGCGCCCGACCCAACCGATCGAAGGAGCCCATGAGCCTCACGCCCGCCGCCGAATCCGCCCCGAACCCCGTGCGCCTCAAGCGCCAGCTGGTCGACCAGGCCATCGACGCCGCGCGCAAGGCCGACTGGGCGGGTGCCGCGGAGATCAACCGGCGCATCCTGGAGCTGGGGCCGGACAGCCCGTCGGAGAACCGCCTGGCCAAGTCCCTGTGGGAGCTCGGCGAGCTGGCCGAGGCCCGCGTGCATTACCAATCGGCCCTGGCGCTCGATCCCACGAACCGCATCGCGGAGCGCAACATCGACCGCCTGCGGGTCCTCCTCAACGAGGCCGGGGACCGCACCACGCCGGCCAAGGTGGGCAGCAAGGCGCCGGTGTCGATCTTCGTCGAGGAGACCGGCAAGACGGGCTTCGCCGGCCTCTACGACCTGGCCCGGCCCAAGCAGCTGGCGCAGGTCAACCCGGGCGACGCGGTCGAGCTGGTGCCGCGGGTCGCGGAGCTGCGGGCCACCTCCAACGGGGTCGAGATCGGCGCGGTCGAGCGCTCCGTGGCGGCGCGCCTGCTGAAGCTCATGGCGGACGGCAACCAGTACGCGGCCGGCGTGACGAGCCTGGGCGACCGGGACGTGCGTATCATCATCCGCGAGATCTACCAGGACCCGCGCAACTACGGCAAGGTCTCGTTCCCCACCGCGGCCAAGGCCTCGGACCTCCGGCCGTACACGAAGGGCACGCTGATCCGCGAGGAGATGGACTTCGAGGAGGACCTCGACCTCGACGACGAGGACGAGGAGATCGATGACATCGAGCGCGTCCTGCCCGTCGAGGTGACGGAGGAGGAGGCGTTCATCGAGGAGCCCGAGGATCTCGAGGAGGAGTAGTCGCCGCCGCGCCACACGGCGCGGCTAGACTGCCGCCAATGGCGGAGCCGCTCTCCTCGCTCATCCGTCCGGACGCCGGTCCCAGCCTTCCCTTCCTCGCCCGGCTGGCGCCGCCGCCCGCGCCGAACCTGCTGGCGGCCGAGCTGGAAGGCTGGTCCAGCCCCGGCGACGTCGTGATCGACCTGTTCGGGCGCGGGGGGTGGGTGGCCAGGGCGTCCGTCGCCCGCCTGCGGCGAACGCTGGATTTCGAGTCGATGGCCCTCACCCGCCTGGTGGCCGAGGTCGTCCTGCGCCCGCCCGACCTGCGCCACTTCGACGCCGCGGTCGGTTCGCTGGGCGCCCAGCCGCGGGGCGAGAGCGGCCTCCGCCAGGCGCTCAACGCCTCGTTCGCCTCGCGCTGTCCGACCTGCGGCCGGCCCATCGTGGTCGACGAGTTCGTGTGGGACGGTGACGCGCCCGCGCCGTTCCGCAAGACGTACCGCTGCACCGCCTGCCGCGACCAGCTGGGCGGCGGCGAGCAGCGCTCGGCGCCCACCGACGACGCCGACATCGCCCTCGCCTCGGCGCTCGTGGGCTCGGCCGAGGCGGCCAGGGCTCGCGAGGCCCTGCGAGAGCGCTTCCCCCAGCCCGAAGGCGCGACCGACCTGGCCGACCGCATCCTGGACCTCTACACGGCGCGCTCGCTGGTGGCGCTCCAGGCGATCCTGGAACGCATCGAGCTTGACCTCCGCGCCGCGCCCATCGAGGCGGGCCTTCGCCTTGGCCTGGCCCATGCGCTCCTGCCGGCCAGCCGGCTGCACAGCTACCCCGGGCGGGTCGGCGCGCTGCGCATCGTCAACGGCACCGTGCGCCTGCCGGGCGACCGGCAGTGGCGCGAACGCAATCCGTGGCTGCTGTTCGAGGACGGCTGCCGGCTCGTGCGGGGGTTCATCCAGCGGCTCGAGGCCTCGCCCGGCGGTCCGCTCCAGGCCCGCCTCGGCGACGACCTGCAGGCGCTCGTGGAGGGCGCCGCGAACGTGGCCCTGCGCCGGGGTTCCGCGGCCCTGCCGGGCCAGGTCACGGTGGCCGACCGGACGGCCCCCGGCCGCAACCGGGTGCGTCTCGTGCTGAGCCAGCCGCCGGTCCGCTGGTCGACCGAGACGCTCTCCTTCGCCTACCTCGCGACGTCGATCGTCCTAGGCCGCGAAGCCTCGTCCCAGCTGCCGAGCGAACCGCTCTTCGCCTCGCTCCCGCGCGCCGAATGGGGCTGGGAGGCGACGGCCCTGCGGCGCGGCATGGCGGCGGTGGTCCCCCTGCTTGCGCCGGACGCGCGCGCCATCCTCCTGCTGGAGGCCGGGCCGGCCGAGGGCCTCGTGGCCGGCGTCCTGGGCGGCGTCGGGGCGGGCTACGCGCTGACCGCGGCGCTCCTCGCCGAGAGCGAGGACGGCTACACGGGGGTCCTCGAGTTCGCCCCGCCGGGGGCCAGCCTCGCGCGCGGGCCGCGGACGCGGGCCAACGTGCCGCTCGCGCCGCTCCCCGAGGCGCCCGACGCGGGCGGCACGTTCCGGCTGGCGGACGTGGAGGCGGCCACGGCCGAGGTCGCCGTGGAGGTGCTCAAGGCGCGCGGTGAGCCGGCCCGCTTCGAGCGGCTGCTCGGCGAGGTCATGGTGGGCCTGGACCGTCGCGGCCACCTGAAGCGGCTCGTCGGCACGCGCACGTTCGGCGAGACCGAGGCCCGCAGCGCCCGCGCCGCTGAGGCGCTGGGCCTGTTCGGCGAGGCCGGCCCATCCCTGGCCGAGGCGCCCCATGAGGCCGCGGACCTGCCCGACCCTGCGGTGGCGCGCCCCCGACGGGCGGCCGGCGATTCGCCCGTCCCGCCGCGTGGCAGCGACCAGGTGGGCCTCCTGCTGGACCTGATCATGGGGGAGCTGCGCCGCCCCCAGCATCCCCGGCTGGAGGAACTCGAGCCGGGCCGCTGGTGGCTGCGCGACCCTCGCGACATCGCCGAGGCTGCCGTCCCGCTGGCCGACCGGCTCGAGTGGGCCGTCTTCTCCCTGCTCTCGACCTCCGGCCAGATCGGCGAGGCGGCCTTCTTCGACCGCATCGCCAGCATGTTCCGCGGCCACGACGCCCCCGACGAGGCGCTCGTGCGGGCCTGTCTGGACAGCTACCGCAGCCCCACCTCGACCGCCGAGGCCCTGCGGCCGGCCGACGATCTGCACGTGCGATCCCAGGAGCACAACGAGGCCATCGGCCTCATCACCGATCTCGGTCATCGGCTGGGCATGCGCTGCTGGATCGGCGCTGCCGAACAGCGTCACCTCTACGAGGGCGTGCCCCTCGGCCAGCTCCTGACGGAGGCGGAGCGACGCGCCTACCTGCCGCTCATCTCGCGCGGCGCCCAGGAAGCGCTGGAGGCCATCGACGCCATCTGGTACGTGCGGCAGAAGGCGACCTTCCTCTTCGAGGTCGAGTGGACGGCCATGCTCACCGAGCCGGTCCTGCGCCGCGGCCCGCGCATCCCCACCGACGACACCGTGGTGCGCTTCCTGGTAGTGGCCCCCGAACGCACCGAGCTGTTGCGCTACAAGCTGGCCCACTCGCCGCTCCTGCGGCGGACGATGGAGGCCGACAACTGGCACATCCTCAAGACTGACCATCTGCGCACGCTGGTCGAGGGCGAAGCCGATCTCGACCGGCTGGGGCCCCTCCTGGGTCTCGACCCCGAGATCGAGTCGGGGGGCGAGCAGCTGTCGCTCTTCGCCGGCTGACGGCCGGCCCACGTCTGGAGGATCCGTGCCTGGAGACACCGTGACCGGCGTCGTGGACGCCCTGGCCGAGCGCTTCTGGGAGGGCCTGCTCGAGCGCCAGCCGGTCGCCGCGACCTTCTTCGGCGACGACCGCTTCGACGACCGGCTCGACGACCCGGGACCAGCCGGCCGAGCTGCCGATCTGGCCGCCGCGCAGGCCCTGCTCGCCGCAGCCGCCGGCCTCGAGCGCGCCGGGCTCGGCGTCGAAGAAGCGATCACCCTGGACATGCTGGAGGTGGTCGCCCGCCTGACCGTGCGGGCGCACGAGCAGGCCACCTGGCAGCTCGCCTCGATCGACCAGCTCGGTGGCCCGCAGGTCCTGACCGGTGACCTGGCACGCGTCCAGCGCCTGGACACGCCCGAGCGGTTGGACCGCCTGCTGGCCCGCCTCAGCGCCTACCCCGCCTACCTGGAGGCGCACGCGGACGTGCTCCGTGACGGGGTCGCGGCCGGCCGCACGGCCGCCGCGCCGGTCGTCGCGCGAGTGCTCGAGCAGACCGCCCGCGTGGCTGCCGCACCGGCCGCGGACGATCCGCTCCTGGCCGCCCATCCCGACCTGGACGAGGCCTCGCGTGCTCGCCTGGAGCGTGCCATCGCGCACGACGTGCGGCCCGCCCAGGGGCGCTTCCTCCAGGCGGTCCGCGCGTACGCGCCACATGCCCGGACCGACCCGGGCCTGTGGGCCCTGCCCGATGGCGAGGCCCTGTACGACGCGGCCATCGAGGCCCACACGACCCTCGTCGAGTCCGCGGCGGCCATCCACGCCTACGGGCAGGAGCGCCTGGAGGCCCTGGACGGCGAGCGTCTGGCCATCGCCCGGCAGGCCGGCGAGGCGTCGGTGGAGGCGTATCGGGCGAGCCTGCTGGCCGACCCGGCCAACCACGCGGCGAGCGGTGACGAGATCGTGGCCCTCTGCGAAGCGGTCATCGAGCGGGCCTCCGCTGCCGCGCCCCGCGTCTTTGGCCGCCTCCCGCGCGCCGCCTGCGTGGTCCGGCCGGTCGAGCCGTACGCGGCGCCCGAGGCCCCGCCCGCCTTCTACCTGCCGCCCCGCCCCGACGGCGGGCGGCCCGGCACGTTCTTCGTCAACACGTTCGAGCCGTCCGCGCGGCCGCTCCACCGCTTCGCTGCGACGGCGTTCCACGAAGCGGTGCCGGGGCATCACTTCCAGCTCGCCATCGAGACCGAGCTCACCGGGTTGCCGCGCTTCCGGACCCTGGGCTCGCGCCTGGCGGGCGCGGCCTACACGGAGGGCTGGGGCCTGTACAGCGAAGGGCTCGCGGATGAGCTGGGCCTCTACCGCGACGAGCGCGAGCGGTTCGGCATGCTGGAGGCGCAGGCGTGGCGTGCCGCCCGCCTGGTCGTGGACACGGGCCTCCATGCGTTCCGCTGGGATCGGGAGCGCGCCGTCACGTTCCTCGAACGCGCCGCGGGGCTACCGCGGCTGGAGGCCGAGACCGAGACGGACCGCTACATCGCCGCCCCGGGCCAGGCGCTCGCCTACATGATCGGCCAGCGGGAGCTGCAGGCGCTGCGGGCCGTGCTGACCGCGCGCGCCGGGGGTGCCTTCGACCTGGTCGCCTTCCATGACGCGGTCCTGGGCCATGGCGCGCTGCCCCTGGCGACGCTGCGGCGGCAGCTCCCGCGCTGGCTCGAGGCCCCTGCCGCCTGAGCAGCCGGGCGGCACCGGAGTGCGTTCAACGGCTACAATGTCGCTCAGAGGCACGTGATTCGCACAGACACGCACGGTCTCGCACGAATATCGCGTCCTGAACCACCGGAGGCCCCATGGCCCTCAAGCCCGCCCCGCCCCGCCTCGCCCGTGACCGCCAGACCGAACTCCGCCGCCTCGCCGTGCGGATCATGCCCGGCGGCGTCGACAGCAACTTCCGCGACTGGGGCGCCGACACCGTCTATGTCGCGCGGGGCAAGGGCGGCCGGGTCTGGGACATCGACGGCAACGAGTACGTGGACCTCCGGATGGGCTACGGGCCCGCCATCCTGGGCCACGGCGACCCGCGGATCGATGACGCGGTCGCCGAGCGGATGCGGCTGGGCGTCAGCTTCAGCCTGACCAGCGAGGACGAGGTCCGCGCCTGCGAGCTGGTGACCGAACTGACCTTCTGCGACATGGCCCGCCTGGCCACCTCGGGCAGCGACGCCACGATGCATGCGATGCGGCTCGCGCGGGCGTTCACCGGTCGCGACAAGATCGTCAAGTTCGAGGGCCAGTACCACGGCATGCACGACTACGCGCTCATCAGCGTGCTGCCCAACGACGTCAGCGAACTCGGGGACGTCGACGAACCGGTGCGCCTGGCGTGGGGTCGCGGCATCCCGCGCGCGGTGGCCGACACCATGGTGCCCGTCCGCTACAACGACCTGGCCGCGCTGCGGCGCATCTTCGAGCGCGAGGGCGACCAGATCGCGGGCGTGATCATCGAGCCGGTGTTGGGCAACGCCCAGGGGATCCTGCCGCAGGCGGGTTTCCTGGCCGGCGTCCGGGCCCTGACGGAGGAGTTCAAGGCCGTCCTGATCTTCGACGAGGTCAAGACCGGCTTCCGCTTCGCACGGGGTGGAGCGGCCGAATACTTCGGCATCCGGCCGGACCTCGCCACCTACGCCAAGGCCATGGGCAACGGCTACCCCGTGGCCGCCTTCGGGGGGCGCCGCGAGGTCATGGAGCTGCTGCCGCACCAGGTGAGCCACGGCGGGACGTACGCCGGCAACCGGGTGGCCGCGGCTGCGGCCGTAGCCACCCTGACGATCCTCAAGGAGACCGACGCGCTGGCCACCGTGGCGGCCACGGGCCAGCGCCTGCAGGGCGAGGTGCGGTCCATCCTGGAGCGCCGCGGCCTGCCGTTCGTCTTCACCGGGAACCCCACGATGTTCGGCGTCATGTTCACCGACAGGCTGCCGACCGACTACCGCGGCTGGGCCGACACGGACCACGACCTGTACGACGCCCTGGCGAAGCAGATGATCCCCCGGGGGGCGATGCCCGAGCCGGACTCGCGCGAGCCATGGTTCATGTGCGAGGCGCATGCCGCCGGCGATGACCTTGACCGCGTCGTGAGCGCCTTCGAGGGCGCCCTCGAGGCGGCCCTGGACGAGCGCGCCGGGTCGCCTGCCTGAGGGCGGCACCGTCGCGGGCATGCCCGCGGGCGCTAGGCTAGCGCCGTGGATGAGCTGAACGCCTCGCTCGTCGCGCTCGGCGAGCGCGTCCTGGTGGCCGTCCTCGTCATCATCGTCGCGCTCGTGGCGCTCCGCCTGGGCCGGGGCGCCATCCGCCGCACCACGGCGGCCATGGCCGCCCGGGCGGAGGCGGAGGCACCCGCCGACGCACGCGAAGAGGCCCGCAAGCGCCTGGCCACGGTCGAGACGCTGGCCCGCTACGCGTGGCTCGTCTTCGTCACCGTCGTGGCCTCACTGACCGTCCTGAGTCAGCTGGGGGTGGACGTCGGCCCCGCCGTCACCGGCCTCGGCATCGCCGGCATCGCCATCGGCTTCGGGGCCCAGCAGATCGTCCGCGACTACTTCGGCGGCACGCTCATCCTGCTGGAGAACCAGTACGCCAAGGGCGACGTGGTGACATTGGTCGGGGTCACCGGCATCGTCGAGGAGTTCACCCTGCGGCGGACGGTCCTGCGCGACACCGACGGCATCGTCCACAACGTGCCCAACGGGGCGATCGTCGTCGCCTCCAACCGGACCCGCATCTGGCGCCGCATCAACCAGGACGTCGTCATCGCCTACGGCCATGACGTGGAGCAGGCCATCGCCGTGCTCGACGATGTGGGCCAGCGCCTGGCGGCCGATCCCGCCTGGCGCGAGCGCATCCTGGAGGTCCCGCGGGTCGATCGCGTCGACCGGCTGGGCGACCAGGGCGTGACGCTCAAGATCCTCGGCACGGTGCGGGCGGCCGACCACCTGGCCGTGGCAGGCGAGCTGCGGCGGCGCCTGGCCGCGGCCATGGCGTCCAGCGGCCTGGACCCGCGGCCCGCGGCCCCGCCTGCCCCGCCCGACCCGGCTCCGCCCGCCCACTAGAATGGGCCGCAGGATGGCGCCACACGTCGGCAGAGGGAACCCATGAGCGTCGAGCCCGCCGAGATCGAGAACCTCCTGGCCGAGCACCGGACGTTCCCGCCCGATCCCGCCTTCGCCGCCCAGGCCAACGCCAAGCAGGCCCTGTACGCGGAGGCGGAGCGCGACCCGGAGGCGTTCTGGGCGCGCATCGCGCGCGAGCGGATCAGCTGGTCCACGCCGTTCGAGACGACGCTCGAGTGGGACCTGCCGTTCGCCAGGTGGTTCGTCGGCGGCCAGCTCAACGTGGCCTACAACTGCGTCGATCGCCATGTCGAGGCCGGGCTGGGCGACAAGGTCGCCTACCACTGGGTGGGGGAGCCCGGCGACGTGCGGACCATCACGTATGCCGACCTCCTGGCTGAGGTGCAGCGCGCGGCCAACGCGCTGAAAGCGCTTGGCGTGGGGACCGGGGACCGCGTCGCCATCTACATGCCGATGATCCCGGAGCTGCCCATCGCGATGCTGGCCTGCGCCCGCCTTGGCGCGCCCCACACCGTGGTCTTCGGCGGCTTCAGCGCCGAGGCGCTGGCCGGGCGCATCAACGACGCCCAGGCGAAGCTCGTCATCACGGCCGATGGCGGCTGGCGGCGCGGCAAGCCCAGCGAGCTCAAGCCGGCCGTGGACGCGGCACTCCGGGAGACGCCCAGCGTGGTGCACGTCCTCGTGGTGCGGCGTCTCGGCGACGCGGCGACGGGTGTGACGATGACCCCCGGACGCGACGTCTGGTGGCACGACCTCGTGGCGGCTCAGGCGGCCGACTGCCCGCCGGTGCCGGTGGACAGCGAGCACATGCTCTACCTGCTCTACACGAGCGGCACGACGGCCAAGCCCAAGGGCATCGTCCATACCACCGGCGGCTACCTGGTGGGCACCAGCTACACCCACCACGCGATCTTCGATCTCAAGCCCGATGACGTCTACTGGTGCGCCGCGGACGTGGGCTGGGTCACCGGCCACAGCTACATCGTCTACGGGCCGCTGGCCAACGCGGCCACGGGCGTTCTGTACGAGGGGGCGCCCGACACGCCGGCCTGGGACCGCTGGTGGCAGATCGTGGAGCAGTACAAGGTCTCCATCCTCTACTGCGCCCCGACGGCCATCCGGGCCTTCATGAAGCAGGGCGAGGCGTGGCCGGCCGGCCATGACCTGTCGAGCCTGCGCCTGCTCGGGTCGGTCGGCGAGCCCATCAACCCGGAAGCCTGGCTGTGGTACCACCGCGCCATCGGGGGCGGCCGGGCACCCATCGTGGACACCTGGTGGCAGACCGAGACTGGCATGATCATGATCACGCCGCTGCCGGGGGTGACGACGACCAAGCCGGGCAGCGCGACGTTCCCGTTCCCCGGCGTGGAGGCCGACGTCGTCGACGGCAAGGGCCGGTCCGTGCCGTTCGGCGGCGGCGGCTACCTGGTGCTCAAGCGCCCCTGGCCGGCCATGCTGCGGGGCATCTACGGCGACCCGGAGCGGTACCGGCAGACGTACTGGAGCCGCTTCCCCGGCATGTACTTCGCGGGCGACGGCGCCAAGCGGGACGAGGACGGCTACCTGTGGCTGCTGGGCCGGGTCGACGACGTGATGAACGTCTCGGGCCATCGCCTCTCGACCATCGAGGTCGAGTCGGCCCTCGTCGACCATCCGGCCGTGGCCGAGGCGGCCGTCGTCGGCCGCACCGACCCCATCACCGGCCAGGCGATCTTCGCCTTCGTCACCCTCAAGGCCGGCCAGGAGCCGTCCGACGCCCTTGGACACGAACTGCGCGAGCATGTGGCCCAGGTGATCGGACCACTCGCCCGGCCCAGGTACCTGCTCTTCACGCCGGATCTGCCCAAGACCCGCTCGGGCAAGATCATGCGCCGCCTCTTGCGCGATCTGGCGGAAGGCCGCACCCTTGGTGACACGACCACGCTCGCCGATGCGGGGGTCGTCGAGACGATCCGCTCGAACACCGGTCGGGCCGAGGAGTAGGAGAGCTCTCGATGCCGTCGTTCAGGCTCTTCGGGCGCAGCGACACGCCGGCTCCCACGGAGGAGCCGCCGTCGGCGCCACGCGTCCCCGAGCGTGCCACGGACCAGGGCGTGCCCTTTGACGCCCTCACGGAGGACTGGCGGCTGCTGGGCATGATGCGCGTCAAGGGACGCCTGTCGGACGCCCTCAACAAGCGCGAGGCGATCCCCATCAGCGACGTCAGCTGGGCCCCGTCCGACGGCAGCGCGGCCTTCACGCCGGCTCCTGGCCTGCAGGCGGTGGACCCCTACGACCTCGTCGTCGTCCTGGGCGGCAAGGATTCTCTCCCGGTCCAGACGGATGAGGAACGGTCCGCCCATCGGATCCACAAGGTGGACTACGCGGTCGCCCTGGAATGCCCGCCGTTCCGCATCGTGGGGACGGTGCACCTCTTCCCCGGCACCGAGCCGGCGCGCCTCCTGGACCGCACGACCGAGCTCTTCATCCCCGTCACCGACGCCCAGGCCTTCTACGGCAGCCAGCGGGTGGGCGACGCGAAGGTCGACGTGGCGCTCGTGAACCGCAGCTACCTGCGGGGCGTCGAGCAGCTTGACGAGGGGTCCGTGGCGCCGGCGGGCGGGCGGCCGAACGAGGCGAAGGCGCCGGAGGGCTGAGGCCCTCGATCAGACGCGCGCGGGCTGGGGGCGGCTGAGGAGGTTGCCCAGGAAGCCGCGCTCGACCTGCGGCTGGGGGGCGCGATCGAGCAGGCGGTCGGCCAGGACCAGGAAGTCCTCGGTGACCTTCTCGCGCGGGAAGCGCTCCACGACGGTGGTGCCCTCGTTGGCCGCCTTGACGAAGAACGGACCGGCGGAGCGGATCTCGGCGAAGGCCCGCAGGCCGGTCGTCTTCTCCATGTCGGCGATGCTGACCCCGCTGTTGGCGCGGTTGACGACCATCGTCAGGCGGTCGCGCAGGCCGGCCTGATCGGCGATCTCCATGAACTGCATCGCGGCTCGCAGGGCCGGCACATCGGGCGTGACGGGCACGAGGATCCGGTCGCAGCGCTCGAAGATGGCCCGGTTAAGGGCGCCGTAGTCGGGGTGCATGTCGATGATCACGACATCGAAGCCGAACCGCGAGCGGCCCAGGGCCTCGCCCATCACGGCCGGGTCGATCTGCTCGACCTGGAGCGGGTTGCTCACGAGGGCGGCGACCCGCAGGCCGTTGGCGTGCGCGGCGGCGATGCCCCCGAAGTTGCGCGGCACGCCCTCGTCGTCGTCGAGCGCATCGGCCACCGACTTGAGGTGCTCGAGGCCGAGGGAGGTGGCGATGTGCCCGCTGGTCGTGTCGGCGTCGATGAGCAGGACGTTCTGGCCGCGCTGCGTCTGGAGCGCCGACGCCAGGTTGGTCGCCACGCTCGTCTTGCCCACCCCGCCCTTGGGGTTGAAGATGCCGACCACGAGCGCGCGCGTGGCCAGGCCGTCGCCCGGCAGTTCATGGGCCAGGATCGGGCCGCTCCCGTCGTCGAAGGTCTGCGAGCGGATGAGCATGGCCTCCACCCGCCAGCGCAGGGACTCGGCGCTGTAGGGCCGGGTGAAGTACTCCGTCGAGTCGGCGTCCATCGTGTTCGTGGTCAGCCGCTCGAACGCCTTGGGCGAGACCACCATGAGGGTCGGCACGTCCTGGCCGTTGCCGTGGAGGAGGCTGTACAGCTCGAGCGAGTCGTCGAAGTCGGTCTCGCCGTCGATGATGGCGACGCCGATGTCACGGCGCTTGGCCAGCGTGGGGGCCGCCGCGGCCGCGGTCGCGGCATGCAGGACGGAGAAGCCGGCCTCGGTCAGCGCGGCCCCGACGGGCGTGCACTCATCGATGGGCAGACAGCACAGGATCGCCGTTCGGGCCACGGACGCGTTGCCTCCTCGCCCGGGTCTAGTTCTCGGGGTCGCGGGCGGAGACGTTGATCACGCCGTCACCGACCGAGGTGACTCGCACGCTATACCCGCTGATCGTGGGCAACAGGTCCTTGAGGCTCGTCGCCGGGGTGTGGTTGGCCTTGAAGATGAACTCGCCATCCGGCCCCGAGCTGACACCCACCGAGTTGACGCCGGGGAGGCGGCTGAGGTGGCGCTTGAACGAGGCGATGGACGCGACACTGACGAGGCCCGTGACGATGACCTGGGTGGAGACCATGTCATCCGGCGGCGCGGCGCGCTGGATGGCGCCCACGTGCTCGGGCACCAGCCCGCTCAGGCGGGCGGCCACGATGTCGGCCTCGCTCTCCGGGATCTCCTCCGTCTCGTCCGTCACGGAGCTGGCGGCGTCGACCGCGGCCTGTGACTCGGCGGCGGCCAGGTCCTCGCTCGCGGCCAGGGCCGCGAAGCGCGGGTCGGCCGGATCCAGCGGGGCCGTCTCGCCTGCCACGTCGGACGGCTCGTCGGTCGCGGCCTGGGCCTCGGTCGTATCCGCTGCGCCGGCGTCGGCCGGCATGCTGTCGGTGGGCTGCTCGAGGGCGGCTTCGGTGGCCGGGACGGTCTCGACCGGCTGGTCATTGCCCGCCCGCATCAGGTCGGCGAGGGCTTCGGATCGGGCTTCGGCGCCGGCGGCCTCCAGCGAGGGCGGATCGGGTACCTGCTGGGCGGCCCCGGCGAAGGCGGCGGGGTCTTCGATCTGGGTCAGGCTGGCGAAGAAGGCGTCGATCTCCGCCTCATAGGCGGTGACGCGGGCCTGGACCTTCTCGATCTCGCGCTCGATCAGGGCGGCGTGTTCCTCGAGGTGCGACTCGAGCTCCGCCTTGCGGGTGTCGATGCGCTCCTCGGTCTCAGCGCGGATGCGCGCGATCTCGGCCTTGGACCACTCTCGGACGCCGGCGATGTCCTCGTCGGCGATCTGGCGGAGTTCGGTGACCTCCTCGGCGGACCGCTTGTGGACGCCCTCGACGTGGTTCTTGGCCTCGACGCGGAACTCATCGAGGGTGCTGTCGCGATGCTTCTCCAGCTCGGCGCGCATGGCGCGCACGAGCTCGGTGACGAAGCGCGCCGGCTTGTGCGGGGCGACCACGGCGGGCGTCGCCGGGGCGGCCACAGCGGCGGGGTGGTCCTCGGCGGGGGCGACCTGCTCGGCCGGCACCGCGTCCGCGGGGGCCTGGGTCGGGTCGGCGGTGGCGATGCTCATCTGGGCGCCTTCCTGCTCGACCTGCGGCGAGCCGTCCTCGGGCTTCGTCTCCGGCTCGGGGGCATCCGTGGACGCGGAGCCACCCCAGGGGAGGCGGAAGCCGGCTTTCTGTTCGGTAGAAGCCATCGGTCACGACCCTCGTTGCAGGGGTGGTTCGGTGTGGTCAGACGACTCGGTCATGCTAGGTCGGCGGCCGGAGCATGCGGAGGCCGCTAGAGGTACCAACTCTTCACGCCGGTGGTACCGGAACGCACCACTTCCGCACTCCACCGACCAGGCGCGAGGACGCGCGTGGCGACCCACCGGCCGGTAAGGGCTCCCTCGACGGGGGACCGCGTACGATTGGGTGGTGAGCCCCTCTCCATCCGCCCCGGTACCCCTGTCGGCGGCCCTCCCGGCCGGCTCGCCGGGTCGTGGCGAGGTCGCCGACCGCCTGGGCCGCCCGCTGCGCGACCTGCGCGTCTCGGTCACCGACCGCTGCAACTTCCGATGCGTCTACTGCATGCCCCGCGAGGTCTTCGGCCGCGACTTCCAGTTCCTGGAGCGCTCCGAGCTGCTGACCTTCGAGGAGATCGCGACCCTGGCCCGGCTCTTCGTGGCCGAGGGTGTACGCAAGATCCGCCTGACCGGCGGGGAACCGCTGGTGCGGCGGGACCTCTCCCGGCTCGTGCGCATGCTCGCGGACATCCCCGGCCTGGAGGACCTCACCCTGACCACCAACGGTTCGCTGCTGGCGCGGCAGGCGGCCGACCTCGCGGCGGCGGGCCTGGGTCGCGTGACGGTCAGCCTGGACTCGCTCGACGACGCGGTGTTCCGGCGCATGAACGACGTCGACTTCCCGGTGGACCGGGTCCTCGAGGGGATCGCGGCGGCGGAGCGGGCCGGCCTCGCGCCCCTCAAGGTCAACATGGTCGTGCGGCGCGGGCTGAACGAGCAGAGCGTGGTGCCCATGGCGCGCCACTTCCGGGAGCGCGGCATCATCCTGCGCTTCATCGAGTACATGGACGTGGGCCACACCAACGGCTGGCGGCTGGAGGACGTCGTGCCGGCGGCCGAGATCATCGGCGCGATCGATGCCGAGATGCCGCTGGAGGCCGTGCCGCCCAACTATCCCGGCGAGGTGGCCACCCGCTGGTGCTACCGTGACGGCTCGGGCGAGGTCGGCCTCATCGCCTCGGTGACGCAGCCCTTCTGCGGCGCCTGCACGCGTGCGCGCCTGTCCGCGGAGGGCCTCCTCTACACCTGCCTCTTCGGGGTCCGCGGCCACGACCTGCGCTCGCCGCTGCGGACCGGCGCGAGCCATGAGGAACTGACGAACCTCGTGCGCGGGATCTGGAGCCGCCGCACGGACCGCTACTCCGAGCTGCGGTCGGAGGCGACCGTCGGCCTGCCCAAGGTGGAGATGTCGCACATCGGCGGCTAGGGTCCGGTCGACCGGGGCGCCGACCTGCGCCCCGGATACTTGATCACCCGTGACTTGGGGGCACGGTAGGGCAGGCGCGGGCGTTGTCTGGGGCGTCTGGCGCGGTTCGGCAGGCCGAGCCCGAGCGTGCGCACGTACAGACGGGGCACTGCGAGCCGGCCAGACTGCCGCGGATCGAGCGGCAACGGTCCTACGTTACCCGCAGTCACATCTGGGCAGTTGCCCGGGGTCCCCGCAACCGGCGGGAGCGAGACGAGGTCTGAATTCCTCGAGCCTCTGGTACCCGTGTCAGCGGGCGTGGCCGAGCCGCCGGGTCGAGGACAGCGAGGCGAGGCCACCCACGATCGCGAGGATCGCGAGCAACGACATCGGCCCGTCCGACCCAGGCGCCGTATCGGTCGCGGGCAGGCCGAACGCGGCGTCCCAGCCCGCCAGCGTGGCTGGTACGTCGAAGGGGCCGCCCGGGAGCACCCGTCCGTCAGGTTCCACCGCGAACGCGTTGGCGAAGTCAAGCCCGTGCCCCGGCGCCAGGACCAGGATCCAGCGCGTCCCGACAGGGAACGCCTGGAGGGCACCAGCGATCGGGAACGTCAGCTGCGCGGCCGGTGGACCCTTGAAGACCCGCTGCACGAGGAAGACGTATCCGCCGCTCGTGGTGGCGCTCCGGACCTCGACGAGGTCGATGCGGTCGGCGCCTTTGACCAGGTCAGCCAGTGTCTCCGAACAGCCCGTGCATGCCGCAGCGGGAGCGGGCCGGCTCAGACCCACGGCGACGAGCAGCGACAGGACACCGATCAGCGCGACGAGGCAGCGCACCCGGCGAACCTGGACCCGCCGTGTCGGATGTGGCTTCTGGCGCCAGCGCGCACGTCAGGTCGATCAGCTGATGGGGGAAACCCTGGCGGCTCCGGCTGCTCGGCGCCGTCGCAAGCCCAGGTCACTCAGCCCGATGAAGCACAGCGCCACGCCGATCACGGCCAGCGCGTCCACGGGCGGCACGCCGACGACGCCGACCACGCCAGACCAGGCGATCGTGCCGAGGACCGCGACGAGCGCGCCGGCGAGGGCGTAGGCGACATCGACGAACCGGCTGTCAGCCCAGTGCGCGAGCAGGGCCACGAGGATCACGCCCGCAGCCAGCGTGATGTAGCCCAGTCCCACCGGCAGGGAGATCGCGGCCTGGTTCGGGTCGAAGGTCGCGCCATCGGCCTGCAGGGTGGGCATCACTGCGGCGTCGTACCAGGCGGCCACTGCGAGCAACGCCATGCCCCCCAGGAGCGCCACGAGAGTCCGCCGCGTCTGTATCGCCATCCCATCCTCCCAGCCCGGCCCGTCGACGGCCCGAGCTGACGACGATCATCGCCCATCCCGTTACGTGGGCGCAAGGGCCGGTGGTCATGCCGGTCGCGACCCCGGCGGCGGGGCCTCTCCACAGGCTATCCACAACGACGGTGGAATTCGTGGATGAAGTCGGCGGCCCGAACGTTCATTTGGTGGATAAGTACGTTGACCCGGCAGGGGGCCGACGGCTAACGTTGGTCTTGCCCGAAGGGGCCGTCAGAGACGGGATCGGAGACCGAGGCGACTCGGCCGCCACCCTCGACGGTCAGGGGAGCCGCGATCACATCAAGGATCTCCGGACCTGCCGAGGACGCCGCGATCACATCAAGGCAGTCCCGCCCCTGAGCCGGTTCCTTCGGGCGCTTCGTTTGCCCGCCGACCCGTGCGGCACTCCTGTGCCGGGCGCCTCGTCGGGACCGGCCGGTGGGGCGTGATCGGCATCCCGGTGTCGATACCTTCATCGGCCGGCCGAAGTCCCCACCCCGTATCCTGCTCCGTGATGACGGACGTGCTCGGCCCGGCCGCATGGCCCGCCGCCCTCGACGCGCTCGAGCGTGCCGTGCGTGCACGGTCGTCCCTGATCCCGCGCGTCGGGCTCGTCCTGGGTTCCGGCCTGGGTGGCCTCGCCGACGCCCTCACCGACGTGGTCGCCATCCCGTTCGCCGAGTTGCCCGGCTGGCCGGCGGCGTCGGCGCCGGGCCACGCCGGCCGCCTGCTCCTGGGCTACCTCGATGGTGTTCCCGTGGCGTGCCTCCAGGGACGGCTGCACCTGTACGAGGGGCACCCGTCCGGCCTTGTCGTCCAGCCGGTGCTGTTGATGGGTCGTCTCGGCGCACGCACCGTGGTCCTGACCAACGCGGCCGGCGGGGTGGATCGGGCCTTCACGGCGGGCACCCTGATGGTCATCCGCGACCATCTCAACCTGACCGGCCGCAACCCGCTGATCGGCCCCAACGCCGACGCCCTCGGGCTCCGGTTCCCCGACCTCAGCCGGGCCTGGGACCCTGCCCTCCGTGAGCGCCTCCTGGCAGCCGGCCGGGCGGTCGGCGTGCCGCTCGCCGAGGGTGTCTACGCCGGCCTCCTCGGGCCCAACTACGAGACGCCGGCAGAGGTCGGCATGCTCCGGACGCTGGGCGCCCAGGCGGTCGGCATGTCGACCGTGCTGGAGGCCATCGCGGCCGCGTGGGCGGGCCTGGCCGTGTGCGGCGTCTCGCTCGTCACGAACCCCGGCGCCGACGTGGCCGCCGCGCCGCTGACGCACGAGGAGGTGCTGGCGGCGGCGAGCGAGGCCGGACCCCGCCTGGCCCTGGTCCTGCGACGGTTCGTGGCGGACCTGGCGACCTAGCGTCATCCCGCGCCCGGGGTGACCTGGCCTCGATCCCGGTCATGGCGCGCCGCCGGATCGACGATCTCATACGTGATGTCGACAGCGGGGACCGTCGGCTGGCCTGGAGGCGTCCTGTTACCGCCGAGGTGGCTCGTGGCGGCCGGCCTTCGCCGGCAGCCGCCCGTCATTCGCGACAGGTGAGCACGGGTCACCGGCCAGGGCGGCTCGCCCTTGGCGGGCGCGGGCGTCGGGGATACGTTCCAGCCGACCAGGGCCTCCCTCCCTGTCGCCTTCACGTGCGAACGTGTCATGTCGGCCCAGGGACCCCGCCGCGCCGAGCGGGGCGCGCCGAACGGGGCCGCGGCGGGAGGGGCCGCGCCCAGCGGGGCCGCATCCACCGGGCGCCTGGATGCGATCCACCTAGGCCGTGGCCTCTCGTCAGGCGGCGGTTCGTGGCCGGGTCGGTCGCAGTGGGTCCGAATCGGGGTCGAAGGAGGGCCTGCACGGCTGGATGGGTCGCCTCGGGGCCGATTCGGTCACCCCTAGTGACCGTCATCCGCGCTGGGCGGGTGCGATCGAGCCCACGGGGCCCTTCGGAGGCAAAGCGGTCACGGTAAGTGACCACGGGTGCGTGGCCGATCTCGCGGTCGAGGGCCCCGCCTAGACCGTCGGCAGCTCGCGCCCGGCCGCTTTCACGGCCTCCCGCTTCTCCGCCCAGGCGGCCAGCACGGCGTCCTTGTGCGGCCGGATGGGGCAGTGCCCGTCGCGGTTCCCCATCTCGTCGCAATAGCCCAGCGGCACGCACTTGGGGGCGAGGAACGAGCCAAGGAACGGGCTGACCTGGAAGATCTCGTGCCGGATGAGCTGGAAGAGCCGCCGGATCTCCCACTGCGCCATGGTGCAGAGGCGCAGGCCTGACATATGGATGAGCGCCCGCAGGTTGGCGGTCATGACCAGGTTGGTGCGTGTCGCGTTGGGGAACACGAACCGCGCGTCCTCGCCGGCCACGCCGGCGGCCAGGAGATCGCCGTACAGGTCGAGCGCCCCGCCGACCTGGGCCTCGTAGCGCTCGCGCAGGGCCGGGTCGCCATCGGCGATGGTCGCCGGCTCGAGCGTCGCCGCGCCCTTGAACTTCACGTACCGCTGGCTCTGCTGGTCGAAGGCGACGCCTGCCCGATGGCGCACCAGCTGGTGCGACAGCGTGCGGCTGACGCCGCTGATGCCGAAGGTGAAGACGATGTGCTCGATGGTGCTGCCGTGGCCCGATTCGATGACCCCCTGGATGAGGCGCTGCTGGCGCACGGGATCGACCTCTCCGGCGACCGCCTTGCGGAAGATCTCCTCGGGCTCCAGTTCCGAGTAGCAGGTCCGGCACGCCGTGTAGATGAGCGGCACGTAGAAGCGCTCGACGATCTCACGGTCGGGGAAGAGGAGCGTCGCCTTCAGGCCCAGGTCCCGCCGGCCGGGGTTGCGGGGCATGACCCGCATGGTCGCGCCGCCGTCGCTCCCGCCCGGGGTCGAGGGGGTCGCTTGGGCGGTCATGGCGCTAGTCTAGCCGCCGGGCCGCTCGCCCCGGACCTCGCCTGCGAGTTGACGCGGCCTCGATCCGGACGTACCGTCCGCATTCCCAGTGGACCCGGCGGTTCCGGCGCGCGGGAGAGCGTCGGGATGGGCTGCCGGACTGCAAGAAACATGGCAGATGATGGAGGACTCATGTCTCGAACCCTGAGGTTGCTGGGCCTGTCGCTCGGCGCGATCCTGGTCGTCGGCGCGTGCAGCGCCGGCGCGACCGCGACCCCCACCCCAGCGCCGACCGCGACCCCGGCGCCGGCCACCAGTGCCCCGGCCGGCAGCCCCGCGCCGGCCACGTCGGCGCCCGCCTCCGCGCCGGCCTCGTCGCTCGCCAGCGTCCCGGCCGATGAGCTGGTCCTGCCCGGCAAGCTGACCATCTGCTCCGACATCCCGTATCCGCCGCAGGAGTTCTTCGATGCCCAGGGCAACCCGGTCGGGTCCGACATCGAGATCGGCCAGACCATCGCCCAGCGCCTGGGCCTGACCCCGGACATCCAGAACTCCGTCTTCGACACGATCATCGCGGCCCTCCAGGGCGGCAAGTGCGACATCATCATCAGCGCCCAGAACATCACGACCGACCGCATCAAGCAGGTCGACATGATCCCGTACTTCCAGGCCGGTCAATCCTTCGTCGTGGCCGCCGGCAATCCCGAAGGCATCAAGGTCCAGGACGACCTGTGCGGCAAGAACATCGGCGCGGAGACGGGCACGACCGAGGTCGACTACCTCAACGGCACCGGTGATTACAAGGGCCAGGGCCTCTCCGCCGCCTGTGTCGCCAAGGGCAAGGCCAAGATCACCGTGACCAGCTTTGCCAAGGACAGCGACGCCCTGCTCGCGCTGCAGACGAACAAGGTGGACGCCTACTTCGCCGATTCCCCGGTGGCCGGCTACTACACCGTCCAGCATCCGGACCTGTTCGCCCTGTCCGGCCTGACCCTCGGGGTCGCCCTTGAAGGCATCAGTGTCGCCAACGACGACGGGCACGCCGCGCTGCGGACCGCCGTGCAGCAGGCCCTCGTGGCGATGATCAACGATGGGACCTACCTGCAGATCCTGAAGAAGTACGGCGACGACAGCGGCGCGGTCACCGCCGCCGATGCCCAACAGATGAACAAGACGGACTAGCGAGGCGGGGACGAACTCCGCCCCATCCATGCGCGATCGGTCGCCCCGGCCCGGGCTGTTCCTGGCCGGGGCGGTCGCGTGCGCGCTGCTCGTCGCCGCTTGCGGGTCCGGCAAGCCCGTCAAGTTCGACACCCAGGCCTTCGCTACCGCCATCTTCCAGCCGGACCAGTTCATCCTGGCCGGCATCGGCCTGACGGTCAGCATCTCCGTCATCAGCCAGTTCATCGGCATCGTCCTGGGCGTCTTCGGGGCCCTCGGGCGCCTGTCGAAACGGCGCGCGGCGCGGTGGCTCACCGCGGGCTACCTGTGGGTCTTCCGCGGCACCCCGCTGCTGGTCCAGCTCGTCTTCTTCTACTTCGGGCTCGGCGCCGTCCACCTCTACGACTGGAACGCCATCGACGTGGCCGGCATCACCATCCCGGGCGCCATCCAGGCCGGCATCTTCGCGCTGGGGCTCAACGAGGGCGCCTACATGACCGAGATCATCCGGGCCGGCATCCTGTCCATCGACCCCGGGCAGATGGAGGCGGCGAAGAGCGTGGGCATGACCTACGGCCAGGCCATGCGCCGCATCGTGCTGCCCCAGGCGGCGCGGATCATCGTGCCGCCCCTCGGCAACGAGTTCAACAACATGCTCAAGACGACGGCGCTGCTGTTCGTGCTGGGTGTGCAGGAGCTCTACAACACCTTCGTCATCAAGCAGGGCAACAACTTCCTGCCCTTCGAGATGTACCTCGCCTGCGCCCTGTGGTTCCTTCTCCTGACCACCATCTGGGGCGTCTTCCAGGGCTGGATGGAGCGTCGGCTGGCGCGCGGCACCGCCGGCAGCGAACCAAGTTCGGGACCCGGCCTGGGGCAGCGGCTCTTCGGCTTCCGGGGTGGGGAACCGGACGTCGCCGTCGTGAGCGGGGGTCGATGAGGTGACCGCGGAGATCGGTCACGACCTGCTCGACGTCGTGGGCGGCGTGCCGGCCACCACGGTCGAGAACGTCGTCGAGGCGGTCGACGTGCACAAGTCCTTTGGGCGGACCGAGGTCCTCAAGGGCATCTCGCTGACCGTCAAACGGCAGGAGGTCGTGGTCATCATGGGCCCGTCGGGCTCGGGCAAGACGACCTTCATCCGCTGCCTCAACCACCTAGAGAAGATCCAGCGCGGCAGCATCATGGTCAACGGCCACTCCATCGGCTACCGACCGGGGCCGCCGGGAGCGCCCCTGCGCGAGGACAGCGAGAAGAACATCGCCCTCCAGCGGCGCGACATCGGCATGGTCTTCCAGCGCTTCAACCTCTTCCCCCACAAGACGGCGCTGGAGAACGTCACCGAGGCACCCATCCAGGTCCGCGGGCAGAAGCCGGACGAGGCCAGGGCGGTCGGCAAGGCCCTGCTCGCCCGGGTGGGGCTGGCCCACAAGGCGGATGCCTATCCCACCCAGTTGTCCGGTGGACAGCAGCAGCGGGTGGCGATCGCGCGAGCGTTGGCCATGAAGCCCGCGCTGATGCTGTTCGACGAACCGACCAGCGCCCTCGATCCGGAGATGATCGGCGAGGTCCTGGAGGTCATGAAGGAGCTCGCCCGCGAGGGCATGACGATGATCGTGGTGAGCCACGAGATGGGCTTCGCGCGAGAGGTCGCCGATCGCGCGGTGATGATGGACGACGGGGTCATCGTGGAGGAGGGCCCGCCCGTGGCGTTCTTCGCCAACCCGACCCAGGAGCGGACGCGCAGCTTCCTGTCCAAGATCCTCTAGGCGGGAGGGCCGGAGGCACCGTAGCGGAAGCAGGTCGGCAGGTGGTCGTCGACCAGGCCGACGCTCTGCATGAAGGCGTAGACGACCGTCGAGCCCACGAACCGGAAGCCGCGGGCGCGCAGCGCGGCCGAGAGGGCGTCGGACGCCGTGGTCGTGGCGGGGATGTCGCCGGCCCGGGCGGAGGCGGGGAGCCGACGCGGGGGACGCTCGCCGTACGGCGCGAGGAACGCCGCGAGCGAGCCGCCCTCGGTCCCCAGGCGTTGGATCGCCCGGGCGTTGCCGATGGTGGCGACCACCTTGGCCCGGTTGCGCACGATGCCCGCGTCGGCCATGAGGCGCGCCACATCACGCTCGTCGAAGGCGGCCACGAGGGCCGGCTCGAAGTCCGCGAAGGCGTCGCGGAAGCGGTCGCGGCGGTGCAGGATGAGCGACCAGCTGAGGCCGGCCTGGAAGCATTCCAGGGAGAGCCGTTCGAACAGCTCCCGCTCGTCGGGCACGGCGACGCCCCACTCCGTGTCGTGGTACTCGACCATCAGGGGATCGGCCGCTTCGCCGGGCGCCCACCAGCACCGCGTCCTCGTGTCGCTCATCCGCCGAGTGTGACAGCCGCGTCTCCGTTACCGTTCGGCGGGTGACCGCCCCGGCCGAGCCCATCGACCCGCCGCTGCGCGCCAACCGCGATTTCCTGGTCGTGCTCACGGGCCAGGGCGTCTCGGCGCTGGGCGACGCGGTCAGCTTCACGGCGGTGCCCCTCCTCGTGTTCGGCCTGACCGGGTCGGGGCTCGCCATGGGCCTCGTCGGCGCGCTGCAGACGCTGCCCGACTTCCTGCTCGGCCTGCCGGTCGGGGCGCTCGCCGACCGCTGGGACCGGCGGCGGCTGATGCTCCTCGCCGACGCCGGTCGCGCCGTCCTCACGGCATGCATCCCCCTGGCGTACGTGTTCGGCGTGCCGGTGATGCCCGTGGTCTACCTGGTGATGTTCCCCCTCAACGCGCTGCGCGTGGCGTTCATGGCCGCCTGGACCGCCTCGGTGCCCATCCTGGTCGGCCCGACCCGCATCGGCGCCGGCTCGTCTACCGTCGAGGCCGTGGCGAACCTGGGGTTCATCGTCGGACCGGCCCTGGCGGGGGTCGCCGTGGGCCTCGTGGGGGCCGGTCCCACGATCGCCATCGACGCGCTCTCGTTCGCCGTCTCCGCGGGCAGCCTGACGCTGGTGCGACGATCGCTGCGATCAGTGAGCACCGTGCCGCGGCGCCACCTGTCCAGCGAGATGCTGGACGGGGTGCGCTTCCTGGCCCGGGAGCGGACCCTCCGCGTGGTGCTGGCCTACTACGGCACCACCGCCCTGTTCACCGCCGCGCTCATCCCCGCCCTCACCATCTACGTGGAAGGGGAGCTCCACCTGGGGGCGGTGATCTTCGGCCTGATCCTCAGCGCTTACAGCGTGGGCGCCGTCATCGGCGCGCTGGCCGGCGCCCGCCTGATGCGCGGCCCGCTCGCGCCGCTGCTGCTGGGCGGGGCCGCGGTGACCGGCATGCTCATCATCCTGCTGGCGCGCGTGGGCCTGCCTGCCGTGCTGATCGGCAGTGCGCTCGCGTCCGGCATCAGCCAGTCCCTGGTGCTCGTCTCGTACGTCACCCTGCGCGCCTCGCTCACGCCGCACGAGTTCCTGGGCCGCGTCGGCAGCACGGCGCGTATCGTGACGCTCGGCCTCCAACCCCTTGGCCTGCTGGTCGGCGGCGTGGCTCTCCAGACGGTGGGCGGATCGACCACGCTGCTGGGCATGGGCTGCCTCGTGATCGCCTCGGCTGCGCTCTTCAGCTTCTCGGCGAGCATGCGAGGGGCCCGGACGGCTGTGCGGCAGGCAGCCTGACCGAGCCGAGCACGATTTGCCTCGGCCGCCCATCATGCCGCAACGTTCCCTGGTACCACGCTCGACCGTCCCGGCGGTCGCCGATCGAGGAGAGCCGCATGTCGGGTGATCCCACCCCGCCCCCATCGAACGCCCCCGACGCGGGCGCGCCGACGCCGCCCGGCTGGCGGCCGCCCGACTGGGAGAGGACCGGACCCGAGGCGAACCGTCCGGGCTGGGGAGCGCCGTCGGGACCGGGGGGCCCGCAGGCCCCGCCGCAGCAGCCGTCGGGGCGCGGGGGCACGCGTCCCTCGTGGTCGGACGGGACGTTCCTGGTCGTGGTCATCCTGCTCATCGTGGCCTTCGTCTCGGGGATCACCCTGGATCGGACGGCCCTGGGTGGCGGGAGCACGGCCGTGGCCCCGCCACCGACGCCATCCGGCTCGGCGGTCGCCGGGGCGACGATCGGGCCGGGGGCCACCGTGCCTCCGGACATGCCGGCCAACTTCGGGCTCTTCTGGCAGGCCGTCGACCTGATCCGCCAGCACTACGTGGACCAGACCAAGGTCACCACGCAGGCCATCACGTACGGCGCGATCACCGGGCTCGTCGATGCGCTCGGTGACCCCGGTCACACCACGTTCCTGACGCCGGACGACGTCAAGAGCGAGCAGGACGCGCTGAACGGCACGGTCGTGGGCATCGGCGTCTTCCTGGGCCAGCCGTCGGGCAGCGGCGGAGGCCTGATCATCCAGTCGGTCATCACCGGCTCGCCGGCGCAGGCGGCGGGACTCCGCGCGCAGGACCAGATCATCGCCGTAAACGGCCAGAGCGTGGAGAACGTGAGCGTGGACACGGTGGCCAGCCTCATCCGCGGCCAGGCGGGCACGAAGGTGACCCTCACCATCCTGCACAGCGGCTCGGGGTCGCCCCAGGACATCACCATCACGCGCGCCGTGGTGACCGTGCCCTCCGTCGCGTGGCACATGGTCCCGGGCACCTCGGACGCGCTGGTGAGCATCACCCAGTTCTCCGACAACTCGGGCGCACAGCTCAAAGCCGCCCTCCAGGCCGCGGAGTCGGCCGGCGCCAAGGGCTTCGTCCTGGACCTGCGGGAGAACCCCGGAGGCCTGGTGGACGAGGCCGTGACGACCGCCAGCCAGTTCCTGGCCGGCGGCACGGTCTACGTCCGCCAGACGGCGCAGGGGACGCAGATCCCGGTGCCCGTGACGGCCGGCGGGGTGGCCACCCAGGCGCCGCTCGTCGTGCTCATCGACTACGGTACGGCCAGCTCGGCCGAGATCGTGGCCGGGGCCCTGCAGGACGCCGGCCGCGCCAAGATCGTGGGCGTCCGCTCCTTCGGCACGGGCACCGTGCTGAACACCTTCATGCTGCCGGACGGCTCGGCCTTGCAGCTGGCCGTCGAGGAGTGGCTCACGCCGAAGGGGCGCCACATCTTCCCCGACGGCATCACGCCGGACGTGCAGGTCGACCTCCCGACCGGCGGGACCATCCTCACGCCCGATGCCCTGGCCGACATGACCGCCTCCCAGCTGGCGGCATCGAGCGACGCGCAGCTGCTGGCCGCCCTGACACAGCTGCAGTCGGCGACCCCGTGAGCGATCGGCGCGGCGCGCCAGGAGCGGATCCGCCACCGTACCTGGCCTACCCGCCCGAGCCCATGCCGGTCGAGCCGGTCACCCTGGAGGGCCGCCACGTGCGCCTCGTGCCGATGCGGGCGGAGCACGCGGCAGCCCTGGCTCTCGTCTGCGCGGAGCCGGCGATGTGGACCTACATGCCCCTCGACGGATCGACCGAGACGGGCATGGCGGCGATCGTCCGGGCGGCGGTGGCCGCCTCGGAGCGGGGCCTCGAACTGCCCTTCACGACGCTCGAGCAGGGTACCGGACGGGCCGTCGGGGGCAGCCGCTACCTCAACATCGACCGGCTCAACCACCGCCTGGAGATCGGCTACTCGTTCGTGGCTCCGCCGTGGCAGCGCAGCGCCGTGAACTCGGAGGCCAAGCTGCTGATGCTGGGGCACGCCTTCGAGCACCTGCGGGCCAACCGCGTGGAGCTCAAGACCGATGCCCTCAACGTGCAGTCACGGACAGCGATCCTGGGTCTCGGCGCGACGTTCGAAGGCATCTTCCGCAACCACGTGATCACGCGCCACGGCCGCCTCCGCGACTCGGCCTACTACTCCATCACGGTCCAGGAGTGGCCGGCGGTCCGGGCGGGCCTGGAGGCGCGCCTGGCGCGGCACGCCGAGCGTGCCTCGCCGCCGCCGGCGGATCAGCGGACGGCCACGACGCGGTAGGTGCGTGGACCGGCAGGCGTGCTGATGGTGACGACCTCGCCGGCGCGGCGGCCGAGCAGCGCCGCCCCGATGGGGGAGCGATAGCTCAGGCGGCCCTCCGAGAGGCGCGCTTCCGCCGGGTCGACCAGGGTGTAGGTGACGGCCTCGCCGGGCGCGTCGGCCTCGTCGATGACCTGGACCGTGGATCCCATGCGGGCCAGCCCGTCGTCCGCCGGCACTTCGGAGGTGACCGCCCGGTCCAGCGTGGTCTGCAGCTGCTGGATCCGGCCCTCCAGGAATGACTGCTCCTCGCGCGCGGCCTGGTACTCCGCGTTCTCGCGCAGGTCGCCCAGCTCGCGGGCGGCCTTCACGCGCCCGATGACGTCGGGGCGGGTCTGGCGCAGCTCGTCCAGTTCGGCCTGCAGGCGCTCCTGGCCCTCCGAGGTCAGGACGACCGTGTGCGCCACGTGGTGACGCGCGGGCCCCGGTGCCCGCCGCGGGGAGCTGACGGCCTGCCGCGGGGCCGATGGCGCACGACGGGCGACCGGGCCCCCGCTCACGGCGCGGCGTGCGGTCCCGGTGGGTCCGAGCGGAGCGGGCGCCGCCGGCGCCGGGGCGGCCTTCGCCGCGCCGGTGATGCCGTGCGGCCGGCTGCCACTGCCCAGCGACCGCAGGTTGGCGAAGGGCAGCACGCCGGGCTCGCCGACCGCCTCCCCGAACGCCGTCAGCAAGGCGTCCTCGTACTCCTCGGGCGCGTCGGTCTCGGCCCACCAGACCCGGGCCTGACCGTAGCCCCGCAGCGTCTTGAGCCAGTGGCCGCCGTGGTGTGGACCGTCGTCGCCGAGTGGCGTGGCGGCAAACTCGGCCAGGCGGCGGCGCAGAGACCGGCTGCGGCCGATGTACACGACGGTCTGGTCCGGCAGCCAGAAGGCCCCCAGGCGCGCCGCCAGTTCGTGCGGCGTGGGGGCCGCGCCGTCGAGGCGCAGGGTGGGCACCCGGGCCAGCCACTCGCGCAGGAGGCCGTGGTCCACGGGCACCGTGGACTCGCTCGTGGGCCACTCGATGAGGTAGACGCCCGGCCGCGGCGTGGGCAGGGGTTGGCCGAAGAGCAGGGGACCGTCGGGCAGCAGGCCCTGGCCGCGCAGGAGCTCCAGGGCCGGCACACGTGGACTCACTTCCCCACCTTACCCGGGTCGAGGTCGTCTGTCCGCCAGGCGGCCGTCGCCGACGACCACGAGGTCGAGACGTCGACCCGCCAGGCGGCGAAGAAGCGCGTCACGCCGGACGCGAGGAACAGCGCGGCGAAGGGCAGGTAGCCCAGGGGGGCGACCGCCAGGAGCCCGGCGTTGAGCAGCTGCCCGCCGGTCGTGCCTGCCGCAACCCCTGCCACGTACCGGCCCTGCGCCACGAACAACTCCTCGCGGCCCACCAGGCGGAGGAGCCGCTCGTTGGCCGAGATGGTGCCCGCGGCGGCCCCCGCCGAGACGACGACGCTCACGAGGCAGAGCACGACGCCCGACAGCGGGTTGGCCGGGAACGCGAGGAGGCCGATCAGCATCGACCCGCCGCGCAGCAGGAACGAGACGCGCAGCAGGCGCGACGCCGAGCCGTGACCCAGCCAGCCGCCGACGATCGTCGAGGTGACGAGCGACGCGCCGGCCCCCAGCGCGGTGAGGATGATGGCGAAGCTGGGTGGCTGGTGGAGGACGCTGATGGCGTAGATGGAGAGATAGGGCCCGAAACCGGAGCCGAAGGCCGCGAGGGTGATGATGCGCACGAAGCGGCCCAGCTCCACGTTGGATGTCGCGGGCGTCGGCGGCACGCGCACGCGCACGCGACCGGGCCGCGGCAGGCGCGCCATGGCCCACAGCTCGAGGACACCGGCCGAGCCGCCGAGCAGGAAGAGGAGGGCGAAGACGAGCACGCCGGTCACGGGGCTCAGGAGCTGCACGAGGAGCGCCGCGGGCAGCAGGAGCACGGCTCCCAGGCCCAGCGTCACGCCCATGACCCGGGGGGCCACGAAGCGACGCTCCCGTTCGGCGAGGACCGCCCCGTACCACGCCAGCTGGTTCGCGCCGCCGATGGTGGTGGCGGCGCCGGCGACGGTCATGATCGCGGCGATGAGGCCGATGACGAGGCCGGTCGGGAGGAGGTGGGTGACACTTCCCAGCGTCACGATGGCCAGCCAGATCCCGCGCGTCTCCCCGGTCGCAGTGATCGCCAGCGTCACGCCGCGGAGGTTGCCGTCGGTCCGTTCCAGCAGGCGGGGGACGGCCAGCTGGGCGGCCGACCCGGCGATCGGCAGCACGCCGATCAGGGTGGCCAGGGCCGGCGGCGCCCCAAGCACGAGCAGCAGCGGGATGGTCAGGGCGGCGTCGGCGAGCGAGCTGACCCCGGCCGCCCCCAGGCCGATCGTCAGGTAGCGCCGGTACCGGTCTCCACCGAAGACGCGCCACTCATCCAGGCCGGACCGGATGCCGGGACGCAGCGCACGCACGGGTCAAGCCTACCCTGCGCTGCGGGCGACCCGGTCACGGCCCGCGGCGAGGCGGGGGACGGCGGCGAGGATCGTCAGGGTGTTGAGGAACAGGATCGGCGACGCCAGGACCAGGGAGGCGGGCACGGTCCAGCGGCGGTCGGTGCGCGCCCCCCACACCACGACCACGACGGCTCCGACCAGGCGCGCCGGGAAGAACCAGTCGCCGCCGCCCGATCCCGAGACCAGGAGGGCCACCCACGCGTGCCACGGGTCGGGCCACCAGGCGTACGAGCCGGCGGCCAGCACGGCGGCCACGGCCAGCGGGGTCAGCCAGGCCCGCCAGCAGCCCCGGACGACGAACCACAGCAACCCGACACCCGTGCTGACCTTCGTCAGCAGGGCTAGCGTCCACGCCGAGGGATAGCGAAAGCCGACGACCACCATGAGCGCGAGCAGGGCGTTGATGTTGCCCTCGAGCGCCTCCGGCAGGCACAACAGCAGCCCGACCACGTACCACACCGGCGGGAGCGGCCGGAGCAGCCAGGCGAACACGGCCAGCATGACCGCGGCCCACAGGCCGACGAAGACGTCCGCCGGCAGGTGGCCCAGGGGCCAGAGGGCTTCGGCGACGACCGGGGCGTACAGGAAGGCGTCGACATGGCCGGGCGGGATGCTGTACAGCGGGTGCGTCCAGGCCGCCCAGTAGGCGTGCGAATCGAGGCCGACGGAGGTCGCCGCGACCAGCAGGTCGTAGTAGCCCACGAAGACGATCGCGACGACCGCGGCGGCATGGCTCAGCAGGCGGCGGGACGATCCGCCGCCCCAGCGTGGAGCGCCGAGCTCTCGGTGCATCGGCGCAACTGTGGCAGGTCGCGCGGACGTGTCGCAGCCCGCGGCCGTACCGGTCCGGGACGGGACCATCCGCGGCGCCGGGCGCTGGGGCGATTGAGACCGCTGGCCCGGACGGTAGACTTTGCCGGCGCCATCAGGGCGACGGGAGGGTGGAGGACCATGGCCGAGACGGACGAGGAGATCGATCCGTACCGCGTCCTGCAGGTGGATCCCACGGCCGACCATGAGGTCGTCCAGGCGGCCTACCGGGCGCTGGCGCGGCGCTTCCACCCGGACGTGGCCCCCGATCTCGAGACGGCCCAGCGGATGGCCGCCATCAACGCCGCCTTCGACCTCATCCGCGACGCGGACCGTCGGGCGGCCTGGGACCGAGAGCACGGCCACGGCGCCCCGCCAAGGCCGAACGGCGAGGCCGCCGCGCCGCCGTCCCCGCCCGCCGCGGGGCCGCCGCCGTCAGACGCGTCGTGGACCAGCAGCCGCCAGGGCGCGTCGTGGGAGGGCACCGCGGGGCCGCCGCCCGGCCGACCCAGTGGCAGCGTCCTGGGGTTCGGCCGCTTCAAGGGCTGGTCGCTGGGCGAGATCGCCCGGGTGGACCCGGGCTACCTGATGTGGCTCGACGACAGGCGCGAGGGTGCCCGCTACCACGCCGAGATCGACGACCTGCTGCACAAGATGAACCTGCGGCGGGCGCCGCCGGCGACGGAACGCAAGCGGGGCGGCCCGTTCCGGCGAGGCTGAGCCCTCAGCCGGGCTTGCCGGACTCGGCCCGCAGGGTATCGTCGCGGGCGGCCTGGTCGCCGCCGCCCAGCGGCAGGACGACGTGGAAGCGGGCGCCCGCGGCGGGTGAGCTCTCGACGGCGATCGTGCCGCCGTGGCGGCGCACGATCCAGGCGGCGATGGACAGGCCCAGGCCCACGCCGCCGGGCGGCGCGTCCGCGGCCCGCCAGAAGCGCTCGAACACGTGCGCCCGATCCTCCGCTCGCACGCCCGGCCCCGCGTCGTCCACGGTCAACTCAGCCTGGCGGCCGGCGACCGTGACCGCGACCTGGACGGCGGTACCAGGCGGGCTGTGACGGATGGCGTTGTCGGTCAGGATCGTCACGAGCTGGCGGAGGCGCACCGGGTCTCCCTCGAGCGTGGCAGGGGTACCGTCGAGGACGAGGTGCACCTCGCGCTCGCGGGCCAGCGTGCCCAGGCCGTCCAGGGCCGCCGCCGCCACGTCGGACAGGTCGACCGGGATCCGCTCCAGTTCCACCACGCCCGAGTCGGCGCGGGCCAGCAGGAGCAGCGACTCGACGAGGTCGGTCATGTGGTCGACCGTGGCCCGCGCGTCGTCCACCGACTCATGCAGGGTGGCGACCGTCTGGTCGGGGTGCCGTTGCAGGTGCTCGAGGTTGCCGCGCACCACGGCCAGCGGGGTGCGCAGTTCGTGGCTGGCATCGGCGGCGAACTCACGCTGGCGACGCAGCGACTCGCGGATCGGTACGAGCGCCCGCTGGGCGTAGAGGGCGCCGCCCGCCAGCGACAGGGCGACGGCGAGCAGGCCGCCGCCCACCAGCACGACGAGCAGGACCTGCATCGTGTTGACGTCCCCGCTGCGATCGGCGATCACCTGCACGACGTACGTCTGCCCCAGGCTCGTCGTGACCGGCGTCGTCAGCATGCGGATGGGCACGCCGAGGGTCAGCTCCTCGTAGTCGGCCGTGCCGGTGCGCGCCGCTGCCACGGCCGAGGTGACCGGCAGTCCGGGGAACACGGCCTGCCCGGCGGGCCCGATGACGCTGCCATCCGGGGCGATCACGATGGCGTACGTGCCGGAGCTGGACCCGCCCGTGGCGAAGCCCAGGAACCGGGTGCCGAGATCGCCCGGCCGCTCGCCCGCGTTCTGGATCAGCGGCGCGATGGCGCTGGTGCGGCCGCTCAGCTGCTGGTGGCCGGCGGACAAGAGGGCCTGGTCCACCGTGACGTACACGGCAATCCCCAGGATGACCACGATGGCCAGGGTGATGGCCCCGCTCCACGCGACCAGCCGGAGCCGGACGCGCCGGAGCAGGCGCGCATCACCATCCAGGCCGTGCCCGGCCGCCACTCAGGCCTCCAGGAGCCGGTAGCCCACGCCGCGTTCGGTCTGGATGCGGGCGCCGGCCTGCGGGCCCAGCCGCTCGCGGAGCAGGTGGACGTAGGCATCGACGGTGTTGGGGGTGACGGCGACGCCCGCCGGCCACGCCGCATCGAGGAGATTGTCCCGCGTGAGCACCTGGCCGGGATGGCGGAGGAAGCACTCCAGCAGGGCGAACGCACGAGGCGTCAGCGCCACGGGCCGCTCGGCGACCGTGACCTGGCGCTTGTGCTCGTCGAGCGCGATCGGTCCGCTGCGCAGGACCGGCGCGGGCCGGGTAGCCCCCTCCGCCCGTCGCGTGAGGGCGCGCAGGCGCGCCGAGAGCTCCTCGTAGGCGAACGGCTTGACCAGATAGTCGTCAGCCCCCGCGTCGAGGCCGCGAACACGGTCGTTGATGGCGTCGCGCGCGGTGAGCATGATGATCGGCACGCTCGAACCATCCCGCCGCAGGTCGCGCGCGACGTCGAAACCGGATCGGTCGGGCAGGCCGACGTCGAGGACGATCGCCTCCAGGAGGGAGCCGCCGGCCACGACGTCGAGGGCGCCCTCGGCCGTCGTGGCCAGCTCCACCACATGCCGGTCCTCGCGAAGGAGTCGCAGCAGCAGGCGCCCCAGCCGGGGGTCGTCCTCGACGACGAGCAGATGCATGACCCTCAGTGTGCGCCTCCTGCGGTGTCTACGGCGTTTCGACGGTCACGTCGCTGGCCGTGATCGAGGCCGCGCCGGATGCGACCGGCGCCCCGCTGGCGCGCGCCCCGGCCCCGAAGCCACGCGCGCCGCCGAAGCCGGTGACCTCGACCACCACCGAGCTGCCGTTCGTCACGGCGCTCGAGGAGGCCGTGGTCGCCGTGTGGTAGGTGGTCGTGCTGGGCAGGTCGATGGTGATGGTCTGGCCGCTGGCCAGCTGGAGGGTCATCGTCGTGCCGTCGATGGCGGTCACGGTGCCGCTGAGGCTGACCCCGCCGCCGCCAAGCGCGGTCGCGCCGCCGGGGGCGAACGATGCGCCGGCTCCCAGGCCTGCGCCGAAGCTCCCACGGGGGAAGCCGGATGTGCGGCTTGCCGCGGCCGCCGGGGCCGTGACCCGTCCGGCCGCGAAGGCCACGCCCGCGGCAGCGACCAGGACGGCGACTCCGAGCAGGTAGGTCCCGAGCCGGCTCGACGCGGCCTTCGGCTTGACGGTCGGCAGGATCAGCGGCGCTGCCGCCGGCACGGGGGCGGGCGGCTGCCACGTCGGCGCCGGGGGTGGGGTCGGGTCGGAAGGCCGAGGGGTGAGGGGGTCGGTCACGGTCGGATCTCCTTATTCGTAACGAAGCGCGACGATGGGGTCCAGGCGAGCTGCCTGGCGCGCCGGCCAGACGCCGAAGACGACGCCCACGACCAGGCTGAAGGCGACGGCCACGACGACCGTCAGGGGGTTGAAGGCGAAGCCCCAGCCGGCGACCTGGCCGATGACCGCCGAGGCGATCACCCCGGCGGCGATGCCGATCAGGCCGCCCAGCAGGGAGATGACGAGGGCCTCCACGAGGAACTGGGCCAGGATGTCCCGGCTGCGCGCGCCGATGGCCTTGCGGATGCCGATCTCGCGCGTCCGCTCGCGGACCGAGACCAGCATGATGTTCATGATCCCGATGCCGCCGACGACCAGCGAGATGGAAGCGATGCCGCCCAACAGCACGGTCAACAGGCCGCTGACCGAGCTCACCGTGCTGAGCAGCTGCGACTGGTCGGTGATGGTGAAGTCGGGGGTGCCGCTGGCCGAGATGTCGTGGCGCTCGTCGAGGGTCGTGGTGATCGACGCCTTGACCGCGTCGATCTGGCTTGCGCTGGCGACGCTCAGACTGATCGACCGCACGCTCGTGCCGCTCACGAAGTAGCGCTGCGCGGTGCTCAGGGGGATCAGCACCTGGTCGTCCTGGCTGGTCGGCCCGGAGCTGCCCTTGGTCTGCAGGATGCCCACGACCTGGAACGGCAGGCCGGCGATGCTGATGGTGGACCCGATCGAGCTCGCGCCAAGGCCCAGGTCATCGGCCGTGGTGCCGCCCAGGACCGCCTCCCGCAGGTCGTAATCGTTGCTCGCGTCGTTGAGGAAGCGTCCCTGCCAGATGTCGAAGGCGTTGACCGACGCGTAGGCGGAGGTGGTGCCGACGATCGACGTGGTCGTGTTCTCCGTGCCGGCCACGACGAGCGCCTCCGTGCTGACCTGGGGCGCGTAGGCAGCCACGCCGTCCAGGCTGCCGATGGCGGTGGCGTCGGCGACCGTCAGGGTCGTCGCGGACCCTGCCGCGCCTCGCGTGAAGCCGCCCGTGATGCTGGCGCCCGGCGTGACCGTGAGCAGGTTGGTGCCCAGGCCCTGGAGGCGGCTGGTGATACCGCTGGTGGCCCCCTGTCCGGCGCTGACCAGGGCCACCACCGACGCCACGCCGATGATCACGCCCAGCATCGTCAGGAACGCCCGCAGGCGGCTCGAGCCGAGTCGCGACAGGGCGAGGTGGATGAGCTCGAGGAGGTTCAATGCAGCAACCTCCCGTCGCGCACGTGGACCTGCCGGGAGGCCGCCGTGGCGACGTCCGCGTCGTGGGTGATGAGGATCACGGTCATGCCCGCCGCGTGCAGGTCGTGCAGGAGGGCCATCACCTCGGCGCCGGAGGTGCTGTCGAGGTTGCCCGTGGGCTCGTCGGCCAGGAGCAGCCGCGGCTGGGTCACCAGGGCGCGGGCGATGGCCACCCGCTGCTGCTGGCCTCCCGACAGCTCGCTCGGCTCGTGGTCGACGCGGTCACCCAGGCCGAGCCGCTCCAGTGCCTCGCGGGCGCGGGCCATGCGGTCGTGTCGGGAGACGCCCTGGTAGAGGAGGGGGGCGGCCACGTTCTCCAGCGCGCTCGTGCGTGGCAGCAGGTTGTAGGACTGGAAGACGAAGCCGATGGCCTTGCTGCGGACCTCCGCCAGCTGGTCGTCGGTCAGCTCCTCGACGGGGTGGCCTTCCAGGCGGTAGACCCCCGTCGTGGGGCGGTCCAGGCAGCCCAGGATGTTCATCAGCGTCGACTTGCCCGAGCCCGACGGGCCGACGATGGCCAGGAACTCCCCATGGGCGACCATGAGGTTGACGTCCTCGAGGGCGGTCACGGCGATGCGGCCGGTGTCGTAGACCCGCGACACCCCTTGCAGGTCGAGGAGCGGCGTGATCACGGGATGATGACCGTGCCGCCGCCGCCGCGGGTAAAGGTGCCGCCGCCGCCGAAGCCGCCGCCGCCGGTGGTGGTCGTCGTGGTCCCGGTGCGGGCCGTCGAGGAGCCGGTCTCCACCCGGTCGCCGGCACTGAGGCCGCTCGTGATCTGCGCCAGCGAGGACGTCACCAGGCCGACCTGGACGCCCACGGCCGACACCGAGCCGTCACTGGCCACGACGTTGACGGTGTAGTCGCCGGCCGTGCCGTTGAGGGCGATGGCGGGGATGGCCAGCACGTCAGAGGCCGACGCGGTGGTCACCGAGATGCTGGCCGACATGCCCGAGCGCAGCGTCGCGTCGGTGCTGTCCAGGGTGACCTGGACGGCATACGTGACGACCGACGACGCGCCGCCGCTCGCCGCGGACGGCGAGATGCTGGTGACCTTGCCGGACAGGGTCTTGCCGAGGGCCGTGACCGTCACGGAGGCCGTCTGCCCCACCTGGAGGGAGTCGATGTTGGACTCGGAGAAGGCGCCCGAGGCGATCATGCCGCCGGTCTGGAGCGTGATGGCCGTGCCCGACGGGGCGTTGAAGCCGGCGACGACGGTGACCGTGGCGACGGTCCCGTCGGCCGGGGCCACGAGCGTCGCGTTGTCGACGACCGTCTTGGCCGAGTCGACGCTCACCTGGGCCGTGGCGATCTGAGCCTGGTCGGCGGCGATCGTGGCAGCCGGCGCCGGGGCCACCTTCGAGGCGTAGCCGTCTTCCGCGGAGGTCACGGAGAGCTGGGCGCTGGCGATGCTCTGCGACGCCTGGTGCGCCGCCTGCGTGGCCTGCTGCTGTGCGCTGGCCAGCTGCTGCTGGGCGTTGGTGATGGCCGCCTGATCGGCGGCGATCACGTCGGCCGGGGCGCTGGCGGCCTGGTCGGCCGTGAGCTGCGCCTTGGCCTTCGTCACGCTGGCCTGGGCCGCCGCGACCGAGAGCTTGTTCTTGGCCACGGTGTCGTTGTAGTTCGTGCGGGCGTTGCCGAGCTGCTGCTCGGCCTGCGTGATCGACAGCTTGGCCGAGGCCTTGTCGGCGGCCGTGGCGCCAGCCTGGTCCGTGGCCAGCTTGGCGTCGGCGGCGGCGAGGTTCGCCTGGGCTGCCGCTAGCTGCGGCGTCGCGTTGACGTCGTCGGCGGTCGCCAGCACGTCACCCTGCTGGACGACCTGTCCCACCACGACGTTGACGGTCTTGACCGGCCACACGGTGCTGCCAGATCCGCTGGAGCTGCTGGAGCTGCTGGAGCTGGTGACGAGGGTCGGGACCTGGCCGAAGGACAGGCCATAGACCGTGGCCGGGGCCAGGCTGCCGGTCGCGACGACCTGGTCGACCACGTTGGTCATCGTGGCCTGTGCGGTGAGGAGGGTGCTGGAGGATGACGAGCCGAAGCTGGGTCCGATGACCACGAAACCGACGGCCCCCACGCCGAGGGCCAGCAGAACGACCGCGGCGATGATCTTCAGGCGCATGACGACCTCGATACAGCAGTTGGAGGCGCGCCGCGCCGGCGGGGGATCCAGCGCGCGCGCCGAGCCTCACTATCGAGGGGCTGCCTGAAGGAGTCCTGAAGGCGCGCGGAACGACCGCGCCGCCTGCCAGCGTCAGCCGGCGCGGCTCCGGGCGTGGGGCCCGACGGCGGGCCGGGCCGCCGCGGAGGAGCGGGG
>Ga0209415_10001895_pt1 | contig 39584 bp, 34 predicted proteins | sample PeaSoiSIISIP2007_FD_187696 | JGI IMG/M metagenome (GOLD analysis project Ga0209415, IMG submission 187696) | Peat soil microbial communities from Weissenstadt, Germany - SII-SIP-2007 (SPAdes) (version 2) | ecosystem: Environmental > Terrestrial > Soil > Wetlands > Peat | place: Germany...
CAGAAGCGCATCAAGTTCATCGTTCACCGCATGGAAAACGCCATCGCGAACCACGAGTTCGAGAAGGCGCGTTTCTATTCGGACGAGGAACGCAAAGAGCGTGAGAACCTGCGCGCTCTTCGCGAAAAATATCATTTGGATGAATCCGCCACCGGCGTGGTCGGCCGCGAGGATATTGAAGACGTGGTCTCGCGCTGGACCGGCGTGCCCATCACGTCCATCAAGGAAGAAGAATCGCAGAAGCTGCTACGCATCGAAGAAGAGCTGCACAAGCGGATCATCTCGCAGGACAAGGCCATCACCGCCCTGGCCCGCGCCATCCGCCGCAGCCGCGCCGGCTTAAAGAGCCCCAACCGGCCGATCGGCTCGTTCCTGTTCCTCGGCCCCACCGGCGTCGGCAAGACCGAAGTGGCCCGGACGCTCGCGCAGTTCATGTTCGGCAGCGAAAAGTCGCTGGTCCGCTTCGATATGTCCGAGTTCATGGAAAAGCACTCGGTCTCGAAGCTGATCGGCTCGCCTCCGGGATACGTCGGCTACGAAGAAGGCGGCCAGCTCACCGAGCGAGTAAAGCGCGCGCCCTACTCCGTCGTGCTGCTGGATGAAATCGAAAAGGCGCATCCGGATGTTTTCAACATCCTGCTGCAAGTCTTCGAAGACGGCCAGCTCACCGACGGTCTGGGCAATACGGTCGACTTCAAAAACGCGATTATCATTATGACCTCGAACATCGGGGCGCGTTATTTGCAGAAACGCGAAGGCCTGGGCTTCCAGTCGACCAACGAGGACACGATTTCCGGCAAGGTCGAAGACCTCGTGAAAAACGAAGTCAAGCGCACCTTCAACCCGGAATTCCTGAACCGTCTCGACGAGATCATTCTGTTCACCGCTCTGAGCGAGGCAGACCTGATCCAGATTCTCGAGCTGATGGTGAACCAGTTGAACCAGAACCTGGCGCAGAAGGCGATCACTGTCACGGTCGCCGACGAAGCCAAGAAATGGATCCTGAACCAAACCCTAACCGACCGCAGCTACGGCGCACGCCCGCTGCGGAGAGCGTTGCAGAAATATATCGAAGACCCGCTCTCCGAAGCGCTGATTCAGGGCACCATCGCCACGCGACCGGCGTTCATCGAAGTCTTCTTAGACGGCAACAAGCTGTTCTACCGTCCGGTGGACTCGGAAAAGACGACCGAAGGCGTGCTGCTGTACGAGAATACGTAGCGACAGCTTTCAGCAATCAGCTTTCAGCCGTCAGCGAAAGCTGGCGGCTTTCGTTTTCTGGTGGGTCGCGTTAGGATTTTATCCCTGAAGGGGTGGCCTGTCCCTGGAATTGAGTTTTGATGGTCCCTTCCGGATCTGTTTGAAGGCATTCGATGATGAGTTGGCAAATGCGGGTTTTCTCAGGAACCATTCTAAGATAAAAGGGCCCGTGATTGATCATTTCTAAAGTTACTGTCCCTTGAAAGCCAGCGTGAATGGTCGGCGCGGTAAGATGCACTACCAGCCCTAGTCGAGCCATGGAGCTTCGGCCCTCTACACGCGCCGCAAGTCTGGAGCCAGGCTTCAGATAAATGCGCTCCCTGGTGTTTGCCAAGACATGGCTGGGAATGACCCGATAAGGAGGGCAAACGAAGGACCCGTCGCGCTCCAAATCTAGACTTCTAAGATAAGCTCGGGCAGTCTTCTGATAATCTTGGTTGGCTAAGTTCAGCTCTACCTTAGCGCCTTGAACGTCCAAGATGGTTTCGTTCCAGCCGTGAAACTGCGATCCGAGGAAAAGATCAACCGCTGAAGTTGTGTATTGATCCTCCGCGGGCACTGGAGTGATCTCCAGATCCCCATCCCGCAGCGCTCTTTTGATGCCTTCATTACTGAGAATCATCTATCAGGCTGCAATGAGAGCAGCCGTGGGCACCCACGTCCTTAGTCCCCCTACTGCGACTTCTCCGGGTAACTGCACGAGAGTCCTGTCCTTTTCTTCTTGGACGACGTACACGAGGACTTCGCCATCTACCGATTTGTCCGGCACGGGAGCCCTCTCCACTCTTACGTTTTCCCTGCTCACGAAAGCGGCGGACTCATCGACGATGACATAGAACTCAGTCTCGAAAAACCCTAGAAAAACCCGGCATCGAACATAACGCATTTTTGTCATCCTCAAAACACAATATATTGTGCATGATGCAACACATACACAATAAGGTGTACAGCTTCGGCGTTGTGAATTATAGTATGGGATCGTGTGGAAAAGAAGTGATTAACAATAGAAAGTATCAAACTAATTTACTGCGTCGTTCCCTTTGCGGAAACCTTGATCTAGCTGCCGCGCCCAGTCCTCGCTCCTCAATCCTTTCATTCGCCGGAACACCCAACCACGCGTCACCAACACAGCCTCCGCAGCCCAGTGCCTGCGCTGCGATCATCGTTTCCAGATCGCCCATTGGCTCGCCCTTTCGCCTCCAATCTTCAAACCACCGCAAGAATTCCTCAATCGCAATCGAACAGCTTTCGCGGCTGCGGCGGCGCATCCTGCCGATCCGCCAGAAAATCGTCGGGCACATCAATTGTCTTCAACAGCTCGAAAAAATCTTGCCAGGATTCAGTCGGGCGCTGAGGCATAACTTCACGAACGAGTTTGGGGTCTTGTGACATACAATTCCCTCCTAAGCATTCTCCCCCAAAATAAACAAAAAGCGAAACCTCTCTCTCGACCACCCGCATCTCCCTAACCATCAATAACCTAGCTGTCACGACAGAACTGTCACGACGATATGTTCCAGCTGGAACGCTCAGCCTCCGCCGGTCCACCAACCGCCGTTCCCTTGCGAAATCTCTTCCAGATTGAGAGTCTGATACGTGGAAGTTACCGTCTACTCCGCCTTCTGGTGCCCGGACTGCCGCGTCGCCAAGCGCTTCCTGCAGCAGCACAACATTCCCTTCAAAGACATCGACATCGAGACCACGCCCGGCGCGGCCGACGAAGTGGTTCGGCAGACCGGCAAGCGGGCCATCCCCCAATTCGTCATCGACGGCGAATGGGTGCAGCCATACCGCGACGGCGAGGGGTTTCTGTACGACGAGATGGCCGAACGCTTGGGTATCAGAGAACCCTAACAATCCCTCGTACATCGCCTTCCGTACCCTAGGAAACCCGCCCCTGACGGGCGAAGATAGGGGGTCATCGGTTCTGCCTGGCGGAGCGGAGCCCCCTCCCTGTGTTTCCCGTCCAGCATCGCCGAATTTCGGTCTCATGTTCGAAGACTATTCTCAGTCTCGCGAATCGATCGTCAAGACCTTGGGGCGCCTTTACCCGGCTATTGTGGGCGTGCTCATGGTCGCCGGAGCGGCCTTCCTGGCGCACTCTTACGCTCCACCGCCAAGCGACGATCTTCGCGAGCAAGTCAGCCAACTGACCAGCGAAGTCCAACGCCTGCAACAGGAACAGGCCATGCCGGCGATGGTCCTGAACCGCTATCGCAACTCCATTTGCTACATTTTCGGGGTTTACCGCGTGGGTTTTGCCAACGAGCAGCCCGCGCTTCGCGTCCGCGTTTCTGGCACTGGATTTGTCGTGGGAACCGGTCTGCTGGCGACGAATCGCCACGTAGCCGAACCGTGGTACGAAGACAGCGAGGCCAGCGCCTTGATTCGCCGTGGCGCCGTGCCCCAGCTGGAGAAACTGCTCGCCTTCTTTCCTGGCCTTCCCGACGCGGTGAATGTGACCCCGGTCGTATTTTCCGCGCACGGCGACCTGGCCGTGCTGCAAGTTCAGAATTCGCCAGAGGTCAATAAACTTACTGCGCTGCCCTTGGCGCCGGCGCCATCTCATCCGGGGGAATTGGTGACGGTAATCGGTTACCCTATGGGAGTTTTGGGGATGGTGGCGAAGTCACCGGCCGCCGTTTATGACCGGCTGGCTTTCCGCCGGGATGACATGGGAGCGGCCAACGAACTGGCGGCGCTTTCGCTGATCCGCCCCTCCGCCACCTGCGGACACCTGGGCGACGTAGTGGGCGACAAACTCATCTACGACGCGCCCACGGCGCATGGCGGCAGCGGCGGTCCCGTATTTAATTCCCGCGGCGAGGTCATCGGAGTGAACTCCGCCTACCTGGACGGTTTCTCCGGTGGCACGCTGGGTATTTCGGCCGAGGCGCTGCGCCCGTTGATTGACGCGGCGGAAAAAAGAAATACGCCGGTTCCCTCCGGAAAATAGCGGTTTCCGCCCTTACTAGGAATCGACTGGAAACCGCAGAGGATTCTTCCACCTTTTCACAGCGGGATTTCACCAAGCAAAAGGACGGCCAGCCTAGGTTGAGTAGTCGGCGTTGATTCGAACGTATTCCGCCGTCAAGTCGGTGGTGTGAAAGAGCACACCGCTTCTTCCGCGCCCAATTCTAACCCGAATGTCACAGCTTGGCTGTGCGAGTTCACGGTGCGCTTCGGCTTGATCGAAGCGGCGAGGTTCGCCCTCGCTAAATACAACTTGTTTGCCAATCATGATTTCGATGCGCTCGGTGCGAATGGGAATGCCACATGCCCCGGCGGCGGCGAGGATGCGTCCCCAGTTGGGATCGGCACCGGCCCACGCAGTTTTGACCAAAAGCGAGTGCGCGATGGCTTTGGCCACGCGCAAAGCTTCGGCGCGGTTCTTCGCTTGTTCGACGGACAAGTGAATCACATGCTGCACGCCTTCTCCGTCGCTAACAATTTGCCCGGACAACGATTGGCAAACCTGAAGCAGGGCTGCGGCAAATTTCTTGCGGACGCCGGAGCCGTTGAGGCGTACACCGCTCTTGCCGCTGGCGAGCACCAGCACGGTATCGTTCGTCGAGGTATCGCCGTCTACCGAAATACAGTTGAAGGTCTGGTCGCACGCCTCCTTCAGGAGCCGCTTCAGCTCGCTCGCACCCGCGGCGACGTCCGTACACAAGTAAACCAACATGGTCGCAAGTTGCGGATGAATCATGCCGGAGCCTTTGGCGACGCCCGTCAGGGTGACAATGTTCTTTCCGGATCGAAATTGCGCGGAAGCCAACTTCGGACGTAGGTCGGTCGTCATGATGGCTTCGACAAACTGGCGAAGGCCGAGGTTGGTGGCTTGCCTGGCGGCAATGAGCTCGGGCAACTTAGCTATGATTTTTCCCGCCGGAAGGGGAACACCAATGATCCCGGTTGAGGATGGAAAAACTTCCGCATCGCGCACGCCCAACAAGCGCGCGGCTTCCTGGCAAACACGGCTGCAGGCCTGGAGTCCCGCAGGCCCAGTGGCGCAGTTGGCGTTGCCCGAGTTTACCACCACGGCGCGAACCCGGCCGCGGCTGGTCGCCAGTGACGCACGGCCGACTTGCACGGGGGCGGCCACCACGCGGTTTTTGGTGAAGACGGCTGCGGCAGTGGTTCCCGCAGCGGCTTCGATGAGAGCGAGATCCGTCCGGCCGCTGGCTTTGACGCCCGCCGCAACCGCGGAAAAAAGAAATCCTTGCGACAAATGAATTGTCTCGGGAGACGCCGCGAGTTCTTTCATACCTCCAGCTTCACCAGGAAGCTTGCCGGCTCGGGCAGGATGGAAAACTTGGGCAGCTCGCCGCGCACCATGGCCACTTCATCGCAGCAATGCAGCCGCGGACACACCCAACAGTCCTTGTGAATCTTGTCGGGCAGGTCTTCGCGCTGGGCCAGGCTGAAACCCAGGCGGGAAAAGAATTCCGGCTTGCGGGTAAACAGGCAAATACAACTGACGTGGTGCTTCTCGGCCTCTTCGAGAAGGGCTTCGACCAGGCGCTTACCGCCTCCCGACTTCTGATAAGCGGGATCGACGGTAATGGAGCGGACTTCCGCCAAGTGTTGTCCGTAAAGATGGAGCGCGCCGCAGCCGACGATGCGTCCGCGGTGCTCCAGCACCACGAAATCGCGGACGTTTTCGCAGATCTCGGCAAACGTCCGAGGCAGGAGGGTGCCGTCGCCGGAGTAAGCTCCAATCAGTTCGTGGATGCGGTCGGCGTCGGGAAGAATGGCTTCACGCGTGCGCATGAATTCCCTCCCGCATGGCGTCGATTTTGCGCTTCGCATCCGCGATGGCTTGGCGAACCCGCGCCGGAGCAGTGCCTCCCGGCACATCGTGAATGGCGAGCACGGCTTGCAGGCTAAGGCAAGAATAGAAATCCCGATCGAAGGCTGGATTCAATTTCTGCAATTCCTCCAAGGACAAATCCTGAAATTCACAGTCTTTTTCCAAGCATAGCTGGACCGCTTTGCCCACCTGCTCATGGGCCAAACGGAAAGGCACGCCGCGCTGGACTAGATAGGTTGCAGCGGCCCAAGCGTTCATGAATCCGGTTTCGGCGGCTTGCTGCATGCGATCATGGTCGAACTTCACGGCCTTCATCCATCCTGTCGCCAACGGGAGGAGCGCCAGAACGGTTTCCGCCGCATCAAAAAGCGGTTGTTGCGTTTCCTGCAAATCTTTGTTGTAAGCCAGGGGCAATCCCTTCACCGTCACCAGCAGCGCGGTGGCGTTGCCGATCACGCGGGCCGCCTTGCCCCGCGCCAGTTCCAGGAGGTCCGGATTCTTCTTCTGCGGCATGGCGCTGCTGCCGGTCGAGTAAGCCTCCGGCAGTTGCACGAAGCCGAATTCCTGCGAAGAAAACAAAATCATTTCTTCGGCCCAACGGCTTAGGTGCAGCGCCAACAGGGAAAGCACGCTGGCAAACTCCAAAACGAAGTCGCGGTCGCTGGTGGCATCGATGCTGTTTGCCGTGGGAGCGTCGAAAGCTAATTCCGCAGCAATCGCACGCCGATCTAACGACAGTGTCGCGCCCGCCACCGCGCCCGAGCCCAGCGGACAGACATTCAGCCGCTTGCGGCAGTCCGCGAGCCGGTCGGCGTCGCGCAAAAACATCTCGCCATAGGCCAGCAGCCAGTGCGAAACCAGCACCGGCTCGGCCCGCTGTAAATGGGTGTATGCCGGCATGGCCGCGTTTCCCGCCTGCTCTGCGCGGTCCACAAGGACGCCGAGCCACTCCGCCATATCGGCCTGCAATTGGTCGATGCTAGCGCGAACATAGAGCCGGAGGTCGGTCGCAATCTGTTCATTGCGGCTGCGCCCGCTGTGCAGTTTGTAGCCGGTATCGCCGATGAGCGCGACCAATCGCTTTTCGACGAAGTGATGAATATCTTCCGCTTCATCATCCTCGAGAAATGCGGGCGAAGCGGCCGCGGCCTGAGCAATCTGTTCCAAGCCTTCGAGAACTGCAATCAATTCACTCGATGACAGAATTCCGGCGTCCTTCAAAGCGCGGGCGTGGGCCCGGCTGGCGGCCAACTCATGGGCCAGCAAGCGCCGGTCGAAATCGAAAGACCGCTGCCAGCGCTCAAAGTCGGGGTCCAAAGGCTGCCGGAAGCGGCCCGACCACATCTTCATCGAGCGACCTCCGTCCGCATGCGCGCCCGCGAGCGCGAGGGCAGCCCCAAAATCCTGATGAAACCCTCGGCATCTTTCTGGTCGTAACTGTCGCCCATGGTGAAGGACGAAAGGTCGGTGCGATAGAGAGAATTCTCCGACTTCCGGCTTACCACCGCGACATTGCCTTTGTAGAGCGAAAGAGTGATGGCGCCGGTCATGTCTCTTTGCGTGCTCTCGACAAAGGCGTCCAGCGCTTCGCGCAGCGGAGTGAACCACAGCCCGAAGTAAACCAGCTCCGCATATTTCAGGCCGATATGCTGTTTGAAATGGGCCACTTCGCGCTCCAGGCAGAGAGCTTCCAGTTCGCGATGCGCCGCCACCAGTTGCGTTCCGCCCGGAGTCTCATAGCATCCCCGCGACTTCATGCCAACGAAACGATTCTCCACCAGGTCAACCCGGCCAATGGCATTGCGCGCGCCAATCTCGTTCAGCAATTCCACCAATGCCACGGGATCGAGCTTCATGCGGTTGACCGATACCGGGACGCCTTTGACGAACCCAATCTCCACCTGCTCCTCGCGGTCCGGCGCTTCTTGCGGGGAGCGAGTCAGTTGCCAGGTGCCTGGCAAAGGCGCGTTGGCGGCGTCTTCTAATTCGCCGCCTTCGTGGCTAATGTGCCAAATATTCCGGTCACGGCTGTGAATCTTCTGGCGGCTGGCTTCGACGGGAATCCCGTGCTGCTCGGCGTAGTCCAGGCAATCCTCGCGCGATTTCAGCGTCCACTCGCGCCATGGCGCAATCACCTTCAGCTCCGGAGCGAGCGCTTGATAGGCCAGCTCGAAGCGCACCTGGTCGTTGCCTTTGCCGGTGCATCCATGGGCCACGGCGCTGGCGCCTTCGCGCAACGCAACCTCCACCTGGTGCTTGGCAATCACGGGGCGCGCCATCGATGTACCCAGAAGATACTTGTGCTCGTACACAGCGCCGGCCTTCAGGCAGGGGAACACATATCCCGTGAGAAATTCCTCGCGCAGGTCTTCGACCACAACTTTGCTGGCGCCGGTCTTGTAAGCCTTATCGACCACGGCCTCGATGTCATCCCCCTGCCCTACGTCGCCGACCATGGCGATTACGTCGTAGGAATAGTTTTCCTTCAACCAGGGGATGATGATGGAGGTATCCAACCCTCCGGAATAGGCAAGCACCACTTTCTCAGACATGAACGCTCCTCGCGGGTAGACGGCTCTTTCCACCGTCCAGCAATAACATCAAAATGGCTTTCTGTACGTGCAGGCGATTCTCCGCCTGATCGAAAACGACCGAGCGCGCCGAGTCCATGACCGCGTCGGTGATTTCCTCGCCGCGGTGCGCCGGCAGGCAGTGCATGAAAACCGCGTGGGGAGCGGCCCCGGCGACTAGTTGAGCATTGATTTGATACGGGCGGAAAATCGCCGCCCGCGCCGCCGCCTCGTGCTCTTCTCCCATGCTGGCCCACACATCGGTGTAGATGGCATCGGCTCCGGCGACCGCCTGGTTGGGGTCATTCAGCACCTCAATCACGGCGCCGGTCTTGTGCGCCATGTCTTGCGCATCGGCAACAACTTTGGCGTCTGGACCGTAACCGGCCGGCGTAGCAACGCGGATTTTCGAGCCAATGCACGCGCAAGCCAGCAGCAGCGAATGGGCGACGTTGTTTCCATCGCCAACGTAGGCGAGTTGAATCGGCCGCAGATCGCCAAACTGTTCCTGCAGCGTGAAGTAATCCGCCAGCGCCTGGCAGGGATGCTCCAGATCGCTGAGCGCGTTGATCACCGGAATGGATGCATGCTCTGCCATGGCGGTGACGGTGGCGTGAGAGAAAGTACGCAACACGATGCCATCCACCCAGCGTTCCAGATTGTGCGCCATGTCGCTCAGCTTCTCACGCGCGTCGATTCGACCGCCGGTCTGGTCGACGAAGATCGCTTGGCCGCCAAGACTTCCCATACCGGCTTCGAAGGTGACGCGTGTGCGCAGGGATGGTTTCTCGAAGAACATCGCGATCTGTTTGCCCGCGAGCGTTCCGCGGAAATCCGCGGGACGCGATTTCATCAGGCTCGTGAGATGAAAAATGGCCTCAAGATCGATGGGGCCGATATCGCGAATGGAAAGCAGATCGCGGCAGGAAATTCCCGACGGCGCAGTCACCGCCCGGGCTGTGTTTAGTGGTTGGCTGCTCATTGTGTCTTACTCCTTTTGGCAGACTTCCCGGCGCGCGCGAATCCCCGTCCTGGCTTCGCCGGCGCCGATGCCAGAGCGGTATCGAGGGCGCGAATGACTTGATCCACGTGCTTTCTCTGAATGATGTAGGGCGGCAAAAACCGCAGCACGGTTTCGTGGGTGCGATTGATAAGGATGCCGTGATCGAGCAGCTGCTGCACCGCGGCTTTCGCCGTATCCGCGGAATCGATGTCAATGCCCAACATCAACCCCATTCCACGAACCTCGCGAATACTGGCGTGTTTGGCCTGCAAGGCTTCCAGTTTTTCGCGGAAGTAACCGCCCATCTCGCGCACGTGTCCCAGCAAGCCATCCACCGTCCGCAGCACCTCGATGGCGACCGCACAAGCCAGCGGCCCTCCACCAAAGGTTGTGCCGTGCATGCCGGGGTGCATGCCGCCGGCTACGCGGTTGGTGGTGAGAATGGCGCCGAGCGGTAAACCCGCGGCGAGCGGCTTGGCCACGGTGACGATATCCGGCTTCACGCCGTACTGCTGGTATGCAAAGTATTTTCCGGTGCGGCCGAGACCGCATTGGATTTCGTCGAGGATGAGCAGCGCGCCGGTGCGCTGGCTCAACTCCCGCGCCGCCTGCAGGAATTCCGCGCTGACCGGGAAAATTCCACCTTCACCCTGGATGATCTCAAGGCAAATGGCGCAGACGCTGCCATCAAACTGCCGTTTCAGATCGTCAATATCGTTGAGCGCGACGAAGCCGACTCCCGGCACCAGCGGCGCAAACGGATGACGGTACTTGGCCTGGCCGGTTGTGGCGAGCGAGCCAAAAGTGCGGCCGTGGAATGAATTGTCCAAAGCCAAAATGCGCCACTTGGCTTTGTGTCCGTTGGAGTTCTCGACGCGCGCCAGGGCACGCGCCAGTTTGAGTGCGCCCTCCCAGGCTTCGGTGCCGCTGTTGCAAAAAAAAGCCTTGTCCAGGCCCGAAATTTTCGTCAGCCGCTTGGCCAGCTCGGCCTGATATTCGTGGAAGAAAAGATTGGAAACGTGGATCAGCCGCGCCGCTTGGCGCCGCAGCACGGATTGGATAGCTCGATGCCCGTGACCCAGCGCATTGACGCCGAGGCCGCTGAGGAAGTCGAGATAGCGCTTGCCTTCTGAATCCCACAGATAGACGCCCCGCCCTCGAGTAAAGAGAACGCGCTGGCGATCATAGGTGGGCAGCAGGAGTTCCTGCTCGGATTGCACGACGGAAGCAAGGTTCATGCCCCAATCACCTCCGTGCCGCATTCCAGCTTGGTGAAGTAGAACTGAGGCAAGATTTCGGCTTGCGCCGCCGGCAAGATGCGCACGCGGCCAACTCCCTTTTTGAGCGCGGTATTGCAGGCTTCCAGTTTCGGCAGCATTCCACCGCCGATCACCGAGTGCTCGACCATGGCGGCTACGTCTTTGGTGTTCAGCCAGGGAATCACGCTGCCATCGGCATCTTTCACTCCCGGCACATCGGTGAGAAAAATCAGCGTATCGGCGTGGCAAGCGACGGCGCAGGCGGCGGCCATCTGGTCGGCGTTGACGTTGTAATACTCGCCATCGGAGCCCAGAGCGAGCGACGACAGCACGGGAATTCCGCCTTCGTTCCAAATTGCGTCGAGCCAGCGCGGTTCCACCGAGCAGATTTCTCCCACAAATCCTAGATCGTAGCCTTCTGTTTTCTTCTTGCGAGCGCGAAACGACATGCCGTCGCCGCCACACAGGCCAATCGCCGGATTGCCGGCGGCGACCACTGCGGCCACGACGCTCTTGTTCACCATGCCGGCCAGCACCATAAGGGCGACATCGCGGGTCTCGGCGTCGGTGATGCGCAAGCCGTTCACGAAGTCGCTCTTCTTGCCTAACAAGCTCAGTGTGCGGGTAAGCGTGCTGCCTCCGCCATGGACCAGGGCAATCTGGTGCCCATCGCGCGCCAACTCCACCACCGCATGAGCGCACTTGCGCAATGTGGCCTTGTCTTCCAACGCCGTGCCGCCAATCTTGACCACGATCTTCACTGCAGGCCCTCCTCTTCTTTCCACCCGTACATCAGATTCATGTTCTGCACGGCTTGCCCGGCCGCGCCTTTCAGCAAGTTGTCCACGCAGGAGACCACAACCAAACGGCGTCCGTCTTTCGCCAGGCAAAAACCGATATCGCAATAATTCGTATTCACCGAATACTGAATTTCCGGCAAGCGCGGCGTGCCGAAAATTCGCACCCAGCGCTTGCCCGCATAGAATCCGCGGAAGCAGGCTTCCACCTCCGCCGGTTTCATCTCCCGATTCAGATGCACATAAACCGTCGACAAAATCCCCCGCGGGATGGGCAAAAGATGCGGCGTGAAAATCAGTTCCCCGGCATTGAGCTTCAACTGCTCGAGCATTTCTCCCATGTGGCGATGTCCGAATACCGCGTAGGCCGACAGGTTGTCGGCCACGGAAATAAAATGGGTGCGCGCGGTCGGCTCTTTGCCGGCTCCGGAAACGCCGGATTTCGAATCCGAGATGATCCCGCGCTCGCGGTCTACGATACCGGCTTGCAACAAAGGAGCCAGCGCCAGGATCACCGATGTCGCATAGCAGCCAGGATTGGCGACCACCGTGGCATGGGCAATCAAGTCGGCATTCAGTTCTGGCAGACCGTAGACGGCCTTATTGGTGAACTCGGCGGCGGCAGCGGAGCCTTCGTCCTTGAATCCATACACCGCGCGATGCCGCGCTTCTTTCAGCCGCCAAGCGCCGCTCAAATCGATTACCCGAAGTCCATGGGCGACGGCTTCCGGCACCAGCGACCTCGAAGCTTCATGCGGGGTTGCCAAGAAAAGCAATTTAACGCCGTGTTCTTTTAGCGACGCCCAGGAAAGCGGCTGCAGCGGATAGCTTCCATTTCCCGAAAGCACCGGGAAGATATCGGCGAGATTGATGGTCCCGTTGCCTTCGCTCTGCCGGCTCAACAGTAAAGGCGTCTCCACCTGGGGATGATGCAGCAACAGCCGAGTCAATTCCAAACCGGAGTAGCCGGTCGCACCCACGACCGCCGACTTGAGTTTGCCAGGCATCAGGCGAGCATCTCCTGGGTGCGGGTGGCCAACCGGCTGGCGGCCTTGTTGTTCTGACAAACGATAAGAATGGTGTCATCCCCGGCCACGCTGCCCACGGCTTCCGGCCATTCTTCGTCGTCGAGGGCGGCGCACACCGGCTGCGCGCTGCCCACCGTGGTTTTGATGACCAACAAGTTCTGGGCCCGGCGCACATGCACGACAAACTCGCGCACCAGCCGGGAAACCGGAGGCAAAGCCGAACCGGAACCATGTTCACCCAGCGGCAGGGCATAGCCCTCGGCCGTCTTGGCGAGGCCGAGATCGCGAATATCCCGCGAAAGCGTGGCCTGCCCCACCTTGACGCCGCGCTTGTGCAAGGCGCGCTGCAATTCTTCCTGGCTGCCGATCGGCCCTTGCTCCAGCAGTTCCAGGATGGTTTTTTGCCGTAACAATTTGCTCATGAATACCTATTCACTCAGATGCATACTTATTCATCTGTCTTTATGATAAAGGTTCCGCGGCTGGCGTCAAGCAAAATCTCGGTAAGATTCACGGCCTCGGTGAGTACTGGGTTTCAAGATGAGGAGTAGGGCAGACGTTTCGCCAAAAACCAAAAAATCAGCGGAACCATACGCGACTGACTGAAGTCCGGGCGGTGCGCCGGGCTTCGCCCTGGCTGGACAGCCGAGGCGGCTGTCGCCACGCGGGATTATGTGCGTAGCTGAACTCGCTCTAGCAGGTCCCTCCCGACTGATACAGGGCGGGCGAAAGACCACCCGCCACACGAGCCGGCGGCGAGAACAACAAGGCGTGCAATCGCCGCACTGCTTCTTCAGCGCGCGATTCATCCACAAGAAAGCTGACAGTCCGTTCCGACGCGCCCTGGCAGATCATGCGGATCTCAAGATCGGAGACGGCATGGAACACCTGGCTGACGATTTCCGGACGCCGCCGAATCTTCTCGCCCACCAGACAAACCAGAGCTTTGCGGCTTTCGCAGCGCACCCTAGCCACTTGCCGGAGTTCTTCGAGGAGGACAGGCAGATCAGCCACCGAACTCAGCACCAGCGACAAACCGCTGTGCGAGGCGGAGAGCAGCTCCAAGTTGTGCTGATGGCGCTCGAACACATCGAACACCTGGCGCAGCAGATCGGGGCGCAGCCGCTGCGCCGGTTCGATGTCAAGAACCGCGACCTCAGGCTTGGTGGTGATGGCCTTCACCCGGCCGTTGTCGCTGGTATGCGCGGTGATTTCCGTTCCGCCACTTCCGGGGTTTCGAGAGTTCAGCACCCACACCGGAATGTTGTGTTGCATAGCCGGGGCAATAGTGGCGGGATGCAGAACCTTGGCGCCGAAGTGCGCCAATTCCGCCGCCTCGTTGAAACTCATGCTGGTGATGCGCAGCGCGTCCGCGCAAAGATTGGGATCGGTGGTCATGACTCCGTCGACATCGGTCCAGATTTCGATGCGGCGGGCGTTCAACACCACTCCAATGGCGGCGGCGCTGCAGTCGGATCCACCCCGGCCAAGCGTCGTGGGAACCCCTTCGCGGGTCGCGCCCGCGAAGCCGCCGATTACCGGAACCTGCCCGGAGTGCAGCAACGGCAAGAGAACCGCCCGCATCCGTTCCTTGGTGTCCTCCCACAAAGGCGAGGCGTGGGTGTGGGCGTCATCAGTGACCAGGCACTGCTTCGAATCCACCCAGGCCACGTCGAACCCGTCCCGCAGCAAGGCAGCGTGCAAGACCTTGCTGGAGAGATATTCGCCCACTCCCAGAAACCGGTCTTGTACGGCTGGGCTCAGCGTTTTTGCCGCTGCGATCTCATCCGCGAGAGCCTCCAGCACTTGGAAGGCTGGCTCCAGTTCCGCCCAAAGACATTCATACTGCTGCTTCTCCACCAGTTCGCCGGCCACGGCCTGATGCCGCAGTCGCAGGCGGCACAGCGTATCTCGCGCAGCCTCCGAATTCCCTTCCCCTGCCGATCTGGCCGCCGCGAGCAATTGGTCGGTCACCCTGGCTAACGCGCTGACCACGACCACGGGTGGATGGCGGAGGCGCCGCTTCACCAGTTGGCTGACGCGCCGGATAGCGGCTGCGTCCTCCACCGAAGTGCCGCCGAATTTCATGACGACGCACTCCCCGCGCCGTACAGTAGCTTCCTGGCTCTCGCTCGACCGCAGCTTCATCGCGCCTCCCATCCCCGTTTACCTTGACGCAAAAAAACCACCGCTCAGTTGCTTCTGGCGGTGGTCTTAATCCCTGTCAGAACAATCTTGCTCAGCTCAGCAGGTGGCCTCCCCCAGTAGACACCAAATCCGTGTCTTGCCCATTTGGGTAGTAATTCGCTTGGCGTTCTGGGAAATAATGACCATAGGCACTGCCGTATTAGTTCTGTTGTTCCGTCTCGGTCTTGGATGATTCCTTGCCCGACTCTTGCCTTGCCTCGAAAAACTGCACCAGCCGATTCACCAAGCGCCGTTGGCCGCCGATCATATGCAGCCCGCTCTCATGCAGGTGCTCCTGCAGAACCTGGTTCAAACTGCGTTCCAGTTCACTCATGGCGTGGCCCCTCAAGCCGCACTAAATATTAGGACCCTCTAACAAGCTTAGCAACTTTCAGAATCGAACGGAAATCGGAAATTCCGATCACGGAAATCGCCAAAGCTGATGCCCGTGATTCAATGGCCGCCGGACTTGCTTTACTTTGAGGAAGATCCCAGCTGCCGCACCGTGCTGATAAACGTGGTCGTCGCGCGGGTGAGGGTGCGGTCGCGCCGGTACGCCAAGCCCAGTTCCCGCCACAACTCTTCGTCCTTAATAGGAATCAGCTTGACCCGGCCCGCCAGCACTTGGTCGCGGGCGAAGCTGGCGCTTATCAGCGAGACTCCGAGCCCTGCGGCGACGAAGCTCTTGATCATGCCCACGCTGGGCAATTCCATCCTAATCTGCAGCTGCGCGGCATAAGGCCGAAAGAGTTTGTCCATGAGGCGGCGGCTGTAGCCGGTTTTGGGCAGCAGAAGCGGCTGCTTGGCGATCTCGCTGACCGGAACCACATCCAGCTTCGCTAAGGGATTCTGCGGGTTGACCATCAACATCAATTGATCGCGAAAAATGGCGTGCGCTTTCAGGCTGGCGGATTTCACCGGCAGAGTCACGATGCCCACGTCAATGGTGCCGTTTTCCAGTTTCTCGACAATCTTGTAGCTGAAGTTGCGATAGATGCTGATCTGGACGCTGGGATAAAGATTGCAGAACTTGGCAAAGACGTCAGGCAGAACGTAGAGACAGGTCGCTTCATTGGCGCCGATCACCAGCGTTCCACGCGGGGAGCTGCCTTGGTCGGCGACCGCGAGCAGCGATTCGTCCCGCATCTGCAGCAGGCGCTCGGCGTAGGCAAACAGAACCCGGCCAGCGGGCGTCAAGGTTACATCCTTGCCGGAGCGGTCGAGCAGGCGATCGCCGTATTCCTGCTCCAGTTGCCGGATTTGCGCGCTCACGGCGGACTGTGACCGAAAGACTTTTTGCCCCGCGCGGGAGAAGCTGCCGAGTTTGGCGACTTCCAGGAATGTGACTAACTGGTCGAAGTCCATGGTTAATGCGAGATTATAGACGAGAGCCGCGACTGTGGGGCGGACACTCTTGTCGTCCCCACACTTAGGTGGTGAACGCCAACGCGAGCAGGGTTTTCTGTTCCACTTCGTGGGCTTTGGCGGAGCCCGTCGCCGGGCTGGCGCTGGCGGAGCGCTTGACCGTCAGCACCGGGCGGTCGCCGGCGAGCCTGCGCAGCCGCGGCAGAACGTAAAACAGCGGGCCCATGTTGGCGGGCTCTTCCTGCACCCAGACGATGTCTCCCGAGGGATGGCGCGCGAGTTCGGCGATCAATTCGGCTTCGGGGAACGGATAGATCTGCTCGACAAAGACTATGGCCGTGGAGGTGTCCTTGCGCTTCTTGCGTTCCACTCGCAACTCGTGGCCGATTTTTCCCGTGCACAGCACGATGCGGCGCGCGTCGACCGCTTCCGTGTCGGGAATCACCGACAGGAATCCCTTATGCGTGAAGTCTTCAATCGGAGACGAGGCATCGGGATGCCGCAACATGCTCTTCGGCGTGAATACTACCAGCGGCTTGCGCCAAACCCGTAGTGCTTGCCGTCGCAATAGATGAAAATATTGCGCTGCATTCGACGGCTGACAAATCTGGAAGTTATCCCGCGCCGCCAGTTGCAGAAAACGCTCGATGCGGGCGCTGGAATGTTCCGGGCCCTGGCCTTCGTATCCATGCGGCAACAATAGGACCATTCCGGAGAGCAGCCCCCATTTATCCTCGCCCGCGCTGATGAACTGATCGATCACCGCTTGGGCGACATTGACGAAGTCGCCGAACTGCGCCTCCCACAGCACCAGAGCCTCCGGGTAGTCGCGGCTGTAGCCATACTCGAAGCCCAGCACACCGGCCTCGGAGAGCGTGGAATTGTAGATTTCGCCACGCGCCTGGCCTTCGGCAATGTGCTGCAGCGGCACATATTCGTGCTCATTCTCGATATCGAGAAGCAGGGAATGGCGCTGGTTGAAGGTGCCGCGGCGGCTGTCTTGCCCGCTGAGCCGCACCGGCACGCCGGCCTTCACCAAACTTCCGAAAGCCAAAGCCTCCGCCATGCCATAGTCCACGGGACGTTTGCCCTTGCCCATCTCGGCGCGCTGTTCGAGCAGTTTCTTGATCTTGGGGTGGATGTGAAAATCCTCCGGATAAGCCGTGAGCCGCTGCGTCAACGCCGCCAGTTCCTCCGCCGGCAGACCCGTTTCAACTTCGTATTGCGATTTGTGGCGGCCGCCTTTGTAACCATCCCAATACTTAGGCAGTTCGCGCAGCGTGGGTTTCTTGCGGATGTGGCCGGCCTTCTTTTGCGCGGCTTCATATTCCGCACGGACCGCGTCCGCTCGCGCTTGCGCATCCGCCGCGCCGATGTCCTCGGCATAAATCTCCCACAACGGCGGATGGTCTTTGATCATTTTGTAGCGCAGAGGCTGGGTGATGGTGGGGTCGTCCACCTCGCTGTGCCCGTGACGGCGATAGCCAATCATGTCCACGACCACGTCCGTGCCAAATCTGTAGCGATACTCCAGGGCCATGCGGCCGACGCGCACCACCGCGTCCACGTCTTCGGCGTTGACGTGAAAAATGGGAATGTCCTGGCGGCGGGCCAGCTGCGCCGCGAAACGGGCGGAATGCAGTTCGCTGGAGAGCGTGGTAAAGCCGATCAGATTGTTGACGATCACATGCACGGTACCGCCCACGCTGAATCCAGGAATGTCGGAGTAGTTCAAAGTCTCCGCAAAAATTCCTTGCCCCGCGAAGGCTCCGTCCCCATGCACCAGCAAAGGCAGATATTTTCGCGTGCCGCCAGCGCCAGCGCGATCTTGTTTGGCGCGGGTGCGGCCCACGGTGACGGGATCGACGGCTTCCAGATGGCTGGGATTCGAAACCAGGTGGATATGGATTTTCGCGCCGCTGCGAGTGACGTATTCTCCGGTCGCTCCCATGTGATATTTCACATCGCCGCTGCCCAGAACGCTGCGCGGGTCCACGTCTTCAAAGCCGGCGAAAACCTCTTCCGGTGCGCGTTTGGCGACCTGTACGATCACGTTCAGCCGACCGCGATGGCTCATGCCCATCACCAGCTCAACCGCGCCTAGTTCGCCGGCGCCCTCCAGAATTTCATCCACCAAGGGGATAAGCGCAGTGACGCCTTCGAGAGAAAATCGCTTATTGCCGAGATACCGGTGCTGCAAGACCTGCTCAAAAAGATCGGCGCGGATCAACTGATCGAGCACAGCATCCTGATCCACGGGGGCCTGTGGACCTTCCAGCCGTTCCTGAATCCAGCGACGCCGTTCCGGGTCGGCGATGTGCACGAACTCCGCGCCCACGGTGCCGCAATAGATCTGGCGAGCTTCTTCCGCGAACTCGCCGTCGATGATCAGATCGGGATGCAGTTGCGAACGCAGGAACCCTAGAGGATCGAGATCGGCCTCGAGGTATCCCCAACGGCGAAACGCGTCGAACACCCGTTCGCGCTCGGAATCGAATGCGGTCATGACTCCGGCGGGGGAATCTCCCGCAGTGACAGTGTCAGCTTGCTTGGTAATCATAATTCGTCAACTACTAGGATAAAGGATGAGAACGGGGTTGTGGTGGATTCGGGGGCAAATGGCGGCGCGGCCTAACCAGCCGCGCATGGCTCACTGCAGAAAAACGACCAGCATGCGTCCATCCGAGTGGTAGCCGCCCCCGGTGGCATTCTTAGCGTCCTGCACCGGATCGGGAGGAAGATAGTAGCTCATGCTTTCGACTTTGCCGGCTTGCTGCAAGGTCTGGCCAATGTTGTCGCGTTCTCCGTCCACGGCGGGGTCGATTTTGTGGGTGACCTTGCCATTGCGTTGATCTTTTTCGAAACCAATGTCGTGGGTGCCCGCTCCCACCCATACGGTTTGTCCTTTGTAGGTGAACGGCGCCTTCCAGATGCGGAAATGATGCCGGGTCGCGACCACGGCGTAGGCTTCGGCCTCCTCGTAGCCGTAGTCCTGCCTCCGGTCGAACAGATAGAGCGAACTCATGGGCATGGCCAGGTAATCTTTTTTCTGGTAAGTCTCAATCACCGCCTTCACCGCGGCGTCTTTGTCGTTGGTATCGGCCACATTCCAGTTGGCGGCCTGCAGTGCGGCCTGCATCTGCGTTTGGGAGCCAACCAAAACGAAATTCACCATGTCGCCCTGGTTGTTAAATTGGTCATGAACCCGCCGGGGCAAGTTGTTGATGTTCTTGCGAAGAGACGAATCCAAAGGTGTGTTGGAAACGTTCAAGGCCGGCAGCGCGCTGGCGGCAGCGCCGGAGGTTGCAGCGTTCCCAGACGCAGAGGACGATGCGCCACTACCGAATTGCCCGGCCAGCCAAGTCTGCGCCGCAGCGGCCAGTTTGGATTTGATATCTCTGGGCGCGGCAGTACTTGAGGTGGGGATTACATGCACTTTCGCCTGCACGCTCCCGGCGCAGTTCCCGCCGTTGATTCCGAGAAAAAGATGGCTGGCTTCCTGGATCTGAATGTCCTTACCGTCTTCCACTGGAAGCGGCTCCGCCCCCTGCGCGTGCAAGCGCGCCAACAGTGAACCGGCGGGAGCGGAAGGGAGTAAGAGACCACTCGAATCCTGAGTCCCGCTGCCTTGCGGCCCGCAGTCTGTGGGCATCACGGTCGATATTTGCAGCACCTCGCCGGTTTGCAGATCAAGGCCGGTGTCGGTCCACGAAGTGGTGGGAGTCGCGATCGTAAAGCTGTAATCCGTGCCAACGGGAACGGAACTTGACGCAGTTTGCGCAGCGGTCAACGAGATTGCCACCAGGGCAAACGCGGAGACCATCACAATGCAGGTGAAGTGACGGAGTTTCATAACGCCCTCAACCGTAGCGGCCTCGCCCGCAAAGCTAGCCGCACTTTCCCGTGCCGTGGCAGCCCCGGGAAGATGCTGAACAATTGCCGGGCTCGGCCAGTTCGCCATCCGGGCCGATGCAAGTTTGGGTGTGAATGCACCAAAACAGGCCATCGTTCGATGGCTGCACCGTAGGGTCGTGCTCGGCCAAAACAAACTGCCCTTTCCAGCGCAGCGCCGGGCAGAGATCGGGGTGCTTGGTGTTGAAGCGAACAGATTCCGGAACGGGCTTTCGTCCGATGTTTTTTTGTCCAATCAAGTCTTCGCCGATCATTCTTTGTCCAATCATGCGGCACCTCCCGACGCAGCCTTAAGAATAGCGCGCCGAACGGCGACTCGCGCCAGTTGAACTTTGTACGCATTGTGGCTCAGTGGCTTGGCATTCGCGAGTGCGGCTTCGGCGCTGGCTTTGGCGGTTTCTTCGGAAATACGTTTGCCCACCAGCGCCTGCTCAGCTTCAGTCGCAATCCACGGCACCGGCGCTACGTAACCCATAACCACGCGCGCGGACCGCACCGTCGAACCGTTCATTTGCAGCGCCACCGCAGCCACTGCCAACGGCCAGTCGAACGCCTCTTTCTGGCGAATTTCATAGTGCGCGGCGCTGACTCCGTTGGCAGAAGGAAGAACAATCTCCGCCACGATCTCGTTGGGCCGGAGATCTTGCTCTCGATCCGTTGCCAGTTTCGGAGTAACGAAAAATTTCTCCAAGGGAAGCTCGCGTTTGCCTTTCGGACCCACCAACACAACCTTCGCTCGATAAGCGATTAGCGCGGGAGCAACAGTCGACGGGCTGACGAACTTGGCCGGACCGTCGTTGCCCAGGATCGCGTGATAGCGGTTCTCGCCTCCGGCGACCAAATCCTTCCCTGACTCGTCTTTCGGCAACAACCCAAAGCCGCCGCGGAAATACCAGCAACGTGGCCGCTGGCACAGGTTTCCGCCGAGCGTCGCCATATTGCGAATCTGCGGGCTGGCTGCTTCATTCAGCGCGTCGGCTAGCGCGGGATAGTCCTTCACCACGTGAACGTTGTCCGCCAGATCGCCGAGCGTGGTCAGTGCGCCGATGCGAAGGCCCTGCGGACCGGCTTTCACGCCGTCAAATTCCTTGATGTCCTTGATATTGACCAGGCGCTTGGGATGGACAACGTCATCCTTCATCAGGGCCAGCAAATCGGTGCCGCCGGCCAGTATGGCGGAGCTACCCCAGGTTGCGCCCAGCAGGCTGACGGCTTGTTCTTTGGTTGCCGGACTGGCGTATTCAAAAGGTCGCACTATGCACCTGCCTTCTGCTCGAGCGCCGCGAGCACGTTGTCGGGTGTGAGCGGGAGGAACGGCACGCGCACGCCAATCGCGTTTGCCACGGCGTTGGCAATGGCCGCTCCAGGAGAAATAACCGGCGGCTCGCCCAACCCAATCACACCGCGCTCGTCGTACCCTTTGCCGGTCATCATGTGGACGACCAGTTCAGGAATATCGTGAAGTCCGGCCAGCCGGTAGAACTCCATGTTCGAGTTCAACATGCGGCCGGTAGCTTGGTCCATTATCTTTTCTTCGTAGAGCGCATAGCTGATGCCCATGATGAGAGCGCCGAAGCAACTGCTCTCCGCGGTCTTGAGATCAATGATCAGGCCGCAATCCTGCACCGCAACCATCTTCTTAACCTTGACGACCCCGGTCTCCATATCCACTTCCACTTCCGCCATGCCCACGCCACCGACTCCGCTATTGGTTAGGTCGGGCGGTTTGGTCCGGTCGGGATTCTTGCCCCGTGCTGTAACCGGCATTGCGCCGAGCTTCGAGCAAGCCTGCTTCCAGGGAAGCGAGCGGCTGGGATCGGTCTTCACCCTCACCACTCCGTTCACGGCCTCCAAATCATCGGGCTGTGCGTTCAGCGCCGGCGCAACTTTCTCGAACAGAGCTTGGCGCGCATCCACCGCGGCGTGCCGCGTGGAAGAACTTACTCCGCCCGGCGTGGTCGAACCGCCCGAAGCCCCCGACGCAGGATAAAGCGTGTCGCCGATGTAGAGATTGATGGCTTCGATCGGCAGCCCCAAGGTCTCAGCCGCGACAATCACAATCGTGGTACGAGTGCCAGTGCCGAGGTCCTGCGTGCCGATCTTCACGTCCACCGAGCCATCGGGATGAATGGTGCAATCGCAATCGCTGGCGTGGCCGCGGCCGCCCCAGGTATGGATGGAAAGTCCCAGCCCGCGCGCGAGATTCCCGGAGACGTTCTGTCCCCGCCCGCGCCATTTGTCTTTCCATCCCATTAGGTCCGAAGCAATGCCCAACTCTTCGCGATACGTGGTCTCGCGTGGGCCGACGATGTTCAGGTTCTTCAGCCAGAGATCGATCGGGTCCATGTTCAGCTTAGCCGCGAGATCGTCCAGCGCGCCCATGGTGATGACCGCGGCCTGCGGATGGTTGGGAGCGCGCCAAGCGCGGGCCGGGCCAATGTTGTTGCGAATGGCGGTGTGCTCCAAATGGCGGTCCGCAATGTTGAAGACATACGGAATCGGCGGCATGCCTCCGCCGCCGGGGCCGCCTGTGCCCCACGACTGTGACTGCCAGGCGGTGAGGGTGCCATCTTTCTTGGCAGCCACTTTCACGCGGGCGTAGGCGGATGGGCGCGCTCCCGCGACCTCCAGCTCGGGAGTGCGTTCCAGCATGATGCGCACGGGCCTGCCGGCTTTCTTGGATAACTTTGCGGCTGTAACATCCCATCGGTCGGCGGCGAACTTGCTGCCGAAACCCCCGCCCATGTTGTCCTGATGAATACGGATGTTGGCGGCGGGAACGCCCAGCGGATCCGCCATCTGCGCGGGCACGCCGGAAACATTCTGCGTGGAAATGTGGACCATGAGGTGGTCCTTGCTGGGCCATTCGGCGACCGAACCGTGGCTTTCCAGGCAGCAATGCGTAATCACGGAAGCGCCGTATAGGCCTTCTGACACGACGTCCGCGCTGGCAAAGGCTTTGTCGGGATCGCCCATGGTCTGCGCGGCGGCCTTCTGATAAGCCGAATGCCCGCCTCCGCCTTTCACCTCGTGGTACTCAGCTTTGCGGATGGCGTCGATCACGGCGTCCGGCGCGCCCGCGCCCTTCCAGTCCTTGATGTCGTCTTCCTCAACGTGGAAGGTAACGCCATGCTGCTGCAAGTATTCGATGAACTGCCGGTCAGGGAGCTGATTGTTGATGGCATCGTCAATGTCATCCCCGTTCATGGGACCGGCGCTATCGCCCGCGCCTGCCGGCGGCTCGGCATCGCTCACCATGTGATTTGCGGGGTGGTATTGCACGGTGATGGCGCGCGCCGCATCTTCGGCGGTGCCTTCGTCCAAGGCGGCTACGGCGACCACTTCGTCGCCCGCCCATTGCACCGTGCTGCCCGGCTTCTGGACGATCTCAATGGCCTTCACGCCCGGCATTTTCTCCGCGGCGCTGGTATCGATGCTGACAATCTTCGCCTTGGCGTAGGGCGAGCGGACCACTTTGCCAAACAGCATGTCGGGCGCGTGATAGTCGTAGGTGTACTTGGCGCGGCCGGAAACCTTGAAAGGCGAATCCACGCGCGAGATTCGCTTGCCGATCAGAATGCGGTGTTCCGCATCAGGCCAACTATAGTCGGGCATGACTCACGCCCCCTTCCGCGCGACTTGCGCGAGTGCAAGTTGAATGCCGTGATAGGTCCCGCAGCGGCAGAAGTTGCCGCTCAGTCCGCGCCGCACGTCTTCGGGCGTGGGGTCGGGATGCTTTTCCAGGAACGCTCTGGTTGCGACCACAAACCCTGAGGTGCAAAAGCCGCATTGCGAAGCGTCGTTGTCCACAAACGCCTGCTGGATGGGGTGCAACTGATCGCCTTGCATCAGCGATTCGACAGTCGTGATCGGCTTGCCCTGAGCCTCGATGGCCAGCACTGCGCAAGCATAAACGATCTTGCCATCCAACAGAACCGTGCAAGCCCCGCACTCATGCCGGTCGCAAACCCGTTTCGCGCCGGTGATCTCGAGATTGTCACGCAAAGCGTCGAGCAGGGTAACGCGCGGCTCCAGTTGGAGTTGGTGCTTCTTGCCGTTCACCGTGAGTTCAATGGGCACTTTGCCTGGGCCGTAAACGCGAACCGGCACGCCGGCGGCTTCCACCAGTTTCGTCCCGAGAATGGGCACGACTGCCGCGGAGATGCCGGAAATCTTCAGGAAGTCGCGGCGCGAAACACCCGAGCTGTCTTCCAGTTTCGTCGGATCGTCTTCTTGCATTCCTAGCCTCCGAGGCGGAATTGGTCCGGGCGCCACCCCCGGGGTTATGCTCCCGCGGTTAGAATTCTGGACAGAGAACGGCGCTTTCGGTCAGTAAACATTGGGCTGCTGATCAAGGGTCCACGGGGTCAGTTCTTCCGAGGGAAGCAGTATACAACCGTCCGGTATCGTCAGGCCAACCCGGTGAGCGAGAAACCAGTGGTGTTGATTCCACATTGAACGACAAGACCAATGAACCACCAAACCGGATTCGCGCTTGCCGCTGCTGTTCGCAGTCCGATAGACTCAGGGATCCTCGGCGGGAATCTCAATGGCCAGCATCCTCCAGAAGATCATCGGAAAACGCAAGCGGAAGCCGGCGACGGCTTTACCCGACGTGTTGCCATATCCCGTGCAGGTGCGGCGACGGCGCTATCGCAGTGACGATGTTCGCAAGCGCGGCGGGGTGCAGGTGTTCGACACGCCGGAAGCGCTGGCCCTGAATGCGGCTCGCATGGCTCACCTGGAATCGCTGGATTTGCCGCTCACGGGCAAGCGCGTGCTGGATCTGGGTTGCGGCGTCGGGCACCTGGGAATTCGCTTGCAGCAGATGGGGTGCTCGGTGGTGTGCGTAGATGGGCGTGCGCAAAACATCGAGAGCTTGCGCGCGCGTTATCCTCAACTCGAGGCGCATGTCGGCGACGTGGAGCAGGATCTATCGCGCTTTGGGCGTTTTGACGTGGTCTTTTCCTACGGCCTGCTCTATCACCTGGAGAATCCGCTGCAAGCCATTCGCAACATGGCGGCCGTGTGCGGAGACTTATTGCTGCTCGAAACCATCGTTTGCGATTATACGCTCGCCGTGGTCCGCGTAGAAGATGAAAGCACCGACTTCAATCAGGCCCTGGCGGGCCTTGCCGGCCGCCCCACCCCACATTACGTCGTCCTGGGGCTGAACCGCGCCGGCTTTGAGCACGTGTACGCGCCAGGCATCCCGCCCGCGCACGAGGACTTTCGTTTCGAGTGGAAGAATGACCTCGCGTGCGTCCGCGACGGACATCCACTCCGCTGTGTCTTCGTGGCCTCGCGCAGCGATCTAACTCGCCCAAGCCTCGTTTCTCTGCTTGAGGACTGATGTCGCACCTAAGCCTCAGCGGTTGGCTCGGACCTCGCCTGTCGGCGAAGCCGGTGTTGGAGCCTTTTCCGGGATGGGTGCTGGGTTCCGGCCAGCGCGCTGACTCGGCGAGCCGGTTTCGCAAGAGACTTTGGCGATTGCTGCGGCGGCCGTTCGCGGTTGCGTGGTTGGAAAACCTACAGCTATTGCTGTTCCCCGGCAATGAGACGAGCCGCTCCGTGTTCGTCACCGGGCGGTACGAGCCCAATGAGTTTTGTTTGCTGCGGCAACTTCTCAAGCCGGGCATGACCTTTGTCGACGCGGGCGCGAACATGGGCCTCTATTCGCTGTTTGCCGCGTGCAGGGTCGGCCCCAAGGGCCGCGTGATTGCGATTGAGCCGAGCGCCCGTGAGTTGGAAATCCTAGAGAAGAATATCGCGCTGAATGCCTTGACCAACATTCAGGTCCTGCGTAGAGCGCTCACTGACAGGCCATCCGTGGTCGAGTTGTCGGTCGCTCCCTTGGGGAAATCAGGGCACAATACACTAGGAGCCTTCGGTTACGATACTGCCCTCGATCATCGCGAGCAGGTCCGAGCGGAGAGGCTCGACGACCTCGTAGGCAGTCAGGCGCGGGTGGACGTGATCAAGATGGATATTGAAGGCGCAGAACTGGCGGCGCTACGGGGCGCGGCGGAGACTCTGCGGAAATTCAGGCCAGCGCTGCTCCTGGAACTCGCGGACCGTTCCCTCCAACATCAGGCTGCGAGCAGCCAAGAGGTGCTCGCCTTCCTGGGACTTCAAGGATACCGAGTCTTCGGCTTCGACCCCGCCAGCGGATTACCTGCCCCGCTGGAGCCGCGGCCCCACTTTGATTCCGAGAATGTAATTGCCATCAGTGGAGAGGCCACGCCTTGGTAGTCCCGTCCTCAACCGACCACGCGGCTGCACCCTCCGGCCAATGGCCGAAAATCGCGCTGGTGACTCCCGTCTTCAATTCGGCTCGCTATCTCGAAGCCACCATCCTGTCGGTGCTGAGCCAGAATTATCCGAATCTCGAATACGTCATTGCCGACGGAGGCTCGACCGACGGCAGCATCGAGATCATTCGCAAACATGAGACGCGGCTGCACGCGTGGTTTAGCGAGCCCGACCGCGGCATGTATGACGCGATCAATAAAGGCTTCGCACGTTGCAGCCCCGAAGCTTCGGGTGGAATGGGATGGATCAGCGCGACCGATCTGTTGCATGTCGGCTCGCTGTTCGTGGTTGGCAGCGTGTTTCGCGGTTTTCCCGAGGTGGAATGGATCACCGGGCGCCCCACCGGATTCTCCGACGAAGGCATGGCGGTGGAATTTCTGCGCCTGCGGCAGTGGTCGCGAATGAGATTTCTGGCCGGCGCCAATCGGTACATTCAGCAGGAGTCCACATTTTGGCGCCGCAGTTTGTGGGACCGCGCCGGCGGCCGCGTGGATGATTCGCGCCGCATGGCCAGCGACTTTGAGCTGTGGGTGCGGTTCTTCCGCTTCGCCAAGCTCTACTCAGTCGATGCCCTGATCGGCGGTTTCCGTTCGCACCCCGATTCGTTGGGCCTAACCACCCTGGAAGAATGCCACCGGATTCAGGAAGAAATTCTCCAGCAGGAAGTTGCCAGTTTGCGGCACGCTATGCTTCTACGCTGGTTTCGCTCTCTGAGCGCAGGCGTGCAGCGGATTCCGGCGATGGCCAAGCCGTGGCGTAAACTGGCCATCGGAACCCTGATGAAATGGCCGGGGGCGGGCTTGCCGCCGATAATCCGCTATCGTGATGGGCGCTGGATGATAGAGCGATAAGATAGCGCAGAGTGAGAAATCCTATGAGCCACGAAGCCGAAAAAGAGGCGGCGGCGCGGGCGAGCATTGCTTTCGTCCGCGACGGCGATGTCGTGGGATTGGGCAGCGGCTCGACCGCGTCCTACGCGGTCCGTTTTCTCGCGGAACAAGTGCAAAACGGGCTGAAGATCCGCGGCATTCCGACCTCGGTCAAAACACGCAATCTGGCCGCCGGTCTAGGCATTTCCCTAACCACGCTGGATGAATTCCAACAAATCGACGTGACCATTGACGGCGCCGATGAAGTGGACCCGCAAATGTCTCTCATCAAAGGCGGAGGCGGAGCGCTTTTGCGGGAAAAGATCATCGCTTCGGCTTCGCGGAAGCTGGTGATTATTGCCGACTCCAGCAAGCCCGTCCCGATGCTGGGCAAATTTCCCGTGCCGGTCGAAGTCGTGCCCTTCGCCCAGGCGCTCGTGGCGAAGGAAGTCGCCGCCCTGGGAGCTTCGATTCGCGTGCGGTTGGACTCATCGGGCAAGCCGTTCGTCACCGACGAAGGCCACCACATTCTGGATTGTCATTTCGGCCCGATTGCCGACCCACCCGCGCTGGCCGAAAAACTGGAGGACATCCCCGGCGCGGTCGAGCACGGCCTCTTCATTGGCATGGCCAGCGTGGTCTTGATCGGAAAAGGCTCTGGCGTGCAGGAAATGCGGGCTGCGCGTCCGGCCTAGCCAACGGCTATCCCATGGTCGTGGTGTGCTCGGGCTGGATCTTGTATATGACTCGCACTTCGCCCGGCTGCCGGTAGGGGTACTTATCCTGGCCCAAATACTTCTTGGCCATTTTGTCGATGTGCGCGTCCGCGCCCTGTTCGGTGATCTCGACCACCCGGCCGCGAATCTCCAAATAGCGGTAAGGATTCTCCGGATCAATGACGGCCAGCGAGACGCGCGGATCGCGGCGCACGTTGCGATCCTTTTGGCGCCCCTTAGCGGAGTTGAAAATCACGTAGTCGCCTTCTAGATCGCACCACACGGGGGTTACCTGCGGCCGCCCATCGGGCATGAGCGTCCCCAAACTGGCAAAAGCCCGTTTGCTGAATAGATCGCGATACTTCTCCGGAATGGCGTGCGACATAGCACCTCCTGGGAAATATAAGGACAGATTCAAAGCACCGGGGACATTCCCCGCGAACGAATTATAGACGCTGCGGCGGCTTTGTGAAGACCCACCTATCGGCTTTGAGAGAAAAGAGGCGAGAGCAGGAAAACCGCTCTCTGTGCGATTTTCTCCGCGATATTCACAATCCAGCAATGATTGCCGGTTTCGCGCCACACAGTTTCCAGCGTCGACGAAACCCGCATGAAGACCGCGCGAGAAGAACTGGGTTCTGCGCTGTGGCGCTCGGTACGCGCGGGCGCTGCACCATCTCCGGTGATCTGCCTGTGGACGGCGTGCACTTGCTTGCAAAATAAAGAGATAAAACCTCCGAATTTTGATTGACTCTGAAAATAGGAGGAGTAAAAAGACACTCGTTCTTTGACAGCTTCCGAAGTTTTTCCGGTTGGTGCGGCGTCCGGGGCTCGAGCGAGGTCACTTCTCACATTGCAAAATGATGGGAAGAAGGCCAGCAAGGGTCTATAGCAAAGCGCTGGTCGAGACGAACAGGAAGATATGCCGAAGGCAAGATAGAGTCCCGAGGCGTCAAGCTGGTTTATCCGGTTGGCGGTGAGCCCGGAGCCCGAACCAAGATCGCGCGTTGCAACCCGCAAGGAAGCGACGAGGGCAGGTCGGCAAGGGTCTAACGCGAGCTACTGGCCGAGACGAATGAGCTTGACACCACCTCGGGACTCTTAATTTTTGGTACAATGCCTGCGGGTTAGTGGCCAGTCGCCAGGGGTTAGCGGCGACCTTTATTCCCTCCCCCAGAGAGAAATCGTCGTTATCTGGATACTGGACACTAACCACGCTTTTCATTGGCCCGGCTGCACCGTAATTTGTCGGCAGTCGTCAAATGCGCGCCATGGATCGTGTTGGTCGCCGCCACCTCAGCCACTACGTCCACGTTCACTTGGTACGGCCCGTAAGGCAAAGTCTCGCCAAAAGGAAACAACGGGAGGGCAATGGCTGGGGATACTGCTGTCGGGTTCCATCTGCGATCAAGGCAACGCCTTTGTGCAACGAGCCCCTCGCCAACCGCCATTTCAAGGGGGCGATCCCACCCTGCGCCTGCAATTCGAACCGATAGTGCTCGCGGGTAAAAGCCTTGGGTAAAAGCGACGGTCTGAACGGAGACCGGACTTGGCGTCTGGGCGGTCGCCGGCCCCAGCAGAAGGCATCCCAGCATCACCCTGGCGAGCAACCGCCGCGCCGGATACCGCGAAAACCGCATTTCGCCCCCAAAGCTTCATGCTCAATCTAAACTACGATTATAGAGGAGCGGCGGAAATCGCCTTCCTATTGATTTTTGCCCCGCCACAGGTTACAAACCCTGCATGCTGCGCAGAGTAGTTGGATTTCTCGCCTATGCCGCTCTGGCCGTCTCCCTGTTCGGCCAAACCGCTCCGCCTTCCGGCACAACGCCTGACACGTCAAAAGAGGCGGTGGTCTATGAGCGGATCAACAATTTGGTGCGCTTCGAGAGCGATGGCACCGGCGTTCGTGACAGCACCGCGGTCATCCGTGTGCAGAGCCAGGCGGCAATTCAGGAATTAGGGCAGCTGATTTTCGGATATTCTTCCGCGAGCGAAACCCTGAACATCGACTACGTACGGGTGCGCAAGCCCGATGGCCAGGTGGTGGAGACGTCGCTTGCCAACGTGCAGGACTTCGCGCCCGACATTCTTCGCGAAGCTCCCATGTACAGCGACTACCGGCAACGGCACGTGTCCGTCGCGAATCTTCAGCCGGGCGATGTCCTAGAATATCATACCATCACCCAGGTCAGGCCGCTGGCGCCAGGCGAATTCTGGTACGAGTATGAATTCTCCAAGCAGATCGTCATTCGCAACGAGCAGCTGCAGATCGATATTCCCAAGTCACGCGAAGTGAAGCTCAAGAACAGCCCAGATCATCCCTACGAAATGCATGAGGCGGGTGATCGGCGTATTTACACCTGGACGATCAAGGACTTCATTCCGGACCGCAAGCATGACCAGGACGAGGAAGACGACAGCGATCTAGAACCGGACGTTCAGCTCTCCACCTTCACCACCTGGGAGCAAGTTGCGCGCTGGTACAGCAAGCTGCAAGGTGAGCGGGTGGTGGTGGACGACAGCGTGCGCCAAAAAGCGGACGAACTGAGCAAGGGAGCCACCACCCCAACGGAGAAGACGCGCCGCCTGTACGATTACGTGGCGCGCGACATCCGCTATGTCAGCCTTTCGTTCGGCGTCGGCCGGCTGCAGCCGCATTTCGCATCCGAGGTACTGGCGAACGGCTACGGCGACTGTAAAGACAAGCACACCCTGCTCGAAGCTTTGCTGCGCGCCGAAGGAATCGTGAGCTATCCGGTGCTGATCGGCAGTGATCGCAAGCTCGATCCCGACGTTCCTTCTCCGGCGCAGTTTGACCACGTGATCACCGCCGTTCCGCTGGGCAAAGACAAAGCCGGATTCACTTGGCTGGACGCAACCGCCGAGGTCGCCCCCTACGGGTTGATCTTGTACCAATTGCGCAATAAGCAGGCGCTGCTGGCCTCCGGCGACGCCAACGCCGGACTGATTCGCACCCCCGCCGAAGTTCCCGTCAAGAACCGCATGCTGCTGGCCCTCGATGGCCGCTTCACCGAGACTGGCGCGCTGGATGTCAACATCGACTTGACGGCGCAGGGCGACAGTGACTGGCCGCTGCGAGCCGTGCTTCGCAGAGCCGCGCAAGCCGATTGGCAACGCGTTGTGGAATATTTGTCCGGCGCCTGGGGCTTCGCCGGGGATGTATCGGATGTGCATCTCGATTCCCTCGAGGACACCAGCAAACCGCTCCACCTGAGCTATCATCTTCGCCGCGACAACTATTTTCTGGTGCCGACCTCGGGCACCAGCTTTCAGCTGTTGCCGGCGGCGGGCCGTCTCCCGGCCCGTCCTGCGGGGAAAAAATCGGGCGCGGAACCGATCGATGTCGGGCCGGCGGAAGAACGCACTTATCGTGCGCACATTCAATTCCCTCCCAATTTCACCGTCCATGTGCCGGATGGCATTCAAATGACGAGCGACTACGGCGAATATTCGGTGTCCTATACGCTCAACAGGAACGTGCTCGACGCCGAACGCCGGGTGGTGCTGAAGGTGAATGAACTTCCCGCGCATCTCCGCACCAAGTACGAGTCGTTCCGCACCGTCACCAACAGCGCTTCGGAACAGGGCCTGTGGTGCAGCATTACGCCGGCTTCAGCGGCTGCCGTGGCCGCGGCGGAGAAAGCCGGCGGCACGCCTGACGAAATGCAAAAGTCCGCAGTGGCTGCGCTCGAGCGCAACGATTTCACCACCGCGGTTGACTTGTTAAAACGCGCTCTCGCGCAGGATGCTAAGCAGAAAGACGCGTGGGACGATCTCGGCCGCGCCTACGCCGGCCTGAACCAGCATGACCAGGCCATCGACGCTTTCCGCAAACAGATTGAACTGGACCCTTATCATCAGCGTGCCAACCAGGACCTTGCCGGGGAATTGCAGCAAGTGGGCAAGTTGGACGAGGCCATTGCCACTTATCGCAAACAGACAGAGCTTACTCCTTCCGACAAGTTCGCCCATAAGAGCCTGGGCCTGCTGCTGGCCCAGCAGCAGCACGACCAGGAAGCGCAGTCGGAGCTGGAGCTGGCGGCGTCCCTTCCGCCCGACGATCCCGAAGTCAAAATGGCCCTGGCGCAGGTCTACGCTCGCACCGGGAATAAGGAGAAATCCGAAGCCTTGATGAAAGCGTTGACGGGCGCCACCTCGGCTTCGAGCGCCGACCTGTACGCCGAGGCCTTGCGCCCGGATGTGGATCCCAACCAGAGTTTGCACGACGCCCGCCAGACGCTCGACGACCTCGGCGATCAATTTGACTCGGGCGAGTATGACCATTTCAGCCCGTCCGCGTTTTCGGCCATGAATCTGGTGGCCCTGGCGTGGGCGCGCGAGGGCTGGGCGAACTTCCTGCAAGGCGAAACCCTGGAAGCCATGCAGTATCTAAATTCCGCATGGCTGCTTAGCCAGTCCGGCACGATCGCAAACCGCATGGCCCGAGCTCTGCAGAAGGAAGGCCAGCGAGAAAAGGCTCGGCACATGTTCGCCTTGGCCGCCGCCGCCGGCGGCGCGGATGCCCAGTCATCCCGTCAGGAATTGGCCAAGCTTTCCGCCAACCCGGCGGACGCTGACAAGGAAGTTTCGCAGGCGGCCGCGGAGCTATTGCAAATGCGCACGGTAAAGTTGTCCGGGGGCGCAAGCGGCAGCGCCACGGCGAAGGTCGGCTTGGTTTTCGACAATTCCGATAAGCCCGAGCGCGCCGAGTATCTCAGTGGCGACGCCTCGTTGCGCGCTACTGCGGAAAAGCTGCGGGACCAGAACTTTCCGGTGAAATTCCCCGATGTCTCCTCGATCAAGATCGTTCGCCAGGGCACGCTTTCCTGCACCGGTTCGGAGTGCTCCCTGGTTCTGCAGCGATTGGAGACCGCACAGGCGCCGGCGCAGGCCAGCACTCCAAAATAACCGCTTTAGGGCAGCTGGCCCAGGGATCCGTTGATCTGCACCCCCGTGTCTCCGAGCAGCATGTACCCACTGCTGCCGGAAGCAAGGTAGAGAATCAGGTTGCTGGAGAGATTGCTAACGTTGCCTGCTACCCGCCCATTACTCCCAACCGTGTAAGTTCCGTTGAGAGTTCCCGAGGGGGCGCCGCTTCCGTCGAGGTTCTGGAATGCGGTTAATTGCGTGTTCCCCGCCCCGTCAAAATGCGCGTTGCCGGTATAGTCGTAAAGATCGATAGTGTTGTTGGAATTGATTACGAAGCCGTCCAGCGAGAAGCCGAACGTTCCATTCACCGACGACTTGGAGAAGGGACTGCCCTGTTGTAGGGTCGCGGTACCCGCCTCCTGGTTCGCATCATTGCTGATGAAGAAGACCAGTGAGGGGTTCACCACCCAGCAGATTTCCTGGATCGCGGTTCCTGTAGAGGGAGTGAGATTCACCACGAACCGGCCACTTGTGGGGCCTGCGGTGTAGGCCGAGGCCCCGAACGAACCGCCCAAGGTCGGCGTGCCACCCACCACGGCGTCGAACGTTCCCCCGCTGATACTGCCGTTGGCGGCGGAGAATTGCCCGACCCTGTTGACCCCGCCAAGCTCATAGTTATCGTCACTTCCGAAGACGTAGCTGCCGGAAAGCGAGGTGCCCGTCTGAGCAACCGCCCTGCCAACTCCCATATTTCCGATGGTGGAGTCGGAGAAAAGATGCAAGTGGCCACTATCGACCAGGTAATAAAAAAACGGCAAGGTGACGTTATTGCTGTCGGTGAAAGTCCCCGTGCCGCGGCCCAGAGGATCAGGAGCGTTAAACGCGCCGGTGAGGGTTAGCTGGCTGGCGCTGGCCGCGCTGTTCTGATCTTCGTTGCCGGCTACGTTGCCGCCGGTGACGGTGATTGCGCCCACGCTGGCGGTGGCCGTGCCCGTCACGCCGTTCACATTCTGCATCCTAAAGACGAACGGGCCACTGGGGACGGCGAAACCCGCGGCGGTTTGCGGCACCATGACGCCAGTTCCATTGACCGATCGCAGGCCGCCGACAGGGGTCTGAAGCGCGTTGACCACCACGTACACCGAGGGAGAACTGACCACGCTGAGCGCAAGTTGTACGGCTCCGCCGTTGGAGAAATTGAGGGTCAAGAGAGCGGTGCCGTCGCTGGAAACGCTGTAAGCGGTGCCGGTAGTCGAAGGCACCAACGTGCTGGAGAGAGGAATGTCTCCATCCACCAGGTCGGCCAGGTCGTCCTCCCCGGCAGTGACGTTTCCATTGCCATCCGCCACAAAGACACCCGATTCGCGGAAAGGCTCAATGGTCCCAGTGGTTAGATCGGTTCCAACGATCTGGTAGGCGTAGTGCCCTTTTAGATTGGCATTGGTGAACGAGCCGGACGTGCCTCCGCCGCCGAAGCCACCGATGGTGCCGCTGCCAGTGCCACACGCGGTAAGAGCCAGGAGGGCGATCAGGGCTAGAATCAAGTTCAATTTGCTCATGGTTTTTACGCGGCGATGCCGCTTCTCCTCAAGAATTAAACGTTAGGATGTTATGGCAAACTTGCTTTCCCGCCGTTCCTCACCCAAAACAGACCATAAGTCATTTCTAACACCGATGAGCGGAAAAAGTTTCTAGATGTCCCAAGACCGCAAACCCATTTGGACTGACCCAGAGACTGAGATACAAAACAGGCCGTCTACCGCCACACCAGAGTTGTCAAATGCATGTCAAAACAAGCTCTGCCTGTTGCATCCCGTGGTACGCTCCGGTGCTTTCTAACCCTGTGATAGATTTACTTGTCTGTCATGAAACATATAGCGGATTGGGCCCTCAATCTGGCGACCATGCGCGGAGCCTTCTACGCGGATGCTCGCGTGGTGGATGAGCGCAGCCGCGCGCTCAGCACCAAAAATGGCAGAATCGGCGGAGCCTCCGATTCTGAGTCCCTGGGCATCGGCATTCGGGTGCTGGCCGACGGCGCCTGGGGCTTTGCCGCCTCCGACGACTTGAGCCGCGCCGGTGTCGCGGCTGCCGCGGCGCGCGCCGTCGAGATCGCCAAGGCTTCCGCTCGCGTAAAGCAACACGATGTCCGTCTGGCGCCGGAAAAGCCGGTGACCGCCGAATGGACTACGCCGCACAAGATTGACCCTTTTACTATCTCGGTCGAGCAAAACCTCGAACTGTTGCTGAAAATCGATGCGGAGCTGCGCTCGGTTACCGGGGTTACGCTGGCCGAAACCAGCATGAACTTCCGCCGCGAAGAGCAATGGTATGCGTCGTCGGAGGGCGGCCGCATTCATCAAACCAAGTACACGGCCGGCGCGGGTTACGCCGCTTACGCATTCGCCGGCAATGAGATTCAAAAGCGGTCTTATCCCAGTTCTTTCGGCGGGCAATGGCAGAACAAAGGCTATGAGCTGATCGAAGAGCTGAAGCTTCTGGAAAACGCGCGCCGGATCGGCGAAGAAACCGTGGCGCTATTGAAAGCAGACCGCTGCCCCGAGGGCGCCCTCGATGTCATTCTGGAGAGTTCGCAGCTCGGCTTGCAGATTCATGAGTCGGTCGGACATCCGATTGAACTCGACCGCGTGCTGGGCATGGAAGCCAACTTCGCCGGCACATCGTTCCTTACTCTCGACAAACTGCGCACTTTGCGCTACGGCAGCGATTTGGTCAACATCGTGGCCGACGCACGCCAGGAGCACGGACCCGGCCTCGGCACTTTCGCCTTCGACGACGAAGGCGTGGCCGCACAGTGCACCCCGATCATCAGCAACGGCCTGTTCACCGGCTATCTCAGCTCCCGCGAAACCGCGCATACCATTGGCGCCGCCCGTTCCGGTGGAACGCTACGTGCCGAGGCCTGGAACCGTTTGCCGATCATTCGCATGACCAACATTAGCATTCTGCCGGGAGAGAAACCGCTGACGCTGGAACAGCTGATCGCCTCGACCGATCACGCCATCCTCATGCAGACCAACCGATCATGGTCCATCGACGACAAGCGTTACAACTTTCAATTCGGTTGCGAAATGGGTTGGGAGATCAAGAACGGCAAGCGCGCGCGCATGATCAAGAATCCGTCGTACTCCGGCATCACGACGGAATTCTGGAACGCGATGGATGCGATTTGCTCGCGTGACGAGTGGACGTTATGGGGCACGCCGAACTGCGGCAAAGGCCAGCCCCAGCAGGTGATGGGCACAGGCCACGGCGCAAGTCCGGCGAGATTCCGCAAGATTAAAGTGGGAAGCGCGTACAAAGGGAATTGAGTAGGGCCGGCGTCTCGCCGGCTGTCCCAAGGGCGTCTCGCCCTCGGGAAGTCGAAGCCGCAACAACGAAAAATTCGATGCTGAACAAAGACAGAGCCGCCGACATCTTCTCGCGCATCAAGAAATCCTCCACCGCCGACGAGGTCGAAACCTTCCTCTGGGGCGGCCGCTCGGCCCTCACCCGGTTTGCCAATAACACCATTCACCAGAACGTCGCCGAAGAAAATGTCGTGGTCTCCGTGCGCAGCGTTTTCGGCGGCCGCACCGCACGCGCCACTACCAATAAGCTTGATGACGAGAGCCTAAAACGCGTGGTGCAGGCGTCCGAGAATTTGGCGAAGGTCCAACAGCCTGACCCCGACCTGCTGCCCATGGCGGATGCGGCCGAGGCCGCGCGATCCGTGCACCCACTGCCCCCGCGCCATTTCGAGGAAACCGCCGCCATCACTCCCGAGGCGCGCGCCGATGCAGTCAAGAAAGTCGTGGCCGCAGCTTTGAAGCGCAAACTCACCGCCGCCGGCATCTTTTCGACCTCGGAGACCCAGGAAGCGATTTTCAATTCGCGTGGCATCGCCCACTGGCACGCGCAGACTTCGTCCGAGATTTCCATCACCATGCTGGCGCCGGATTCCTCGGGATGGCAGAAAGCCAATTCGCCCAACGTCGCCCTGCTCGATCCCGCCGCGCTGGGCGAGGTCGCCGCCGAGAAAGCCGCGAAATCGGCCGCCCCGCGCGAGATTCCGGCGGGCAAATACACCGTAATCTTGGAACCTGCCGCCGTGCTCGACATGGCCGGTTTCATGTTCTGGGATTTTGGTGGCCTAGCGATTCTCGATCAGCGTTCGTTCTTAACCAATCGTGTGGGCACAAAACTCTTCGGCGACAACATCAATATTCGGGACGATGTGGCTCACCCTCTGCAGTCGGGATCGCCCTTCGACGGCGAGGGCATGCCTCGCCAACGCATACCGTTGGTCGAGAACGGCGTGGTCAAGCGGCTGGTGTACGCGCGTGCCACGGCGGCTAAGATGCAAAAATCCGAGCATAAAGATAAGGTCGGCCCGGTCGAGCCGACCGGCCACGGATTCACCTTGCCCAACGAAATGGGCGAGGCTCCCATGAATCTCGTCTTCGGCGCGCCACGTGACCCTAAGACGGTGGAGCAAATGATCGCCTCAACCGAACGCGGCGTGCTGGTCACCCGCCTCTGGTACATCCGCGAGGTCGATCCCTACGAGAAAATCCTCACCGGCATGACCCGCGACGGGACCTTCTACGTCGAAAATGGCAAAGTGCAATACGGCGTGCGCAATTTCCGCTTCAACGAGAGCCTGATCAAGATGCTCTCGAATGTGCAGGAGATGGGAACCCCGGTGCGCGCCAGCGGGGAAGAATCGTTCGACATGGTGGTACCGGCGATGAAGGTCGGCGAATTCAACTTCACGGAAGTGACCAAGTTCTAAGAGCAGCGATTAGCGCTTGGCATCCGGGCGCACGGAGCCTAGCAGGCCAAATGCCAAGCGCTCAATCCTTAATGCTTCTTTATGCCCGCAATCCCCTGATGCCAAAGCATTTAGACCCTATCAGTTCCATGACTTCCGTAACTTTCCACTGCTGATACCGGGGTGTAAGCTGCGGCGTAATGTCGCAAAACGGCCAATCGGCGGACACCGGACGCTCAGACCAGTCGCAGCGGCTGCAACCAGACGGCGCATCGCGTGCCGCCTTGCCTGCGGGCGTGACGCCGGAAACCGCCGCGAATGTCAACTCCGGCCACTACACCGACTTGCAAAGCGCGGCGCGCTTTCCAATTGAGTTGCCCGTCGTGGTGAAATCGAAATCCGGGGAAAGCCTCACCCAGACGCAGAACATTTCTTCCAATGGCGTGTTGTTTCGTGTGGATGCGGAAATGCCGATCGGCGCGCTGGTGGATTTCACTATCTCGCTGCCCGCCGAGGTGGTCGGGGTGAAAGCCAATGTGCAACTCGATTGCCGGGGCCGGGTGGTCCGCAGTTATGAGAACGACGGCAACCGCGGTGTGGGCGTGGTGATTGACGAATATCGTTTCGAGCGGCGTTAATCGCCGTCAAGAAACATCGACATCGAACGGTGTGGAAACGGTCGGCAAGGAAACTGCATGGCTAGCATTCCTGTGAGCATGGAGATGGTCGAACGGCCGCCAGACGGTGGCGGCGACGGCCAATTCATCCGCGTGGTTGTCGCGGATACGCAAGCCATTTTTCGCGCCGGGCTACGCAAAATCTTTGCCGTGGAAGACGATATTCGTGTGGTCGGCCAAGCCGAGACCCTCACTCAAACGCTCGCTGCCTCCAAGAGATTCTCCGCCGATATCCTCATTCTGGAAGCCGCACTTACTCCCAATCCCGCCGACGTGGCATCCGAACTGCTGCGCCAGTGGCCGGGAGTGCGGCTCATTGTCGTGACCTCCGAGCCCGAGCAGGAATTGACGCTGGAACTGTTTCGCCGTGGGGCACACGCCGTGGTCTCGCGCGAAGTTGAACCCGACTCGCTGGTGGACTGCGTGCGCAAAGTCTCCAAGGGAAGTTCCTGGCTGGACGCGCAAGCCACCCAGTGGGTTCTGGAGGCGTATCGCACCCAGGGAACGCGCCCGCCCAGCACGCGATCCAAGGTTCAGCTGACTCCGAAAGAGGCGATGATCGTCACCTGCGTCACGCAGGGCATGAAGAACAAGGAAATCGCTGTCCGTGTCGGCACCACGGAACAAGTGGTCAAGAATTATTTGCGCAAGGTGTACGACAAACTCGGCGTGGCCGACCGCCTCGAGCTTGCGCTCTACTGCTTGAACAACCGGGTGGTGGAGCGCACCGCGGTAAATCCGCCGGTTCCCGCCCCCAGCTCATCGGGAAACGGCTCCGCGCTGGCCGCCTCGGTCGGCAGCGCGCAAAACTCAGGGAAGGTCTCCTAAGCTCCGTGCTGGCTAGGCGCGAATCGTCAATAATATCCTAGGCCATGCGGTATCCTCTGTCCGACTCTGTGTTCCCATAGCAAAAACTCAGTGGATAGCACACAACACCGTCCCGGCAACCCGAGTTGCATCTCCCCATCGCGAACCGTAGAATCAAATCGCAATCGATCATGCTTGCCGGAGTCGGCTGCAAGCGTCGGCAGCAAGTGTTTCCGCGACTCACTTCCTCGCAGATTGACCCATAACCGGAGAGATGGCCGAGTGGCTGAAGGCGCACGCTTGGAAAGCGTGTTTACTCGAAAGGGTAACGTGGGTTCGAAT
>Ga0209415_10001896_pt1 | contig 39583 bp, 35 predicted proteins | sample PeaSoiSIISIP2007_FD_187696 | JGI IMG/M metagenome (GOLD analysis project Ga0209415, IMG submission 187696) | Peat soil microbial communities from Weissenstadt, Germany - SII-SIP-2007 (SPAdes) (version 2) | ecosystem: Environmental > Terrestrial > Soil > Wetlands > Peat | place: Germany...
GGCTAAAGCAGCAAGCGGCGATGCAGTAGCTGGATCGTCCCCGCCGCAAGCGGCGGGGAGAAGACATCCGTCCCATGAGGTGAGCAACATGCACGATATGGCAGCGCCCGCAGCGCATCACCACGCGCCCCCAACCGGCTTTATCCGGAAGCACGTTTTCAGCCTCGACCACAAGGTCATCGGGAAACAGTATTACGCTCTGGCCCTGGTGGCGGCATTCACCGGTATGGTGCTCTCCTGGCTGATGCGTTTGCACCTGGGCTGGCCGAATCTGGCGATTCCGGGCCTGCACTGGCTGACGAAAACCGGCGCGCCCGGCGACTTGATGACTCCGGATTTCTATCTGCAACTGATGACCATGCACGGGACCATCATGGTCTTTTTTGTGCTCACCACCGCACCCTTCGCGGCGTTTGGCAACTTCTTTCTGCCCATTCAGGTCGGCGCCGAAGACATGCCCTTTCCCCGTTTCAATATGATGTCTTTCTGGGTGACGTTCGTGGCCTTCGTGGTGCTGATCGCGTCGTTTTTTGTTGGAGACGGGCCGACCCTGGGAGGGTGGACGCAATATGCCCCGTTGAGCGCCGTGGGTTCGGTTGCCGGGCCCGGGGAAGGAGCAGGCGTGGTCCTGTGGGCGGCTTCCATTGCGATCTTCTGCATTGGCCAGTTGCTGGGGGCGCTGAACTTCATCACCACGACTCTCGATATGCGTACCAAGGGCATGTCGCTGTTGCGGCTGCCGCTGAGTGCCTGGGGATGGTTCATCACCTCCTGCATGGGCTTGACCGCGTTTGCAGTATTGCTGCCGGCCTGCATTCTCCTCATCCTCGACCACGTGGCGGGAACAAGTTTCTTCGTGGCCTCGGGCCTGGTGGTTAACGATCAACTGCAACCGCATTCCGGGGGGTCGACTCTGCTGTGGCAGCACCTCTTCTGGTTCTTCGGACATCCCGAGGTTTACATCGCCATTGTGCCGGGGATGGGCATCGTGTCGCATATTTTGATCACCAACATGCGGCGGCCGATGCTCAGCCACAAGGCGCTGCTTTATTCCATGTGGGCGCTGGCTTTTCTAAGTTATATGGTTTATGGCCACCACATGTTTGTAAGCGGCATGAATCCGTTCTCGGCGCTGGCGTTTTCCTTCCCAACTCTCATCATCACCATTCCCTCGACCGTAATCGTGCTGATCTGGATCGGCAGTCTTTATGGGTCAAGGTTACGAATCAACTCGGCCTCGCTGTTCTCGCTGGGCTTCATTTCCATGTTTGTCAGCGGCGGCGTCAGCGGCTTTTTCCTGGCGCAGCCCTCGGTCGACATCATGCTGCACGCCACCTACTTCGTAGTGGGACACTTCCACCTGGTGATGGGCGTGGCCGCAATGTTCGGGATTTTCGCCGGGACGTACTTCTGGTTCCCCAAGATGACCGGAAGAATGATGAACGAAACCTGGGGCAAGATACATTTCTGGCTGAGCTTCGTGGGCGCCTATTGCATCTTTATGCCCTTTCACTACCTCGGGATCATGGGCAACGTCCGCCGTTATGCCCAGTTCGTGGACGACTACCTGCAGCCGGTTCTTGGGGTGCACAAGTTCATCACGGTTGCGGCTGTCGTCACTGGAGCTGCTCAGGTCATTTTTATTTGCAACTTGATTTACAGCCGATGGTGGGGGCCAAAGGCATCGGTGAATCCGTGGGAAGCGACTTCGCTGGAGTGGTCCATTCCATCACCGCCGCCCTTTGACAACTTTGGCGGCAAGCACCCGGTGGTCTACCACGATCCCTATCAGTACGGCGTGAAAGGGTCGCAAGGCGACTACATCATGCAGGATTCGCCGGAAGCATCGCCTACCGGGACCAGCGGATGACCGCCGGTTTGTATTGACCAGGCACACGCACCAGTGAATTAGGGGAAATCAAATCCATGGCAACTACGGTCCATGAACCGCCGAAGATAGAATCCCTTCCCGATCGAAATCGGCTCGGAGAAGGGAGCGCTGGAGGCGGCGGTCCACGCAGTCCGATTCCGGCTGGCGCGAATCTGCAAGCGGTGCACGACCACTCCTCGCCGGCTTCCCGGACCGGTGTTTGGGTTGCGATCGCCGCCATCAGCATGTCGTTTGCTGCGTTCACCAGTGCCCTGGTAGTTCGCCAAGGCGGATCTACCGACTGGCGGCATTTAGCGCTGCCCCGCATCCTTTATCTGAATACTCTGATCCTGCTGCTGAGCAGCATCACGCTGGAAGTAGGCCGTTGGCGTTTTCGCCGCTGGACCGGTGGAACCGAGAGCCAGCGAGCCGGAGCGCAACGGGCACTGTACGCGACTTTTGCTTTGGGCCTGCTTTTCGTTGGCGGTCAGTATATGGCCTGGCTGCAGTTGAAGGCGCAAGGTCTGTATCTCGCGACCAACCCCAGCAGCTCCTTCTTCTATGTATTTACCGCCATCCATGGATTGCACGTGCTGGGCGGGATGGCGGGATTGCTTTACGTGATCCGGAAGCTGGGGACGTCAGCGCTGCGCCGCGGCACGCTGGATGCCGCCTCACACTACTGGCATTTCATGGACATCCTCTGGTTGTACCTGCTTTTGGTTCTTTGGATGAAGCTGTAAATGCACGCACCAGGAGGCACCGTGAGTGAAGCCAATTTGACGTTGGGAGGACACGGGGCAGGTTTGTCGGAAGCGTCCCCGTTTTCGATTCCTGCAAAAAAGCTGGCAATGTGGCTGTTCATCATCTCGGATGCGGCGACCTTTGGCGCGGTGTTGGTGGCCTACGGATTTTTGCGCAACGCCACCCCCAACTGGCCGGCGCCCTTCAAGTTTTCGCCGAGCATTCTGAACGTGATGGTGATGACCTTCATTCTCATCAGCAGCAGCTTGACCATGCTGATATGCGTGCGGGCAGCGCAAGCGGGCGATCGGGCAAAAGCCCTGCGCTGGATCCTCATCACGGCGGCAGGAGGCGCCATTTTTGCTCTCCTGCACATTCGCGAATGGCTCAGTCTGATTGATGAAGGCGTGCGCCTGTTCCAGAATCCCTGGGGATCGGGACTTTTTGGCGCCGCTTTTTTCAGCGTCACTGGCTTACACCTTTTGCACGTCAGTGTAGGCGTGGTTGCGCTGACCGTTGTAGGGCTTCGCTACAAGGGTGGCCGATACAATGCCGATGACATTGAGATTACGGGTCTCTACTGGCACTTTGTGGATATCGTTTGGATGTTCGTCGTACCGCTGGTCTATCTGTTGAGCATTGCGCGCTAGCCGGAGTGAAATGCGGAGGGACAATCAATGAGTTCAGGCGAACAACACAGGGGCGGATTGGGCACAGATGTCGTTGTCTATCTTTGCCTGTTGGGCATTGCGGGGCTGCAGATTGTGCTGGCGTATAGTGGAAATGAAGGGCGAGGATTGGCGGCGCGCCTGCTGGTCGTAGCCATCATTCAGGCGTTCATTGCCGTGCTGTTCTTCATGCACTTGCGGGCGGAGCGACGGAGTCTGGTGGTGTTCATCGCCGTGTTCACGCTTTTCGTGCTGGCGGCGATGCAATACGGGTGGACCGACAGCTTCCGCATCATCAATGGTGTGCCGTTTACCCGCTTGCATTAAGATAGACGGTTCGTCTGAGGGAAAGAGATGAGGTTTCAGAACCTGCTCCGGTGGCTTGGGATCGCGCTGGTTGGACTCGTTCTGCTAGTTGCTCCGCTGCCCGCCTTTTCCCAAAGCTGCGCGCTCTGCTATACTCAGGCCGCCTCATCCGGCGCGCGCATGATTACGGCATTGCGGAATGGAATCTTGATTCTAGTTGTTCCTCCAGTATTTATGTCGGTGGGAATTACAGTGCTCTGCTATCGCAGACGCAATCAGTTTAGGCAAGACGACTACGACGCTGAATCTGACCGAATCGCGTAACCTCATGGCGACTACACAGGCAATGCCACATCCGCGCGCGCAAGTGTCGTTCACCTCCAGGCTCCGGGACTACTACACACTCACCAAGCCGGAAGTAAATCTCCTGATCCTGATGACGACCTCGGCGGGATATTACCTGGGTGGCCACGGAGCGTTTAAGGCGATGGGACTGTTGCACACGCTCATTGGTACGTTGCTGGTCGCGAGTGGTACGGCCACGCTAAATCAATATATGGAGCGGGAGCACGATGCGCGGATGCGCCGAACCGCCAACCGGCCGCTGGTCGCGGGAAGGCTTTCTCCCAGCGAAGCTCTCTCTTTCGGACTTTCATTGAGTGTCGCGGGCGGGCTTTACCTGGTATTTACGGTCAACGGGTTCGCTGCCCTGCTGGCAATTTCCACGCTTCTGTCTTACCTGCTGGTCTACACTCCGTTGAAACGGAAGACTCCTCTCTGCACCTTGCTGGGAGCGATTCCCGGAGCGATGCCAACGTTGATCGGATGGGCGGGAGCATCGGACGGCCTCAGCCCGCGGGCTTGGCTTCTCTTTGCGGTTCTGTTCCTGTGGCAATTTCCTCATTTCCTGGCGATTGCACTAATGTACCGGGAAGACTACGCCCACGCCGGATACAAAATGCTGCCGGACTTCGACGCGGATGGCCGCTTCACGCGGGCAGAAATTGTCGGGTTCACGGTTGTGCTCGTGATCACGACCATGCTTCCTCTCGCCGGCCACAGTTTCCCGTCTGGGCTCTATCTGCTGGGTATGGCCGGAGCAGGCCTGTTCTTTCTTTACTATGGCGCGAAGCTGGCGGGTTCAGCCTCCAGAATTGCGGCCAGCCGCCTGGTTCATGCTTCGGTGATCTATCTGCCTGTCGTTCTCGCCATGATGATGGTCAACAAAGCCTGAGGATTGGGGCCGCTGGGATTGCCCGTTGCGGCAATGTTTCGTGCCGCGGGTCTTGGAATCTCCTCACCAGCGAAATCCCACGCCAATCACGTATGGGTTCCGCTTCACCATAGCCGCTAAGAAATGCGACGTAGTACATCAAATGTGAAATAATTCACCGTTTGCAATTCAGGTCCGACGATGGCCGCATCGGCCGATCTCCGAGGAGAGCAATATGCGCAGCTTCAGAGTCTCGGTGGCAAGCCTGGTTCTCGTCTTCGTCCAGCTTCTGTCAGCACAAACGCCGGCTTCGGAGGTTGAAAAGAGAGTCGAGGCCATTCTCGGCAAGATGACTCTGGAGGAGAAAATCGATTACCTGGGGGGCGTGGACGGTTTCTATATCCGCGCCATTCCGCGCCTGGGGCTTCCCGCGTTCAAGATGTCCGACGGCCCCATCGGGGTGCGCAATTACGGGCCTGCCACCACCCTGGCCGGCGGCATTGGACTGGCGGCCACCTGGGACCCTGAACTCGAACATCGCGCCGGCGTGGTGCTAGGGGAAGACGCTCGCGCCCGCGGGGTTCACTTCCTGCTAGGTCCGGGGGTGAACATTTACCGTGCTCCCATGAATGGACGAAACTTCGAGTATTTTGGCGAGGATCCTTTCCTGGCCGCGCGCACTGCCGTCGCTTACGTCGAAGGCGTGCAATCGCAGCGAGTATGCGCCACCATCAAGCATTTCATGGGCAACAACTCGGAGTTCGACCGCCACAATGTGAACTCGATCATCGACGAGCGCACGCTGCGGGAGATTTATCTGCCCACGTTCGAAGCCGCCGTGAAGCAAGCGCATGTGTGCGCCATCATGGACTCTTACAACCTCACCAACGGCGAGCACATGACGCAGAACGGCTACCTCAACAACCAAGTGGCTAAGCAGGAGTGGGGATTCGACGGGATCATCATGTCAGACTGGGTGGCGACCTATGACGGAGTGGCTGCGGTCAACGGCGGGCTTGATCTGGAGATGCCTTCCGCCGCATTTATGAACCGCGGGACGCTGCTGCCAGCTATCAAAGCCGGAAAGGTCAGTGAAGCCACGATCAACGATCATGTGCGGCGCATTTTGCGAAAGGCAATCGAGTTCGGCTGGCTGGACCGTGATCAAACCGACCTCTCCATCCCCCTGTACAACCCGGAAGGCCGCGAGGTGGCTCTGCAGGCGGCACGCTCTGGCATGGTGCTGCTCAAGAATGAAGGCAATTTGCTTCCGCTCGACAAATCGAAGATCAAGACCTTGGCCGTGATTGGGCCAGATGCCTATCCCGCCGAGACGGTTGGCGGCGGCAGCGCCGGGGTCCGTCCTTTCAGTGCCGTGGACTTCATGGAGGGACTGGCGGACTATCTTGGTAGCGGAGCCAAAGTCACCTACAACGCGGGGATTGCTCCAATTCATGAGATGGCCGGCAAAACAGTTTTTTCCGGCGATGCATCCGCTGACAAGCCCGGACTCCAAGCCGAATATTTCACCTCCACGGATTTGAGCGGTTCGCCCACGCGCACGGCTATCGATTCCACGGTAAATTTCGGCCCGGAGCATCCCTTACCCGGCGATTTTCACTCTGCCCGTTGGACGGGCCATTACGTGGTTCAGAGGGCGGGGTCTTATCACTTTATTTTGCAGGATATGGGCGAACAAGGAGGGGTTCGTCTATCCGTCGACGATAAGCTGATTGTGGATAGCTGGAAGATCCATAAGGCTCTGGTTCACGACGAGGTTTTGGATCTCGCCGCGGGTACACACAAGGTGCAATTGGAAGCTTATCGGAAGTCCAACTGGGGCAACACCGCGCTTCGGCTGGCCATTGTGAACTCCGATGCGATGGTTTATCCGGAGGCCGCGGCCCTTGCCTCAAAGGCGGATGCCGTGGTGGTTGCTGCCGGTTTTGATCCAGCCAGCGAGAGCGAAGGCTCGGATCGCACCTTCCATTTGCCGCCCGGACAGGACGAACTGATTGAGTCGATGCTGGCCGCCAACAAGAACGTGATTGTGGTGATTACTTCCGGGGGCGCAGTGGACATGAACGCTTGGGTGGAGCATGCGCCCGCGATCCTGGAATCCTGGTATTCCGGGCAGGAGGGCGGTACCGCGCTGGCCCAGTTGCTTTTTGGGGAATACAGTCCCTCGGGCAAACTGCCAGTCAGTTTCGATCGCAGCTTCGAGGATAACGCCGTTTACCACAGCTACTATCCGAATGCCGGTGACAAGCAGGTGAAGTATACGGAAGGCGTATTTGTCGGCTACCGGCATTACGACAGGGACAGCACCAAGCCGTTATTCCCGTTCGGCTACGGCCTTTCCTACGCTGAATTCAAGTACAGCAATCTAACGGTCTCTCCGCAGGCGGTGAGCGGAGACGAGCCGATCACGGTGTCATTTGATTTGACCAACACGGGTTCACGCGACGGGGCGGAAGTGGCGGAGCTTTATGTGAGCGATACCCACTCCAGCGTTCCTCGTCCCATGAAGGAATTGAAAGGGTTCGCCAAGGTTGAGCTAAAGCCGGGTGAATCGCGGAGGATCACGCTTGCACTCGACCGCCGGGCACTCTCGTACTACGACGTGAACAGCAAGCAGTGGAAGGCGGAACCGGGCGAGTTTGGGATACTGGTTGGTAGTTCGTCGGCAGACATTCAGCTGAAGGGTGCCGTGAACCTGGCTCACTGAGGGGCATTTTCCTGTTCAACCGGCAACGTCTCGGACTACGTCTTCGGAACGGCCAACGGAATTTTCGCGGTGGATACTCCGAACTGCGCGGTTCTGGGCCTGAAGAAAGCTGCCAGCAAGGAGTTTGATCCATCCTTTGCCGGAAGCTATAAGGCAATTTATTATCAGAAGACGGGCGCCGCTACCGGCATGGGCAATGTTGAAACCGGAACGCCCAGCCTGGGAAATGCTACCTTCAGCATCACCGGCGCCGGGCAGGTGACGGTGCAGGACCCGCAAGGAACTATCTTGGTGCAAGCCACGCTCACGCCGGTCGCGGACGCTGCCTATCTGGTTGGCGCAGGAGAACTTCAGGATCCCTGCAATGGGCTCTTTACCTTCCGCGTGAGCACCGCGAATTCGCAGCAGGACGTGTTTGTGACCTTCATGGACCGTGCCGTGTTGTTCTCTTCATTCAAGGCAACTCTGCCTTGGAGCTCGGGCAACACTTACGACTATCCATACGGGGTCGGGCTCAAGTAAAGTTTTCACGGGCAATGTTCCGCGTGGAAAATCGTCGAGCATGCGGTGAAACTGTGAGTCCGGCGGCTACTCGGCTAATTCTTCGAGCAGCGCGACATCCAGCTGCTCCTGCCGTTCGCGAGTGAGCTTGGTTCCTTCCGAGGTTAGATAGAAGGCATCGATGGCCATTTGGCCTTCTGTGTCAATCAGCGCAATCTCGATGTTGCACTTCTGATACGAAAAGCGGGAGCAGATGCGGTGCAGCAGTCCCGGGCGGTCCTGTGCGATCACTTGAACCAGCGTACTGCTGGAAGAACAGTCGTCGTCGAAGCTGACCTTGGTTTCGATCTTCACCTTGGCGGAGCGGGCCTTCTCCTCGGATCGCACGCGGTCCCGCAGCATGCGGTCCAGATCCGCTTCCCCGGTTAAAACGTCCGCGAGGCTGCGCTTGAAGCGCTCCCACTCGGGCAGGTTCAGTTCCAGAGTGCGGAAGCGGTCGGTGAAATAGAAGGTGTCCACCACGGTGCCGGACTGGTTGGAAAAGGCATTGGCCTTCACGATATTCATGCCCCAAGCAGCCAGCGCTCCCGCCACGTTGGCGAACAGAAAAGGACGGTCGCTGGTGACCAGGGTCAATTCAAACCAGTGACGGCCGCGCTTCAGATCCAGCTGAACCGGATCATCGGCAAGACGGTCCGCCATATGGACGTGGTGCAGTACATCTTCCGGAGGATAGACCCGCAAATAACGCTTCGGCAGTCCTTCCAAAAAAGCCGTCACCTTCCGGCCGACGACCGGCGCCAAAGTCTGCAATCGCGCCAGAGTTTCGTCGTCCGCGTCAGGGTGCAGGCGCTGATCGGCGCTGCGGCTGAGGTAGTTGCTGGCGCCAATGTATAGCTGCCAGACATTCTCCGCCTTCCACGGGGTCAGGGCTTCCGGGTTGACGGCTTTGATATCGGCGTAAGTCAGCAGGCAGAGCATCTTCAAGCGCTCCGGCGTCCCTACTTTTTCGGCGAAGGCGCGGACGTTTTCCGGATCGAAGATGTCGCGGCGCAGCGCCGCCGACATGTCCAGGTGACTGCCGATAAGGAACCGAACCGTTTCCCGGTCCGGGGAACTCAGATCCAGCCGTTGCAGGCAGCCTTCGGCGATTTCCAGGCTGGCTTTGACGTGATCCGTGCCGGGCACGCCTTTTCCCACGTCGTGCAGCAGCAAGGAAAGATAGAGCAATTCCGGCTGCTCCAATTCTTCCAGAATGCGGCCGTAGCGCTGGTCCCATTCCGAAGGCGAGCGAAGGGCGCGATGCAAACTTTCAATCGCCAGAAAGGAGTGCTCATCGACGGTAAAGCGATGGTAAAAATCGCGGATCACCAGCGAGTCGATGAGCTTCAGTTCCGGCAGAAGCAAGGTAAGCAACCGCAACGAATGCATGGCTCGCAGGGCGTCGGCGGCGTGCGGTTCGATGAGGATTGCCTGCAGATACCGCCACAGTTCCGGGCCCTGAGGCGGGGTTGCGGCGAGTGAGGATAGAACCTGCTCAATGCGATACTCGGTGGTCCGGCTCAGCTTCAGGCCGTGATGGCCCATGAAATCGAACAGACGCAGGAGCAATTCCGGGTCCTGCACGGAGGAGGTCTGCTGCAGAAAGATCAAGCCGTCGACCACAGAAAAATCTGCGTTGGAAAGGCGCGACCGCCAGCTCTGGAAACTCCGGTAGAGCGAAGAGCGGGCCGCCGGTATCTCCTCCAAGAGCTGCATCGAAGTGCGGTTGATGGAGCGCGCGTGCACGAAATAGGCCCGCATCCAGTCCGCGGCATTCGCTACCTCGGCTTCCGGGGTCCCAATCTTTCGCGCCGCGGCGTCATCCTGCGCTTCCCAGGTCAGCATGTTGTCGTCGCGCCCATGGCGGAAGTGCAGAAAACAGCGGACCGCCATCAGAAAGTCCAGCGCGGGCTCGAACTGGCGGCGCACCGGAGCAGGCAAAAGCGACTTTGGATCGGGCCAGTCGCGCAGCTTATCCATGGAGGAGATCAGGGCCAACCAGCACGCCACGTTGTAATCCCGCAGGCCTCCCGGGGTTTCCTTGACATTGGGCTCCAGGTGGAAAATCGTCCCGCCGTACTTGCCGTGACGGTCGCGGGTTACTTCCGCCAGACGCTGGACCAGCGATTGGGCCTCCCGCATGACCAATTTGGGGATCAACTTATCGCGCAGGCGGGAGAACAGTTCGCGATCCCCCGTCAGGTAACGGCAATCGAGCAGCGAGATGGTGAACTCCACATTCTCGGGATCGAAGTGATCGCACTCCGAAAGAAGGCGGTTGGTAGGACTCAGCTTCATGCGCAAGTCCCACAGTTCCTGAGAGAAGCGCCGCACTCGGTCCTTGTAGGCTGTCTCCGTTGCGCGGTCCGAGTAGAGAAAGAGGAGATCAATATCGGAGTAGGGAAAAAGCCAGCCCCGGCCAAAACCGCCGAGCGCCACCAGAGAGAGGTCCTTCAGTTCCCCTTCCTGGGGCGCGATCAGTTCCGTCCACAGCCGAAGCGCAACGGTCTCCACCAGTCGGGTGCGCTCGGACAGGGCGGCGCGGCCATTCCCGGTGGCGGCGAACTCCCTCTGAATGCGGGCGGATTCCTCGGTGTAAAGATCCCGTAATTCGTTGGTGAGTGAGGGTGCCGTGGTCATGCCGATTTGCTCTGGAATCCCGGTGGAATGCGGCAGAAGATTCTGATTCGCGTTCGTGGGCAGGTGCCGGTCCACCGGCGACCGAAGCCTCGCCAGTTCACTCTACCCGCCCTCCAAAGGGCGGCGAAATTGAAACTATTTATCGTTCCCATCAGGAATTGTTATCGCTGGAGATGGGATACGCCGGGCCTTCCGCATGGATTCTGAGGACGCTGGGAGACAAGATTACGCTGATATTTCCCAGACGTAGCCCTCTTCGCCGTGCTGCGAGAGATCGAGTCCTTGGATCTCCTGTTCCTGGGTTACCCGGAGCCCGACGGTCACGTCCACAATCTTGAGTATGAGCAGTGTGCCCACAGTCGCGAGCGTCCAGGCAATGAGCACACCCGTGAATTGATTCAGCAGTTGATGCGGGTTTCCCTGGACAAGGCCTGAAGGCAGCGGATTGCCGTTGGCATCCTTGAAGATGGGATTGATCGCGCTCGAAGCAAAGACGCCGGTCAGCAGCGCCCCCAGTGTGCCGCCAGCCCCATGAACTCCGAAAGCATCGAGCGAATCGTCATAACGGAAGCGTGCTTTCACCTGGGTGACCATCCAGTAGCAAAACGCTCCCGCAATCAACCCAATGAGCAAAGCCGACATGGGTCCGACGAAGCCTGCCGCCGGAGTGATGGCTACCAATCCCGCGACCGCGCCGGAAATCGCTCCCAGCGCACTGGGCTTCCCATTCCTTATCCACTCCGCTCCGCCCCATCCCACGACTGCGGCGGCCGCGGCAAAATGCGTTGCCACGAAAGCGCTCGTAGCGAAACTGCCGGAGGCGAGCGCGCTGCCCGCGTTAAAGCCAAACCAGCCGACCCAGAGCAAGCAAGCGCCGACAAAACTCAAGACCACGCTGTGCGGAGGCATGGGCTCATGGGGATAGCCGAGGCGGCGTCCCAAATAAATTGCGCATACCAGGGCGGAAACACCCGAGGTCACGTGCACCACGGTGCCGCCGGCAAAATCCAGCGTGGGAAAATACCCGCCCAGGGATGCACTCAATAGGCCACCCTTTCCCCACACCATATGCGCCATCGGATCATAGACGAGGATCGACCACAACACCATGAAGAGCACCATGGCGCTGAATTTCATGCGCTCGGCAAAGGCTCCGGTAATCAGCGCGGGCGTGATGATGGCGAACATCAACTGGTAAATCATGAAAGTCTGTTGCGGAATGGTGGCCGAATAAGCGGGGTCGGGTTGCAATCCTACGCCGTGCAGAAACAGATGTTCTAGGTTACCGATGAAGCTATTACCTGCGCCGAACGACAGGCTATAGCCGAATAGCGCCCACAGTACAGTGACCAACGCCATCATTGCGAAGCTCTGCATCATCGTAGAGAGCACATTTTTCTTCCGCACCAGGCCACCGTAAAAAAGTGCGAGTCCAGGGCCGGTCATCATCAGTACCAGAGCGGCACTGGTCAGCATCCAGGCGTTATCGGCTGAGCTCTGGGCTTCGGAGGTCCTCCGCTCGAGATTGGCCAGGCGCGCTTCCTGAGGATCGGCTTGCCGACGAACTGGACTAAGCGTAGGCGCTACCAGTGCCAGCAAAGCCGGAGCGCTTGCGGAAATAAGAACACAGGCTAAAAGCCAGCGAATCAATCGCTTTCGCATAAGTTCCTCTTGCCTCCGACAGCTAGCTAAAAACTAAAAGAGATCACTTTACCGGGCGCAGAACAACGCCGGAAATCAAAATTACTTATCGTCGCTATCGAAAATAGTAATGACGGAATCCCCCGGCTACCTCAATAGCGAACCGCCACGGAACAAGTCAGTGCTGTCCATGTATCATGAATTTCAGGAGGAATATGCCAGCAGAGCGAGCAGCCCATGACGGAAGAATTCCGGTGAGCGCGGTGGTTTTCGACTACGGGAACGTGCTGTGCCACCCGCAAACGCCTTCGGACGTGGAGAGCATGGCGCTGGTTAGCGGGATCGCCGCTCCGCGCTTTCAGGAGCTTTACTGGAAGTTCCGGCTGCCCTATGACCGCGCCGACCTGAACGCCGAGATGTACTGGAATTCGGTGGCTCGGGAGGGTGGCCTCACCTTCAGCCGTGAACAAATCGCAAAGCTGATCTTACTCGACTCCAAAGGCTGGTCGCGGCAGAATGATGCCGCCATCCAATGGGCAAAGCAGCTACGCGGCGCCGGTTTTCCCTTGGCGATTCTCTCCAATATGCCATTCGAGATCAGCCGTTATTTGACGCAGCACTGTGATTGGTTTTCCTGCTTCAACCACCACATATTCTCCTGCGATGTGCACCGGGCGAAACCGGAGCCGGCAATTTACACAGCTTGTCTGGAAGCCTTGAAGCTTGCGCCCGAGCAGGTGTTATTTCTCGATGACATCGCGGTGAACATCGAGGCTGCATCCAGTCTGGGTATCCACGCCCTGCTCTTCGACACGGTGGAGGGAACCTCGGCACGGGTGAAGCAACGCTTCGATGTTCCTGTTCCCAGTCTCACAGACGACCGCGGCGCGGTTGGCATTGGGACGTGAGCGGGCATTCATTGCGGCGCATCGGCCTGGCGCGGGCGCTCTCCAAGCTCGGCTTCTGCTCGCGATCCCGGGCGTCTGATCTGGTTCGAGCTGGACGCATCCGTCTGAACGGCGCGATACGCCGTGACCCTGAAACCCCCACCCATCCGGGAAAAGACCGCATCGAGGTGGATGGCGCCGTGGTCACTGCCCGCGCCAAGGTTTACCTCATGCTGAACAAGCCTCGCGGTGTGGTCACGACGGCTTCCGATGAAAGGGATCGGAAGACGGTGTATGACTGCCTGGGCCAGGAATTGGCCTGGATCGCGCCGGTGGGTCGTTTGGACAAAGCGAGCGAGGGTCTGCTTTTGCTGAGCAATGATTCTGAGTGGTCGGCGCGTGTGCTCGCCCCAGAAACCCATCTCGACAAGATCTACCATGTCCAAGCCGCGGCGGTTGTGGACGCAGCGCTCTTGACGTATTTGGAAGAGGGCGTCAAGACCGAGAACGGGGATCTCTTGCGGGCCAAGGTGGCGCACATCCTGCGGCGCGGCGCGCGGAACACCTGGCTAGAAGTTGTGCTGGACGAAGGCAGGAACCGGCAGATCCGCCGCATGCTGGCGCACTTTGAAATCGACGTGCTGAGGCTGATACGGATTGCAATCGGTCCTTTGCAACTGGGGAAGTTGCCCAAAGGCGCATTTCGCGCGCTTACCGCCGAGGAGAAATTGGCTCTCGACCAAGCAATGAGCGTCAATCTCGCCGCAGCCAACCGCCTACAATCGCGGTCTTGGAGGAAGAAGCGTCAGGTTTTCAGTGGCTGCTAGGTAACCATCAGAAGCGGCATCTATTTTGCGGAAGTAGCGCGGACTTTCCGCATGAGCGCGGCGCGCCCGACCACCATGGCGGCACGTTCCAGTTGGCGCAGATCGTCAAGGGTGAAATCCGGGCCGGCTGAAGGCGGGTCAAATCCTTTCCTGCAGATCTGAATCACGCCCAGAACATTGCCCTCCGCATCCAGCACCGGCGCGGACATAAGTTTCTGGATTGGCGGCTTCGACGGCGTGTCCTCCGCATCGCCCAGCTTCACCGTCTCAAAGATGCTGGCGTGCTTGACCCTTGAGAAGTTGTTATAAAGCTCTGACTTCTTGCTGATGGCAGTGTGGGCGGCAATGGTGGAGGAACTGGAAAGAGGGATCGATCCCGCCGTGCTCAGCTGGTTGGGGAATAGGAACTTGAGACAGCCTTCCTCCAGCCGGAACAGTGCGACTTCCGTCGCCTGCACCTGGAAGATTTTGGACAGCTCTTTGCAACCTTGGTCGGCAGAGAAGTTCTCGCTGGCGAGATTTTCCAGCGCGGCCAGGGCCGGGTCTGACACTCTCTGCGCCTCGCTGCTTCCCGAACTTCGTTTACCTCGCTGCATCGCGTTCATAGTTCAAAGAATGTCTGTTTGCCGATTCGTTGGCGCCCGGTCCCGGTTGCATCACACTCGCGCACGGAGAGCAATTTCAATCGCCTGGATCAGGCCCATGGAGCCGCTATCGATTCCCAATTTTGATTTTTCGAAATATGCCGCCGCACCCTCGCTCTTCAGCTTCGCCTCGTTACTCTGGGGCAGGCTGCTCAACACGATGATCGGAATTCCGGCGGTGCGGGAGTCGCCTTTCAGCGCCTGCAACAGCTGTGGTCCCGAAATCTTAGGCAGCATCATATCAAGTACGATGACATCTGGGATCTTGTCACGAGCAATCCGCAGTCCTTCTTCGCCATCCGCGGCCACCAGAACCCCGTACCCCGCTTTGGTAAAGGCGAGTTCGTTGGCCCGGCGCAGAAACTTGCTATCGTCGATCAGTAAAATGGTCGCACTTGCGAGAGCATCGATCACCGGTTTCGGCGGTGCCGGCTGTGGCGGCGTGGATGGATATCGGTCCATACTCTCCAATGCTCTAGCCTTTGCAGGCCGCCCACAAGTTACCAAGGGTGGCGACCCTTCGGAGGCAGTGCCGTAAGCAAGTTGCCGAGCTATTCTTTGGTCAGGGGAAAACCCTTTTCGCGCCATTCCCGAATGCCGCCATCCATCGAGAGGACGCGGGTGTAACCCATTTTCTGCAGATTGTCAGCCGCCAGAGCGGAACGGAATCCGCCGCCGCAATACAGCACCATCAACGTATGCGGGTCCGGCACTCGAGCTTCGATGTCCCTTTCGATGATGCCCTTGCCCAGATGAATCGCTTGCGGCAGGTGGTCCTCGGCAAACTCGCTTTCCTCGCGGACATCCACCAGCAGGAACTTGTCTTCGCGATCGAGCTTCTCTTTCACCTCATCAATCCTCACTTCGTGAATGCGTTTCTTGGCATCCTCCACAATACGCAAAAAGCCCGGCGAATGATGATGCGCCATGCGTCTCCTCCTTGCGGTTTTAGCAGTCCGGGAATAAGCATAAATCAAGTAGCTCTCCGGCCAACGCAAGAGATCGAAGGGAATGCCCCGCCATTCCGCCGAGAATCCGGAGTCCCAGCGCGTGCTAGACTCGCATCTTTCTGCCGGTGCGCGACCCCATGTCTGAGCTGACCTTCCTTTCCGTTGTTGCCATGGCTGAGCAAATCCGGCGGAAGAAGTTGTCCCCGGTCGAATTGGTGGAAGCACACTTAGACCGAATCCAGAAACTCAATCCCAAATTGAACGCCTTCGTGCAGGTAGACGCGGAAGGCGCGCGCCGCCAGGCGCACGCCGCTGAGGCCGTCGCGATGCGCAATCAAATCGCCGGCCCTCTGCACGGGGTTCCGCTGAGCATTAAGAGTTCGATGAATGTTTCCGGGATGCGCTGTGAATCTGGAACCCGTTTGCGCGCCGGCCACGTTGCCTCGCAGGATGCTCCGCTGGTGGCCCGACTGCGCGACGCGGGCGCGATCATTCTGGGTGTCACCAACACCCCGGAATTGCTCATGGCGTGGGAGACCGACAATCTTCTTTATGGCCGCACCAACAACCCTTGGGACGTTGCGCGGACCCCGGGCGGTTCAAGCGGCGGCGAGGCAGCTGCGATTGCTGCGGGATGTTCGGCGGGCGGAATGGGCAGCGATGGCGGTGGTTCCATTCGCATTCCGGCTCACTTCAGCGGAATTTGTGGCCTCAAACCAACTCCCGGTCGCATTCCGGCAACTGGACACTTCCCGCAAGCGGTTGGTCCGTTCGCCCTGATTGGTGTCGTCGGCCCGGTGGCCCGCACGGTCGCAGACCTCAAACTGCTCTTCGAGGTCATGCAGGGCCCGGATGACGGCGACCCCTCGGCGGCGCCCGTCCCGGTGCGCTGGCCGGCGAAAGAGGAGGTGAAAAGACTGCGTATCGGCTACTTCGAAGACGACGGGCGCACTCCCGTGACTCCGGAAACCCGGGCCGCCGTCCGAATGGCAGCGGAGGGTCTGCGCCGCGCCGGATTTCAGGTGGAACCATTCCGTCCCGAGGGTCTCGACCAGGCCCGTCAACTGTGGTGGAAGTTTTTCGGAGTCGCGGGCGGAATGCTGCTCGACCCCCTGGTCAAAGGGCACGAAGCCGACCTCAGCCCGATTCTCCAGCAATTCCGCGGTTGGGTTGCCACGGAACCTGTGCACACCGGACAGAGTCTGCTTGATACCTGGGTTGAATGCGACTTGGTACGAATGAAAGTTTTCGCACAAATGCGGGAATACCCGATTCTGCTCTGTCCGGTAGCGGCCATCCCCGCCTTCCGGCACGGAGAGCGCAGTTGGCAGGTCGACGGCCGGACCGTCGAATATTTGGACGCCTGGAGCTACACCGAGTGGTTCAATCTGCTGGGCATGCCCGCGGTGGCGGTTCCCGTTGGCCAATCCCCGGAAGGCTTGCCGATTGGAGTGCAGATCGCGGGACGGCCCTGGGAAGAAGAATGCGTGCTCGAGGTAGCTGCCGCGGTAGAGGCTCAGTGCGGGGGCTGGCGAAGGCCGCCGATCGACTGAAGGAGGGTCAGGCACGTAAAAGCAACGACGAGCAGGATTTCACTTGCGCCGCATCTGTTTGCCCGGAGCCTGAAGCAAAATCCTAAGAGCCCGGCGCAAAATCCTAGGCTCCTTGAACGCCTTCTGTGATCTACTTCTCTTGATTATGACCCAACGGATTCTGACCCTCTGTGCGGCCATGGTACTGGCTGCGGCTGGCATTTTCGCGGCAGCCCCGCAAGTTCGCATGTCCGGCAATCCCGCCCAAGCCGCCCGCGAGAATAATCTGGGCACCGCGTACATGAATCAGCAGCTGTTCGAGAAGGCTCTGAAAGCTTTCGAAGAGGCTTCCGGGCTCGATCCCAAACTGCAGATCGCCCGCTTGAATCAGGGCGTCGCGCTGCTCAACTTGGGGCGGGTGGAAGCGGGTAAGCAGATTCTTGAGCAGGCGGCGAAGGAAAATCCCAAAGATCCGTACATCTGGTACAACCTGGGCCTGCTTTATCGAAATTCCAGCGACTCTCAGGCCGCGATCGATGCCTTCCACCACGTGGCCGAGATTGATTCTAACGACGCTGACACCTGGTATTTTTTGGGAACCGTCTATTCTCAAAACAGACAATTCCCGGACGCAATCAGTGCTTTTCAGAGCGCGCTGAAGCTGAACCCGCTACACGCTTCAGCGGAGTTCGGCATCTCGCGCGCCCTGCAGCAGTCCGGCGACCTCGCCCACGCCCGCGAGCATTTGCAGCGCTTCCAGTACATCCAGCAAAAGAAGCTGGGCTCGCCGATCAGCTTGGCATACGGCGAGCAGGGGAAATATTCGCGGGCGGAGGAATCTGCCGCTGCCCCGGAGAAAGTGCCGGCGGCGATCGCGGTGCGCTTCGTCCCGGTCACGGCGGAGGCCGGACTCACGGCCAAGCCGGTGCCCGCCGGAGCCAACGATTTGGCTTCATTCCTCGGGCCAGGTGCTTGCTTCCTTGATTACGACGGCGATGGCCGCGTTGATTTATTTCTTCCGGACAATGGTCCGCAGGGCGGCATGGCGCTGTATCACAACCTGGGCAACGGTAAGTTCGAAGACGTCACCAAGCAAGCCGGACTTGATCCCACGCTACACGGCATAGGCTGTACCGCCGGCGACTACGACAATGACGGTGCGACTGACCTGGTTGTGAGTTTTCCCAAGCGCATACTTCTGCTGCTCAACGAGAAAAACGGAACGTTCGAGGATGTGACTGAAGCTGCGGGCATCAAGAGCCCCGTCATCAGTGACCCGAACTTCCCTGCGTTCAACGTAGGGCTCACTTTCATTGACTACGACCACGACGGAGATCTGGATTTGTACATAAATAACTACAGGGACGGTCTGGGTTTCGATCCACGCGTACCGGTTACAGGGGGGAGCGGTGGAATCGGTGGCAGCGCGGCCGGCCCCTACAACACGATGTGGCGCAACAATGGGAACGGTAGTTTCACCGATGTGACTAGCGAAACCGGCCTAAACGGTTTGAGCGTCACCTCTGTAGGTACGGATTACAACAACGATCGGGCTGTCGATCTCGTGCGCACAGGCTGGATGCCAACCGCTGTCTACGAGAATCCGAGGGAAGGAAAATTTATCCCTCATCAGTTATCCGACGCCCCGGCGTCGGGAGCCGGTATTGCCGTTCTAGATTTCAACCACGACGGGTGGATGGATCTCGCGATCACCAACTGGGCTGCGCCCGGTCTCACCCTCTGGCGCAACAACCATGGAAAGTTCGAGCAGGTTCCTCTGCCGGCCACCAATTGGGTGCGCGGTTGGGGAGTCGCAGCGCTTGATTACGACGACGACGGTTGGATCGACCTTGCCGCGGTGGGCGAAACTGCCGATGGCCGTGGGGAAGTGAAGTTGTTCCGTAATCTCGGCCCGGACGGCTTCAAAGACGTTTCCGCCGAAGTTGGCCTTGACAAGATCAGCCTCAAAGACCCACGCGCTCTCATCACCGGCGACTACGATGGCGACGGCGCCACTGATCTGCTCATCACGCAGAATCACGGCCCCGCTGTCCTTCTCCGCAACCAAGGCGGCAACAAGAACAACTGGCTGCGCCTCGCGCTCAAGGGACTCGCCGACAACAAGAGTGCTATCGGAACCAAGGTGGAAGCGTTCGCCGGCGCCAACCGTCAGAAATGGGAGATTGCCGGTTCCTCCGGCTATCTCGGGCAGAACTCCACCGAGATCAATGTCGGCCTGGGAGAAGCGAAAGAAGCCGACGTTGTCCGCATGCTCTGGCCGACCGGCGTGCTGGAGGACGAAATTCAAGTCGCTGGTCTGCGCGAGCAGTCCTATACGGAACTCGACCGCCGCGGCAGTTCCTGCCCCACGCTGTTTGTCTGGGATGGGGAGCGCTACGAGCTAGTGGGTGACATGCTGGGCGCGGGAGTCGTCGGCCACTGGATTGGTCCCAACCAGCGCGATATTCCACGGCCCACGGAATACATAAAGATAGGGCGCGACTCCATCCGTGAAAAGGACGGCAAGCTCAGCTTCCGCTTTATGGAGCCGCTCGAAGAAGCTGTGTACCTCGACCGGGCACGGCTGCTCGCCGTGGACCATCCTGCCGGTTTGGATGTCTATCCCAATGAATATTTTGCCAGCAACCCGCCATATCCTCCGTTCAAAGTCGTTTTCAGCCGCGATGCGCATCCGCCTGCCGGAGCCTGGGATGAGCATGGCCGCAATGTTCTGCCAGATCTGCTCGCTCATCGCTATTTCGGCGATTTCGGGTTGACCCAGTTTCAGGGATTCGCCAAGTTGCACAGCCTTGAACTGGATCTAGGCAAGCCTTATCTCGGTGGACCGCTCTGGCTTCTCATGCACGGCGAGGTCGAATACTACTCGGCCAACAGCATGTATGCTGCCTCCCAGGCCGGCGTTGAGTCGATTTCTCCCTACGTGGAGGCGCTCGGCGCGAATGGAGAATGGACGAAAGTCGTAAACGACATGGGCTTTCCTGCCGGTGGCCCGCGCACTATGACTGCCGATCTGACCGGCAAATTGCCGCCCGGCACGCAGCGTATCCGCATCTGGACGAACCTCCAGATCTACTGGGACAGCATCCTGGTCGACCGAACCAGCCAGAAGCAGAACGTCCGGCTGACGCCGGTTGCGCTGGTCGGCGCCGATCTGCGTTTCCACGGGTTCCCCCGGAAGATCGAAAATCAGCCGCCGGGGAACGTGATGTACGTTTACGAGCAGGCCAGTGCGACCGGGCCTTACACCCGCCCCGCAGGAACCTACACTCGGTACGGGGACGTGCTGCCCCTGGTGACTTCTCTCGATGACCGGCTGGCGGTCTTTGGGTCGGGGGACGAAGTAGCCCTGGATTTCGACCCTGCCAAGCTGCCGGCTTTGCCGCAAGGCTGGGTGCGAGATTATTTCTTTGCGGCTGACGGCTATGAAAAAGACATGGACTTCTACGCCGCCGATGGCGGCACCGTGGATCCTCTGCCGTTCCGTGCGATGGGCGGGTATCCTTACCCGAAAGGGCAGTCCTTTCCGCTGGACGCAGAGCACCTGAACTATCTGCTGAACTACAACACCCGCTACATGTCCGGGGACGAGCCGCGAGGCTATTCGTTCAACTATCCGCGGATGAAATAGTCGCAATAGTCAAAACGAGGCTGGGTCGCGCCCAGCGGAGCTTGGCAAACCTGGCCAGGACGAGGGCGATTTGCCTTGAGTTTGGTGGTTTATAATGATTTCTTCTCCTCTCATTCTGGAGCTTCTACAACATGATTCGCTTTCTGCAAACCCCTGGTCCGATCAAGAAATATGTCCTGGGCGGACTGCTCACACTGATTTGCATCTCGATGGCATGGTACCTCGTGCCCACCGGCGGTTCCTCTTCTTTCGGCACAGGCGGTCCGGAAAAGGGCGTGCTGGCCAACATCGGGAGTGAGGAGGTCACGACTCAGGACGTACAGCGCGAAGCCCGGCAGATGCTCCAGCAACAGTTTCCCCGCGGTGGATCTCAAGCCGCGGCGCTGCTTCCTTTTTTCTCCCGGCAGGCGGCGGAGAATTTGATCAGCCAGAAGGCCGTCCTGGTCGAAGCCCGACAGCTAGGGTTGCGGGTGACGGATGACGAACTTCGGGATGAGTTGCAGAACAACCCGCAATTCAAGCAGGCGTTTTTTCCGGAAGGGAACTTTGTCGGGGCAACGCAATACGAGCAGCTTCTGCAACAGCACGACCTGACCGTGCCCATCTTCGAGCAGAGCGTAAAGGATGAGATCCTGTTCAATAAGGTCCGCGATCTGGTCACCGGCAGCGCCGCCGTGTCTGACTTGGAAGTGCGCCGGGAATTTGAGCGCCAGAATGCCAAGGTCAAGCTGGACTACGCGGTCCTGCAGAAGGACGCCGTCCTGAAAGACATTCATCCGACGGAACCTGAGCTGAAAGCCTACTACGAACGCAATAAAGCCACGTACAACAACTCGATTCCGGACAAGCGCAAAGTCAGATATGTGCTCATCGACACCGCGAAAATCCAGGATCAAACCACGGTCACACCGCAAGAGGTGCAGAACTACTACGATCAGCATGGTGACGACTTCCGCGTGCCTGAGCAGGTGAACGTGCGTCACATTCTGGTCAAGGCGCCGCTCCCCGGTCCGGATGGCAAGGTCGATCCCAAAGGGATGGATGCAGCGCGGCAGAAGGCTGAAGACATTTTGAAGCAGCTGAAGGCGGGCGCGAATTTTGCTGATCTCGCCAAAAAGGATTCGGAAGATCCGGGCAGCGCCAAGGAAGGCGGCTCCTTGGGCTGGATTCAGAAAGGCCGTACCGTGCCGGAATTCGAAAACGTTGCCTTCTCCCTGCCCAAAGGCGCCACCAGCGGGGTGGTACAGAGCAGTTACGGATTCCACATTATCCAGGTTCTGGACAAACAGGATGCGCACCTGAAGACGCTCGCCGAGGTCAAGGGTCAGATCGAACCCATCCTCAAGCAGCAGAAGGCCAGCCAGGCTGCGGACGCTCAAGCCACCAAGTTACTCTCCCAGGCTCGCGCCAGCGGGCTGGACAAAGCCGCGGCTGCCGCGGGGCTTCAACTCGTGAGTACGGATTTTGTCAGCCGCAACGATTCTTTGCCTGGTATCGGCAATTCCTCGGCGTTCATGGAAGCGCTGTTCGCCGAGCCCGACAAATCGCCTGCCGACCAGGTTCAGTTGCCGCAGGGTATTGCTGTTTTCGAACTGGCGGGCATTCAGCCTCCGTCGACCCCAACTTTCGGGGAAATTCGCGGCCGGGTGGAGACTGAATTCAAGAATGAGCGGGCGGCGGCGCTGCTTTCGCAGAAGACCCAGGAACTTTCTGATCGCGCACGGGCGGGGCATGATTTGAAGAAAGCTGCCAAGGAACTCGGCGCGACCATCAAGACCAGCGATCTTGTGTCGCCCGATGGGCAGGTTCCCGATCTCGGCGCGATGTCTGGACCGGCGGCGGTTGCCTTCGCCATGAAACCCGGCGACATTAGCGGTCCCATCGCGGCCAGCACGAACGGAATCGTGTTCTCTGTGGTCGACCGGCAGGAGCCGTCGGAGCAGGATTTTGCGGCGAAAAAAGATCAGATCCGCGATTCGTTGCTCCAGAATAAACAAGCGGAACTATTTGGCCTGTTCGTTGCCAGCTTGCGCCAACAGATGGAAAAGTCGGGCAAGATCAAGATCAACCCCGACGAAATGAAAAACCTGACCCGAGCGCAAAGCGGCGAAGAGGGTGAATAGAGGCCGTAACCGGGACCTGGTTCGGGAAGCAGCGCGCGTGTGACGCCGGTACCTCGGCTGACTGTCTCGGGGGCAACGCCCTCGCCCCAGGAATCACTGGGAAACGGAAACCGGCAAGATACGCTATGTCCTTCCCTCGCGCCACGGGAATTCTGCTCCACCTCACCTCCTTGCCCTCGCGCGGAGGTATCGGAGATCTTGGCCCCGCCGCCTACGAGTTTGTCGACTTCCTGGCTTCCGCCCGTCAGGGTCTCTGGCAGGTGCTTCCCCTCGGTCCACCCGCCAACGGAGACTCGCCTTACTCCTCGACCTCTGCTTTTGCAGGGAATCCGTTGCTGATCAGCCTGGAACGTTTGGTGCAACATGGCTGGATCGACCAGTCGCGCTTGACGAACCTGCCTGATCATGCCGGTCCGGTCGACTACGACCAGGTACGCCAACACAAGCTACCGCTGCTTACCCAGGCCTGCCAGAATTTCCTGAAGCAGACGAACCGCGGCGCGCACGGCCGCTTCGAACGGTTCTGTGCCGAGAACTCCTGGTGGCTGGAGGATTTTGTCCTCTTTGATGCTCTGCGTGAGGATCACCGGAAACAGCCTTGGAACCAGTGGCCGCGGGAGTTCGCCCGCCGTGAACCAGCGGCGATGGAAGCCGCCCGCTTAGCGCTCGCCTCGCAAATGTCGATTCGTCGTGCCTTGCAGTTTGCCTTCTATGAGCAATGGCATGCCTTGCGGCGCTATTGCGCGCAGCGCTCGATCCGCGTCGTCGGCGACATCGCCATTTTTGTCGACTATGACAGCGCTGACGTTTGGGCGCATCGCGATCTCTACCGCCTGAAAAACGATCTGCAGCCTGAGGTAGTCGCCGGCGTGCCACCCGACGCTTACAGCGCCACTGGCCAGCGCTGGGGCAATCCGCTTTACGACTGGGACGCCATGCGTGCCCAGGGCTATGAATGGTGGATCCAGCGTCTGCGCTGGGCTACCCAGACCTGCGATTACATTCGCCTCGACCACTTCCGCGGCTTCGAACAATTCTGGGAGATTCCCGCCAGCGAGCCCACCGCCATCCACGGCCGCTGGGTCGACGGTCCCAAAGATGATCTCTTCCACAAGCTGCGCGAGGCACTGGGCGGCCTGCCTTTCTTTGCCGAGGATTTAGGCTACATCACCCCCGAAGTGCATGCCCTGCGGGAGCGCCACCACATCCCGGGACTCGCTGTCCTGCAATTTGGTTTTGGCGATCCCGGCGCCCACATCTACTTGCCCCACCGCCTGACCCCTGACCGCGTGATCTACACCGGCACGCATGATAACGATACGACCCTCGGCTGGTGGAATTCCTGCACCAACGACTATGAGCGCCGCAGCGTCGAAGCCTACGTTGGACCATGTCCGCAGGGCATTCACTGGGCAATGATCCGTTTAGCGCAAGGCTCGGTAGCCGATTTGTGCGTCGTTCCTCTGCAAGACGTCCTGGGCCTGGGCAGCGAGGCTCGCTTGAACACGCCCAGCGTGCCCACCGGCAATTTTCGCTGGCGCTGCCAGCCCGGTTCGCTCACCCCCGATTTCACCGACCGCCTGGCGAGCCTGGCGGAAGCTACGGACCGCTTACCCCAGCCGGTTCCCGTGCCGCCGGACGAGGATTTCGCGGCGTGACCTCGTTTCGCTGTAACCAACATGTAACAATAAAGTCGTTCACCTGTTCGCTTCAAATCGTGTATAGGTGTAAGCGAGGCTCGGAGTGAAAGCCAGTGGCGAACCCGATCATCCAGGCGCGCGCGGTCGAGAAGTTCTACGTCCAGCCGGATGGGAACCGCATTGAGGTCATTGCGCCCACCGATCTCGACGTCTCCCCTGGCCAAATAGTCGCGCTCCTCGGCCCCTCTGGTTCCGGCAAGTCCACGCTGCTGCGCATGCTCACCGGCCTTTCGCAACCCTCTTCGGGCGAAATTCTCTGGCACGGCGAATCCATTCGCAATCGCGCGCCCAACGTGGCGATTGTTTTCCAGAGCTTCGCGTTATTTCCCTGGCTGAACGTCCTGGAAAATGTCGAGGCGCCGCTCGAAGCCCGGGGTGTGCCTGCGATTGAACGCCGCAAGCGCGCCCTCAAGATGCTCGACACCGTCGGCCTCGACGGCTTTGAAACCGCCTATCCCAAGGAACTTTCCGGTGGCATGAAACAGCGCGTCGGTTTCGCCCGCGCCCTGGTTGTCGAACCGGAAGTCTTGTTCATGGATGAGCCTTTTTCCGCTCTCGACGTTCTCACCGCGGAAAACCTGCGCGGTGAACTGCTCGAGCTGTGGCTGAGCAAGAAGATGCCGGCTACCGCCATCTTTGTGGTGACCCACAACATCGAAGAGGCGGTCCTGCTCGCCGACCGCGTCATCGTTCTGGGAAAGAATCCGGGACGCATCCGCTCCGATTTCGCCGTCGAATTGCCTCAACCTCGTGACCGCAAGTCGGCGCGTTTTGTCGAGTTTGTGGACTACATCTACAAAATCATGACTCAGCCGGAAGTCGAGCACGCCCCGTTGCCCGTCGCCGGACAAGCTGCGCCGGCCGTGCCTCGCGCTCCCCGGCAGAAGTACCAGATGTTGCCGCACGCCCGTCCCGGCGGCATTGCCGGCCTGCTCGAGCTTCTCCGCGACCGCGGTGGGCGCGACGATGTCTACCGTCTCGCCGAGCCTCTGGCTATGGACGTCGACGATCTTCTGCCAATTATCGAAGCCGCCGCCATGCTGGGTTTTGCCACTCTGAAAGAGGGCGATGTCGAAGTCACGCTCGAAGGCGCGGCCTTTGCCGAAGCTGACATCCTTACCCGCAAGGTCCTGTTCCGCGAAGCCGCGCTCAAGCACATTGCCATTTTGCAGTGCATCGAGAGCGTGCTGCGCGCCAAATCCGACCACTCCATCCCGGAAGAATTCTTTCACGACATTCTCGACGAGCACTTCAGCCAGGATGAAGTCGAGCGCCAGTTTGAAACCGCCATGAACTGGGGACGCTACGCGGAAATATTTGACTATGACGCGGAGAATGGCCGCCTTGTCCTCAGCGAAGCCCCCTCAGCGCCCAATCATCAGCCCGCGACCGCCAAATCATGAAGAAGGCCGGTGGATTCGGGAGTCTCTCTCCTTACCGCCTGTGGTCTCTGATGCCACAGCTCGAGACTTCCCATTTGTCCGACGCGCTGATGTTTGCCGCCGTCTTTGCGCTGTTCTACGGTATTTTGGCGGTGGCGCGCACCTGGCTCGGTCCCATCACCCCGCAAGTCGAAATTTCCCGCAGCCCGTTGGCTTTGCCCGCCTATGCCGGCTTCTCCCTGCTGCGAATCACCATCGCCTATGCGCTCAGCCTGGCCTTCACCCTGGTGTACGGGTACGTAGCCGCGTACAACCCCAGGGCTGAGCGCTTCATGATTCCGTTGCTGGACATCCTGCAGTCGATTCCCGTATTGAGTTTTCTGCCCAGCGTGATGCTGGCCATGGTGGCGCTGTTTCCCCGTCGCCAGTTGGGTGTGGAATTAGGCGCGATCCTGCTGATCTTCACCGGCGAGGTGTGGAACATGGCCTTCAGTTTTTACGCCTCGCTGAAAAGCATTCCGCGGGAGATGCGCGAAGCCGCCCGCATCTATCGCTTCAGTTGGTGGCAGCGTTTCACCGAAGTCGAGTTGCCCTTCGCCGTGATTGGTCTGGTGTGGAATTCCATGATGTCGGTCGCCGGCGGATGGTTTTTCCTCATGGCGTGTGAAATGTTCGTCCTCGGCCCGCGCGACTTTCGCCTGCCCGGCCTTGGTTCCTATCTGCAAACCGCCGCCAGCGCGGGAGACACGGCGTCGATTCTCTGGGGTGTCGCGACCATGATCGCGGTCATTGTGCTGCTCGACCAGTTTGTCTGGCGGCCGGTGATTGCCTGGGCGGAGAAGTTTAAAGGTGAGCAAGTCGAGAGCACCGACGTTCCCCGATCCTGGGTGCTCAATCTGCTGCAGCACTCGAGCGGCCTGGCATATTTGCGCAAGAAAGCCTGGCAGCCGGCGCGTGAATCGCTGATGTCCCGTTTTGCCCAGGCGCAAATGACGCCCCCGTCGTCCGAAACGCGTGCCCCATGGAAAACCTGGACGGCTCGCATCATCACTGTCTTCGCTCTGGGTCTTACTGGCTACGGGATGGCCCGAGTCATCATGCTGCTGGCGGGAATCAACCACTCGGAAGCTGCCCAGCTTGGTCTTGCCCTGGGAGCGACTTTCCTGCGCGTCAACGCCACTTTGCTGATTGGCGCCGCCTGGACCATCCCCGTCGGCGTGGCCATCGGCTTCAGCCCGCGCCTGGCCCGTGTTGCCCAGCCCTTGGCCCAGATTGCGGCTTCCGTTCCCGCCACTGCGCTCTTTCCCGTCGTCCTCCTTATTCTGATCCGTTTGGGAGGAGGGCTGGGCATCGGTTCCATCGTCCTTCTCCTGCTCGGGACGCAGTGGTACATCCTCTTCAACGTCATTGCCGGCGCCATGGCCATTCCCACCGACTTGAAGGAGGCCTGCTCGGTCTTCGGCGTAACCGGCTGGGAGCGCTGGCGCAAACTGATTCTCCCCGGAATTTTTCCTTACCTGGTGACTGGACTGGTGACTGCTTCCGGCGGCGCCTGGAATGCCAGCATCGTCGCCGAATACTTCCACTTCAAGGGACAAGTCTTCTCCACCATTGGCTTGGGCGCCATGATCAGCCTTGCCAGCGACAGCGGAAATTTCCGCTTGCTCATCGCCTCCACCATTCTCATGGCGGGAGTCGTGGTTACCGTCAACCGCCTGGTCTGGCGCAGGCTCTACACCTTGGCAGAGACCAGATTCCGTCTGGAAACGTAGCCAGTTTCCTCACAGACTTCGCCGGCAGCGTGCCGGTTTTGGTTGGCGCAACGCTTCGAGTGTGTGCGTGAAAACTCGAATTTCCGAATTCCGGTGGAGCAAGACCTCCGGTTTTAGCCGCGGAGCGGCGTGAGAATGCAGCCCACGGCGTAAGCCGTGCGTCGAAAGTGGAATAAGACCACGCGCCCGAAGGGCGCAACTAAAGTTCTCACGCACACACGTCCAGCGCTGCCATTACAATTTGTCATTCCGGGCGGTCTTATAGCCTGGGTGAGAACTCATCTTTGGGGAAGCAAATCGAATGTCACTCCACAAAATCAGCTCCGTGGAGAAGCGGAATCTGTCAGCCCCGGACGGAATTCCGGGGTGTGGTGGAACAAGATGACGCGACCGAAGGTCGCAGCCCGAGTTAAGTTTAGCCCCGGGGACTCTCCTGCCTCTTCGCAACTCTAACGCTGAACCAATAAAAAAGACCGGAGCCTTACGGCTCCGGCATAGTTGGCAGGTTGCCCGGATAAAATTGAGGCGTTTGCGCGGCGTCAGCGAAGCGGGAGCCGTGCGCCGAAATCCTGAGCGCAGCGAAGGATCCCCCTACGCCGTGCGGGGCTTGTTACGCGCTTCTCCTTGGCCGCAACGTCAAGTCTCGCACCTGCGCCAGCACGCTTGACAGTTGCATCCCATTCAACTGTCCCACCCACGGCGTCAGGTCGGCGATAAACTGGTCTTTCATCAAGTCGCGAATCTCTTCCTGGCGATTGCGCTCGCCGCCCGAGAGCAGATCGGGTACGGTCACTTCCAGAGCTCGCGCCAGTCGCTCCAGGGAAGAGAGCGTCGGCGTCGCCTTCTCGTTTTCGATTTTCGAGACGTACGTCCGCGGCACCGACATGCGTCCCGCGAGTTGCCGCTGGCTCAGCCCGCTGCGCAAGCGCAGCGCTCGGATCGATGCCGCCAGGTTGAGATGCCCGCGCCCGTGGCCATTCATCGGCACCAGTTGCGGCTCCGGTTTGGCCGAAACTACTTCCGGCTCGTCCTCGTCCAACGAGGCGTGGCAGCGGCGGCAAAGATTATTGGTGGTGCGAAACTGAACCAGCAGGCAGTGATCGCAGCGGACAACTTCCCTGGAATCTACCGGGGTAAGCGTTGTAGCCATCTAGGTTGGGAGTTGCCAGAGCGGGGGCTTCTCCTGGAACTCCAAAATTGCCGAGTTCCAACCTGCAGCGTAATCTGCGGTATAAGGCCTGTGGATGTCAAGGACAATCTGGCATGAAACACAGAATATCTTAGAGGAAAAGCCAAACCAGCCGGCGAAAACTAGGAGAAAACAGGTAGAAAACTATGATGGATCGCGAAGCCGCGTGGTGTTTACTAACTGAGTTCACGCAATCAGAAAGTTTGCGGAAACATGCGCTCGCCGTGGAGGCATGCATGCGCGCCTGCGCCCGGAAGTTCTCCGGCGATGAAGCGCTCTGGGGAGTGGTTGGCCTCATCCACGATTTCGACTACGAGAAGTGGCCGAGCCGCGAAGAGCATCCCTACAAGGGCAACGAAATTTTGCAGGATCGCGGTTACTCCGGCGAGATTCGCCGCGCCATCATGTCCCACGCCGAATATAGCGGAGTCACGCGCGAAACCCCGATGGAGAAAGCTCTCTTTGCCTGTGATGAGCTTGCCGGCTTCATTACCGCCGTGGCCCTGGTCAAGCCGGGAAAATCTCTTGCCGAAGTGGACGCGAAGTCGGTGCGAAAAAAGATGAAAGACAAAGCCTTCGCCCGCAGCGTAAACCGTGACGACATCGTCAACGGCGCCGCTGACCTGGGCGTCGACTTGGAAGAGCACATCGCCTTCTGCATCGAGGCCATGAAGGGAATTGCCGATAAGTTGGGCCTCGATGGCAGCGCCGCCAAGCCGTCCTAGTCAATGCTCGTGTGGGGCCGGGTCTCCGACCTTGCCGAGCGCAAGCTCGGCCGTGTTTGTGTGGCGCGGGCGCCCCCGCCCGCGAAGAAGTGGCACACCATCCAGGCGGCTTCGACCCTTTGTCGTGCCCTATGTGAGAACTCGCCCGGCACCGCCCAGCGAAGTCAAGTCTACTTTCGTAGCCACTCCCAAGGCCGACTGGCATCCCAGCAACTACAACCGAATCAACAACTTACATTCTTGCGAGTGTTCCACGTGGAACACTTTCGCTGTTCTTGCGCCCCAGCTACCGCAGAGCCTCCGCCACCCTCCCGCTCGCGATCAGCTCCGCGATGCGCGCGAAGTCCTCGGACATGGCGCGATCGTTTTCCATCGTCGGACACACCGACCGGATCGCCGCCACCGCTGCCTGGCCGCGCTTGGAAGTCTTGAGCGGCGCCAAAAAATCCAGCGCCTGCGCCGACGCCATAGCCTCGATGGCGATCACGTTGCGTGTGTTCTCCACGATGCGACGCAGCTTCAACGCCGACGTCATCCCCATCGAGACGTAGTCCTCCTTGTTGCCGGAGGTCGTGATCGAGTCTACCGACGCGGGATGCGCCAGCACTTTGTTCTCGCCGACCAGCGCGGCGGCTGTGACCTGTGGCATCATGAATCCGGAATTCAGGCCGGCGCCCGGCGCGAGAAACGGCGGCAAGCCTTCATTCAGCGCGGGATTTACCAGCCGCTCGATCCTACGTTCGGAAATTCCGGCGAGGGCGGTCAGGGCAATCGCCAAAAAATCTAGAGCAAAGGCCAGCGGCTCACCATGGAAATTGCCGCCGGAAAGGACGTCGCCGCCTATCTCCGCCGAGCTGCGCTCGGCCAGACGGCCGAGGGCGGCCGTCTCCACATGGCCTATGCTGGTCACAAATACCAGCGGATTGTCCACCGCTGCGTTGGCTTCGACCTCCATCACGGCGCGGCAATGTGCCAGCGTGTCGCGAATCGCGCCGTGGACTTGCGGGATGCAGCGCAAGGAATACGCATCCTGCACCCGGCCACATTCAATATGCGACTTGCGAATCTCGCTGCCCTCGAGCATCCGGCGAAGATTGGCGGCAGTAGCGATTTGTCCAGTGTGCGGGCGCGCTTGGTGGATGCGTTCGTCGAAGGCGACGTCGGTTCCCCGGAGCGCGTCGAGGGTAAGCGCGCTGATAACATCAGCGGAGTCAAGCAGCGTTTCCGCCGCCAGCAACGAGAGTATGCCGGTCGCGAGCATCCCTTGCGTGCCGTTGATAAGGGAAACAGCTTCCTTGGCCTCGAGCGTCAGGGGTTCGATCCCGGCGCGGCGCAGAGCCTCGGCGCCGAGGACGCGAGCGCCTTTCTCGCCTAAACATTCACCCTCGCCAATCAACACCAACGCCAGGTGCGCCAACGGAGCCAAATCGCCGCTGGCTCCGACGCTGCCTTGCGAGGGCACGAAGGGAGTGACGCCCCGGTTCAGCATCTCGCACAGGGTGTCGATCACTACGGCGCGCACGCCCGAGTAACCTTTGGAAAGAGAGTTGGCGCGCAGCAGCATCATGGCGCGAGTCTCGGCTGTAGAAAGCGGGGCGCCCACGCCAACCGCGTGGGAGCGCAACAGGTTGACCTGCAATTCGCGGATTTGTTCGCCGTGAATCCGGATATCGCTCAGCTTGCCCACCCCGGTGGTGATGCCGTAGGAGATTTTGTCTCCAGCCACCAGCGCATCCACCACCGCCCGCGCCCGCGCGACGATCTCGCGCGCGTCAGGATCGAGCAGCACGGGACGGCGTTCCAGCGCCACCTCGCGCACTTCTGCCAGCACCAGGTCGTTGCCGTTGATGGGGAGTGCTTTCAAGATGAGTTTCTGTTTCGAGTCGCTGACAAAAGCAGATTCCCTGGGCCAAGGCCCTCGGAATGACAACCTAAGAGTTGCGAAACACGTTTCGTTCTTTACTCTTTACCGGCCCAGCGCCTGCTGGAACACTTTCATGTATTTCTCCGGCAGGGTTATGGTTTTCATCTCCGCATTAGTAACGATGTGGGTGGTCTCGCCCTCCGCGAGCAGAACGCCATCCGCGGCTCGCACCAACTCATATCCAAAATGCACCACGGAGTCGCGGATATTTTTCAGATGGGTGCGGACGAGCACCTCGTCATCATAGTGCACTGGAGCCTTGTAACGGCAGCGCGCATCCACGACCGCGATGAAACATCCATCGTGCTGCTCCATATCGCGATAGGAAAACCCAAGCTGGCGCAGGAATTCCACTCGCCCCACTTCAAACCAGATGAAGTGGTTGGCATGGTAGACCACGCCCATCTGATCCGTCTCCGCGTAACGCACCCGCAGGCGAGTCTCGTTGACCGTGAACGGAGCAAGGTTCGGGCTGCTGTTCACTTTCCGCTCCAGCGCGGTTTGCGTTTTTCCAGAAATGACGCGATGCCTTCGCTAAAGTCGTCGGTCGAGCGGATGGCGGCGTTCTCGCGTACAGCGGCGGTAATCTGAGTGTCGAGTTCGGAGCGGGCGTGTTCGCTGAGCAAGCGTTTGGTGAATTGCAGAGACGTGGGACTATTCTCCGCAATCTGTGCGGCCAATTCCCGCGCGCGATCCAGCAATCGATCCGCGGGAACGATTTCATTGATCAAACCAATGCGATAGGCTTCCCCGGATTCGATGATTCTTCCCGTGAGCAGCAGATCGCGTGCATGTTTTTCTCCGACCTGGCGCAGAAGAAATGTCGAAACGATCGCGGGGACAAATCCGATGCGGACCTCAGTGTATCCAAACTTCGCCTCCGGCACGGCCAGGGTGAAATCGCAGAGTGTAGCGAGGCCGGCGCCGCCCGCGACGGCCACGCCGTTTACCGCGGCGATGGTCGGCTTTGCGAAATCGTAGAGCGAGCGGAACATCTGGGCTATGGTGTGGGAGTCTTGCAAGCTCTGTTCGGGCGGGAGGCCGATCAGGCCCTGCAAATTTTCCAGGTCCAAGCCTGAGCAGAACGCCTTTCCCGCGCCGGTGATGATGAGAACCCGGGCCGGCGATTGGCCGATTTCTTCAAGCGCGCGCGCCAACTCGTCGATCAGCTCGTAGCTGATGGCGTTGCGCTTCTCGGGGCGATTGAGAGTGAGAGTGGCGATGCCGGCGTCGTGGGTAAGGTGGAGCGTCTTGTATTCCATGGTCCGGTTGTAGCCTTGTCATCCCGCGCTACGCATGACAATCAGTCCGCGGCTTGCGAAGTCCCGTATCTGGCGCCGATCTCCGCCGATGCCCGGAGCATAGTGTCCAACGGCTTCAGGGCCGGCAAATCCGCGCCACGCTGCTGCAGGGCCGCGATCACTGTTTCCGTCGCCATGTTTCCGACCAAAGCATCCTGCGCGAATGGACATCCACCCAGCCCGCCCAGCGCGGAATCAAAGCGACGGCAACCGGCGTCGTAGGCGGCAAGGACTTTTTCCGCGGCGTGCTCAGGACGGCTGTGGAGGTGCACGCCAATCTCCAGGTAGCCGTATTTCGCAAGCACCGCCGAGACCAGCTCGCGAATCTGCGGAGGACCGGCTATGCCAACTGTGTCGGCAAGTGAAATCGTCTTGATGCCACAACTCTCCAGAAGCCCCACGGCTTCGACTACTTCGTTGACATTCCATTCGTCGCCGTAGGGATTGCCGAAGGCCATGGAAATATAGACTACTGTATCCAGCTGCGCCTCATCGGCTTTCGTCTCGATCTTTTCCAGTTCGTCGATCGCCTCATCGAGGGTCTGCCGCTGATTGTTCCGCAAAAACGTCGGCGAGACTGAGTAGGGAAAGCCCAAAGTGTGCACTGCCTGCGTGTTGATGGCGCGCTGCGCGCCTTTTTCGTTGACCACGATGCCAATGATCTCGACATCGTCCGGCGGGTCGAGTTCTTTCAACAGATCCTCCGAGTCCGCCATCTGCGGCACCGCGGCGGGCGAAACGAAGGATACGGCGTCGAGGTGCTTGAACCCTGTGCTGATCAGCGCTTTCAGATAGTCCGCCTTGAGATATGTGGGAATCCGGCCCTGCAAGCCTTGCCAGGCATCGCGCGGACACTCGACGAGTTCGACATTCGTAGACATTCTTCAACCACGGAGACACAGAGACACGGAGAAAATCAAAGCACCTTCCTCATAATTCCGCCACGTGTAAGTGCCGCGACATTAAAGTTAATAATGAGACCGACCCGTTTTTCTGTCAGTTTCAAATAGGTCAGAAGCTGTGCCTCGCGGACCGGCAAGATGTGCTCGAGGCACTTGAGCTCCAGAACTACAGAGTCCGCGACCACGATATCGACGCGATAACCGCAATCCAGGCTGACACCTTTGTAGCTGACGGGAACCGATAACTGCCGCGTAAATGGGATTCCTCGGAGATGTAACTCATGGCACAGACACTCCTCGTAAGCGGATTCAAGGAGCCCAGGACCGAGTTCCCGGTGGACTTCGATCGCGGCGCCGATGATGGCCTCCGTGAGTTCTTCATGGAGCAGTTTTCTCCGTGTCTCTGTGCCTCCGTGGTGAGGAATCATGTTTGCAGCACTCCTACTTTGAACTCCGGCACGTCCGGGTTCAGGGCGGCTGCTTCGAGCGCCTGGGTGATTGCCTCCCGGGTCTCGATGGGATCAATAATCCGGTCAATCCACAGGCGCGCCGCGCCGTAACGCGGGTCGGTCTGCTCGTCATAGGTTTTCTTGGTCGATTCAAACAACTCTTTTTTCTCTTCTTCGCTCAGTTGCTTGCCAGCGCGTTCCAATTGGCGGAGCTTGATTTCCACCAGCGTACCGGCGGCAGAATCTCCGCTCATCACAGCATAGCGCGCGGTCGGCCAGGCAAACACAAAACGCGGGTCATAGGCTTTGCCGCACATGGCGTAGTGCCCGGCGCCGAACGAGCCACCTACGATGACGGTGATTTTTGGCACGACGGAATTAGCCACCGCGTTCACCATCTTGGCGCCGGCCTTGATAATGCCGCTCCATTCCGCGTCGCGTCCCACCATGAAGCCGTTCACATCGTGGAAAAAGACCAGGGGAATCAGGTTCTGGTTGCAGTCCATGATAAAGCGCGCCGCCTTCTCCGCGGATTCGGTGTAGATGACGCCGCCAAATTCCAGTCGCTTGTGGCCTTCGTGATCGGTGGCCTGCGAGTGCAGCTTCTGATTAGCGACCAGACCGACGGCAAATCCGCCGATGCGAGCGTAGCCGCAGATCAGCGTCTTACCATATTCCGGTTTGTATTCATCGAAACGGCTGCCGTCGATAATCCGCGCCAGGATTTCTTTCATGTCATAGGGGCGCGCGGGGGACGAATCGTAGATGCCATAAATTTCCTCGGGCGCCAGCGCCGGAGGGTCGGGCTTCTTGCGGTCCCAGGGCGACTGCCGCCGGTAGCCCCATTTCTCGACGATGGCGCGAATTCGCTCGATGCAGCTTTCGTCCTTCGGTTCGCGGAAATCGACCGTGCCGCTGATGGCGGCATGCATGGCGGCGCCGCCTAGTTCTTCAGCCGAGACTTTTTGTCCGATGGCGGCCTGTACCAGCGCGGGGCCGGCGAGAAAAAGGCCGCTGCCGTCGGTCATCAAAACGTGGTCGCACATCACGGGAAGATAGCCGCCGCCGGCGACGCACATGCCCATGATGGCGGCGATCTGCGGAATTCCCATTGCCGACATCACCGCGTTATTGCGGAACACGCGGCCAAAGTCGTCGGTATCGGGGAATACATCCTCCTGCAAGGGGAGAAACACGCCTGCGGAATCCACCAGATAAACCGTCGGCACACGATTTTCAATGGCGATATTCTGCGCCCGAATCACTTTCTTCGTGGTCATGGGGAAAAATGCACCGGCCTTGACGGTGGCGTCGTTGGCGATGATCATCACCAGCCGGGTGTGAATTCTGGCCAGGCCAATGATCACGCCTGCCGCCGGAGCGCCTCCCCACTCTTCGTACATGCCGTAGGCGGTGTACTCGCCCAGTTCGAAAAACGTGCCGGGATCGGCCAGCAAATGAATGCGCTCGCGCGCCGTGAGCCGGCTTTTCGCGTGCTGGCTCTCGATATTCTTGGCTCCGCCGCCTTCGCGTATCTTCTCTTCTTCGTTGCGCACTTGCGAAACCAGGTCTGCCATAAAACGCATATTGGCTTCAAAACGAGCGGAGGTAGGATCCACCCGCGATTCGAGCACAGGGGAAATGGAAGGCGGACCGGGATCAATGCGTTCGGCCATGAATGCAGAGCGTGAAACCGTTTACGGTATACCAGGGGAGTGGAGGTGCGCAATGCAGTAAAAACCGGCGTTGGTCGTTGGTCCTTGGTCGTTGGTCCTTAGCTTTCGGCCGTTAGCCCGTAGCCTTTCGGGCGCGGTGTGGCCAGTCACGTCCGCCAAAGACATCCACTGGCCAACGACCAGCAACATTTCTACGAATCCTTCTTGTCGAGCCAGCGTTCCAGACGGCATCCATCTTCTTCCAGAAGGAAGGCGCCGGCGCCGAAGCATTCGCCTACGATTCGGTGTGACTCAGGATCGCGGACAGCACGCGTAATCCACTGCTTTCCTACCTCGTACTGCGCTGCAGTGAACCATTTTTGCGGCAGCACTTCGACCAGACCGGCATGGGGATAGAAAACGTAAAGCGCGAATGCGGGATCGTCGGCGGATTTCGCGGGGTAGCTGGCGGGGGCAATCAGTTCATCCACGGCTTGCATTTCGCGCGGGACCTCGATTTTGTGCGTGCCGGCTTCGAGCGGCAGCCGCACCTCGAACTCAGCCACGGGCGCGGTGGCGGCATAAATGCGCTCGCTGGAGGGCTTGAACCAGCCCACGATTTCGGCGAAGTCGAAGGCTTTGAGCTGATCTGGATCAAAGCAGGTCAAGCGCAGGCTGCGGCCCTCAGGGCACCAAATTCCGAGATAAGAGGGCGGCACGAGGAACGGGCGGCAGTAGGTATTCAGCGCCAGGAGCGGCTTGTCCGGTTCCTGCGCCAGGGCGAGCGAAACCAGATAGCCGAGAGGACCTTGATCGCCGTGATGGGTCCAGGCAAAGCGCTGGCTGGAAATCGAAGTGGGAGACGGAAAAGTCTTCCAATACCACGGCGTAGGTCCAACGGTCTGAGCCAGAAGATCGCGCAGGCGGGCAGTGCTAGTCTCGGCCATCAACCGCCTGCCGGGACGCCGCGAGCTTTTACGTTGCCGCGAATGAAAGTGACAATCTGGTCCATGCTGGTGCCAGGCTGAAAGATTGCGGCCACGCCGAGCTTCTTCAAATTGTCCATATCCTGATCGGGAATGATGCCGCCGACCACGACCAGGACGTCATTCATCTTGTGTTGCTGGAGCAAATCCATGACCCGGGGGACGATGGCGTTGTGCGCTCCGGAAAGAATCGAAAGCCCAATCACGTGGACGTCTTCCTGCAGTGCGGCGCTGACGACCATTTCCGGAGTCTGACGCAGGCCAGTATAGATGACTTCCATGCCGGCATCGCGCAGCGCGCGCGCGATGACCTTGGCGCCACGGTCATGGCCGTCGAGGCCGGGCTTGGCGACCAGCACGCGTATCTTGGGTTCGGTCACGGTTTCATTTAACCACAGAGGGCACAGAGGAGCACAGGGGCATGCTATTCGGGTAGTCGCGCAGGTTGAAAGGGAAGCGAGCCAAACGCGCGATTATTGGGTCGCAAAGAACGGGATCCATCGCGCGGCTCGCCGAGATCCTTCGCTGCGCAAAGAACGCTTGCTCAGGATGACGATCAAACTGCACCACTACCGCTATTCGCGGCGGCTAAACCGCTTGAACATCACAAACCGAGTTACATGGTTTTTATATCCAGGCTGCGCCACAGGTACCAGCAAGCCACGCTGCGATAGGGCTCCCAGGACTTGGCGATTTTCTCCATCTGTTTTGGCTTGGGCAGCTTGCGTTTGTTGTAGTGCTTCTTGATCGCCGTCTGAATGCCGAAATCGCCGGTGGGCAGCACGTTCGGACGCCGCAGCGTGAACATCAGGAACATGTGCGCCGTCCACACGCCGATGCCTTTCACCTGTGTGAGGTGCTGAATGACGTCGTCGTCTTTCATCTTGGGCAAGCGCGAGAAGTCGAGATCGCCGCGGACGGCGCGCTCGGCGAGATCGCGGAGGTATGCGGATTTCTGCTTGGAGAGTCCGACGGCGCGCATCTGCTCGTTGGTCAGCTTCAGAATACCTGCGGGGGTGAGCGGTTCGCCGGCCAAAGCGGCGAAACGTTTGAAGATGGTCACTGCCGCCTTGCCGTTCAATTGCTGGTAGACGATGGCCTCGGCCAGGCTGTGAAACTGCGGCTCGCCAAATTCCATGCGGCAGGGGCCAACGCGGTCGATGATGGCGCGCAGGACGGGGTCGGATTTCTTAAGATGGTTGACGGCTTTACGCATGCGGAATATTGACGCGGCCCGGCTACAGAGGATAGCAGACGCAACTCCCGAGCAGAATGCTAAAGCTCCAACCGGGCCACGGCTTCTGTGGCGGAGACGATTGGGATGCCTTTCACTACGCGCAGTGAAAGCAAATCCGCCTTGTCGCCGGTGACCAGCAGGGTCGCGCTTCCGTCTACAGCTGTTTCTAGGAAGACGTCGTCGTCCGGATCGCGGCTGAGCTGGATGCTTGAGACAAGTTCAACGCGTTCGGTCCGATAGATCAGGTAGGAGGCGATGTCAGCAACGAACTCATCCGTGATCTTCTTGAATTTCCGGATGCGTGAATAGTCGAGCACGCGCAGGTACTCGTCGATGATCGGGTCTGAAACCAGGTGGACGACACGGTTACGTTGAATGGCACGAAGGATGCGGGCAGGCGAGCCGGTTCCGGAAATCAATCCGCTCACGAAAACATTGGTATCGATGACCAGGCGCGGGCGGGGCGCGTCAATCCCCACGCAGGCCCTTGCCGTTTCTGACCGCTTTTACCGCTTGCGCGACCGCGCGCTCAATTTCTCGGGCCGGAACGTCGCGATTGGCGGATTGAACTCTGTCGATCGACTTCCATGGGTCAATGTTCCGCAAGGCTCGTCTGACGATCAGCGCCTGGGCAAAAATCCCGCTGATCGAAGTCCCCTTCTCAAAGGCCTCCTTGGCTACTTCTTCATGGACGCCGGAGGAGACGCGAACGTGAATCTGGCCGTTGAAGGATCGCGGCATAACAACGTTACTCCTTGTACCACTATACCACGGTATACAGCTGGTTGGTGCTTACTTCGGCAGTAGGTTAGCTTGCGCTTAGCCGGTACAAACCACGACCGACTCGCACGAATAGTTCTGTCGTGTGTCCGTTCCCGACAGCATGTTTTCCGAAGAAATTGTGATACGTTCTGTCTGCCCACCCAGGGCATGCTTTCTTCGCCGCCGCAGCGTTGAATGGTTGCGAAAGCCTTCCAGACTTGACTGCCGCATAGACTTCGGAAGCAAAATCTTTCATGAAGTTCCTCTCGTCAATCGCAAACGATCCATTCCCCTACTTCCGTATTCTCTATTTGCCACCAGACTTCCCTTTGCCATAGAGAACTGGCTCCAGGAACTTTTCGTAGAAGGATTTGCTCACACCAACAAGTCCTCTTTGCTCGACCTGCTTGGCTGCAGGAAGGAGCGCCCTCCGCCAGGTAGCATAGATCGCAGCCGCCGCGAGATTTACGAGAACGACTATGAGGAGTGCGCCCAGAAAGGGCACTCCATTTAATCTCGCCAAAAGAGCTAGACCAAGCGCGAGAAATTCTGCGACACCAAGAAAAACCGGCCAAAAGCGAGAGGTTCCTGCATCTGGGGGCGTGGGGACGAAGCGTTCACCACATCCCTCGCA
>Ga0209415_10001897_pt1 | contig 39582 bp, 36 predicted proteins | sample PeaSoiSIISIP2007_FD_187696 | JGI IMG/M metagenome (GOLD analysis project Ga0209415, IMG submission 187696) | Peat soil microbial communities from Weissenstadt, Germany - SII-SIP-2007 (SPAdes) (version 2) | ecosystem: Environmental > Terrestrial > Soil > Wetlands > Peat | place: Germany...
AGGGTTTCCGCGCAGAGATTGAGATAAGAGGCGAGTTCCTTCTTCGGCAGCACCTCTGAGAACTGGGGTAACTTGCGTTGAAACCGGCGCACTCGTCCCGGCGCATCCAGCAGGTGCAAGGTGATGATGTGCGCCATGATATCGCTCATGTGGCGCATGACCTCGAATTCAAACACCGCCTTGATCTGCGGATGCTGGTCGATGAAGTTAACCCACTGCGGTAGGGGCAGCTTGGCGACGCGCACCTTGGTGACGGCGGTGATGCTGTAGGGGGCAGGGGTCCGCAGTCGCCAGGCCGCGTAACTGGTCTCCATGTCCCCCTCCCGCGTAAAGCGCAGGACCATCTCCTTGCCGGAGGAGTTGGCAACGACCCGTTTCATCACGCCTTCCAGCAGGAAGTACTGCTCCAAGTCCTGCGTTCCCTGTAGGAGCAGGTGATCGCCTTTGCGGCAGTCGACAATCGTCAAATGGGATTCGAGTTCGTCCGCCGCATCCGGGCTGAGCTGGTTTAGAACGATGTTGCGGGCAAGTTGCGCACGAATGAGATCGCGCTGCTGGTGGTCGGCAATGCGGCTCATGATCAACCTCGATCAATGCGTGAATTTCGAGCTGATCGGGCCAGCCAGCCCGAAAAATTGACAGCGATCAATGATACGACACGCACGGCTGTTTATCGTTCCACGATGGTGAACGATCGAAAGAGGATGGAAAAGAGTATAGGTCGTCCAGTAGATCCATGGTAGCTAGGACTTTGCGCAGCGACGCTTTTCACGCCCGGTTTTCGGCAATCGCGCGACAACGCGGTCGCCGCCCGGGGGCTTTCGCCGCCGTGGCGCAAATCCACGGGAGAAATTCATGGTCACGGTAGTGGCAGAAAAGGCGGGCGACGAATCCGCGATCGCGGCGTCCGACACCATCACGGGCGGGCAAATCGTTGCAAAAATGCTCAAACAGGAGGGCGTGCGGCATATTTTCACGATCTCCGGCGGTCACATCATCGACATCTACAACGGCTGCCTCGACGAGGGCATCAAGATCGTCGATGTCCGTCATGAGCAGGTAGCGGCCCATGCCGCCGACGCGACCGCGCGTATTACGGGAATTGGCTGCGCGGTGGTCACGGCCGGCCCCGGAACCACGGATGCGGTTACCGGCATTGCCAATGCGTTCCGCGCGGAAAGCCCCATGCTCCTGCTCGGCGGCGGGGGCCCGCTGCGGCAGTACAAGATGGGCGCCCTGCAGGACCTGCCGCACGTTCCCATGATGACACCCATCTGCAAGTTCGCCTCCTCGGTGGTCACAACCGAGCGCTGCGCCGAGATGATGAGTCAGGCCTTGCGCGAGATGTGGAACGGTGCGCCCGGACCGGGATACCTGGAGTTTCCGCACGATGTGATCGATGGTCGGGTGGATAAGGCCAAGGTGCGTATGCCGAGGAACTTTCGCGTTCGCGGCTCCGACGGCAGTCCTGTGCCCGAGTTCATCGGCGATCGAAATCTGGTCGCGCAGGTGGCCGATCTCATCACGCAGGCCGAGCGCCCTGTCGTACTGTTCGGGACCCAGACGAGAACCTGCCGCGCGCACGACGCGGTGGACCGGTTCGCGCGCCAGTTCCATCTGCCTGTCTACGTCAACGGCGCGGCGCGCGGCACGCTGCCGCGCGATCACCCATACAACTTCATGCCGTCGCGCAAGACCGCCTTCGATCAGGCCGACGTGATCTTCCTGGTCGGCACGCCGCTCGACTTTCGCATGGGCTACGGGCGAAGGCTCAGCGCGCGCGCGCGGATCGTGATTCTCGACATGGACTATCGCAATGTCGGCTACAACCGCGATTTCGATTTCGGTCTGGTCGGCAACATCCGCTCGGTACTCAATGCCATGTGCGAGGCCTCCAAGGGCGACGTTGCGGGGCGCCACGACCCGTTCCTGGCAATGCTGCGGGAGGAGGAGGCCCGCAGTCGAGACAAGAATCAAAAGATCATCAGCGCCAGCGAGACGCCGATCCATCCGGTGCGGTTGTGCCACGAGATCAACGAGTTCCTGCGCGAGGACACGGTCTTCATCGGAGATGGCGGCGACATCGTGACCTTTTCCGGATCGATCGTGAAGCCGCACCGGCCCGGCGGGTGGATGGATCCGGGGCCACTGGGCACGCTGGGCGTCGGCACCGGTTTCGCGCTCGCATCCAAGCTCGCGCAGCCGCAGCGCGACGTCGTGGTGCTGTTCGGCGACGGGTCCTTTGGACTTACCGGTTTTGATTTTGAAACCATGGTGCGCAACAAGCTCCCGTTTGTCGGGGTGATCGGCAACAACTCCTCGTGGAACCAGATCCGCTATGGACAGGAGCGCAAATATCCCGGCCGTGGCGACGCGGGCAACATCCTGCAGGATGTCCGCTTCGACCGGTTCGCGGAGGCGATGGGCGGCGTTGGCATCCGCGTCACCCAGCCCGGAGAGATTCGACCGGCGCTGGAGCGCGCACGCGAATCGGGGCGACCTGCCCTGGTCGATGTGGTGATCAACCGCGACGTCTACTCCAGCGGTACGACCAATCAGACCATGTACAAGTAGCGACGGCAATACTGCGCGTCGTCACCGCCGAAAAGCCCGATAATCCGCCTCGAATTGTTGTACGGAACTTCCAACTGGGCGTCGGGGTGCTAGGCCACAGGAGACAGGACACGATGGACAAGGCGCTTTCCGGCATCCGGATACTTGACATGACGCACGTGCAGGCCGGGCCGACCTCCTCGCAGTTGCTGGCATGGCTGGGGGCCGATGTGATCAAGTTCGAGCCGCCGACCGGCGATGTGACGCGCGGCCAGTTGCGCGACGTGCCCAATGCCGACAGCCTGTACTTCACGATGCTCAACTGCAACAAGCGGTCGATTACCGTCAACTTGAAGAATCCGGTCGGCAAGCAAGTATTTGTCGCCCTGCTGAAAAAATGCGACGTCGTAATGGAGAACTTCGGCCCCGGCGTCCTCGATCGTCTGGGCTTTTCCTGGGAGGCGATCCACCAGATCAATCCCGCCATTATCATGGCCTCGATCAAGGGATTCGGCAGCAGCGGCCCCTACGCCGATTTCAAGGCCTACGAGAACGTCGCTCAGGCAATGGGCGGCTCGATGAGCACGACCGGATTCATGGACGGACCGCCCCTGGTCACCGGTGCGCAGATCGGGGACACGGGCACCGGACTGCATCTGGCGATTGGCATCTTGGCGGCACTGCAGCATCGACACCGTACCGGCAAGGGGCAGTTCGTCGAAGTGGCGATGATGGACGGTGTGATGAATCTGTGTCGGGTGAAATTTCGCGACCACCAGCGCCTCACGCGTGGTCCGCTGACCGAGTTCTCCGTGCCGACCGAAGGAGTCAAGGACACGCCGCGTTCGGGCAACGATTCGGGCGGGGGTCAGCTGGGCAATGCCGTCAAGTGCAAGCCCGGCGGCCCGAACGATTACGTCTACGTCGTGGTCCAGGAGGTCGTCTGGGCGGCGCTGGCGCGGCGCATCGGTGGCGAGGCGCTGGCCAACGATGAGCGCTTCGCCATGATCCAGAACCGCCGCAAGAACCAGCAAGAGATGTGGCGTTTGCTCAACGAATTCGCGTCCGGCTATACCAAGTGGGAAATGATGGCGCTTCTCAACGAGATCGACGTTCCGTGCGGCCCCATCATGGGCACCGATGACCTGGTAAACGACGAACACGTCCGCTTGCGCGAGATGGTGGTGGAGCTGGACCATCCCGAGCGCGGCAAGTGGCTCAACGTGGGCATGCCCATCAAGCTGTCCGACTCGACGGTGCCTATCGAGCGCTCCCCCCTGCTGGGCGAGCACACCGAGGAGATATTGCGCACGGTCCTTGGCTACAGCGAGGTCCAGGTCGCCACGTTAAAGCAGGGTGGCGCCTTCAGTAAAGAGCGACCCAAGCCGTAGGACGGCCGTCCCTCGGGCTAGGCCCGTTCGATCTGCAAGGCGCTTGGCGCACGTTGCGGATTGCGCGAATCTTGACCGCGGTCAAGGACCGCGACACAAGCAAATAAATATCCTCCCCCCGGCCCAGACGGGCACTGCCCGTCACCCAGGAGAGCCGGGCACGCCGTGCCATACGCGATACGGTGTGCATGCACAAGGCGGTACGGCGCTCTTGGCACAGGTTGTTGTAAATGCGCCAAGTTTGCCGTGCACCGTGCTCGATTGAACCGCGCTGCAAGCTGCAATTATTGGGAAGTTACGGTGCGCCCCGGCGGTGCGGAACGCGCCTGCCGGAAACAGTAAAACGACAACACCCAAGGAGAAGGAACAAATGATGGACAGGAGAATGCGCAAGCCACGGGCTGTGGCGTTCGCGGCGGTTCTTGCCGCCTGCTGTTATTGCGGTGTCGCTCTCGCCGACGATGCCAACGTCGATCCGAATTCGATAGAAGCGAAGATCGCCAAGTTTCTCCAGGGGTTCTACGGCACGATGGATGTGTCCTTCGATGACACGACCAAGGGCATGAGCGGTATGCAGGCCTATCACTACGGGCCGCCGAATGCCCTCGGGGTCTATCCCACCACCGGCATAAAACTGAACGCCAATGGCCAGCCGGGCCCGCTGGGCTCGGTCGGATGGATGCCGGCCCTGTCGAGCAACAAGTCGGGGTTGGGATACCGCGGCGATCACCCGATCAAGGATTCCGAAACCGCGCTCGTGTACCAGATCGAGGCATCCTTCGCCGTTACCGCTACGTCCGGCGTGAGGACCTCTTACACCGCCCAATCCAACAGTGTCGCCGGCACGATCGGCTCCGGCGACAGCTATCTCGGCTTTGCGAACAAGAACTGGGGCGCGGTGAAGGCCGGGGTGACCTATGCGCCGTACAAGAAGTCGACCGACCGCATGAACCCGTTCTCGGGCATGCTGGGCGACTACGCGGTCGTCATGGGCAACACCGGTGGCGACAACCGGGTGGAGTTCGGCACCCGCCTGGAACACTCGATCTGGTATGAGTCGCCCAGGGTGCAGGGGTTTAGCTTTGACTTTCTGTTCTCGCCGGGACAAAACCGCACCACGGATAACGTCATCCAGTCGGCCGGGTCCTCGGACTGCAACGGCGGCAACGTTCCGGGCAGCGGCAACCTGCCGCTCAATTGCGACGACGGGGGCTTCGGCAATGCGTTTAGCCTGGACGCGAAGTTCGAGACCCAGCATTTCTACGCGACTGCCGCCTGGGAAATCCACAAGAGCGTCAATCGCAACAGCGACGGGATCGGCTCGAACAACCCGATCTACGGCAATCTGCTGGGCGCGGCAACCGTCAACAGTCCCGGTTTGTTGGACCCGAACTACCTGACGCTGGTGGGCGGTGGCGTGCCAACAACGGCTTCCTGCGCTGGCCTCGGTAATTTCATCTGCAGCCCCGCCGGCTATCAATTTGCCTATGACGGCGGAACGGCACCGTACCTAAACGACATCGCCGATGAGCAGGCCATGAAGGTCGGCGTCCAGTACATATTCGATATGGGTCTGACCGTGAGCGCAATCTTCGAGCGCATGACACGCAATGTGCCGGCGGCCCTGGAGTTCCAGAATGAACGCCAGCGCAACGGTTCCTGGATCGCTCTAACCCAGGACATCACTCCGGTGGACAACCTGAGCTTCGGTTGGGCGCACGCGAGCACGACGCCGGGGGATCCGGGCGGGCAGCACAACTACAACCCGAACAGTACGCACGATACGGCCGACATGTACACGGTCGCGTACAAGCGTAGGATCGACAAGCAGCTGTACTGGTACGTGGACGCAGCCGAAACGTTCAATCGCGGCAATGCCCACTATGACCTGGGTGCCGGCGGCCGCGCCCTAACGACCGACTGCCACGACGGCACCAACTACACCTACGTCGACTACAGCAGCGCCGGCCCGACGACCTGGGGCGGTTGCAAGCCGGTTGGCATCTCGGCCGGTGTGAACTACAAGTTCTAGCCCGGACCGTAGTACACCCGGGACGGGGGCAGTGCGGGGCTGGCGGGCGCTACGCTCGCCAGCCCTGTTGCGCTGTGCAGCGCATACCATGCTCTCGTAGAGCGCGCTGCTCGATTGACGGCACGGAAGAGCGGAGGGATCTGTTCATGAAAATCGCCATCATCGGCGCCGGGGCGATCGGCGGCTACATCGGTGCCAAGCTGGCGCTGGCCGGCGAAGACGTCACCTTCCTGGTTCGCGGAGCCAGCCTGGAAGCGATTCGCTCGCGCGGCATCAAGCTCATCATGCAGGACGGCAGCGAACACGTGGCCGGCAAGGTCAAAGCCACCAGCGACTATGCCGAGGCCGGCCCCCAGGATCTGGTAATCCTGGCGATGAAGGCGCACCAGGTCATCGGCGCAGTCGAAGAGGTACCCAAGCTCCTTGGGCCTGAAACGGTGGTGGTGCCGATGCAAAACGGCATCCCCTATTGGTATTTCTACCGGCATGGCGGCGACCTGGACGGACGGGTGGTGCACAGCGTTGACCCGCACGGTCGCATTGCCACCATGATTCCGGCCAAGCGCGTGATCGGTTGCGTGGTGTACCCCGCATCGGAGCTGATTGCGCCTGGCGTCATTCAGCACGTAGAGGGCGACCGCTTCCCTGTCGGCGAACCCGACGGCTCGACGAGCGTGCGGGTTACGCACGTGTCCGAGTGCTTCATCCGCGCCGGCTTCAAGGCGCCGGTGCTCGACAACATCCGCGCCGAGATCTGGCTCAAGCTTTGGGGGAACCTGACATTCAATCCCATTAGCGCACTGGCTCGTTCCACCCTGATCGATATCTGCCAGTACCCCTTGTCGCGGGATTTGGCGGCCGCAATGATGACCGAGGCGCAGTCCGTTGCCAACCGCCTCGGCATCACGTTTCGCCTGTCGCTGGAAAAGCGCATCGCCGGCGCCGAAAGGGTCGGCCGGCACAAGACCTCGATGTTGCAGGATGTCGAGGCCGGGCGCGCGCCGGAGGTCGACGCGCTGGTGGGCTCGGTCGTCGAACTCGCGCGTCTGACCGAAACGCCGACGCCGCACATCGACACCGTGTACGCCTTGACCAAGCTGCTTGCCAAGACCATGGAAGAAGCGCGCAACCCGCCCGCTCCGGACGCTGGCGCGCACTAGCGGGCCGAAACGGACGATCGAGGAGTGCCTTGCCCGCCGGGTCCACCGCACGACACCGCAGCCAGGGTGCACGGCGGCTTGCCCGCCGCGCAAAAAATTGACTGCCGTCATGGCATGCGTGCGCAATTCACGCCAAGCTAGCCAGTGCTGATCGCGGGTCTACGCGCGCGGTGGCACCGGCGAAGTACTAAGGGGACCCCGCGCGCTGCGCGCGCGGCATGCGTTCCACGATCGTCCGGAATGCACGCTCGCACACCGCCCACGGTACCGTTCGAGGCGTCTGCAATGATCGGGGAGGCAGCATATGGGCATGGACAAGAGCGCAGTACGCCGGGTACTGGATCGGGTCAAGGCGGACCAACGGACATCACTTACCGCGCCGGAAGGCAAGCTCGTATGCGATGCCTACGAAATCGCGGTTCCGAAGGAAGGCATCGCCGAGTCCCCCGAGGAGGCGGTAAAGATGGCAGCCGCCATGGGCTTTCCGGTCGTGCTCAAGATCGTGTCTCCGGAGATCGTGCACAAGACCGAGGCCGGCGGCGTACTGGTCGGGCTCAAGAGCGCCGAGGAGGTGCGCAAGGGCTTCGAGGCCGTCGTTGACAACGCGTGCGCATACAACGCCAAGGCCAATATCCTCGGCGTCCAGGTCCAGCAGATGGTGGGCGGTGGACAGGAGGTCATCGTCGGCGCCGTCACCGATCCCTCGTTCGGCAAGTTGGTGGCGTTCGGCCTGGGCGGGGTCCTGGTGGAAGTGCTCAAGGACATCACGTTCCGCCTGGCGCCCGCATCGACGCAGGATGCCTTGTCGATGCTCGATGGGATTGCCGCCGCCGAGGTCCTCAAAGGGGTTCGTGGCGCCGACCCGGTAAACCGCGACGCGCTCGCAAGCCTGATCTGCAAGGTCTCGCAGCTCATCTCCGACTTCCCGGAGATCGCCGAGTTGGACCTTAACCCGGTCTTTGCGTCCAAGGCCGGGGCGATCGCTGCCGACGTGCGGATCGTGGTCGATTTCGCGCCGGTCGTGGCGCGCTACCGGCCGGCCCAGGAGCTGATCATTGGCCAGATGAACCGCATCATGAAGCCCAGCGCCGTGGCGGTCATCGGCGCATCGAACGAAGACGGCAAGATCGGCAATTCCGTGATGAAGAACCTGATCAACGGCGGATACGAGGGCACGATCTATCCTATACACCCCAAGGAATCGGAGATCATGGGCCGCAAGGCCTATGCCAGCGTGAAGGATGTTGCGGGCGCCATCGACGTCGCAGTATTCGCGATACCTGCGAAATTTGTTGCCCAGGCGCTGGTTGAGGTCGGTCAGAAGGAAATCGCCGGTGCGGTTCTCATTCCTTCCGGGTTTGCCGAGACGGGAAACGTCGCTGGGCAGGAGGAGATCGTCGAGATCGGCCGCAAATACGGGGTTCGCCTCATGGGCCCCAACATCTACGGTTTCTACTACACGCCGATGAATCTCTGCGCCACGTTCTGCACGGCCTACAAGGTACGGGGCAAGGCCGCGCTGTCCTCGCAGTCGGGTGGAATCGGCATGGCGATCATCGGTTTCAGCCGCTCCGCCAAGATGGGCGTCTCGGCGATCGTGGGCCTGGGTAACAAGTGCGATATCGACGAGGACGACCTGCTCACGTTCTTCGAACAGGACGAAAATACCCAGATCATCGCGCAGCATTTCGAGGACCTCAAGGACGGCCGCTCCTTTGCCGAGGTGGCCAAACGCGTCTCGAGGAAAAAGCCCATCGTCGTGCTCAAGGCGGGCCGCACCAGCATGGGCGCGCGCGCCGCGAGTTCGCACACCGGCGCACTCGCGGGCAATGACCGGATCTACCAAGACATCTTTCAGCAATCGGGCGTGATTCGCGCGCGCTCGCTGCGCGATCTGCTCGAATTTGCCCGTGGCATTCCGGTGCTGCCGACCCCTAAGGGGGAGAATGTCGTGATCATCACCGGCGCCGGCGGCTCCGGGGTGTTGCTTTCGGATGCATGCGTCGACAACGGCCTGTCGCTGATGACCATGCCGCCCGATCTGGACGCTGCCTTCCGCAAGTTCATCCCACCCTTCGGCGCCGCCGGCAACCCGGTCGATATCACCGGCGGGGAGCCCCCCGCGACGTACAAGAACGCGATCCGGCTGGGGCTGGAGGATCCGCGCATCCACGCGATCATCCTCGGCTACTGGCACACCATCGTCACGCCGCCGATGGTCTTTGCCAGGCTTGTCGCCGAGGTACGGGAGGAAATGAAAGGCAAGGGAATCGACAAACCCATCGTCGCGTCCCTGGCCGGCGACGTCGAGGTCGAGGCGGCCTCGGAGTACCTGTTCGACCATGGAGTTCCGTCGTATCCGTATTCCACCGAGATGCCGGTGGTGGTGCTGGGCGCCAAGTACCAGTGGGCGCGCGGCGCCGGTCTGATCGGCTAGCACTTCCGGCGAGTGGATTTCGACTGTGGCTAGGCACTGCCAAAGAGCAAGGGGGGATTTGCGATGAGTACCTGGGTACGCTTTACGTCGATGGGCGGGGAACCGGGATTCGGAACGCTGGAGGCGGGGCGCATCGCGGAGTACCGGGGGGAGCTTTTCGCGGAACCCGTCGCGACGGGGCGAACGCATTCGGCGAGCCAGGTCCGGCTCGGCAGTCCGTGCACTCCGACCAAGCTTATCGCGCTCTGGAACAATTTTCGGGCACTTGCGGAAAAGCTCGGCAAGCCCGCGCCCACGTACCCGCTCTTTGCGCTCAAGCCCGGCACCTCCGTGATCGGGACCGGTGAGACGATACGGCGTCCGCCGCGCTACGCCGGAAAGATCGTCTTCGAGGGCGAGTTGGGCGTCGTCATTGGCAGGAAGTGCTCCAATGTTGCCGTGGCCGATGCCAAGCAATACATCTTCGGCTACACCTGCGTGAACGATGTCACGGCGGTCGAGCTCATCAACGAGAGCCCCGATTTCCCGCAGTGGTGCCGATCAAAGGGTTTCGACACCTTCAGTTGCCTCGGGCCGGCCATCGCAACCGTCCTGGACGGGACATCGGCTCGCGTGGTAACCACGCTCGACGGGGTGGAGCGGCAAAACTATCCGCTCTCGGACATGATCATCCCTCCCGAGGAACTGGTAAGCCGGATCTCCGGCGATATGACGCTGTACCCCGGCGACGTGATCGCCTGCGGCACCTCGATCGGGGCCGGCTCGATGAAAGACGGCGCCACCGTCTGTATCTCCATCGCCGGCATCGGCGAACTGCGCAACACGATTGCGGCGTAAGCGGCCGCACGGCGTCATGGCGCGCTTTCGGCCAGTCTCGCGCGGTGGGTATAGACGGAGAAGTTCGCGCCCCGTGCGAACCCGATCAGGGTGATTCCGCAGCGATCGGCGACCTCCAGGGCCAGCGTCGTGGGACCGGAGACCGCTGCCAGGATCGTGATGCCGGCGGTCGCGGCCTTTTGCGCCATTTCGACGCTGGCCCGGCTGGTTATCAGTGCAAATCCGCGATCGGTCGGAATGCGCGCTCGAACCAGGGCGCCGATAAGCTTGTCCAGGGCGTTGTGGCGGCCAACATCCTCGCGCACGTGCACAATCGAGCCGTCGAGCGCGCACCAGGCGGCGCCGTGGGTCGCGCCGGTCTGCTGCAGCAAGGGCTGCGCCTCGTGCAAGTCCGTGGTGGCCTTTGCCAGCGCCGCCGTCGAAAGACGCCAGTCGCCAAGCGGGAGGTGGGGCGGCGGGCGCAGTACCTGGTCCAGGCTCTCGGTGCCACAGATTCCGCAACCGGTGCGGCCCGCCAGCGATCGCCGCCGCTGTTTGAGGGCGGTGAATGCGCCCGTAGCCACATCGAGTGCCAGGGTGATTCCAAGCGTGCTGGCCTGTACCTCGACATGAAAAAGATCCGCGGCACTGGCGAGGATGCCTTCGCTCAGCGAGAATCCGAGCGCAAAATCCTCCAGGTCCAGCGGCGTGGCAAGCATAACTGCGTGCGCTATGCCGTTGTATTGCAAGGCGATCGGCACTTCCACCGCCAGCGCGGCACGCACCTGGGCGAAGGTTCCGTCGCGGTGGCGCCATTCCGTGCACGCGATGGCGCCCACCGGCGCATCGTCCGGCACTGTCGGGGATTGCGGATCGCTCGCGGACGCCATCACCAGCGGGCCGGTGGGAAACGGACCTCAGCCGCTGCCCTTGGCCGGCTCCGGATCGGGCAAGAGCCGCGGGCGCCGTTCGGCATCCGTGGCAACGTACACCAGGGTCGCCTCCGTTACCTTGACGACATCCGCGCTCATGCGGCTGCGCTCGGCGTAGACCGCAACGTCGACCGTGACCGAGGTCCGGCCGCTGCGAATGATGCGCGCATACAAGGAAAGCACGTCACCTACGAAGACCGGCTCCTTGAAGACGAAACTGTTCACCGCGACCGTAGCCACGCGCCCGTTTGCGCGCCGCGCCGCGCGGATGCCTCCGGCCAGATCCACCTGCGACATGATCCATCCGCCAAAGACATCGCCATGCGCATTGGCATCCGCGGGCATCGGGACCACACGCAGAACCGGGTCCTCCTTGGGTAGGCATGTCAACATCACTGGGCTCGATTCGGGACTCTGATCTCGTGTTGCGTGGACCGCGCCGCCAAAGCGCGATAATTGCCTGCAGCAAGCGCCCGGCACCGCGCCGCGTGTGGGCGACGAGAGTTGCAATTTGGGGCCGCGCTCCCCATCTGTCAAGAGGGTAGCCTGCGCAAATCGAACAGGCGGCGGCAATCGCCGGTACTCCGGCAAGGGTGGGAGCCTCATGCGTGGTGTAAGGGCAGTAGCGGGACGCGATCGTGCGCCGATGGCCGAGCCGGGCGAGCCGCGCAGGGACCTGCAGACCCTGCGTTCGCTGTTGCCCTACCTATGGGCGTACCGCACGCGTGTGGTGTTCGCGGTTGTCTGCCTGATACTCGGGAAAGTGGCGGTCGTCGGCGTTCCGATCCTGCTCAAGCACATTGTCGACGCGCTGGCGCCGGCCCCGGCGGCGGGACTTGCCTTCGTGCCGATAGCCCTGGTCCTTGCGTACGGCGCGCTGCGGCTTGCCACCTCCGTGTTCACCGAGCTGCGCGAATTCCTTTTTGCCAGGGTCACCCAGTCGGCAGTGCGCACACTAGCGCTGAAGACCTTCCGCCATTTGCATCAGCTTTCGCTGCGTTTTCACCTGGAACGGCGTACCGGTGCGGTGACACGGGAGATCGATCATGGCATCCGCGGCATCGCCTCGCTGGTGAGCTATACCTTGTACTCGATCCTGCCGACCGTGGTCGAGATCGGCCTGGTGTTCGCCTACCTGCTGATGCATTACGAGATCTGGTTCGCGATCATCGTAGCCGCCAGCCTGGGTGTGTATATCGCCTTTACGCTGGTGGTCACCAACTGGCGCACCCGCTATCGCCGCCAGGTCAATGAGCTCGATGCCAAGGCCTCGTCCAACGCGGTCGACTCCCTGCTTAATTACGAGACCGTAAAGTACTTCAACAACGAGGAATTCGAGGCGCAGCGCTACGACGCAACGCTGGCGCAACAGGAGCGTGCGTCCTTGCGGGTGCAGCGTTCGCTAAACGTGCTCAACGGCGGACAGCAGGCAATCATCGCGATCGGCTTGACGGGCATGCTCTGGCGTGCCGCCCTGGGCGTGCGCAGCGGCGCGATGTCGATCGGTGACCTGGTACTGGTCAACGCCTTCATGATGCAGCTGTACGTTCCCCTGAACTTTCTGGGCGTCATCTACCGGGAAATCCGCCAGGCGTTGACGGACATGGACCGGATGTTCCGCCTGTTGTATCAGGAGCGCGAGATTGCCGACCGCCCCGATGCGCATCCGCTGGTGTTTGCATCCTCTGCCGGCCGCTCGCTCGAGGTGCGCTTTGCGCATGTCGAGTTCGGCTACGACCTGCGGCGCAAAATCCTGCATGGAATCGATTTTACGATTGCGCCTCGTACGACCTGCGCCGTAGTGGGCGCGACCGGCGCAGGAAAGTCAACCCTGGCACGATTGCTGTTTCGCTTTTACGACGTCCAGGGCGGCGCCGTACTGCTCAATGGCCAGGACGTGCGCGAGCTGACGCAACACTCGCTGCGCTCCGCAATCGGCATCGTGCCGCAGGACACGGTACTGTTTAACGAATCCATTGAATACAACATTGCCTACGGTCGCCCGCAGGCCACGCATGAGCAGGTCGTCGCGGTGGCGCGCGCCGCGCACATTCACGACTTCATACTGTCCCTGCCGGACGGCTATCGGACCGTGGTCGGCGAGCGTGGGCTGAAATTGTCGGGCGGGGAAAAGCAGCGTGTGGCCATCGCCCGGACTTTGTTGAAGGATCCTGCGCTGATGATCTTTGATGAGGCGACTTCGGCGCTCGATACGCGCACGGAGATCGCCATCCAGGACGAACTCAATGCGGCAAGCGCGCAGCGCACCACGCTGGTGATAGCGCATAGACTTTCCACGGTGGTGGGGGCAGACCAGATCCTGGTGATGGACCACGGCCGCATCGTGGAGAGCGGCAGCCATGCGGCCTTGATGGCACGTGGCGGCGCCTATGCGCGCATGTGGGCGCTGCAGCAGCGGGAGGGCGAACGTCAGGCAGGTCTCGCTGCGGCCTGATCCTCGTGCCCAGGTCGGCGCACGCGGCGGCGTCCGGTCAATGGGGCCCGCGCACGATAGACTTCCCTCTGGAATCCCGCGACATCATGTCCACCGAGACTGCCTTGCAAACCCTGACCATCACGCAGCCGGACGATTGGCACCTGCACCTGCGCGATGGTGCAACCATGGCGGCGGTATTGCCGTTTAGCGCGCGCAGCTTCGCGCGTGCGATCGTGATGCCCAATCTTCGTTCGCCGGTGACGACGGTGCAGCAGGCACTTGCCTATCGGGCCCGGATACTGGAGGCGATTCCGGCGCAGATGGCCTTCGAACCACTGATGACCTTGTACTTGACGAGCGCGAGTTCGCCCGAGGAAATCGACCGTGCCCGGGAGAGTGGCCTGATTCACGGGGTCAAGCTCTATCCCGCACGGGCAACTACCCATTCGGACGCCGGCGTGCAGTCGATCGCGGACTGCGCCGCGGTCCTCGATCGGATGCAGCGCCTTGACGTGCCGCTGCTCGTGCACGGTGAAGTGGCGCGCCCGGATGTCGACGTGTTCGATCGCGAGCGGTTTTTTCTCGATGAGGTTCTGATTCCGCTACGGCGCGATTTTCCCGCGTTGCGCGTCGTCCTGGAGCACGTTACGACCAGTGACGCGGTCCAGTATGTGCGCGAGGCGCCCGGGCGAATCGCCGCAACGATCACCGCGCATCACCTGCTCTACAACCGCAATGCGATGTTTCTGGGCACGGACGGTTCGGCGGGTATGCGACCGCACTTCTACTGTTTGCCGGTGCTCAAGCGCGAGTCCCATCGCCGGGCACTGCTGGGTGCCGCAACCAGCGGTAGCCCGCGGTTTTTCCTGGGAACCGACAGTGCACCGCATCCAAGGGGCGAGAAGGAATCCGCCTGTGCTTGTGCCGGATGTTTTACGGCGCCTCTGGCGCTGCCGATGTATGCACAGGCGTTCGACCAGGCCGGGGCGCTGGACCGGTTGGAGGCCTTTGCCAGCTTCTACGGCGCGGATTTCTATGGTTTGCCGCGCAATGCCGGCGTGGTGACGCTGGTCCGGCAGGCGCCCGCGCCCCTGCCAAAGATCACGGCCCAGGGTTGGGAGTTCGTACCCCTTGCGAGCGGCGCTTGCGACTGGTCATTGGCCGATTGAGCATCGCTGTTGCACCGGCTGTCCCCGGATTGCACGATTGCGTCGACGACGCTTGCGGCGCCGGCCCGTCGCGTTGCTAGTACCGGTAATGGCGCCGCACCCAGTCGACCAGTCGCGGGACGCCGACGTCGATGCTGGTTGTCGGTCGCCACCCTAGGTCGCGCACGGTGGCCTCGATATCGGCGGCCGTTGAACGCACGTCGCCGGGTTGCATCGGCCGCAGGATCCGCTGGGCGGGCTTGCCGATCGCTTTCTCGAGGATCTCGAGAAAGTGCAGCAGCTCCTCCGGGTGGTTGTTGCCCAGGTTGTAGAGGCGGTGCGGTACGGCCCCGAAGTGCGTCGTGTCGTCCAGCGCGCTCAGGGTTCCGCGCACGATGTCGTCGATATACGTGAAATCGCGGCGCATCTCGCCTTGTCCGTAAATCTCGATGGGTCTGTCTTCGAAAATTGCCCGCGCGAACTTCAGCGCCGCCATGTCCGGACGCCCCCAGGGGCCATAGACCGTGAAATAACGCAGACCGGTCAGGCGCAGGCCGAACTGGACGGCGTAGACATAGGCGATCAGTTCATCCGCGCGCTTGGTCGCGGCATACATGCTGATCGGCTGTTCGACCGCGTCATCGACGGAGAAGGGTTGCTTGGCGTTGGCACCGTAGACGCTCGACGATGAGGCATATACGAAGTGCGCGACATTGCCGCCAGCGCGTGCGCACTCCAGCAGGTTTACGAACCCGGCCACGTTGCTATCGACGTAGGCCAGCGGATTTTCCAGCGAATAGCGCACGCCGGCTTGTGCCGCGAGGTGCACGATGCGGGCGGGTCGATGGGCCCGAAACAGGTCCGACAGCGCGGGTCGATCGACCAGGTCGGCGTGGACAAAGCAAAATCCCGGCGCCGCACAGTTTGCCAGGCGGGCCTGTTTGAGCTCAGGGTCGTAGTAGGAATTCAGATTGTCCAGGCCGACCACGAGTTCGCCGCGCTCGAGCAGGGCGCGCACGACCGCGTGGCCGATGAACCCCGCGCAGCCGGTGACGAGGATCACGTCGTGCCCGTGTCCGCGATCACACCGTGCTCAGAGGCCGCGCCCGATGCCTTCATAGTGCAGGCCGGCGGCGCGCACGATGCGCGGATCGTAAAGATTGCGCCCGTCGATCAGCACCCGTGCGTGCAGCTGCATCGTCAGTGCGGCAAAGTCGGGGCTGCGGAATTCCAGCCATTCGGTCACTACGACCAGCGCGTCCGCGCCCGAACAGGCCGCTTCGGCGCTGTCGCAGAAAGTGATCCTGCGCTGTTCGTCGGCAAGCGCCGCGCGCGCGGTTTCACGCGCCTGCGGGTCATATGCGCGCACCGTAGCTCCGGCGGCGACGGCATCGCGTATCAGCACCAGGGCCGCCGCTTCGCGCACGTCATCGGTATTGGGCTTGAAGGCTAAGCCCCAGACGGCAATCACGCGCTCGCGCAGATCGCCTCCGAGCGCATGGCGCAGCTTGGCCGTCAGGACGTGTTTTTGCTCTTCATTGACCTCGTGCACGGCCGACAGCACGTGTGCTGGCAGCACGTTCTCGCGCGCCATGGCCAGCAGTGCGCGAACGTCCTTCGGGAAACAGGACCCGCCGTAGCCGGCTCCCGCATAGAGGAAGCTTGGCCCGATGCGTGGATCGGCACCGATGGCGTGGCGCACGCGCTCGATATCGGCGCCGAGTTTTTCGGCCAACCGCGCCATTTCGTTCATGAAGGAAATGCGCGTCGCCAGCATGGCGTTGGCAGCGTACTTGGCCAGTTCCGACGAGCGCGAATCGAGCACGATCAGGCGGTCGCGATTGCGATTGAACGGTGCGTACAGCTCGGTCAGCGTTGCGATCGCCGCGGCATCGTCGGTGCCGATCACGATCCGGTCGGGGTACATGAAGTCGGCAACCGCCGCGCCTTCCTTGAGAAATTCCGGATTGGATGCCACCGCAACGTCGATGGCCTGCTTGCGCACCGCCAGCTCCTCGCGCAGCGCGCTGTCGACGAGGGCATGGGTTCCGACCGGCACCGTGGATTTGACAATGACCAGGGCCTTGCGTTTGAGGCGCCGGCCGAGCTCGCGCGCGGCGCTTTCCACGTGCCGCACATCCGCCGAGCCGTCCTCGTCGGTTGGCGTTCCGACGGCGATGAAGAAGATGTCACAGTGAGCAACCGCCCGATCGTAGTCCGACGTGAATTCCAGCCGCCCCGCCTGCCGGTTGCGTGCCACGACCTCGTCCAGGCCCGGCTCGTGGATCGGCACTTCTCCGGCATTCAGGCGGGCAATCTTGTCCTTGTCGATATCGACGCAAAGAACGTGATTCCCGACATCGGCAAGGCAAGCGCCGGTGACCAGGCCGACATAGCCGCTTCCGATGACAGTGAGCTTCATGGGTGGGATTCTTCAAATCGACCTGGGCCCGGTGTCCAATCTCGTGGGCGGCGAGCGCCGGGCGCTGGTCCGGATGGCGGCAATTCTATCGCGGCTTCCCCGCCCCGCTGGTCCGGCAGGTCCGCCCGCGTACCAGCCGGGGTGGCCCCGGGACGTACGCCGGTCCGCGCCCCTCGCGTCCCTTGGCGGACCTTGGCCGATAGCGCCTATCATTGCGCGCCGGCTGTTCCCCGGTTTCCCTATTCATTATCTGGGCCGATTTCAGGATTTTCATGACGAATGCACAGACTGCGGTGGACCGTGGGCAGGCCGGCGCCCCCGCGCTGCCATCCCCGTGGCAATGGGCCGCCGGCGAGGTGCGTGCGGTCGATGTTTCCGTGGTGATACCCGTCTTCAACGAGGCGGAAAACCTGCGCGAACTGGTCGATCGGGTAGGGGCGGCGCTCGTCCCGGCGGGGCGCTCGTTCGAGTTGCTGCTGATCGATGACGGTTCGAACGATGGCTCCCGCGATATCCTTGGCTCGCTGGCCGCAGAGCGCGCGTGGCTGCGTCCGCTGGTGCTGATCCGCAACTACGGCCAGTCGACTGCGTTGCAGGCCGGGTTTGACCATGCGCAGGGCAATCTCGTGGTAACGCTGGATGGCGACCTGCAGAACGACCCGATTGAGATCCCGCGCCTGCTCGATCTCATGGATCGCAACCCGGATGTCGATGTTGTATCGGGATGGCGCAAGCAGCGGCAGGACCGAACCTGGTCACGAAAGCTCCCTTCCTGGGCCGCCAATCGCCTGATTTCCTCCGTCACCGGCGTGCGCCTGCATGACTACGGTTGCGCGCTCAAGGTATACCGGCACGAGATTCTCGAGAACGTGCGTCTGTATGGCGAGACGCACCGTTTCATTGCCGCGCTTGCGGTCGAGGCGGGTGCGCGCATGGTCGAAGTGCCGGTCCTGCACCATGCGCGTGCGCGCGGCGAGTCCAAGTATGGAATCGACCGCGTCTTTCGTGTTTTGCTCGACCTGCTTTGGATCAAGTTCTCGATGCGCTTCCTGCATCGTCCGCTGCATGCATTTGGCGGCGTTGGCTTCGCGTTCATCGGTGTCGGTGGGGCGGCACTGCTGTACCTCACGCTGGAAAAGCTGGCATTCGGGCATGACATCGGCGGGCGCCCCTTGCTGCTTCTGGGGACCCTGCTCACCCTGATCGGTGTGCAGTTTCTGGCCACGGGCGTGCTCGCCGAACTGCTTACGCGCATCTACCATGAGCCCCAGGGGCGGCGCCAATACGTACTGCGTCGCGATCCGGCGGGGCGGCGCCGGAGCTGACGAGAGGAGGGCAATCTGAGGTCCAAAGCCCTGAGCGCGGCCGCGCGCATCGTTGCCGCCATCGCCTTGATGGCTGCCGCGGTCTGGTTTGTCGGCCCGGACCGTCTGCGCCAGCAATTGCACCATGTCGACCCGGCCTGGTTTTGCGTTGCCCTGGTGATTGCGGCCGTTTCGCAGTGGGTGTCGGTGCTGCGCTGGGAGGCGATCGCGCGCATATTCGGATTGCGTGTGCGCACGCGTTCGCTTGCCCTCGCGTACGCGCAGGGAATGACGGTCAACGTGCTGTTGCCCGGGGCGACATTGGGCGGGGACGCCTTGCGCAGCGTTCGCTTGCAGGGTCTGGGAAATCCGCTCGGGGTCTCGGCGCTGACCGTGCTGCTCGATCGCCTCAGCGGCCTATGGGTACTGTGCGTGCTGTCGCTACTGACCGGACTTGCTCTGGCAGTTGCCCTGGATCTGCGTGCAGGCTTGCACACTGAGTCCTTGATGATCGTGTTGCCGGGGGCTGCCGCTTCCCTGGACGCGGAGGAGCTGTTCTGGGCGTATCTCGGCGGCCTCGCACTGCTGTGCGCGATCCCCTGGCTACCCCTGCGCGCGCGAACGGGTGTGCGTTCCGGGCTTGCCGAGGATACCGTCCGACCGGCCGTCGGTTTTGGGGCGCGCTGGTGGAACCGTGTGTGCGAATTGCACGACTTGGCAGTGGCACAGCGCGCGCCCCTGGGTAGGTCGCTATGGATTTCGCTGCTGGTGCAGGTGCTGTGCGCGTTGACGCTCTGGTTATGCGTGCTCGCGGCCGGCGGGAAGGCGGGATATTGGCAGGTCCAGGCGGTTGCGGCCCCGGTGTTCGTGGCCGGCGCACTGCCGGTGAGCTACGGCGGTTTCGGCGCACGCGAACTCGTGGCATTGGCTGCATTCCCGCTGGTGGGATTGCCGGCCGACCTCGGCCTTGCGGCCAGCGCGCTGTACGGCATCGTCGCCGTTGTTCTGGGACTGGCGGCCGCGCCGTCGTTTGCCGTGACCGGCTTGCGTCCGGCCGATCGCGCGGGCCGCTGATCATGCAAGTTGTGGTCACCGGTGCCGGAACTCCCCTTGGACAGTCGATGTTGCGGGCAATCGTCGCGCGCGGCGCGTTGGCGCGCGGCGACGCCGACCCTATGCCGGTGCGGCGAATCATCGCGGTCGATCGCACCCAACCGGCTGAACTGTTTCTCGACGGCCGGATCGAGTACGTTCGCGGCGACTACGAGCAGCCGCGTTTTCTCGCACGCGTGATGGGCATGATCACCGACAGCATATTTCATCTTTCGGCACTGGGTGCCGGTTTGCGCGCCGGCACGCAGATAGAGGACTTGGACACCGCGCTGCTGTACAGCCTTGATACCACGCGCACGCTCCTCGACGCGTGCCGATTCCAGACCGCCCCACCGAAACTGGTCTTTGCCAGCACGGTGCAGGCAAGCATTGACAGGGCCTCGTTACCGCAATCGACCGATGGTGTCTGCGCCGCCATGTGCGAGCTGCTGCTCGTGGAATGTGCTCGTCGCGGCCTTGTCGACGCACGCTGCCTGCGTCTTCCCTGCCTGGTCGGAAATCGCTCCTGCGCCCAGGGCGTCGAACTCGAGGCGCTGCTCGCCGACATTGCCGCCGGACGGGCGCCTCCCGAGGCAGGCCAGGCGCTGACGGCGGTCGGCATCGGATTGCCCGACGAGGCGGCTGCGGCCTTGCTCGAGGCGCACGAACTTCCCCGCGCGCCGCCGGGCGAGGCGAGGATCACCGAGATGCCGGGCCGGTTCGTTCGCATCGGCGATCTCGCCCAGCCGTAAACACCGGTGCCGCCCCGCAATGACAGTTGACCCCTTGCCGGGGCCCGCATGCGCGGCTACGAGAGGCTCAGCGACCCGGAGCGCCCCCAGCCAATGATCGAAGATCGTCGATTCGTGCGGTAGGTGACAGCAGCTGCGGATCACAGACGAGTTCGATCAGTGCTGGCAGGCGGCGATTGCGAATGCTGGCCAAGGCCTCGCTTAGGGCCACGGGAAATTCCGCGGTCTGTGTTACCCGGTATCCAGCCCCGCCGTACGCGCGCGCAAGCTGCGCAAAGTCGGGGTTCGTCAGGGTCGTACCGATGACCCGACCCGGGTAGTGCTGCTCCTGGTGCATGCGGATGGTCCCGAACATGCCATTGTTGAAAACAATAAACAAAACGCCGGCGTTGTACTGGCAGGCCGTGGCCAACTCCTGTCCCGTCATCAGGAAGTCACCGTCGCCGCTGATGCAGGCCACGGTCTTGTCAGGAGCGCTGATCTTGGCGGCGATCGCTGCGGGAACGGCGTAGCCCATGCTGCCGCTGGTAGGGGCCAGCTGGGTCGCCGGCGCAACATACGGGAAGAAGCGATGCAGCCACGCCGCGAAGTTTCCCGCGCCGTTGCTGATGATGGCGTCCTTTGGCAGCGCGGCGCGCAAGTCGAGCAGCAATTGCCAAACATCGAGCTTGGGCGCTTGGTGCACCAGCACCGCGGGACGTTGCTGCCACGCCGCGTATTCGGCGCGTGCTTGCCCCAGCGTGTTGGCCCAAGCCGGCTCTTCGATGGGCGTCATCATCGCTAGTCGCGCCGCAAGCTGCGGCATCCCCGTGTTGATCATGAGGTCCGCCTGGAAAACACGCCCCAGCTCTTCCAGGCCGGCGTGGGCGTGTATCAACGTCTGCTGGGGCACCGGCGCCCGAAGCAAGGTATAGCTGCCGGTAGTGGCTTCTCCCAGGCGCGCACCAAGCGCCAATACCAGGTCGGCCGAACGGATGCGCTCGGCCAGTTGCGGGTTGATCCCCAGGCCGATGTCGCCGACATAATTCGGATGCCGGTTATCGAATGCGTCCTGGAAACGAAATGCGCAGGCCACTGGCAGCAGATTCGCTTCGGCAAATCCGCGCAGGTTCTCGCTCGCGGCCGCGCTCCATCCCGATCCACCCACGATCACGATCGGCCGTTGCGCCTTGCCGAGCATGCGCCGTAGGGATGCGATCTGCGTGTCGCTGGGGGCTGCCTGAACGGCCTGGTGGCAGCGCGCGTCCGCCACGGTGACGGCCTGCTCGAGCACGTCTTCGGGCAGGCAAAGAACCACCGGTCCCGGGCGCCCGCTGGCTGCGGTCTGGAATGCGCGCGCGACGAATTCGGGGATGCGGTCGGCACGATCGATTTGGGCAACCCACTTGGTGAGCGCTCCGAATAGCCTGCGGCAGTCGATCTCCTGGAAGGCCTCCCGCTCCAGAAACGCGGTTGGAGACTGGCCGACAAACAGTACCAGCGGCAGGGAGTCCTGCAATGCGCTGTGAATACCGATCGCGGCGTTGCAGGCGCCGGGGCCCCGGGTAACGAAGGCGACCCCGGGCTGGCCCGTCAGGCGCGCGTACGCTCCGGCCATGAATGTCGACCCGGATTCATGACGGTTGACGATCAGGCGCAGGCCCGGGTTGTCGATCAGGGCATCGAGTACGCCCAGATAGCTTTCGCCGGGGACGCAGAACAGGTGATTGACCCCCTGCAGCAGGAGTTGCTCTACCAGGATCCGGGCGCCGGTGCGGGAGTCGGTCATAGCTGCATGCTCGCTGTGCAGGACGCCCTGCGGGATCAGGGGCCTATGGGGGCAAGGTGGCGATTCTAGCCTTGGCGGCGGGCGATCCTAACCTCCGGGCCAGATCGACAAGGTTCGTTCCAGGGTTGCACGTATGGGTGCTTCCAGATGCGGCACCAGCAGAAACAACAGCGTCAATCCGGTGAACAGGGTAACCGGGAAACCGACAGCGAACACGTGCAGTTGTGGCGAGACGCGCGCCATTACGCCCAGGACGATGTTGATCAGCAGCATCACGGCGAGGATGGGAAGGGAAATCGACAAGGCGATGGAGAACACCTGCGCGCCCAGCCCTGCAATGGCATCGAAAGCGAGCATAGGCGGAGCTTGCTCGGCGATCGGAAAGATCTCAAAGCTCTGGCGCAGTCCGTACAGCACCATCAGGTGACCATCGATCGCGAGGAATATGAGCAATACCAGCAGGGAGATGAAATTGGCGACCGGATTGTCGGTATCGGTGGCTTCCGGGTTGAAAAAGCCGCCGAACGACATGCCGATCTGCAGGCCGATCATTTGGCCGGAAAGTTCGATGCCGGAAAACAGGATGCGAATGGCAAACCCCAAGGTTGCACCGACCAAAATGTTGCGAACCAGCGTTTCGAAGAAGACGGCATCGAGGGCGTTGCCCAGGGGCGGGGCATGCACCACCGGAGCCAGCACCAGCGCAATTGCGACTCCGAGCGCGACCTTGGCGCGTACGGGGAAGGCACGGTGCGAAAGCGCCGGCGCGGTGCTCAGCAGCGCGAGTATCCGTACCAGGGGCCAGAAGACATAGCCCGTCCAGGCGGCAATTTGGGCACTGGTAACGACCATGACGGACGACCCGCCGCTCAGCCGATCGTCGACGGAATGGATTCGTACAGGCGGCGCAGGAAATCGACGAAGAACTTGATCATCCAGGGGCCCGCGATGACCAAGGTCGCGATCATGGCGAGCAACTTTGGAATGAAGGTAAGCGTCATTTCGTTGATCTGGGTTGCGGCCTGCAGGATCGAAACGACGAGGCCGACGACCAGCGAGGCGAGCAGCATGGGCGCCGAGAGCATCACTGCCGTGTACAGGGCCTGTTGCGCAAGAGTTATGACGGTTTGTGGGTCCATGATGAGCTTTGTGCAATTCCCGGGTCGACTCTCGGACGGTCGTACCGGGCTCAGGGCGAGAAGCTGGCCACGAGAGAGCCGATCAGCAGGTTCCAGCCGTCGGCCAGGACGAACAGCATCAGTTTGAACGGCAGCGATACCAGAACCGGCGAAAGCATCATCATCCCCATCGACATCAGTACGCTTGCCACCACCATGTCGATGACGAGGAAGGGGATGAAGACCATGAAGCCGATCTGAAACGCGGTCTTGAGTTCGCTGGTGGCAAACGCCGGGATGATGACCCGGATCGGCAGATCGGTCGGCTTGTCCGCGGCGGCCGCGGTTTTTTCGATTCGCGCCATCCGAGCAAAAAGCGCCAGGTCGTTCGACCGGGTGTGCTTGAGCATGAATTCCTTCATCGGCACCGTGGCGACCTCGGCTGCCTGTTCGAAGGAGATCTTCTGTTGACTAAAGGGCACGTAGGCCTGTTCGTACATCCGATCGAAGGTCGGGCCCATGACGAAGAACGTCAGGAATAACGAAAGGCCAATGATGACCTGGTTGGGCGGCGCGGTCTGCGTGCCCAGCGCCATGCGCAGCAATGACAGGACGATAACGATGCGCGTAAACGACGTGGTCAGCAATAGCAGCGCAGGCAGGAAGCCCAGTGCCGTGAGAAACAGCAGGGTCTGGACCGGCACGGAGTACTGGGTCGTTCCGCCCGTGCCCGGTGCGGCCGTGATGGCGATGGGACTAGATTGGGCCAGCGCCGGCGACAGCAGCAGCACGAAAGCCGATGCGGTCAGGCCCAATCCGACCAGGGTACGCGTGGCCCGCATCATCGCGCTCCGCCGCGCAGCCTCTCCAGCAGCGCACCGAAGGTCGCAACCGGCGCCTCGGGGAGGGCCGTCTGCCCCTTGGGTACCGAACCCAGGCGCGTGATTCCGCCGGCGCCGACGCCAAGCAGCCACCAGCGTTCACCGACCTCGACGATGACGACGCGCTCCCGCGGCCCGAGCGCCAGCTGAGTCACCATGCGCAGGTGGCCGTTGCCACCGCGCGGCGCGATTCCGGTGCGTCGCAATACCCACAGCGCGGCGCCGATAAAACCCAGTACGAAAAGGAGCGCCAATGCCATCGGCACATAGGAGGGCCCGTCGACCGGATGCGCCGCCGTCGATACCGCGGTCTGCGCGCGCGCCGCCACGGCCGCGAACAGGGACACGAGCGGTGTTGCGGCCCGCACCGCCGCCTGCGATCGCCTCACGAACCTTGCGCCTGCATTGGTCGTGACCCGCTCATGTATGGGCGCGCACTGCATTCTCACGCGCCTACTTGTGCAGGCGACGCACGCGCTCGCTCGGCGTGACGATATCGGTCAGGCGGATGCCAAACTTTTCATTGACCACGACCACCTCGCCTTGGGCGATCAGGCAGCCATTGATCAGGACATCCATCGGTTCGCCCGCGAGCGCGTCGAGCTCGATGACCGAGCCCTGGGCCAGTTGCAAGATATGCTTGATTGGAATCTTGGTGCGCCCGAGTTCGACCGTCAGGTGAACCGGAATATCGAGGATGAGGTCAAGGTCCTGCGGCCCATCCGTGGAAGCGCCGGGCGTCAGCCGCGGAAAGATGTTGGCCGGTTGGGCAATGGCTTCCACCGCCGATCCTGATTCGATGGTTGCCCCGGCACCGGGGGATCCCTGCTCCTTCAATGCAGCCGCCCAGTCGTCTTCAGCGCCTGCGGGTGTTTTACCGCCCGGCTGGCTCATGCTTTCTCCTCGATGGAAAAGTTCTCGCTCAGGTGCGAGTACTTCAGCATCCGCTCGGCACGCACCGCGGTATGGCCGTTGACGGCCCCAAAGCGGCATTCCATGATCGGCACCCCGTCCACCTTGACCGGAATGATGTCGCGGATCGGAAGCGCGATGAAGTCGCCAACTTGCAGTTTGATCAGTTGCCCGACCGTGAGATCGGTTTGGGCCAGTTCCGCGGCGAGTTCAATCTCGGCGGCCTGCACCTGCTGGGTAAGCTCGCGCACCCAGCGCCGGTCGGGTTCCTGTCCATCGGCCTGCAGCGACGAATACAGGATGTCTCGAATGGGTTCGAGCGACGAATAGGGGAAGCAGAGGTGTATCTCGCCGCCGCTGTCGCCGATTTCCACATTGAGGGTGATCGCGACCACGATTTCCGATGGTGAGGCGATATTGGCGAACTGCGTGTGCATCTCCGATCGCTGATGCTGGAAATGGAACTTGAACAGCGCCCCCCAAGCCTTGGTGTATTCGGCCAGCGTGACGTCCATCATGCGCTGGATGATGCGCTGCTCCGTTGGCGAGAAGTCGCGGCCTTCAATCCGGAAATGTTGTTTGCCGGTGCCTCCGAACAAGGTGTCGATCGCGCAGAACACGAGCTTGGGATCGAATATCACCAGGCCCTGTCCCCGCAAGGGGGTGAGGGAAATGACGTTGATGTTGGTCGGCACGACGATGTCGCGCAGGAACATCGAGTACTTTATTACGCGCACCGGGCCAACCGAGATCTCGGGGCTGCGGCGCATGAAGTTGAAAAAGCCGGTGCGCAGGTTGCGCGCGAACCGTTCGTTGATGATTTCCAACGTCGGCATGCGCCCGCGGACAATGCGTTCCTGGCTCGAAATGTCGTAGTTGCGGATGCCATCGGTGGGTGCGTCCTGCTTTTCGAGCTTCTGCGACTCGCCCGTGACGCCCTCGAGGAGGGCATCGACTTCGTCCTGGGAAAGAAATTGGTCAGCCATGTTTGCCGATTCGCGTGGGATTGCTGTTCATCTGCGCCATTACTGGATGAGCATGTGGGTAATGAGCACCGCTTCGATCGCGTCGTCCATCCCAGTGCCAGCGAGCGCTTTATTGGCCACGGCGACCACTTCGCCGCTGAGCTTTTCCTTGCCCTCCTTGGCCATCAAATCCGCCGCGTCCTGCGAACCCAGTACCGTGATCACGGCGCTGCGGACGACCGGCGTCATATCCTTGAGCGCTTCGGCCGCGGCAATGTTCTTCACCTGAAACGTCAACTTGATCTGGAGGAACTTCTCCGGGTCGCGCAAATTGACCGTGAAGGTCTCAAATTCGACAAAGAACGGCTTCGCGGCCTCCGCCTTCTTATCCTTGTCCGCCTGCTTTCCCGATGCCTGGGTCGCCGGCACCGGTTGGTCCTTCGAACCCAGCAAAAAATAGCTCGCCGCAGCCGCGCTGGCCAGAAGGACCACCGCCGCCGAGGCGATGATCAAGCGCTTGGGGTTTTTCTTTTTCGGCGCTGCCGGTTTATCCCCGGCTTTGCCGGCAGGGGCGGGCGCATCCTTGCCGCTGGCGACGCCCGGCGCCCCTTTCGCTTGCGCCGCTACGGCTGCTGCCCTGCTGTCGGCCATCGTGTCCCCAATTGCGTTGCCATCAGACCGGCGCTGCCTCGGCAGGCAGCCGGAAAACTTTAGTGATTATTGGGAATGGGGGACCGAGGCAATCAGGGGAATACGTGCGCGTTTTGTGTGCTGTTCATTGCCGTGCCGGTGCATGCCTTGGGCTAGCGGCCGCTCCTAGGCAAAGGTATCGATGAGCCGGGCGCTCCCAGCGGAGCGACCTGCGACCGGGGCGAGCGTTACCGAGAGTGGGGATGTCAAGATCTGCGATCCGGGCCCGCCGCTGCCCCCGGCTGGGCTTTGCTGACCTGCGCCCTTGTCCGGGTCGCGCTGCGAGCCGTCGCCGACCTGAGCGCCGGTCAGTTGTAGACCGCTGCTCTGGAAAAGCTCGTTCAGATGGGGCAGCGCGTCCCTCAGGGCCGCGCGGGTTGCCTCATGACCTGCCGAGATGGCCAGGGATGCTTCCAGACCGTTCATCTGGATGGAGACGCTGACGGGCCCCAAATTCTCCGGTCGCAAGGAAAGCTCGGCCGACTGTGTCCCCGTCCTGGCCAGGTAGACAAGCTGGCGCGAGATGTCCTGCGCAAATCCCGGGTCCCCTACCGTTGTACCGACATGTAGGACGGTCTGGCCCAGCGCCGCTGCAACACCGCTGCCGCCGGGTCCGCCCGGCAGGGAAGCGAGAACCGATGCCGGCAATGCGACGCTCGGGTCGGACGTCGCGGCGACCGGATCCGCCCACGTCAGTGAGCCGCCTTTGTCCGCGGACGTGCCGTCGGTCGTCGAGGCACCGCCGAACAGGGAGGAAAGGCCCGGCAGCGAGCCGGCGGCCGAGTTCCGCGCCACTTCGGCAGTCGATGCCGCCAGAGCCGATGAGACGGTCGCATCGCCGTCTTTCGCTGGCGAACGCCCTGCAGGGTCCGCCGAGTCGATGCCGGCAGTGTGGGCGGACAGCGTGCGCTCCGAGCTGTGCGTTCCCTGGAGGCCTGCCGAGCCGTTGCGCTCGGCGGTGCCCGCAGCGTCGGCGCCTGGAGTCCCCGGGCTCGCCAGCGTGCGCCGCGCGGCGACGAGCGAATCGAGTGCTCCCACGGGTGCAGCCATTGCAGCGGTCGCGGCGGGAGTCGTGTCCGCCACAGCGCAGGTGGGGCTCGCGTCCGGTGCCGATGGGCGGGAATCCGCCGATGCCGCGGTGCTCGCGTGGGCCTCGTCGTTGGCGTTCAGGGTCTTTGTGTTCTTGTCCGCCGGCGTGTCGCTTGGATTCGCGCCGGCGGGCGCAGCATGCTCACCTGCCTGCTTGCTCGTCCCTTTCGACCCGGCGCCAGGCACCGTGGCGGGCGAATTGCCGGCGCCGGCCGGCTTTTGCGCCGTTGCTGCGCCGGGTCGGCCGGCTGGCCCGCTCGTGGACGCCCGAGCTGCACTCGAGGCCAATCCCGAATGCGACTGCGGGGCTGCTGGGATGGTCGTGCTGGCTTCCGGAGTGTCGTCCCCGCCGCCGCTTGGCGCTGCCGCCGTGGCTGCGACGCTGCCGGCCTCGGTGTCGGGTTTTGGCGTCGGAGCAGCGGCGTTGGCCATCGCAGAAGAGAAGTCCGCCCCATCGGGCGGGGCGTTCGCCGCTATGGCTGGCGAAGACGCAGCGCTCTGGCGATTCGTCGATGCTGCGCTTTCTGCGGACGAGGCGGCGATCATCCCGGAGATCATGGCTCCCTTCCTGCGTTGATAGCGCTTTGGTTCAGTCCGACGTTGGTCGCGCGCTCATGCGAACGCTGGGAAAATTCGTCGGTGGTCTTTTGATCACGATGGGCCTCGATGCGCCGTTCGCGCTCGATGCGCCGCAAGGCCAGGGTTTCCAGGCTTTTGTGCTTGCGCAGGCAAAGCGCTAGGTCGCTGCTCGCCTTTGCGGCCGCATTTTCCCTCACCGCCACTTCGTGCAACTGGGAATCCACCGCGTGCTGCAAGCGAGTAAGAAAGGCCTGCAGATTGCGCTCCGCACTCGGGTCGCGGCTGTCGCCGGGGCGACAGCGCGCGCGATCGTCGTATTCCTTGGCGTAATCGCGCAGCACGTTCAGGTGGGCGCGGGCCTGTTCCACTGAGCGTTGCAGGCCCGCGTAGCGGGCCTGGGCCGCATCGCTCCTGGCCTTGGCCAGTTCGATCAGCATGCGTAGGGTCGCAGAATCCATGTTAGGAGATGCTCGTTTAGCGCTCTGGGGTCAAGGTCTGCGGGTTTGAGATGGGACGGCGCGCTTTACAAGGAGTGACTCGGAACTGATTGCACGAGCGCGGCCAATTCCTGTTGCGACGGACCCAGGGGCGCGCGCTCCGCCATCGGCTGCTGCAGAAATCGTTCCATCTGCGGGTAGGCGGCAATCGCGGCATCGAGCGCCGGATCGGCGCCGGCAACGTAGGCGCCGACCGAAATAAGGTCACGGTTGCGCTGGAAGCGCGAAAACATCGCCTTGAACCGTCGTGCCGCTTCGAGCTGATCGGCATCGCAGACCGCCGGCATGACACGGGATATCGAGGTCTCCACATCGATGGCCGGGAAGTGACCCGCCTCGGCCAACGATCGCGACAGCACGATGTGGCCGTCGAGGATTGCCCGCGCCGCGTCGGCAATCGGATCCTGCGGGTCGTCGCCTTCGGTCAGGACGGTGTAAAAGCCGGTAATCGAACCACCTCCGACCGCGGCATTGCCGGCGCGCTCCACCAGCTGCGGCAGCTTGGCAAAGACGGAGGGCGGATAGCCCTTGGTCGCCGGCGGCTCCCCGATCGCCAACGCGATTTCGCGCGCTGCCATCGCATAGCGCGTGAGCGAATCCATGAGTAGCAATACGTCGCGCCCCTGATCGCGAAAGTGCTCCGCGATTGCGGTTGCATAGGCAGCGCCTTGCATGCGTACCAGCGGTGTCGTGTCGGCCGGGGCGGCGACGACGACCGCGCGCCGCAGGCCCTCGGCGCCGAGAATCTCGTCGATGAATTCCCTCACCTCCCGCCCGCGCTCACCGATCAGACCGACAACGATGACGTCGGCGGAGGTGAAACGGGCCATCATTCCCATCAGCACGCTCTTGCCGACACCGGAACCCGAAAAGAGTCCGATACGCTGTCCGCGGCCGATCGTGAGCAGACCGTTGATCGCACGGACGCCGACATCCAGGGCGCTGCGAACGGGCGCGCGATCCATCGCATTGATCGCCCGGCGCAGCAGGGGACGCAGCTCGCACGCGCTCCCGTCGGCTGCCGCGACCGGGCCGCCGCGGTCCATCGGGGCTCCACTTGGGTCGAGGACGCGGCCCAGCAGCGATTCGCCCATCGGCAGGTGTCGCGTTCTATCCTCGGCGCGGCGCAACGGGTGATTGCGCTGTCCGAGACGCGGACGTGGAGCTGCGGGATCAAATGGCACCACCATCGCGCCTGGTCGAATTCCCAGCGGCTCGCTGACCGGCATGAGAAAGAGGCGTTCGCCGGAAAAACCCACCACCTCCGCGTCCAGGCGCGCGTTGTCGGCCTGCACAACTGCGACGCGTGCGCCCACCGTCAGTTTCAGACCGACGACCTCCATGACCAGGCCGGCGGACCGGGTCAGCCGGCCGTGCAATTCGAAGGGTTCTGCGCACGCCGCGATCGAGCGGCACTCGTCCAGGAACTGGGGAAAGCGGAAATTCCGCATGGATTTGGCTGCAACGGTCATTGCTGCCCTGGCGGCGCGGCGCTGTCCGTGGGCGGGCTGTCGATCGCGACTTCCGGGGGCGCAGCACTGGAGCCCAGTGTTTGCACGACACGGCGCCAACGCGTCGCCACGGTCGCGTCGACCTCACCCTGCGGTGATTCGACGCGACAGCCCCCGGGCTGGATCGCCGGATCTGCAAGGAAACGGCAGCCGTGATATCGCGAATCTGGCTGCAGCGCCTCGCGTACCAGTTCAAAATCAAGCGGGGCGAGACGAACCGTCGGATGCGCGTGGGAGTCGATGACCATCGCCAGGGCTTCTCGCACCACCGGAAGGATCACCTCGCGTTGGGTCTGGACTTCGCGCCGTAGCACCTGGGCGGCGATGTCCAGCGCCAGGTCGAGTAGGCAATCGGCACCGCGCACGCAGAGTTCATCGAACCGACCTTGCAGTTGCGCCAGAAGACCCTCGAGCCGCTGCAGGTCGGTCGCTCGCGCCTGTTGGACATTACGCATCGCGTCGGCATATCCCTGCGCCTGGCCGGCCTCGTAGCCGCTTTTTTCGCGGCTGGCCTCGCTAGCACGCGCCGACAACGGCGCAGAACCCGGACCGCGGGTGCCGCCAGCCAGAGGCCGCAGTTCCCAGTTGGCCGTACCCCCGATCTTGTCCTTGGAAATCGTGCGCGAGAAGCGGTCCGATGCTCCCATCCTAGGCTCCGTGGCGCAGCGCAAGACGGCGCTCAGATGAATTCATCGTCCCCTCCGCCGGCTCCGAGCTGAATCTGCCCTTCATCCGCAAGGCGCCGGACGATCTTGAGGATTTCCCGCTGTTCGGCCTCCACTTCGGAGAGTCGAACCGGGCCCTTTGCCTCCAGGTCTTCGCGCATGGTCTCGGCCGCGCGCGTCGACATGTTCTTGAAGACCCGCTCCCGCAGCGCCTGGTCGGCGCCCTTGAGAGCAACGATGAGTGCCTCCGACTGCACTTCGCGCAGCAGGGTCTGGATAGCCTTGTCATCGAGATCGTTGACATTTTCGAACGTGAACATCTGGTCGAGAACCTTTTGCGCCAGTTCGCCATCGTGTTCACGGATCGACTCGATGGCCACCGTTTCGATCGCACTGCCCAGGAAATTGAGGATCTCTGCAGCCGTCTTTGCTCCGCCCAGCGATGCCTTTTTCACTTTCTCGCCGCCCGCGAGCACGCGCGAGAGCACCTGGTTGAGTTCCTCCAGCGCCTGCGGCTGAATGCCGTCGAGCGTGGCAATGCGCACCAGCACATCGTTGCGCATCCGCTCGGGCACCTGTTTCAGAACCTCCGAGGCCTGATCGCGTTCCAGGTGCACGAGTATCGAGGCAACGATCTGCGGGTGCTCGTTCTTGAGCAGTTCGGCGATCGCGGCCGGATCCATCCACTTCATCGACTCGATGCCGGAGACGTCGCTGCCCTGCAGGATCCGGTCGATCAGCAGGTTCGCCTTTTCCTCGCCCAGTGCTCTTTTCAGCACTTGGGTGACATACTCGTCCGTGTCGCGAACCAGTGAAAAATGGCCTTCCCGTGTTTCGTGGAAGCGCTTGACAATTTCGTCGATGCGTTCGCGCGAAACCGTGTTCAGCTTGGCCATCGACTCGCCGACCTTTTGCACCTCCTTGGGGGTCAGGTACTTAAACACCTCGGCCGCGCCTTCTTCCCCGACGGTCATCAGGAGAATCGCGGCGCGCTCTATCCCGGTGTCTTCCGTCGCCATCGTGCGGCTCATGTCTTGGCGTCGCTGACCCACGCCTTGACGACGTTGGCCACGGCCGCCGGGTCACTCTTGGCGATTTGCCGTACACCCTCCAGCGATGGCGGGACGCCGCCGGGCGGGGCAAGTGCGGGCGCCGGCGCCGGTGCCGCCGCGGTATCGGGCATGACCGGGGCCGTACCGATCGACTTCAATGCCGGCCGCAACACGCCGAACACGACGATGGCAGTCAGCAGCAGGAACAGCAGCGCCTTGCCGCCTTCCTTGGCCAGTGCGAGAACGTCCGGACGCTGCAGAAATGGCACGGGTTCGACGGCGGCAAGCTCCGGTTGACTAAATGGCGCATTGACCAGGTTGAGCGAGTCGCCACGCTGTTCGTTGTATCCCATCGCCTGGCGCACGAGCGCCTGCAGATTTTCGATCTCCTTGGTGTCCCACGGGGTGCCGGCGCCCTGGCCACCCTCGGCCGGCTTGTTGTTGACGACCACGGCCGCGGTCAATCGGCGAATCTGGCCGGTGGCGTTGTGGGTGTGCCGGACATTCTTGTCAATCTCGTAGTTGGTCGTCTGCTCGTGGTGCGCGCTCCCGCCGCTAGTCGCATTCGCCGGATTCGCTGCATTCGCCGGCGGATTCAGGGGCGGTTGCTGTCCATTGATCGGTGCGGTTGCCGGAACCGGCGGCTGGTTGGAAAGGGCGCCGGGTACGCCCTGCGCAACGCTGCTACCCGGTTGCGTGCTCTCGGTGCTCGACTGCGACCGGATCGCCGCTTTGTCGGGGCCCTGGTTGGGCTTATACGTCTCGTCTTCGGTCTCGACGTTCGAGAAATCGACATCGGCGGTGACCTGGGCACGTACGTTTCCGCGACCGACGATCGGCTCGAGTATGTCCTCGATGCGTTTGATGGTGGAGGTCTCGATCTGAGCCAGGTAGTCGAGTTGCGAGGAGTTCAGCCCCGCGACCCCGTCCGATTGGCTCGCGAGCAGGTCGCCGTGCTGGTCGACCACGGAAACGTTCTTCGGATTCAATTCCGGCACCGACGAAGCGACCAGATGAACGATCCCGGCGATCTGTGCCCGGTCAAGCGCCTGGCCCGGATGCAGCTGCAGCAGGACCGATGCGGTCGGGGGCTCCTTGTCGCGTAGGAACCCGGAGGCCTTGGGCAGCGCCAGGTGGACGCGGGCTGCGGCAACCGGGGCCAGGGTTTGGATCGAGCGTGCCAGTTCGCCCTCGAGGCCGCGCTGGTAGTTGAGCTGCTCCTGGAATTGCGTCAGGCCGAATTTCTGCGATTCGAGAATTTCGAACCCGACCACCGATCCCTTGGGCAAACCCTGTGAGGCAAGCTTGAGCCGGGCCTCGTGAACCTTGTCGGACGGCACCAGGATTGTCCCGCCGTCGGAGCTGCGGTACGGAATGTTCATCTGCGACAGCTGCGCAATGATCGCGCCTCCGTCCCGGTCCGAGACATTGGTGAACAGGACGCCGTAATTGGGCGACGTGCTCCATAGCCAGGCCGCCGATACCACGGCGATCAATCCGGCGGCCCCCAGCATGAGCAGCGCGCGCGAGCGCGGCGACAGCCGGGCGGCAAAGCCCACGTTGGGAAACGCTACGGCGCCGGATTTGGGGGAAGGGTTGTCCATGTTTGATTGTTTGGGCTGCCCACATCCATCACATAATTACGCTAGGTGACAGCATCCCAATTATTCGGCCACTTGAGCCCGCGAATGCATTGATAAGCCGAGGAAAGAGCGACTGTTTCCGCTGCCACGGGCGCCGGGAGGGCGGAGCGGCGTATCCGGTAAGCGGCGGAAATGCCCCGCGGAACCCTGCCAGATCGTGCAACCAACGATATCGGGGCAGCGCTAGAGTCGGCGCCATTGCGATTCTGGTGCCGGCGTTGCTACGGTGCGATCCCACCCGAATCCGGAGATGCCTTTCGCGGGGGCGAAAAATGGATTTGGCCAGCATCAACTCGCAGATCGCAAATGCCGTTGCAAACGCGAAGAGTGTCGCGGGTGCCACGGGTGCCATGGCCGGCAGTGGCGGAACCGGTTTCGACTTCGCGTCGTCACTGGACTCTGCTCTGAAGGCGGTAAGTCAGAGCCAGACGCGGTCGGACGAGCTGCAAAAGCAATTTCAGTTGGAAAATCCGAACGTGAGTCTTGAGCAGACCATGGTCGCCATGAATACCTCGGCCCTGAGCTTTGCCGCGGCCGTGCAGGTTCGCAACCGCCTGGTGCAAGCCTACGACCAGGTCATGAACATGCAGGTCTGAGCGACGTAAAATTAGAACCCGAGGCTGGCCAGCAAGTCATCAACCCCCGCCTGGTCCGCTACCACGTCACTGCGGCCCTCCGGATTGACGACCGGACCTTCGGGCTTTTTCCCGTCGATCGCCTTTTTGCGCTGCTCCTCGGGGGTCGCGTCGATGAGGAGCTTTACCAACTGCTCTTCGAGCGTCTGGGCCAGGTCGACGATCTTGCGTATGACTTGTCCCGTCAGATCGTGGAAGTCCTGTGCCATCATGATTTCCGTCAGGATCGCGCTGGTGAGCTCCGCCTGCTTGCCCAGGTTGGCCAGAAACTCACAGGTTTCATTGACCAAGGCGACGCCCGCAGGTGTGGCGCGCTCGCCGCCGGCCCCGTAGACGGCCACCGCCGTCCAGCGTGTTCGAAGATTCTTCGCGCCCTCGGAGATTTCGTCCTGAACCGAGCGTGCCCGATCGACCGAATTGAGGACCTTCTCGGCCGCGTCGCCGGTCACTCGCGCGATATACGCAAGACGGTCGCGTGCATCGGGCAGATTGTCGCGGACGTCGGCCAAGCTTTCTTGGTACCCAAGTTCACGCATTGCATCGTGCAGCGTCCGGGTCAATTGCCCGATGCGATGATAGATGTCTTCGGGGTCAGGGGACTCGGCCACGTTGGAGTCGCCCCGGGCAGGGGCGGGTTCCTGGCTCGGCACCGGATTGGAAATGTCGCCCCATACTTTCACGCCGCGATCGGCGGCACTGCCCGTATTGGCCGCGCTGGCAATTTCTCGTAAGGAGGAAGCATCGCTGTGACCCATGGTTGCTCCCCTGATCAGGCGTTCTTTTGCATGATTTTTTGGACCTTTTCTTCCAAGGTCGCCTTCGTGAAGGGCTTCACGATGTAGCCGTTGGCACCGTTTTGGGCCGCGTTGACGATGTCCTCCTTCTTCGCCTCGGCCGTTACCATCAGGAACGGAATGCTTTTGAGTTTTTCATCGGCCCGGATGCTTTTGAGGAGCGCGAAGCCGTCCATGTTGGGCATATTGATGTCGGAGACGACGAAATCGAACTTGCCCGACCTCAGAAGATTGAGTGCCACGACGCCGTCCTCGGCCTCTTCGGCGTTGTTGTAGCCGATCTCCTTGAGCAGGTTGCGCAGAATCCGTCTCATGGTGGAAAAGTCGTCGACGATTAGAAATCGCGGATCGGTGCTCATACCTGCTCCTGCTCAACGTACCCGCTACTGGGCGTGCAACCGCCGGCCCGTGACAGCCTCCGGGTGGACCGATTCTCGGATAGCGCCTGCGGATTCAAACGGGAGAAAAGGTGGATTCATGTTGTCCAATCCACGCTCAGGGCGAGGGCGTCGCTGCCGCATCGGGCAGCACGGCGGGCGCGTCGCCGGCATTTGCCGGGCCTGGGGCGGAAGTGCCGCCGTCCGGGTCGGCGCGAGTGCCAGCGCGCGCACCGCCGCCGACGGATTTTTCCAGGCTTTCCGCATCACCCGCCTCGATTTCACCGCCCGCCATCTGCATGCGCTCCTCCGCCAGCTTGTTTAGCACGATGATCGAGATCCGACGGTTGAGCGGATTCATCGCGTTTTCCTTGTCCAGCGGGCTCGAATCGGCAAGCCCGACCACGCGCACGATCTTTGTTGGTTCCATGCCGCCGGCAATCAGCTCCCGTCGCGAGGCATTGGCGCGGTCGGCCGAAAGCTCCCAGTTGGAGTACGCCTTGTCGCCGGCGGCGTACTGCGCGGAGTCGGTGTGACCGGTGAGCACGATCTTGCTGTCGACGTCGTTCAGGACCTTGCCGAATTCGCGCAGAATGTCACGCATGTAATCCTTGACTCGCGCGCTGCCGATGTCGAACATCGGCCGCTTGAAATCGTCGACGATCTGGATTCTCAATCCGTCCGGCGTTATTTCCACCCGGATCTGATCCTTGAACTGCAGCAGCCGGTCGCTGGCCAGGATCGCCTGGTTGAGGTGGCGCTGCAATTGCTCCATGCGCTCGCGCTCCTTGCGGAGGATTTCGTCGCGACGATGCTTCTTCGCCTGGACTTCGCCGCGTTTTACCTGCCCGGCCGATTTTGTAAGGTCGTCGCCGCCCCCGGTGATGATGGAATCGGAATCGCCGGCGCCGTCGCCGCCCGACAGGGAAACTTGCAGCGGTGATTGGAAATACTCGGAGATGCCTTTGAGGTCGCCTTTGGTTGTCGACCCCAGCAGCCACATCAGCAGGAAAAACGCCATCATCGCCGTCACGAAATCGGCATAGGCGATCTTCCATGCCGCACCGTGCGCGCCGGGACCGCCTCTCTTGATGCGCTTGATGACGATCGTTGATTTAGCCTTTTCGCTGCCGGTGTTCATGATGGTGGCCGATCGTGGGTGGGCGCGTCAGCGCTTTTGTTTGACATGCTTCTCCAGCTCGAGGAACGTTGGACGCTCGGTCGAGTACAGCACCTTGCGACCAAACTCGACCGCCAGCGCCGGGGCGTAGCCCTGCAGGTTCGCCAGCAAGGTTGCCTTGACGCAATTGAGCTCCTTGGTCGATTCGTCGACCTTTTGCTCGAGCCGTGACGCGAGCGGCCCGATGAATCCGTACGAAAGCAAGATTCCAAGAAAGGTTCCGACGAGGGCTGCCGCGATCATTTCGCCCAGAACCGCTGGCGGCTTGCCCACCGACGCCATGGTCTTGACCACGCCCATTACGGCGGCAACGATGCCGAAGGCCGGAAGTCCGTCGCCTGCCTTCTGCATGGCGTGAGACGGCGCCATGGCCTCGTGATGATGGGTATCGATCTCCTGCTCCATCAAGCTCTCGATCTCGATCGGATTCATGTTTCCGGAGACCATCATGCGCAGGTAATCGCTGATGAATTCGATCAGATGGTGGTCGGAGGCGATCATCGGATGTTTCTGGAACAGCGCGCTCTTCTTGGGATCTTCGACGTCGGACTCGATTGCCATCATCCCTTCCTTGCGGATTTTGCTCAGGATGTCGTACATCAGCGCCATCAGCGCCATGTAGCGTGTCTTTGTGTATTTCGAGCCTTGCAGCAGCTTCGGCAGCGCGCGCAGCGTTGCGCCCAGAACCTTGTTCGAATTCGATGTCAGGAACGCCCCACCCGCGGCTCCCGCGATGGTCAACAGCTCGATCGGCTGCAGCAGGACGCGGAAGCTGCCGCCCTCAAGGGCATAGCCGCCGAAAACCGCGCCTAGGACGAACAGATAGCCAATGATGACGAACATGCTGTACGACCTTTACCCCGATAGGTGTAGCGTTGCGCAAGCTTCGTCATGGCCCCCCGCCAAAATAGATGGATGCGCTAGCCACGTTTCGGCACCATTGGCGCTGGACTTGAACCCGTGTCTGCGCCGAGGGCACCGGGCCAGCCTGGGAACGTCCGAACTCCCGTGCCGCTTGCCGACATATTCGTGGATTGCCGGGGCCCGGCGCGACACCAGGCTCGTCAACGACGGCCGTGAGAGCGCCACTTGGCGTGCCTGTCGGAAGCCGCTGCGTCACAAAAAAAGACCCGGAACGCGCCGGGTCGAGGTCGGAGGAGAAAAGGGAGAAAATCGGGGCGCGGTCCGTCGCTGCTAGACGACCGCTTCTTCTTCCGCGCGCACGTTGCCGCGGCCCTTGCCCGCACGGGCCGGCGGTTCGCACAGTCCGCAGACGTAATTCTTGGTCAACTCGTAGGTGTGGGTGACGAACTTGCCGCCGCACTTGCAGCAGGGGGTAAGCGTGATCATGCCGGCGTCGACGAACTTCACCAGGCGCCAGGCACGCGTTACCGACAACAAGGGATCCAGACTCTGGGCCTTGATTTGCTCTATATATAGCTCATAGGACTTGATGATCGCGTCGATCTCTTCGAGGTCGGTCGTCTTGTTCAGGTATTCGTAGATGTTCAGGAAAAGCGATGAGTGAATATTGGGCTGCCAGGTCATGAACCAGTCCGTCGAGAACGGCAGCATGCCCCGCGCCGGCGACTCGCCCTGGACCTCCTTGTACAGGCGCAGCAGGCGCTCGTAGGAAAGATCCGTTTCCGATTCCAATACCTGCAAGCGGGCGCCAAGCTTGATCAACGCGATCGCACGTTGAATCTGGCGACTTTCGGTAACGATGCTCTTTATTCGCATGACGGTCCCCGATCCGAAGGATTTCAGTTGGCTTCGGCGAACTGGCCGGCCATTACGATATTGGCGTGCAACCCGGCGACGGCGGCTCCCGGAGCCAGCTTGGCGCGCGAATGGCTGGTCAGCAGGTTCCAGACGACGTCGTCGTCGAAACGGAAGCGCAAGATCAGCTGGTTGCTGCCCGCGATTTTCATCAATTGTGCTGGCGTGAGCTGCTCTACGATGCTGGCAACCTCATCGGAGACCCCGAGGCGGTAACGCGCTTGGGACTTGTCGGCGCGGATCATGTGTTGCGCCAAAACGAGGTACGCGAGGTTGACTTCCCGGACTTCCTGCAGCAGTTGCTCATTGACGACGCTGGCGTTGCTCATGCCTTCCTCCTGTTGGTTGGGCTCGAGAAAGCCCGGATTGCGTTGCGAAGTGGTGCCATTTTCACGATTGACTTGCCTTCGCAGTAGCGGGAATGCGCTAAATCGGCCGTCAGATACCACTCCCATCCGTTGTAGGAATTTCCCTTACAAGATCGCGGCGCCACTGGATTAGCGCGTGCCGAGCGGAAAAAAACCTGCGCCGCACCCTAAAGACATTCGCGGTATTTCCGTAATCGCAGGCAGTAACAACGTTCCTCCCCCGCCTCGCGCGCCGCGCTGACCCCCGTCACCGGCGCGCATTTTTTTCCGACGAAGCAATTTGATCTAGCGATGCGAATATCGGGTCTTCTGCAGATCAAGTGGGTATCGTAGACCGGCGATGCGCTTGAGAACCGTATGGAATAAGGCTTTGCGGGATTCGTGAGCATGGAAAAAGCTGACATGATTTGCGCATGGCTACCTCACGACGACTTACCGACTTATATCGATCCCCGGGCTTTCGTCCATGCGACGGTGCGAGGAGTGTTCGGTGACCAGAAGGCTCGTGTCGTTCGCTTGGAGCGACGGGGAGAAAAAGCCCGCTGCGGGGTCTGCGACACGTTGGCGCACGGCATCTACGACCGCAAGCTTCGCCGCGTACGC
>Ga0209415_10001898_pt1 | contig 39580 bp, 30 predicted proteins | sample PeaSoiSIISIP2007_FD_187696 | JGI IMG/M metagenome (GOLD analysis project Ga0209415, IMG submission 187696) | Peat soil microbial communities from Weissenstadt, Germany - SII-SIP-2007 (SPAdes) (version 2) | ecosystem: Environmental > Terrestrial > Soil > Wetlands > Peat | place: Germany...
TCTCGCTTGGTCGTTCGGTTCCTTGGCACAGGAGCGGGCTAGCAACGCGCAGGAGTCCGGCTCCTCGCTTTAGGAGGCGCCCCCTTTGCGCAAGTCGTGGGCCTCCCTCGCTCGGGTCCCTGCGACCGAGCGCAGGTACTCCACCGCCGAAGCGCGGTAACGGGCTTCCTTCGTTCACTCGCGAGACGGCGAGGCTCACTGTCCGGCGGCTTTCGCTTGCTCGTGCGCTCCGCTCGAGAAGGACCTGCTCAGGAGCGCGCAGGAGTCAGCGTCCTTCGTTCACGGACCGGCTCCTCTGCGAGACTTGCCGGCTTCCTTGGCTGAGGGCTCGAGTCTCCGCGCTCCGTCCCCGACCGACCTCGACCTCGACCTCGACCTCGACCCCGACCTCGACCCCGACCCCGCCCCGCTCGCTCCCGATGCTACCCTCCCCCCCCACCATGCGCATCCGCGCCTCCTGGGACGAGTACTTCATGAACATCGCGCGCGAGGTCTCCACGCGATCCACCTGCGACCGCAAGTTCGTCGGTGCCGTCGTCGTGCGCGACAAGAGCATCCTCGCGACCGGGTACAACGGCAGCATCCGCGGGCTCCCGCACTGCGACGAAGAGGGACACCTCATGGAGGACGGGCACTGCGTGCGCACCGTCCATGCCGAGGCGAACGCCATCGTCCAGGCCGCGCGCAACGGCGTCCGCATCGAGGGGGCGTCCATCTACGTCACGGCCAGCCCGTGCTGGGGGTGCTTCCGCCTCGTCGCCAACGCGGGCCTCATGCGGGTGTGCTTCGGCGAGTTCTACCGCGACCCGCGCATCTTCGACGTGGCCGAGCGGCTCGGGATCGAGCTCGTCGACATGTCGGCGGCCCTGAAAGACAAGAAGTGACGGCGACGCGGCGCCTCTCGGTCGCCGTCGTCCAGGGCGGCCCGTCGATCGAGGCCGAGGTGAGCCGCGCGTCGGCGGCGGGCGTCGCGAAGGCGCTCGCGGAGGCGGGGCACACGGCGGTCCGGCTCGAGCTCGACGCCTTCCTGGGCGAGTCGCTGCGGACAGGCGGGTTCGACGTGGTCTTTCCTGTCGCGCACGGCGCGGTCGGTGAGGACGGCGCGCTGCAGGGGTTGCTCGACGTCCTCGCGATGCCGTACGTCGGGTCGGACGTCGTCGCGAGCGCGCTGGCGATGCACAAGCGGATCGCGCGCGTCCTGCTCGCGCGGGCGGGGCTGCCGGTGGCGAAGGGCGTGGACCTGCCTCGCGGAGACGCGCGCGCCTCGGCCGAGCTCGCGCGCCGGGAGGTCGGCGCGCGCCTCGTCGTGAAGCCCTCGGCGCAGGGATCGGCCATCGGGGTCGCGCGGATCGAGGCCGACGCGCCCGTCGACGAAGTTGCGCGTGCGCTGGACGCCGTCTGGGAGATCGACGACTTCGCGATCGTCGAGCACTTCGCCCGCGGCCGTGAGGTGACGTGCGGCGTCCTCGATCTGCACAGCCCCGAGGCCCTCCCGCTGACCGAGATCATCTCGCCGCGCGACGCCTTCTACACGTACGAGGCGCGCTACGTGCCCGGTCGCAGCGTCCACGTGTGTCCCGCCGAGCTCCCCGTCGAGGTCGCTGCCCGCGCGCGAGATCTGGCTGTCCGCGCGCACGTCGCCCTCGGCTGCCGCGACCTCTCCCGCGTCGATTTCGTCGTCGGGGACGACGGAGCCCCGGCCGAGATCACGCTGCTCGAGGTGAACACCCTCCCGGGGATGACCGCGACCAGCCTCTACCCCGAAGCCGCCGCGGCGCAAGGCATCCCCATGCCCAGCCTCTGCTCGTCCCTGGCGCTGCGGGCGTTCGAGCGCGGCCCGCGCCGGCGTTTCGAGGGCCGACCCCTTCCGCGGTGACTGGAAAAGGGGCCACCTCCTGGACAGGATGCCTCCCGGGACGCACTGTTCAAGTGAGGGTTACTCATGGGCCAGGACTCGCTATTCGGCGAGCGCATCGTTTGGCAAGGGCGTTCCCGGGCGCAGACCGTGCCGTTCGCCCAGAAGGTCATGGCCCTGGTCGCGGTCGTCGCCGCCGCCGTGACGCTCTGCTACGCGGTGGTCGTCGCCAAGTCGCTCGACGTTCCGGTGGGCGGAATGGTGCTCTTCGCGGCCTGGTGCGCGACGATCGCGCTCTTCGCCTGGCGCGCGCCGCTGTGGTGGCGGTCGCAGGTCGAGTACACCGTGACCGACCGGCACGTGATCTGGCGCCGCGGCCGGATCCGCCGGTCGATCCAGATCTCGCAGATCAGCTACGCGCTCGTGCGCTGGAGCCCGAGCGACCCGTCGGTGGGCGACCTCGTCCTCGTCCGGGCGGTGCCCACGGGCGCCCTTCGCCGGACGCTCGCTCTCTCGCTTTACGACGTCGAGGCGCCGGACCGCCTCTGGGCGTTGGTCCGGGGCATCGAGGTGGGCGCACCGCTCGGGAGGAGCGATCGGCCGCTCACGCTGCGGCTCGACCCGGGGGAGCGCGTGCTGTGGTCGGCGGCGCCGCTCGCGTCGCCGTGGACACTGCGCCGCGCCGTGACGGCGGGCGCGGGCGCCGTTCTCGCCCTGGCCTTCGTGCGGTCTCTCGCGCGCTCGGTGCCGTCGCTGGCGGCCGTCCTGCGGCTTCACGCGCTCCCGCCGGTCCTCGCAGCTCTCCTCGTCGGCGGCGTGGCGCTCGGGATGTTGCTGCTCCTCGCCGTGGCCGTCGGCGTGGGGTACGCGGCGCTCGTTCGACCTGGGCGGCTCGCGCGCGCGACGCGGTATTTCGTCACCAACGCGCGGGTCCTCATCCGCCGCGGCAACGAGGAGCTCTCGCTCGACCGGTCGCGCATCGCGTACGTGATCGACGCGCCGTCGAAGAAACTGCACGACGTCTTCCTCGTTCTGGACGGTCCCCAGGCGCGCGCGCTCGCGCCGAGCGGCGCGTTCGGCGAGGGGAGCGACGACGCCCTTCGCCCGGTGTTCACCGCGATCGACGACGCGGAGACCGTGGGACAGATCCTCCGGAATGCCGCTTGAGTGGCGTGCGCCGCGTGGCGTCGGCTGTTAACATGGGAGCATGAGACTAGCTTTCGGGTTCGGGCTTATCGGGGTGCTTTGCCTGCCCATCGGGGCGTGCGGGGGCGCGACGTTCACCACGTTAGAAGGCGGGGAGGGCGGCGCGGGAGGCAGCGGCAGCGGCTCGGGAGGGGCGAGTAGCAGCAGCGGGACCGCGAGTAGCAGCGGGACCAGCAGCAGCGGCGCCGCGAGCAGCAGTGGCACCGCCAGCGGCAGCGGAAGTGGCAGCGGGAGCGGGAGCTCGAGCAGCGGGGCGAGCAGCAGCGGCGCCTGTACGACGTGCAGCGACGCCGGATCGGGTCCGTGCCCCGCGTCGATTCCCGCGTCGGGTGCGAGCTGCACGGTCGCGAGTCTCGCCTGCGAGTACGGGGTGAGCTCGGTGCCGTCGTGCAACACGGTCGCGACCTGCACCAGCGGGAAGTGGAGCCTGACCTCGCCAGGCAACAGCACGGAATGTCCGGGGATCGCTGGCGTGGGCTGTCCGCTGACGTTCGACGTCGCCTCGGAAGGCGGCTCCTGCAGCAGCGCCAACCTCATCTGCGATTATCCCAAGGGACGGTGCGAGTGCACGTCGTCGCTCCTCGTTGGTCAGCCGATCATGCTCGTCGACGGCGGCGACGCCGGTTCCACATCCCCCGATCACTGGTACTGTCAGGACCCGACCGTCTCGGGATGCCCGCTTCCGCGGCCTCTGCTCGGGAGGCCGTGCACGCTGCCGTCGACCGACACGTGCGTCTACGGCTCCTGCACCATCGCCGGCGGCACGAGCCAGAGCTGCGTCGGCGGGGTGTGGCACGAGGCGTTCGTCGCGTGCCCGGGGTAGCAACGCCCGAGTGAGCACCCCGTCCCCGGAGTCGGCTACACTCGGCTGACTCGTCTCATGATCACCATCGGCTCGACCGTTGGCGGCAAGTACCGGCTGGTCCGGCTGCTGGGCGACGGCGGGATGGGGTCGGTGTACGAGGCGCTGCACGTCGGCCTCGGCAGCCGCGTCGCCATCAAGGTCCTGCACCCGGAGCTTGCCCGGCGCACCGGCCTGGTCGAGCGCTTCCTGCAGGAGGCTCGCGTGGCCGCGCAGATCCGCAGCCCGCACGTGGTCCATGTCACCGACGTCGACCGGACGCCCGAGGGCGACGCGTACATCGTGATGGGTTTGCTCGAGGGAGAGTCGCTCTCGAGCGTGCTCGACCGCCAGCGCAAGCTGCCGCCCCCGCTCGCGTGCGAGTACGCGACGCAGATCCTCGCCGCGCTCGAGGCCGCCCACGCCCTCGGCGTCATCCACCGGGACCTGAAGCCCGAGAACGTGTTCGTGACGTTCGCAGGTGGCAAGCCAGTCCTCAAGCTCATCGACTTCGGCATCGCCAAGGCGCGCCGGACCGAGGAGCAGAAGAACCTGACCGTGGCGGGCGTCGTGATGGGCACCGCGGAGTACATGGCGCCGGAGCAGGCCCGTAGCGCGGACAAGGTCGACGCTCGCGCCGACGTCTACGCGGTGGGGGTCATGCTCTACGAGATGATCGCGGGCTCGCGCCCCGTCAGCGGGGAGGACGCCCGGGTCGTCGCGCACAAGGTCGAACGTGGCGAGGCCATCCCGCTCCTCCTGGCAGCCCCGGAGGCCCCGCGCGAGCTCGCGGGCCTCGTGCACCGCGCGATGGCGGCGCGGCCGGAGCTCCGCTTTCCGAGCGCGACGGAGATGCGCGTGGCCATCGACGAGGTCGTATCGGGGAAGCGCGCGGGGACTCCGGGCGCTGGGGCGGGGCAGCCGTCGCTCCGGCAGGCCGCGATCACGCCGCCGCCCGCCGTCGAGGTCGAACCGCCCGTGAACACGCAGCGCGCTCCGCCGCTCGCCACGGCCCTGCAGCCGCCCGCATTCGGCGCCGTGCCGGCAGCAGGCGCGCCCGGGCCGGCAGGCGGGCGCGTGCGCCGAAGCCGCGGCTCGGTCGTGGCGCTCGTGGGGCTGCCGGTCCTCGTCGGGGCCGGCGTCGTCGGCGTCCTGGTCGCGACCGGGCAGTTTGGGTCTTCACCTGCGGCCGCCCCAGCCTCCGCGGCGATCCCGGCCGCGCCCGCGACGTCGATCGCGGAAGAGCCGCATTCCGTCCCGGCGCCTGCAGACCCGAGGAGCCCGCTTCCCGCGCTCGTCCCGGCGCGCCCGTCGCCCGCCTCACCTCGACCCGCGCCATCTTCGCGCGCCTCGGCAGAGGCCGACGCCGCACCCGCTGCATCGGCCTCTCCGACGGCGTCGACCGGCCCGCTCGGTTTGCCGACGAGCTTCCCGGGCACGCTGCCCTTCCCCAGCGGCGTCCCGTTTCCCGCCGGATTTCCGACGAGCTTCCCGGGCCTGCCGAGCGCGTTCCCGAGCGCCTTCCCGCCATGGCCACCCGCCGCACCGCCCGCTCCAGCTCCGACGAAAGCGCCCCCGCCGGGCAGCTCGAACGGCTCGCCCATCTGATCGCCCCCTGGCACACCAAAGGGAGCGAACTTCCCGCTGTCGAACTAGGCTGCCCCCGTGTCGCGATCCCCCCTCCTCGAGCCACTCTACCGGCTCGCCGACTCGTGGCACGAAGCGACGCGCGCGTCGGGACGGCGAGTCGCCGTCGTCGCCATCGCGCTCGCGTGGGTCGTCGCCCTCGTCGTCGCGAGGCACGGGACGACGGGGGCCCGCGCCGCGGCGTTCGGGATCCTCGTGACGAGCGCCGGCGGAGCCGTCGCCTGGCGGTTGTTCGCGCGGCGGCGGCTGAAGGACCCGCGGCACGTCCTGAGCGCGCTCGCCGCGAGGGTGGACCGCGAGCGAGCGCTCAGGGCGCTGCGCGCGCTGTCGCTCCTCGAAGGCGACGGCCACGTCCGCGCGGACGGGACATCGGCGGAGCTCGCGCGGTTGCACGTCGCGCGCACGATCGGAGAGATCCCGTCCGAGCGGGTCGTCGAGCGGGCGTCGCGGATCGCCGCACGCGTCGGCGCGGCGGCGCTGGTGGCGGGCGTATGCGTGGGCGGCGCGGCGTTCGCGAACGGATGGTCCTTGCTGGAGGGCGCCGATGTGCTGGTCGCGCGGCAAGGGCTGGCCCCGATCGCGCTGCGCTGGCTCGACGGGACGGAGGTCACGGCCCGTCCGCCGGAGTACCTGCGCGAGCCCGAGATCCACGAGCTCGCCCCGGGCGCGCTCGTGCTTCCTTCCGGGACGCTCATCACGCTGCGCGGCGTTCCGGTGCACCCGGGCCGTCTCCTCCGGCTGAGCGACGGATCGACCGACGTGCCGTTCGTGGATGACGGATCCGGTGGCGTCGTCGCGCGCTGGACGCTCGCTCGCAACGCGACGCTCCGGGTCGTCGTGCGCTTCGGCGACGTCGTCGTGCCGGAGCCGTCGGCCTTCGCGATTACGGCGGTGCCCGACGATGCGCCCATCGTGAAGCTCGACGGCGCGCCGCGCCGCGTGGTCCTCGTCGACGAGCCTGGCGACATCCCGATCAAGTACGTCGCGACGGACGACCACGGGCTGCGCGAGGTTCACCTCGTGCTCCGCTCCGGTGTCCGCGAGGAGCGGCGCGTCTTGGCGCGGCTCGACGGCCAGGTGAGGAGCGAGGGAGGCCACGTCCTCAGGCTGGGCGATCCGTTCCTGAAGCGCAGCCACGTTCCGGTCGAGGTGACCGTGGAGGCCAAGGACAACGACCCGCTGACGGGCCCCAAGTGGGGCGCGAGCGCGGCCATCATCCTCGTCCCTCCGGAGGTGGGGGAACCCGAGGCGCGGCGGCTCGACGCTCTCCGCGGGCTGCGCGACGGGCTGGTGGATGCGCTCGCGTGGCGGCTCCGGAACGACGTCCCGGCGGCTGCGGCGGCGCGCAAGGCGTACGCCGTCACCGCCAGGGTCCAGGCCGACGCGGTCGAGAGGCTCTTCGTCGATGTCATGAGCGCGATGTATGGCGGGCTGCGCGTTCCGTCCCGCAGCCGGATGATGCTCGTGGCGCAGGAGCAGAAGGCGCGGATCGCCGTCAACGACGAGATCCGCGCGCCGTCGGCGACGAGCCACGTGAAGGCGGTGAAGGGCACGGAGCGCTTCCTCCTCGTGACCGACGCCGTCGTGCGCGGGCTCGGGGTGCGCGACTCGCGCGACGCCGCGAAGGACCTCGCCGACGTCGCCGAGGATCTCGCGTCCGGCGCCGCCCAGATGCAGAACGAGGCCGCCGACACGCGGTCGCGGGGGGGCCTGCGCATGGACGCGGCGACCGAGGTGCTCGCCGGGGGAGGGCGGATGATGTTGCGCCTGGGCGCGCTCGGCCGGGACATCGGCGAGATCGTCGACGGGGATCTGTCGCGCGTGAAGCGCGCCCGCGACGCGGAGGATTTGCCTCACGCCGAGCTCGCGGCGCGCGATCTCGCCGCCCGCTTGAAGACGCCGGATCCGTCGTTCGGTTCGCGCTCGGTGCGGCGGGGCGGAGGCGAGTCGGGCGGGGCACGAGGGACGCCCGACGCCGAGGGCGACGAGGAGGGATCCCCGGGGGACGACGTCGAGCAGGCGTTCAACGCGGCGGCGCAGGACCTGGAACGCCTCGCGCGGGATCACGCCGGGGAGATCGGCAAGGTGGAGCAGGCGCTCGCGGGCGCGACCGACCACGAGGAGCTGGACCGGATGCGCGACGAGGCGCGGCAGCACGCCGAGGCGGTCCGCCAGGCGGCGCGCGAGCTGCCGCCGGTGGGCGCCGGGAGCGACTCGTGGACGAGCAAGGGGGCCGCTGCGCGCGAGCTCGCAGAGCAGATGGCCCACGCGCTCGAGGACGGGCGGGCGGAGGAGGCCGTCGAGAGCGGTCGCGGCGCGGCGGGCGCGCTCGAGGAGGGAAAGAAGATGCTCGAGAAAGGCCGCTGGGTAGACGACCCCTCGGGCGAGACCCTCAAGGGCCTCGAGGGCACGCGGCGCAAGCTCCTCGCCGAGCAGAAATGGGCCGAGGGCCAGCTCGAGAACCTGCGCCGCCGCGCGGCGGAGCGCGCGAGAGACCAGCTCCAGGAGGGCGGGGAAGAGGAGGGGAAGCTTGCCGATCGCGCTCGCGAGCTCGCCGATCGAGGGCGCGATCAGGGCTCGCTGCCTCAGGACGCCATCGAGGCCATCGATGACGCGGAGCGGGCGGCCCGCAAGGCCGCCGAGGCGCTCCGGCGCGGCGACGCCGACAAGGGTCTCGACCACCAGCGCGAGGCGCAGCGCGACCTCGAAGAGGCGAGCGAGGGTCTGCGCGGCGACGAGAGTCAGAGGGAGAGGGACAGCTCGTCGTCGCGAGGCGCCGCGAACGAGGAGATCGCCATCCCGAAGGCGACCGAGCACAAGGGACCCGAGGACTTCCGGCGCCGCGTCGTGCGCGGCCTCGGGCAGGCCGGCAGCGGTGGTCTGAAAGACGCCGTGCGGCGCTATGCGGAGGGGTTACTGCGATGAATGCGCGCCGCAGCCTCTTCGCGCCGCTCCTTTTTGCTTTCGTGGGGGCCGCGCCGCAGTCGCACGCGGGCGGCGAGACGGCGCAGGTCGCGCAAGCGCTCATCGCGGGGCTCGACTACGACGCGGCGCGGAGCGAGCTCGCGCAGGCGGACCCGGCGGATCCGCAGGCGTCGCTCGAGCGCGCGCGTCTGGCCATCTATCAGCTCGACTGCGACGGTGCGGCCGCGATTCTCGCGCGCCCCGAGGTGCAGGCCGTGCCCGGGGGCGAGATGCTCGCCGACATCGCGCGCGGGTGCCAGCGCGTGACGGCGGCGCTGGTCGAGGACCGCGACGAGGAGCGCGGGATCGAAATCCACTGGCAGGACGAGCATGACCGCGCGCTCGCGCCGCTGCTCTTCGAGACGGTCGCCGCGGCGCGGGACGTCCTGAGCGCGGAGCTGGGCGTCGACTGGCCGCGGCCCACGCGCATCGTGGTCGTGCGCGATCTCCTGTCTCTCTCCGCGATGACCGGGCTGCCGTACGCGAGCGCGCAGACCACCGGCACCGTGGCCGTGGCCAAGTGGGGGAGAGTGACGCTGCTCAGCCCCCGCGCCAGTCCGCACGGGTACCCCTGGCGGGACACCGTGGCGCACGAGCTCACACACCTCGCCGTGACACGCGCGACGCGCGACCGCGCGCCGCTCTGGCTCCAGGAAGGCGTCGCGAAGCGCGAGGAGATCCGCTGGCGCGAGCCCGGCCCGTTCGACGCACGGCCGCCACCCGAAGCGGTGGTCGAGCGCGGCATCGAGCTGGGTGTTTCGTTCCCGCTCGACAAGCTGGGGCCGAGCATCGCGATGCTGCCGAGCGCGGACGCCGCGACGATCGCATTCGCGGAGGTCACGAGCTTCGTGCGCTTCTATGTCGACACGGCGGGGGACAGGGCGCTGCCGAGGCTCCTGCGCGCCCTCAAGGAAGGGCAGGACCCGGACGCGGCGCTGTCGTCGGTGAGCGGCGCGGATCTCAGGGCGTGGGACAAGCGCTGGCGCGCCTACGTAGCCGGCCTGCCCCGTGCGCCGGTGTCTCCGCTGTACGGTCTGGGCGCCGAGCGGGCGTCCCTCGCGAGGCTGAGGGCAGATCGCGATCGGACCCGCCTGGCGCAGCTCCTGCTGTCGCGCGGTCACGCGGACGAGGCCCTGGACGAGCTCGACCGGATGGAACCTCCGGGGCCTCCGGGCTCCGCCGATGCCCGGGCGCGGGCGACTGCAGACCCAAGCGCCAGATGGCTGCGCGGCCGCGCCCTCGAGCTCGCGGGGCGTCGGGACCAGGGCGAGCCGCTCGTCGCGGATCCTGCGGACGTGCTGTCCTCCTATGGCCCGTGGTGGGCCATGCGGGGCCGCTGGGCCCGGTCCCGGGGGGACGAGGCCGCGGCGACCCGCTCGTTCTTCGAGGCCGTCGCGGCCGATCCGCTTGACCCGGAGTGCGCCTGCGAGACTGTGCCCCCCGGCCCCAGCCCGTCCCCCCCCGCCGAGCCACCCCTCTGCGACGCAGCCCAGGCGTACGCCCCCCCGCCCTTCGATCCGGACTGAGGGAGACGGAAGCCCGGGAAAAGCCGCGAGATTGACCCGCCGCGAGCGCGACGGCTACCATCATCGAAAGGGCGATTCATCCTTTCCGAGCCGCTGAGGATGACTGCCGCGCGTGGCCGCACACCGTTCGCCACGCGCGGCGGGTGCACCCCCTCCATGAGCGCTGTCACCTACGCCACCGCCCAGCTCCTGCGCGTCCTTCCACGGGCGCAGATCGGTCGGGCCTGCGGGAGGCTGGCGGATCGCCGGTGGCCCTCGCCCGTGGGGCGCGCCGTCGTCGGCCTGTATTCGCACATGTACGGCGTCTCGCTCGACGAGTGCGCGCATCGAGGGCCATGGCCGAGCTTCGACGCCTTCTTCACCCGCAAGCTGCGCGAAGGCGCGCGGCACGTACCCCGGGACCCGCGCACGGTGGTGAGCCCTGCCGATGGCCGGATCGAGTCGATGGGTCGCGTCGAGCACGGCGGGAGGTTCGTCGTCAAAGGCAGGCCATATCGCGTCGACGACCTCGTCGGCGACGCCGCCGAGGCCGAGCGGTTCGTCGGCGGCGCTGGCTTCGTCGTGTACCTGTCGCCGAGGGACTATCACCGGGTCCACGCCCCGGTTGGCGGCACGATCGCCCGGATCCGATCGCTTCCGGGAGACTACTTCCCCGTGAACGCGATCGGCGCTCGCCACGTCCCGAACCTCTTCTGCCGGAACCGGCGCGTGGCCATCGAGATCGACTCGGACGAACGCCTCGGCCGCGTGACCGTCGTCATGGTGGCCGCGATGATCGTGGGACGAATCACGACAATCGGCGTCGATGCGCGGGATGTTCCCCCGGGAGACCACTCGTTCGATCCGCCGCTGCGAGTCTCTTGCGGTGACGAGATCGGCGTCTTCCACCTGGGCTCGACCGCCGTGATCCTCGTGGAGCCCCGCGCCGCGGGTCCGTGGCTCGTCGCCGAGGGGCCGGTGCGCTATGGCGACCCCGTGCTGAGGGCGCTCCGCGGTGAGGCGCACCGCCCGGAGACCGACCGAGCGCGGGGGGAGGGGCCATGAGCGAGGATCGAGGTGCCTCCGCTCCGAAGTCGGTGGACGCCGCGCCGGAGGGCGTGGTCCCGTCGCCGCCGCCCGAAGCTGCCGTGAGCGTGGCCCTGGAAGACCCGGACGAGGGCCCGTCCGCGCTTCGCCGGCGACCGCGCACGTTGCGTATCCCCGACGACGAGGTGGCACGGCCACGGGACCTGCCGGAGCGGGCGCTCGGCGGCGAGCGACGGCCGTCCGATCGGCCCCCGTCGATCCGGCCCGCGGACGCAGAACCCGCTCCCGTCGCGCTGGTCCCTATGCGGATCATCACGATCAATCCGCCTCCGCCCCCGGAGGTCGAGACGGTCTCGATCGACCTGCCCGACGATATGCCGACGCCGCGTCAAGCCGCGCCCGACATGGACTCGCCCGACGACGCCTGGTCGCAGCCGCTGCTCCCGGAGCGAGCCGATGGCGACTCGGAGGACGAGACCCTCGAGTCCATCCCCGAAGCCGATCCTTCCAGCCCGAGAGTCCGGGCCGCTCCGGAGGTCGCGTCCGCCCCCGGGGTCGACCTGGACGGCGAAGAGGTGCGCTTCGAGGACGACGCGGCCACGCCGGCGCTTCCCCGTGTCGAGTCGGCGCCCGAGACACACCCCGAGGCCGGGGAGCGACGGTCCGATCCGGGGGACGCCCCGGAGGTCGCGCTGGAGGATCTCGTGGCCGTCGAAGCGGCGCCGCGTGCGGTGGCGCCCCCGCCGGCGCCCAAGAAGACCGCGACTCCCCCGAGGCCGCCGCTCGTGATCGTCCCGCCCCACGTCGGGAGCATGGCGCCGCAGTCGGGCGAAAGCCGCCGGAAGGGTCGCCTCTGGTGGGAGGACTTCTTCAACGACGACTACCTCCGGGCCACGGAGAAGATCACCGACGAGCAGATCGCGCGCGAGGTCGACTTCATCGAACAGAGCCTGAGCGTCGAGCGGGGCGGCGCGGTGCTCGACCTCGCGTGCGGGACGGGGCGGCACGCCGTCGAGCTCGGGGCCAGAGGCTACGAAGTCGTGGGCTTCGATCTCTCGCTCGCGATGCTCGCGCGGGCGGGGGACGACGCGCAGGACCGCGGCGTGAAGCTCAACTTCGTCCAGGGCGACATGCGCGACATGACGTTCGACGAGCAGTTCGACGGTGTCTTCTGCTGGAACACGAGCTTCGGCTACTTCGAGGAGGAGAAGAACGCGCAGGTGATCGATCGCGTCCACCGCGCGCTCAAGGCGGGGGGGCTCTTCCTCCTCGACGTCGTCAACCGCGATTTTCTGGTCCGGCAGTCGCCGTCGCTCGCGTGGTTCGAGGGCGACGGCTGCGTCTGCATGGACGAGATGATCGTCGACTTCATCACCAGCCGCATGCGCATCAAGCGCACGATGATGCTCGACGACGGGCGGTCCAGGGAGGTCGACTACTCGCTCCGCACGTACAGCTTGCACGAGCTCGGGAAGATCCTCCACGACCACGGCTTCAAGGTGTGCGAGGTGAGCGGGAGGCCGGCGACGCCGGGCGTGTTCTTCGGCAACGAGTCTCCGCGCACGATCATCCTGGCGGAGAAGCGTTGAAAGGATGACGCCGCGCTATTGCGCCTCGGCGCAGCAGCGGAAGCCGGTCTCGGTGCCCTTGTAGAAGCGGTCGTGCCCGCCCTGGGCGTCGCGGCAGGCGTGCTTGCCGGGCTGCCACCAGTTGCCCTTCTGCACCACCAGCGACCCGTCGGCGAACCCGTCGACCGAGACCCACTCCGCCACGTTGCCGGCCATGTCGAGCACGCCGAACGGGCTCGCGCAGCCGGGGTGAGCGCCTGCCGGCTCTCGCGCGTCGCGCAGCCGCCACGGCTGCCCCGGGACGAGCAGGTCGATGCGATCCGCGTTGCACTTGTCGGCGGCGCGCGACCACCCGTAGGGATAGGGGCGCATCTCCACGCCTTCGCACGCGAACGTCCATTCGCTTTCCTTGCACACGCGCGCGCCCGCGAGCTCGCACGCGTCTTTCGCGTTGGTCCACGACTGCACGTTCAGCGGCATCCCCGTGCCGGCCTCCGCGCGCTCGCGCCGGTCGATGCAGAACCGCTTGTGCACGCGCGGCGCGAGGCACCTCGCGGGGCTCGCGTACTCGGCGCAGCGGTACTCGTGGTACTTGCCAGGCGGGTCCATCCAGCGGGCGCATCGCTGCTCCACGCGAGGGCAGTAGTCCCCTTCGACGAGCACCATGCCGTCCGCGCACGCGGAGCCGTCTTCGGAGGACGACAGCGGACCGCCGCCGCCCGATCCCTGGTCGATGACTGGCGCCGCCGGCCCCTGCGCACGCGCGAGCAGGCTTCCCCACGCGAGCACCATCGACGCGATCCCGGGCAGCGCCGCTCCGGCCACCAAGGTGATGCGATAGGTACGACCCATGGCGGAGCCCGCTTCTTCACAAAACGGGAGCTTTGGCTAGTACTCCACCTGGCCCGCGGCACCAAGCCAAAACGGCCGGACCGCCGCTGCCACCTAGGCTCTAGGGGACGATCTCGTGGAGCGCCGTCTCGTCGCCGCGTTCCATCGCGGTCTCGGCCTCGAGGCTCGCGAGGTCGCGGCCGATGGTGGCGATGGCGAGCGTCGTCTCGCCGCGCCGGAATGCGACGGCGCAGTCTCGCCCTTCGACGTCGCCCGAGACATCGACGCGCTCCCAGCTGTCCGCATATCCGACGTACGAGACGGTGATGTCGTAGTGCACGCTCCAGAAGAACGGCACCGCGTCGAATGACTGCCGGCGGCCGAGGATGTTCAGCGCCGCGACGTGCCCCTGGCGCTCGGCGACGACCCAGTGCTCGACGCGGATCCTCTCGCCGGTGCGAGCATACGGCCAGCGCGCGATGTCGCCGGCGGCGAACACGTCGGGCGCGCTCGTGCGCAGGTACTCGTCGACGACGACGCCGCGGTCGATCGCGACGCCGGACGCCGCGGCGAGCGCCGTCACGGGTCGCACGCCGATCCCGAGGACCACGAGGTCGGCCGGGAGCTTCTCGCCGCCGTCGAGGGTGACCTCTGCGGGGTCGATCGAGACGAGCCTCGCCCCGAGCCGGAACACGACGCCGTGCCCCTCGTGCAGCCTGCGGATCATCCCGCCGATCGAGTCTCCGAGGACTCGCACGAGCGGCACCGTCTCGGGCGCGGCCACGGTGACCTCGATCCCGCGCGCCCGGAGCGACGCGGCCACCTCGAGCCCGATGAAGCTCGCGCCGACCACCACCGCCCGCTTCACGTGGGAGCACTTCGCGATGATCGCGCGCGAGTCGGCAAGGGTGCGCAGGTAGTGGACGTGCGGCAAGTCGTTGCCGCGCAGCGTGAGCCGCACCGGGTCCGCTCCCGTGGCCAGGAGCAGCGCTCCGTACCCGAGCGTCTTGCCATTCGCCAGGACGACCTGTTTCGCGGCCGGGTCGACGCGCTCGACGGTCACACCCTGCATGAGGTCGATGCCCTTCTCCGCGTAGTACTCGGCCGGCCGTAGAGGGATCCACTCCTCGGGCGCGTTGCCCGCCAGGTAGTCCTTGGAGAGATTCGGCCGGTCGTAGGGACCGGATGCCTCGGCACCGATCAGCGAGACGCGCCCGGTGTAACCCTCTCGCCGGAGCGTTTCGGCCGCGACGCTTCCTGCGGCGCCGGCTCCCACGATGACGACCGAGTCGGGCGTCGCGATGGGCGGAGGCGCAGGCGGTGCGGCGCGCTCACCGACGACGAAGATCCTTCCAGCGCGCTCCTCGACGCCGAAACAGGGCACCGGATTGAGCGCCGGCGAGCGGACCGGCTCCCCAGTCCGAAGGGAGAAGCACGCGTGGTGCCACGGGCAGCGCACGGTGTCGCCGACCACCATGCCCTCGGCCAGCGGCCCGCCGTAGTGGCTGCACGTCGAGCCGATCGCGAAGACCTCGGTCCCGCGCCGGACCAGGAGCACCGGCTTGCCGCCTGCGTGCCCGGCGAACGTCGCGCCGTCCTTGACCTCGCCCGCGTCGACGCCCAGGGCGAGATCCGGCCCGGCGAGCTTGGTTTCGTTGGCGCTCATGACATGCCTCCGGTCGCCCGTATCCTGCCGCTTGTGATGCCGAAAAGGAACCGTCAGTAGCGAACGGCCACGATGGTGAGCTCCACTTCGCCGCTGGGCCTGCGCAGGACGACGGTGTCGCCCTCCCGGCGCTTCAACAAGGCGCGGCCGAGCGGGGAGCGCCACGAGATGTGCCCCTTTCCGAGATCGATCTCGTCCTGCCCGACGATCCGGTACGTTACACGCGCGCCGGCCTCGTCCTCGACCTCCACGTGCGCTCCGAAATAGGCCGCGGCGACCCCGTCGGTGCGCTGCTCGACGACCCTCGCGCTCTCGAGACGCCTCGTGAGCATGTGGATGCGGCGGTCGATCTCGCGCAGTTTTTTTTTGCCGTAGATGTACTCGGCGTTCTCGCTGCGGTCCCCCTGCGCCGCCGCCTCGGCGACGGCCTCCACGACCTTCGGACGCTCGGTCGACAAGAGCCGGGCGAGCTCCGCCTGGAGCTTCTTTGCACCCTCGGGCGTGATGTAGTTCGGGGTGGCATCGCTCATCGGAGGGCTCAGCGCGATCTCGCCTCGAGCTCGAGATAGTAGCTGACCATGTCCCTCTCCTTGTGTCCCATCGCGACGAAGCGGGCGGCTCGCGCGAACGGCCAGACGCGCGCGACCTCATCCGGACGGGACGCGGAGGGGATCAGCATCGCCCAGCGGCGGGGATCGTGGGCCTCGAAGTCTATCCATCGTCCGCCGAGACGGCGCGCGAGCAGCTCCGCCAGGAAGGCTCCGTGCCGTATCACCTCGCGCTCGTCGAGCCCCCGGGTCTGAGCCTCGGTGGCCGCTTCGCGGAGGTAGCGTTGCGCGATCTCGAGCCCCTCGACGTCGCTCCGTAGATCGATCATGTGCCGGAGCCGCAGGTCGCGGCCCAGCTCGCGAGCCAGCAGGGTGCAGACGACGCGGGCTTCCTTCGGGGTGCGGGGGTTCTCGCGCGAGGAGGGCACCTGCTCCGCGGTCACGCCGGGGGGGAGGCTCAGCGTCTCGACGGGCTCGACCTCGACGGCGCGGGGCGGCGGCACCGACCAGTGGCGGTCGCCGAGCGGCTCGAGGCGATAGGAGGTCGAGACGGCGTTCATGTCGCCGCGCGACGGCGTCGCCGGGATCTTCGGAACGCGTGGCGTGCTCGGCATGGGCGGAGCGGACGGACTGCGCGGCGATCGCGAGGGCTCGGCTGCGGCGAGCGCCGGCGGCGGAGCGCTCCGCAGGGGCCCCGGCCGGCCTCCCGACGCGAGGACCTCGTGCGCGCGGAGACGCACCGAATCGGGCGCCGTCGCGTTCTCGAGGACGTCGCGCGCGAAGGCTGCGGCCCGGCGCCGATCGCCCGCGGTCGCCCAGGCCTCGGCCGCGAGGAGCTCGAGCTCGTGAAACGTGGGCATCGAGGTCGACAGCGCCGACACCCGCTCGGCGACGATCCGCGGATCTTCGCTGCGGTCGATGAGTGCGGCGCGAGCACGAAGGTAGGCGGTCGCCGGCAGCCGCCCCCGCCGCTGCTCGATGGCGTCGAGCTGCTCGGAGGCGTTCCGGGCGTCGCCCTGGCAGAGCTTAAGCTCGATGCTCCAGATCTCATCGTCCGCAAGCGGACCGACCGTCGGCGGCTGCAGCGCGGAGAGCGCGGCCTCCACCGCGGCGAGCCGAGCGCGCGCAGCGGGGTTCCCCTGGGGTCGCCCCCTCAGCCGATCCAGGATCTCCTGTCGCCCCGGGCCCGTGTCCGACCGATGGCGGTCGAGTCCAGGCCTGAGCTCTCTCAGGGCCTTGGCGACGAGCCCCGCGTTGTCCAGCGGAACTCGCTTGTGTGTGCGCTCTCCGGGCCGTCGCTTCAGCGTGACCTCGGCGGTCTCGAGCGCGACGGGCTCGTCGTCCGGATATTCGGCCAGGAGGGCCGCGAGGTGTAGCGCCTGCATCGACGAGGATGCTTCGGGCATCTCCAGGTCGCCCGCCAATGCCTGGAGATCGAGCCACGTGCCCGAGTAAATGCGGCGGGTCGAGTCGAACGTTCCACCTTCGAAGAGCTCCGCGGCACCCAGCTCCTGCACCACGCACCGGACCGCCGCGCCGCGTGAGTACCTGGCGCCCACGAGCCTTGCCGCGTGCGCGGCCTCGGCGGCCAGCTCCGGCGTCACGCCAGCCTCCGCCAGCCTCGTGCGAGCGTCTCCCGCGACAGTCCGGTAGCCGACCTCGCGGTTGGTTCCCGGGTCGGTGGCCTGGAGTTGGATGTCCCCGGCGTCGAAGAGCGCATACTCCACGTCGGGTGGGCCGCCCTCTGCGACGAGGACGATCTGCGCTCCGAGGCGTAAAGTGGCTCGCTGCACGGGTTCTTCCCCCCACAGCATGGCGCGCCGGGGGCCTCGTGTGCAAAAAGGCGGTTCTGGCGGGGAGCCTCCGGATCCGCTACGCAGCCACGTAGCCCGATGAAGAGCGCCGCTGACGCCATCTTGCGGTCCGACCAGGCCGGATACCTTGACGCCCTGCATGGGTTGAGCGTGCGCGCACTTGCGGCGCTGGCGGGCGGCTCGCGGGAAAGCCGGGATCCGCTCCTCGCCCGGATGGAGGCGCGGGCCGCAGACCGTAACTACCCGATCAGCGATCCCGAGGTGGCCTGTCTCCTGAGCATCGTCGCCAGGCTTGCCCGGCCAAGGCTCATCGTGGAGCTCGGGACGAACATCGGGTATGGCGCGATCGTCTTGGCGAGGGCGGCCGGAAGGGAGGCGCGCGTCGTCACGATCGAGTACCGCTCGGAGCTCGTCGAGGAGGCTCGCGGCTTCATCGCCCAGGCGGGGCTCTCCGACTGCATCGAGGTCCGCCACGGGATGGCCATTCCTGAGCTCGAGAAGATCGCGGGGCCCATCGATCTCGTCTACGTCGACTGCGTGAAGGAGGAGTACTCACGTTATCTCGAGATTGCCGCGCCGAAGCTGTCCGAGCGCGGCGTCGTCGTCGCCGACAACGTCCTCTGGCGGGGCGAGGTGGCCCGCGAGTCTCCGCACGAGAGCGAGAAAGAGCGCGCGCAGGCCTTGCGCGCATTCAACCTGTCGCTCGTGTCGCGTCCGGACCTGTGCGGCGTCGTCCTCCCGCTCGGCGACGGCGTGGGGCTCGCGGTTAGGCTGTAGACTAGATCGCGGCTGTTGGCTGCGCGTCGGCCGGTTCCGCGAGCGGCGTCGGTGCGGCGTCCCCCACCGCCCGCTTGTACCCGCACGCCTTGTTCGCGCACGCGATCATCGGCTTGAGGCGGGTCCCTCCCATCACGAGGAACGGCGCACCGCAGCTAGGGCACGGCTCGGGGAGAGGCTTCTGCCAGAGCTTGAAGTCGCACTTGATCGACTCGTCCGCGTAGTTCGAGCACCCGTAGAAGCTCCTGCCGCCCCGCTTCCTCGACCGGATCTCGATGAGGTCGCCGCTTCCGCACTTCGGGCACTTGATGCCCAGCGGGACCGGCTTCGCGTTCTTGCACTCGGGGTAGCCCGTGCACGAGAGGAACTCGCCGAAGCGGCCACTCCGGATCACCATCGGCTTGCCGCACTTGTCGCAGACGATGCCGGTTTCCCGCGGCTGCGTCGGCGTCCCGTCGGCGCCCAGGTCACGCGTGCTCTTGCACTCGGGGTAATTCGCGCAGCCGAGGAACCAGCCGTTCTTCGACCAGCGCTTGAGCATCACGCCCCCGTCGAGCTCGCACTTCTCGTCGGTGGGCTCGGGATCCGGGTTCCAGCGCTTGCCCTTCTTGCTCTTGTCGAGCTGCGTCCGGAACCGCTTGTAGAAGCGCTTCAGCAAGTCGATCCGCTCTTCGTTCCCGGCCTCGACCTCGTCGAGCTCCTCTTCCATCTTCGACGTGAATGCCGGGTCCATGAAGTCGAGCTCGCTGCTCACGAGCCCGTCGACCACGAACTTACCCAGCGTGGTCGGGCGGAAGCGCCCGCCGTCGAGCTTCTCGACGTAGTCGCGCGCTTGCACCTTGCTGATGATCTCGGCGTACGTGCTCGGGCGCCCGATGCCGCGCTCCTCGAGCTCGCGCACGAGCGAACCCTCGCTGAATCGTGGAGGTGGTTGCGTGAACTTCTGCTCGGTGACCACCCCCGGCGGAGTCACGAGGCGCAGGGCCTGGCCCTCCGTGAGCTCCGGGAGCGTCGCCTCGGCGTCTTCGGCGAGGAGATCCTTTGCGTCCTTCTCGGCTCTCGCGGCGCGATCCGTCGGTGCATCGGCCGGCGCGGCGCCATCGCCGCCCTCGCTCTCGCCGCTCTCGCCGGCGAGCGGCGTCGCCCTGCTCGACGGCTCGGCCTTTCCGTAGGCCTCGAGCCAGCCGCTGAACTTCAGCACCCGACCGCTTGCGCGAAGGCCGTACCGGGTGCCGCCGCCGACGCCCCCCTTGGCTGCGCCGGTCGTCGCCTCGATGTCCACGCTCGTCTGGTCGTACACAGCCGGCGTCATCTGGCTGGCCATGAAGCGCTCCCAGATCAGCTTGTAGAGCTTGAGCTGCTCGTCCTTGAGGTGGCGACGGACGCTCTCGGGCGGTAGCTCGAGGGAGGTCGGCCTTATCGCCTCGTGGGCGTCCTGCGCGTTCTTCCGCGACTTGAAGACGTTCGGCACGGCAGGGACCCACTCCGGCCCGTAACGGGTTGCGATGAGCTCGCGCGCGGCGGCGACCGCGTCCGGCGAGAGGCGCGTCGAGTCGGTTCGCATGTACGTGATGAGGCCAACCGGACCGCCGTCCTTGCCGAGGTCCACGCCTTCGTAGAGGCCCTGCGCGATCTGCATCGTGCGCTTGGCTCCGAAGCCGAGCCGGTTCACGGCGTCCTGCTGGAGCTTGCTCGTGGAGTACGGCGCCGGAGGGTGCCGCTTGCGCTCGCTCTTCGTGACCTTCGTCACGACGTAGCTGGCGTCGCCGAGGTCGCCCCGGACGCGCGCCGCCTCCTCGCCGTTGGTGACGGCGAGCTTCTCTCCGTCGCGCGACGCGAGGCGGGCGACGAATGGGGGCTCGGCTGGACCCGCGGTGGCGCGGGTGAGCGCCGCCCCGCAGTTCCAGTACTCCTCGGGAACGAAGGCCTCGATCTCCCGCTCGCGGTCGACGATGAGCCGCAGCGCCACGCTCTGGACGCGCCCCGCGCTCAGCCCGAACGCCAGCTTGGCCCAGACAAGAGCCGAGACGTCGTACCCCACGATCCGGTCGAGGACCCGCCGCGCGCGCTGCGCGTCGTAGAGGTGCTTGTCGAGCTCGCGGGGATGCGCGACGCCGTACTCGACGCCCTTCTTCGTGATCTCGTGAAATTCGACCCGCTTCGTCGTCCTCTTGGGGCTCTTGAGCTCGTCTGCGATGTGCCAGGCAATCGCCTCGCCCTCCCGGTCGGGGTCCGTCGCGAGGAGAACCTCTTCGACGCCCTTGGCTGCCTGCTTCAGGTCGAGAAGGACTTTCTCCTTGCCGGGGACGACCTCGTACGTCTCCTGGAACCCTTTTTCGATGTCAATACCAAGCTTTTTGGGGAGATCCTTGATGTGTCCCTTGGAGGCCACGACCTCGAACGCGGCCCCGAGGTATTTCTTGATCGTCTTGGCCTTCGCGGGCGACTCGACGACGACGAGGGTCTTTCGCATCAGGTGGCTGTTCTTTCCGATAGGCAAACCGATAGGCAAGTCATCTTGATGGGTTATACGCCAGATCGCCGCCGAAAGAAGCCTGGTGGGTCCTCTACTACTACGTCCTGCAAGGCGAGCGTCAAGAGAGTGGCCGCTGTCGCCTGGGCCGTGAGCCCCGTCCGGGCCGCGACCACATCGGCATGGGACGCCGAGGAAGAAAGGGCGGCCAGGACCGCTGCGGCTGCCCCGGAGAGCGGGCCGGCGGCCGCGCGGGGGGCCTCGCGAATGGACGGTGGCACCGCAATGCCTGGCCCGAGGGTGCGCAGTAGACCCTCGATTGAAACGAGCGGCCGGGCACCGGCCTCGAGGAGCTGCCGGGAGCCGTCGAACCCCTCCATCCAGGGGGCGGCAGGGACGACCCAAAGCGGCTTCCGCAACCTCGTCGCCCACGACGCCGCGTGGAGCGCACCCGACGGGAACCCAGCCTGAACGATGACGACGGCGTCGGAGAGGGCAACGAGCACGCGGTTCCGGTAGACGAAGCCCCCGCGGGCCTGGAAGGCGGGCGCGAACGGCCACACCATCGTGCCGGGACCCCGGCCGATGGCCCCGAAGAGCCCCTCGTGCCCGGGCGGGAAGCAGTGCTCGTGCCCCGTACCGGCGATTGCCCACGTGCGGCCCCCGGCGCCGAGGGCTCCTTCGTGCGCCGCCCGATCGATGCCCGCCGCTCCCCCGGACACGACGGCGATCCCCGCCCGGCCCAGCGACGCGGCAAGGTCTCCCGCGAAGCGACATGCATCGGGAGTGGCCTCGCGGGATCCGACCACGGCGACGGCCACGGACGAGTCGAGCGATCCGCCCATGATGGAGATCGATGCCGGCGCGTCTGGCAGCGATCTCAGGCGAGCGGGGTACCGCGGGTCGAGCGGCGTCAGGTGGATCAGCGTCACGGCCACCCGTCGGCCCGGACGACGCTCGAGTTGCGCGGACGCCGCGCCTTACTTCGTCTTCGAATAGAGCTGCGCCGCGACGTCTCCCGCGCCCTCGTCCGCGAAGATGTCGAGCTTGTATGTGATGGGAATGCTCGCGGCCGTGCACATCCAGTCCGGACCACGCCCGATGGTGGGCTTGTTGTCGTCCGTCGTGTCCTGCCCCGAAAGAATCCCCGGCGGCAGGAAGAGGTGAAGGTCGAGGTCCTTCACCTTCTGCGAGTACCCGACGACCGCGTAGCAACTGCCTGGCTTGAACGTGACGTCCGCCTGCAGGTGCTGCTTCTCCTTGAGGCTGCCCATCGCCAGCGGACCGTCGGGCGTCATTCCTGCCGCCGACGCCTTGGCGACGTCGCGGACGCCCTTGGCGAGTGGATCCTGGCCCGTGATCCCACCTGCCTTGAGCGTCGCCGCCGGCGCCGAGTTTGCCGCGTCGAACAACTTCTGCACCGCGCCGCTGTCGGTGATCAGAACGGCCGCGAGCGGCGGGGCGGCGCTGGATGCGGAGGCGCTTGCGGAGGCGCCGCCGGACGAGGCTGACGAATCGGACGGGGCCGACGTGCCCGGCGCGCTCGAGGCCGAGGAGCTGGCGACGGCCGGAGGCGGCGCCTCGGCGGCGTTTCCGCCGCACGCTATCGCCGGCGCCCAGCCTGCACCGAGGATCCCGGAAAGCACGAGGAGATTGGCCGTCGTCGTCTTCATGGGCCCGGAGTTTAGACCGTTTCCGGAAGCCGACGGCTACTTGTTCTTGGAGTAAAGCTGCACGGCGACCTGGCCGGACCCGCTTCGCGCAAAGACGTCGAGCTTGTACTGCAGCGGAAACGCGATGACCGGGCACATCGGGCTCGGCGATGCCCCGATGACGGGGGTGTTATTGTGCGTGAGATCCTGACCCGCAAGCGTCAGAAAAAACGGCGGAGCGAGCAGGTTGAGATCGATGTCCTTGACCCCGCCGAGGGGCGAGAACCCAGCGATCGTGTAGCACTTGCCGGCCTGCAACGTGACCATCATCACGGCGTGCTGGCCCTCGGTGAGGTTCTGTTTGAGCTCGCTGCCGTCGGGTTGCATCCCGGGCGCGACGTGCGCCGCGTGCAGCTTCAGCCCGGCGTCCGTCAGGTCGGCGGGCATTGCGCCAGGCGCCACCAGCTGGCCTTGCAGCGCCCCTTGGATTCCCTGGATGATTCCTTGAAGGGTGTTGGGGTCGGTAGGCGCGAGGGGGGTGGGGGGGGTCGAGGGCGGTGCTTGAGAGGGGCTGCTCGGCAGGGGTGGGGCGCCCGTCGTTGGGGGCGGCGGCGCGGGCGGATAGGCGGGTGGGGGCGCATAGGCAGCCGGAGGGGGCGCGGGGGCCGGAGCGCCGGGCTGCGCCGGCGGGTAGCCGGGCGGAGGGCCGGAAGGGTTGTAGTAGCCCGGCGGAGGGGCGTAGCCGGGAGGCGGTGGGCTCGCCGTCGTATTCGACGCGGTGCTGGCCTGGCTGTTCCCGTTCGGGGTGCACGAGGCGCCGAGCAGAACGAGAAACGCAGCGCCTGCCACCCACACCGACCACGTCCCGACCGAACCAGAAGCGTTCATCACGAGAGCTTCCTTTCGTTCCATTGGCTTGCGTTCTATCGGCTTGCGCTCTACTGGCGGACGAACTTGAACGAGAAGCCCGTCTTCTGGGAGCAGCCCATCGCCGGGAAGTGCCAGCCTCGCACGTCGTTCTCGATGCACTTGGCGACGGAGCCCTCGTCTCCCGACGCCGCGACGCTCTGAGCGCTCCCGTCTGCGCCGATGGTCATCGAGACGGCGACGTTCACCGTGGGCTTCGTCGTCGGGTCCCGCTCCCAGCAAGACCTCCGGATCGCCAGCTGGTGCATGCCGATGACCTGCTGGACCTGTCCCTGCGAGAAGCACTGACCGGGCGCCTTCGGCCCCTCGCCCGTGTCGTCGGCGGTGGGGGCAACGTTCGAGTTCTGCGTGAGCGAGTGCAAGTCGAGCGAGCGACCCCCGCCGGTCGCGGCCGGAGCCGGGGCGGTCGTGGTCGTCGCCCTCGAACCGCCTGTCGCCATGACGGGCGCCTTTGCGCCGGGGACGACGGTTGGCGCCTCTACGGGCGCCGGCGTCGCCGCGGTGGTGGCCGTCACCGGAGCCGCGGCGACCGGGGCGGGCCCTGCAGCGGAGGCCGCCGACGGTGATGGAGGTGGCGCGCGGTTGAAGAACGTCGTCACGAAGGTGACGCCGGCCGTCGCGCAGAAGGCGATCGCGCCGGCGACCATCGCGAGACCGAACCAGTTGAACGGCCTGCTCGGCGCCTCTTCCACGACCGCAGCCGCTGCCGACGCGGCGATCGGGGCGTGTGGCGACGCCGACGGGGCAAACGGGTCAGCCACCACCGCGGGGCGGACCTCGGCGGCGTCCGGGGGCCGGGAGGAGCGCTCGGGCGCCTCTTCGAGTTTTTCCGCCGTCGCGAGGCGGGACATGATCGGCACGACGTTGCTTCGCGCCGCAGCGGGCAATGCGGACGCGGGAGGCCTCGGAGAACGGGGCGCGATACCCCCGGACGGACGGCTGGACGTCGTCGCCGAGCGGGGCGGGGGAACGCTGGCTCGGGCTGCCGGCGGCGGGGGAGTGACGGACGATCGACCCGAGGACGCCGCTTCACGAACGATGGCAGCGATCTCCGGCAGCGAGCGCGCGGGCCGCCACTCGTCGAGCCCCTCTTGCCACACGAGCGAGTCCTCCGTGACCGCTCCGAGAGCGGCCTTCCGGCGCACCTCGGACATGCGGATGGGTCCGACCGGGACGCCGTTGATGGCGACGTACCACCCGTCGCCCGGCGACAGCTCCGACATGTCGAACGGCGCCGAGACCTCCTCTTCTCGCTGGACGTTGCTCCGGAACGCGCCCGCAAGAGCCCCCGCTGGACGATCGGCCTTGGGAGGTGGCGGCTTGGCTCCGGCCAGGCCCGTGGCGAGGGGGGCGGGCTTTGCGGGGGGCGGTGCGGCCCTGGGCGCCGCCTTCGGGGGAGGCTTAGGGGGCGGTGGGGTAGCTCTTGGCGCAGGCCCCGGCGGCGGTGGCGACGAAGACTCCGCGCTGACCGTCGACTCGGTGACCGCGGCGCGCACTTCGATCATGTGACCGCACTTACGGCACTTCATGCGCACCGTCATGCCGACGACTTTCTCGTCGGCGATCTGGTACTTCGCCTTGCACTGTTCGCAGAGAAACTTCACGGCTTGTGCGGTCCCCGTACCGGTACAACGTTAGCAAGGAAGGGCTCGCGCGCGCGAGTCAGATGAGCTTCCGCAGGTGCTCCTCTATCGAGGCGCGCGTGGCCTCGTCGGGCGAGCGGGCGGAACAACGTCTCCACATATCCACGGCCTTCGCAGTGAAGCAGGCCTTCTCGTAAAGCACGGCAAGGTTCTTCAGCGCGTGGAAGTGCTCGGGGTTCAGCTCGATGGCGCGCTCGAGCTCCTGGATGCCCTCGTGAACGCGTCCTTTCTTGCCAAAAAGGAGCGCGAGGTGAAAGTGAAGCCTGTACGACAGGGGATCGATGCCGACGCCGCGCCTCAGGTGCACGATCGCGTCGTCGATCTGTCCGCTCTGATAGGCGGCGATGCCGGCAGCCAGGGCCTTCTCGGCCTCGGCCGACAGGTGCTCGGTATCCCGCGGCTCCGAGATAGGGCGTGCGTCCTCGCGGGCAAGGAGGCGCTGGACGGCTGCCATCAGCTCCGCGATCCGGAATGGCTTCTCGAAGTATTCCTCGACGCCGTAGTTCTTCTTCAGGTCGACGGCGATCTCCGGGCCCCGGTAGACGGCGCTCACCATGATGATCGGGATGTGGCCGTACTTGGCGCTGCCCTTGATTCGCCGGGCGATGTCGAAGCCGTGAAGCTCCGGCAGCATCGCGTCGAGGATGATGAGGTCCGGCGTGTGGTCCTTGACCAGGCGGAGAGCCAGCAAGCCGCGGTCTGCCTCGACGACGCGGTAGCCCTTCTGGGAGAGGAGCCGAAAGAGAAGCTTGCGGATCTCCTCTTCGTCGTCCACGACCAGGACGAGCTTTCCCGCGCCTGCCGGGATGGCATCCGCCGCTTTGGTCGCACGGACACGGAGCTCGTCGGGCAGCTCGGCAATGCTGGAGACGTCCTGGGTGAGCGCGCCGAAGTCGCTCGTCGACACTTCCGAGTCGCGCGCCGCGGTCGCCACCCTCTCGTCGACGACGACGGCGGGCCGTGAGCTCTGCGGCGGCGGCGGCAACGGGGCCGACGGGCCTAGCCCCAGCTGACGGAGCGTCTCGGCGGGCACGCGCGGTCCAAGGTAGTGGCGTTCCCCCCGCTCCGCCGCGTCGTAGGCTGCGGCGGTCGCTTTGATGAGCGTCCCGTGCATCGCGATGTACGGGAAGACCTTCTGCCCCGTCACGAACTCAAGCTCGTCGATGACCTTCTTGTCGTGCGGATCGGCCATCGCCAGGAAGATGCCATCCGCCCGCACGAGCACGGGGAGGACGCGGTGCGTCTCGGCGATCTCGCGCGGAACGACGGCCAGGTGCTCGGTCGCGATCGCGATCTGGGTGAGGTCGATTCCCGGGACTCCGTGCTGCTCGGAGAGGGCGCGCAGCGCGTCCAGCTCGTCAACGGCGCCCTGGTCGACCAGCTGGGACGCGAGGGGGATGGAGGTGACGGAGTGCTTCTGCGCGCGCAGAGCGGCCTCGAGCTCCTGCTGCGACACCAGCTTTCGCTGGAGCAGGATCTTGCCGAGCGGCCGCTTCTCGTCGCCCATGATCGCGAGGGTGCTCTCTCAGAAGCCTATCACCCCTCTTGGCCGCCTCGGAGCGTTTCGAGGGTCTGGCTCGCCCACGCGCCATAGCGGCGAGCGCCGATGGCCGCGCGCGCGCCGAGTGTCAGCTCTCCGTAGAAGTGGAGGTTGTGTAGGGACAGGAGGCGCAGACACAAGATCTCCCCGGACGCGTAGAGGTGCCTCAGGTAGCCGCGCGAGTAGCCGCCCGCGCAGCATGGACACGAGCACGCCTCGTCGACCGGCCGAGCGTCGTCGTGCCATCGCGCCTGTTTGACGGAGACGGGACCGCGCCGCGTGAGGGCCTGGCCGTTCCGTGCGTTGCGGGTCGGGAGGACGCAGTCGAACATGTCGACGCCGGCGCCGATGGCCAGGATGAGGTCGCGCGGGGTGCCGACTCCCATCAGGTAGCGGGGCCGTTCCGCGTCGAGCCGTGGCGCGCTCTCCGCCAGTGCGTCGTGCATGCGGTCCATCGGTTCGCCGACCGAGAAGCCCCCCAGCGCGAGGCCGTCGAACGGCAGCGCGCCCAGCTCGTCGGCGTGGGAAAGGCGCAGGTCCGTGAAGCACGCGCCCTGCACGATGCCAAAGAGCGCCTGACGCTCGGGCCTCGGAGCCGCCAGCGCGCGCCTTGCCCAGCGCGTCGTCCGTGCCACGGCTTGCTCCACCGCCGTGCGATCGGCGCCGCCCGGGGGGCAAACGTCGAGCTGCATCTGCACGTCCGCGCCGATGAGACCCTGGACGCGAACGGCCTCCTCCGGCGTCAGGCGATGTGTAGAGCCGTCGAGGTGGGACTTGAACGTGAAGCCGTCCTCGGCGCCGGTCGCAAGGGCGGATTTCGAACGGGCGTTCGCCGCGCCGAGGGAGTAGGCCTGAAAGCCGCCCGAGTCCGTGAGCGTGACGTGAGGCCAGCGCATGAAGCCTCCCAGCCCGCCGAGGCGTGCGATCGTCTCCGCGCCCGGACGCAGCATCAGGTGGTAGGTGTTGCCGAGGACGACGCGCGCACCGGTTCCGGCCACCTCTTCGGGCGACAGCGTCTTGACGCTGCCCTGCGTCCCCACCGGCATGAAAGTCGGTGTCTCGACGGATCCGTGGGGCGTCTCGAACACCGCGCGCCGGGCCTCGCCGTCGCGCGCCAGGACGCGGAAAGCGAAGCCGGGCGTCGGTGGAGTCACCCCTGCCTCCCGAGCAACATGGCGTCCCCGTAGGAGAAGAATCGGTACCGCTCGCCCACGGCGAGACGATACGCCTCGAGGACGCGATCGGTGCCGCCGAAAGCGCAGACGAGCGCGAGGAGGGTCGATCGAGGGAGGTGGAAGTTGGTGAAGAGGCCGTCGACCACACGCCAGGTGTGTCCAGGCTGGATGAGGAGCCGTGTCTCCTCGCTCATTGCGCGCACGTGTCCCGGCCGGGCGGGGTCGGCGGCGCTTTCCAGGGCTCGGACTGCCGTCGTGCCGATGGCGAAGACCGGCACCCCGCGCTGACGTGCGCCCGCGATCGCATCGACGGTCGACCGGCTCACCGTTACCCGCTCGGGGTGCATCGCGTGCTGATCGAGGTCGTCGACCTGCACCGGCCGGAAGGTGCCGAGGCCCACGTGGAGCGTCACGCTGGCAATGTCGCACCCCCGGACGGCCATCCGCCCGAGCAGTGCGTTCGTGATGTGGAGGCCCGCGGTCGGCGCTGCGACCGCGCCCTCGTGCCGCGCGTAGACCGTCTGGTATCGCTCCGCGTCCTGCGCCTCGTCTTCCCGCCTGATGTATGGCGGCAGGGGAACGTGCCCGCAGGTTTGCACGACCTCGCGAACGGTGCGTCCGGGCGGAGCGTACAGGGCCACCTCGAGGAGCCCGTCGTCCGCCGCGCGTCCGAGGAGACGGACGAAGAGGGACGCGGCACCCTGCTCGCTTCCCCGGGGGAGGACCTCGACTTCCGTCCCAAACCTGAGCGGCTTGCTCGCCTTGCCCAGCGCCCTCCACACCTCCGCCGTGCATGCTCCTAGGGGCGTGTCATCGAGCTCCCGTGTCCCGGTCTGTCGCACGAGGAGGATCTCCACGCGGCCTCCGGTGTCCCTCTTGCGCCCGAGCAGCCGCGCCGGGATGACGCGCGTATCGTTGACGACGACCAGCGCGCCGTCGGGCAACAGATCGGGGAGGTCCGTGACGCGGCGATGCTGGGGGGGCGCGGCACCGGGCGGCAGCCAGAGCAGGCGCGCGCCGTCGCGCTCTGCCGTTGGTCGCTGAGCGATGAGCTCCGGCGGGAGCTCGTATTGGAACGCATCGACGCGCACGCGCCTCAGCCGATCACGCCGCTGCCCCCCGCATCCCGAAAGGGCCCGGCACCTCCGATGGAGTCAGCTTGCTCCTGAGGAACTGCGCGAGGTCGGTGAGGTCGAACGGCTTCGGGACGAAGCCGACGGCGCCACAGTCCGCCCGGAGAAGCTGCCGCTCGCTGAGGTGATACGCGCTCGTCAAGACGACGCGGGTCGCTGGATGGCGCTCGCGCATCAGCCGCGCGAGCTGGATGCCGTTCGTCCCTGGCATCATCAGGTCGACGACCGCGAGGTCGAACGGGTTGGCCGCGAGCAGTCCGAGCGCACCGTCGGCGTCCGCGGCAGTCTCGACGTCGAAACCCTCGATCCGCAAGCCGATGGCGGTCACGCGCGCGTGGTTGGCGGCGTCATCCACGACGAGGATCCGAGGAGCGGCACTTGGCATCGGCTTCCCTGAGCGTTCGGCCGGAGCCGGGTCCCACTCGCGTGGGCTCCCGCTCCGGGTCCTGCCGCGCGTCCAAGCAATCAATGTGCCGGTGCTCGGCGCGGCACCTGCTGCCGGCGCCTCACTTTTTTGGCCGCTTTCCGCCCCGGCCCCGACCGGTTCAATGGCAGTGCTGTTGCACTCTTGAAGGCCGCCTCTTCAGTGGTGAACGATCGACGCCTATTGGGCCATGCCTGCCCACATGCTTGCCCCGTGGCACGCCGGCAGCAGCGGGTCGCGCGAACGCCACACGACCCCGCCGTCAGGGGACGACGCGCTCAGCCCTTGCCGTCGAAGGTGATGCCAAGACGGGTCATCTTCCGCCACAGGGTGGTCGGCGAGATGCCGAGGACCTCCGCGGCGTGCTCGCGGCTGCCATCGCTCTCCCGGAGCGCGACCTCGATCGCGCTTCTCTCGGCCCCGTCCACCACGTCCGCCAGCGCCCGGCCTCCCGCCCGCGTCGTCGAGGCGACGCTGGGCGGCGGGGGCAATAGATCGTCCGCCGTGATGACGCCGTTCTGAATGAGCGCCACTGCCTGCTCGATCATGTGCTCGAGCTCCCGGATGTTGCCCGGGAACTCGTAGTGCGCGAGCGCGTCGTTCACCGCGTCGTGCAGCCTCGGCCGAACCCCCATCTTGCGCGAGTATTTCTCTATGAAATGCGACGTGAGATCCGCGATGTCTTCGCGCCGCTCGCGGAGCGGCGGGAGCTGGAATCGCGCCACGTTGAGCCGGTAGTAGAGGTCCTGCCTGAAGCGCTTCTCTGCGACCGCGGTGAGGAGGTCCTGGTTCGTCGCTGCGATGACGCGGACGTTGATGCTGATGGCCTTGTTTTCCCCGACACGCCGGATCTCGTTCTCCTGGATCGCCCGGAGGAGCTTGGCCTGGAACGTGATCGGCGTCTCCGCGATCTCGTCGAAGAAGAACGTTCCGCCGTCCGCCTCTTCGAAGAGGCCCTTTCGCGCGCTGACGGCGCCGGTGAACGACCCCTTCGCATGTCCGAACAGCTCGCTCTCGAGGAGCGTCTCGGTGATCGCGGCGCAGTTGACGGGCACGAACGGCCGGTCCGCGCGCTTGCTGTTCGCATGGATCGCCTTGGCGACGAGCTCCTTGCCCGTCCCGCTCTCTCCCGTGATGAGAACGATCGCGTCGGTCGGGGCGATCCGCACGATGCGGCCGAGGACCTCACGCACCCCTCGCGAGCGGCCGATGATGTTCTCGAACTTGTAGCGGTCCTTGAACTCGCTCGCGAGAAACGTCACTTCGCCGGCGAGCCGACGGTTGTCGAGCGCCTTGGCGACCTTGACCAGGAGCTCTTGCTCGGTGAACGGCTTCTGGATGTAGTCGAAGGCGCCCAGGCGCATGGCCTCGACGGCGCTCTCGATGGTGCCGTAGGCCGTCATCACGATCACTTCGGTGAGCGGATGGGTATCCTTCGTCGAGCGCAGGACGTCGATGCCGTCCTTCGTTCCCATGCGCAGGTCCGTCAGCACGGCGTCGTACGCGCCGGTCGCCCCCCGCTCCGCGCCCTGTTCGCCGTCGCCCGCCTCGTCGACCTCGTAGCCAGCCCCTCGCAGCATCATGGCGAGCGTCGTGCGCATGTTGCGCTGGTCGTCGACGATGAGAATCTTTGCCATCCGCTCGATTCCGGAGACGCGCGCTTCGTCCCGGCCCTTATAGCGCGCGATTGCCCCGTCGTCCGGCAGGTCAGTAGATGACGCCGAGAAACAGGCGCAACGTCTGCGCGGCCGAGAGGCTGGCGCTCGTCAGGTTGACGGTCTCCCCGGGCAGGTAGTCGAGGCCGGCGAGCGGGAAGAAGACCCCGTACTGGAGCATCGCGAAGAAGCCACCGATCTTGCTCGGGTCGTCGTTGAGCGAGCCGTCCTTCGACTGGTAGTAGAGCCGCGCGTCGAGCTCGACGCCGAGGTCCCTCCTGTGCCCCGGCGCCTGGACGAACTCGCTCGCGCGGCTCCAGATCACCGCGGCGCCGCCGCCGAGCTTCTCCCCGTCCGCGTGGCGCAGGAAGTCGTAGTCGATGCTCGGGCGGAAGTAATAGGCGCCCTCGATCTGCTGCAGGATGTTGCGGAAAAAGATGAGATCGACGTGGTAGTCGGGGTGGAAGCGGAACGTCGAGATGTCCGCCACCTGGTTGTTCGCGTTCGCGAACTCCCCCTGGAGGCCGTTCGGACCTGGGCTGAGGGCCCCGACGCCCGATCCGTTACCCGGACTCGGGTTGTTCGCGTACGGGTCGCCGCTCGCCCAGCCGAAGCCGAACTGCAGATCCAGCTTGTCGTCGACGGCGCGGAACTCGGTCTGCGTGACGAGGCCATACTCGCGGATGTTGACGGGGTTGAGCAGGTTCGAGCTCAATGTCGGGTAGCTGCCGATCTGGCCGTTGATCGTCGCCGCCTCGGCCTCGAAGCGGAGCTTGCGCCAGAGCAACTGCACCCACAGGTCCGGCGTCAGCGCCCAGGCCCGGCGCGACTCGAGGCTCGTGGTCGGGCTGGAATAGTCATCCGTGTACGGGGTCGTCCCCGTCGTTCCCGTGGTCACGTCGAGGTACTGCGACCGGAACGTCGTGTACACGCCGCCGTTGATCACCAGATCGCCACGGGCGAGCTTGAGGCGCTGGATCTCCGCGTTCGTGCGGTGGGCGACGAAGGCGGCCCACTCGTTGACGTTGCACAGGTTGCAGATGTTGTAAGGCTGGCCCCCATAGACATCGAAGGCAGCGCTGGTGCCGTTGCTCGGCCCCGTCGTCGGGCCCGACGAAGGGAAGTCCCAGGCACCGCCGAAATACAGGTCCATCGACTTGAGCCCGGTGACGAACATGATCCGGTCGAGCGTGGTCTGGTAGTCGCTGTCGATGCCGTCGCCGGCGTTCTCCACCATGCCGAGCCCCCAGTTGCCAGGCATGCGACCGAACCGGAGCTGGCCGAGCGGCGTGTTGTACTCGGCCCAGACGCGCTGCACTTCGATCGAGTTCGTCGACCCGTTGACGCCTGCGGTCGGAGGACCCTGCGTGGTGGAGAAGAAGCTCAGCGGCGCGAAGCGGTTGTACCCCGCCGATACGTATCCCGTCCGTGCGTTCATGGTCGTGCCGTTCGCAGGCTGGATGGCGTACGCGTTGGGCGTCGAGCCGAGCACCAGGTTGTCGAGCGCGAAGATCTCGGTCTGGATGCGGAGGTTGTCGGAGATGTCTATCTCGGGGTCGATCCGCAGGCGTACGTTGGCTGTCGTTTCCGTCTTGATGTTGCAGTTCCCCGTCGCGGCGCCGCCGTTCGGGTTCGGAGACCCGCACAAGGCGGCGCCGATCGGTTGGCCGTTGCTGACCGGGGTGTAGGCCTGGTCCACCGGAATCGGCGCGAAGAACTGGGGGTCGTTGCCCTGCAGGTAGCTGCCGTGACGACCCAGCGAGAGGTTCTGGAAGAGCTGGGCGCGCGTGCGGAAGTAGCCGTGGACTTCGATGACCGGGCGGGCCTTGCCCCACCAGTCGTCACTGAAGACGTCCTGCGGCGCACCTGCGAGCTCGCCGCCGGCGGGACGAAGCGTTCCTTGCGCCGCGAGGTCTGTCTGGTCGCGGGCGGGATTGATGGCCGCCGCCGCCGCCGTGGGCGCAGCGGGGGGCGGGGAGGGCGAGGGCGGCGACGCCGGGACGAGCGCCGGCCGGGACGGGGTGATCGTCGGTGCGGGCGCGCCGGGTGCGGTCGGTGCGCCCGCGCTGGAAGAGGGCGCCGGCCCGCCGGTCTTCTGGTCCTGGGCGAGGACCATGCGCGCCGGGAGGGAGGCGGCGAGCGCGGGGAGAAGCAACAACCATTGCGAGGAGCGGCGCCGGGGCATGGTTCGGGCGCGCGTTGTAACACTTCTTGGCTCTAGCGTGAGGGACAACCGCCGTACGCGGCCGGTTTGGCCCCGCCCCGTTCGCTGTCAGCGCTCGCTCGGTCCCAGCCCGGCTCCCAGCTCGGCCAGGAAGGCCTCAATCTCGCTGCGCATCGCGAGAAGCTGCTCACGCGTCCTCGGGACGACCTCGGCAGCGGCTTCCAGAGATGCGTCCACGGCGTCCGCCCGCAGGAGCTTCTTCTTCGCCCCCGCGATCGTGAAGCCCTCTCGATAAAGGAGCTCGCGCACGCGCATGAGGTTCTCGACGTCGCGACGAGAGTACACCCGCTGTCCCTTCGCGCTCTTCGTCGGCCGTATGGTCCGGAACTCGCGCTCCCAGTACCGGAGAACGTGCGGCTCGACGCCGACGAGCTCCGCCACCTCCCCGATGCGGAAGTACAGCTTCGACGGGAGGCTCTCGGAGCGCGGCTCGGCCATGTCCTTCGGGCTAGTCCTTCGCGGCGCCGCCGCTGCTCGCGCTGCTGCTGGCTGCCATCGGCGCCGCCGCGGTGGTCCCGCCGGCCGACCCGTTGTGGGCCCCGGTCCGCGATTGGTTCAGGGTCTGCTTCAGGATCTGGCTCGCCTTGAACGTGAGGACCCGGCGCTCGCTGATCTTGATCGGCTGGCCGGTCTGCGGGTTTCTGCCGGGGCGCTGCCGCTTGTCGCGCAGGACGAAGTTCCCGAAGCCGCTCACCTTGATCTTCTCGCCACGCCCGAGCGTCTCCTTCATCATCTCGAAGACGAGGTCGACGAGCTCCGCGGACTCCTTGCGCGAGAAGCCCCCGACCTTGCTGTACAGCGCCTGGACGATCTCAGCCTTCGTCATGAATCGTCGGATCCCTCCCCCCGAACGGGCTTCGGCGGACGGAGTCTAAGCGCGATTTTGGGCGAAGGCTACAGCTAGGAGCCCCGGAATGGAGCTTGCCCGAAGGGCAATGCCATACGGGCTCCTAAGCCGCGAGGCCCGCCTCGGGGGTCGTGGCGGCGTCCGAAGATGCGGGCGGCGGGGTGGAGTCCCCGACGGCGGTGGCGGTCCCGGGCGGCAGCGCGGACTGGGCGCTCTTCCGGGCGAGCTGCTCGGACGCGACGAAAAAGGCGACGTACCCGTACCCGGAGGTGAAGAGCATCGCGAACGGCGTGGCGAACCAGTGGCCAGTCTCGACAGCCGCTACCGTGCTGGCTGCGGAGACCAGGCAGAGGGCAATCTCCGTCATCGGCAAGTCCGCCGCGGCCCGATAGCGGCCCTGGAGAGTGCCCTTCTTGGGCGTACGTATGAATTCGCCCGCCATCGAGCGCAGGCCCTCCCAGACGGCCTTCGACAGGTGCGGAGCAAGCCCCGCGCCGAGCGCGAGCAGCATCGGGAGCTGGCGAAGGGCCCCCAGGCGACTCCGCCCCTGTGCGGATTCGGCCATCATGTAGAAGGCGGCGAGCGAGCCGGTCGTCCCGACGACGAGGGGAAAGTCGACGAGCAGCATCGCCCGAGGGTTCGTTGCCGGCATGAGGACGAGCGCCGGCAAGAGGAGCACGCTGAGAAAGACCATCAGCGGGTAGGCAAAGTGCGGCGTCAGGTGAAAAAACGCCTCGAGCCGCTGCATCGGCGAGAGCCCGGAGCGCCGCACCCGCGAAAGCAGCTTGCGCGCCGTCTGCACGGTGCCCTTCGCCCAGCGGAACTGCTGCGCGCGAAACGCGCTGATGTCCTCCGGGAGCTCGGCGGGCGTCACGACGTTCTCTCGATACACGAAGCGCCACCCGGCGAGCTGCGCCCGATAGCTCAGATCGAGGTCCTCGGTGAGCGTGTCGTGCTGCCACCCGCCCGCGCCGGCGATGGCGTCCTTGCGCCAGATGCCACCGGTGCCGCTGAAGTTGAACAGCCATCCGGCTGCGGTCCGCGCGCGGTTCTCGACGAGGTGATGTCCGTCGAGCATCAGGGCTTGGGTCCGCGTGAGCATCGAGTGCTCGCGGTTCAGGTGCCCCCAGCGAGCCTGGACCATGCCCACCTGTGGGTCCGCGATGAAGTGCGGCACGACCGCGCGCAGGAACTCCCGCTGCGGGAGGAAGTCGGCGTCGAAGATGGCGACGAGATCGCCCTTGGCCACGCGCAGGCCGTTGTCCAGCGCTCCGGCCTTGTACCCTTTTCGATCGACGCGGTGGATGTAGACGACGTCGAGCCCGCCCTCCCGGAGGTGGTCCACCTTCTGGCGCACGAGCGCCCGGGTCTCGTCGGTCGAGTCGTCGAGGACCTGGATCTCGAGCCGATCGCGCGGCCACTCGATCGCCGCGACGTGGTCGAGGAGGCGCCCGGCGACCGTCGCCTCGTTGTAGAGAGGCAGCTGGATCGTCACCCTCGGCAGGTCCGAGCGCTCGCCGAGCTCCTGAGACGTGAGCGCCGGGATGCCCTCCTTGAGCTCGCGGAGGGTCCGCCCATGGCGGAGCACGGTCATCACCAGGTGCGATCGGTGCAAGCCATACATCGCCAGGACGAGGAGCACGGCAAAATAGGCCGTGCAGAGGACGAAGTGCATGTCCCGGGAGCTTGCCCAAGGGCCCGGCGACAATTGTCAGAGGATCGTATTTCGTTGCACGCGATTGTTGCGAGAGGTCATTCTCCCCCTTCAGTTGCCCGTGTCGTAAAAGGCAGCGGCCCCGACCATGACGAAGCCGTACGTCTGGCCCGACGTGCCGCCGGAGGACCCCGACTGATTGAACGCTCCGAAGCCGGCCGTGACCTTGGGGAGAAGGCGCAGCGCCCCGGCCAAGGGAACCCACAGGCCAGCCCCGAGCGACAGCTCTCCGGATGTGTACCCCGGCTCGGGTGTGTGACTCTCGCTGTAGTTGTACCAGCGCACGCCCAGGCCGAACTCCGCGTAGAGGCTTGGGCGCTCCGGGTTGACGATGAGCCCGAGGGTCGCGGCGAGAAGGGTCGTGTTCGAGCTCGCCTCCGTTACCCCCATGATCGTCTTCGATGGATTCGTGCTCCCCATCTGGGCGCGCTCGAGCGTCAGACCGGCGACCCACTGGCGGGCGAACCGCAAGCCGCCGTCGAGCCCGAGCGCGAGGCCCGTGGAGCCGAAGGTCCTGATGTCGATCGGGCCGGTTACGTTCTCGGCGACAGGAAGCTTGCCCGAGGGGATCTCGAGTCCGAGGTGGGCGCCGAGAAGCACCGAGGTGCGCGAGCGCTTCGGCGCGAGGGCCACGTCGGCTCCAGGTTGCGCGCCCGGCGTCGCGGGTGCGACGCCCGCCGCCGCGGGGCCGGTGGCCGGCGGGAGGGCCGGGCTCGCCGTCGGCGGGGGAACAGCCGCACTCACCGGACCCGCCGGGGCGCTTGGGGCCGGACTCAGGGTGAAAGACGCCTTTTTCGTTTGCTGTTCCTTGAGATCGACCTGCTGCTCGGGGGCCGCGAAGCCCGGGGCCGAGACGAGGACCTTGTGCACCCCGGGATCCAGCGGGATGGCCTCGCCGATGAGCGCGGCGGGCACACTCTGCCCGTCGATCCGGAGCTCGAGACTCGCAAGCCCGGCGGGCGCCTGGACCTCGACGATCAGCCTGGGCACCCGTGGAGCGACCTGCTCGAGCTCCGCGCGTGCCTGCTCGACCGCCGCCTGGAACGCAGGCGTGGAAGCGCCCGTGAGCGGCGTCCGGATGACCGCGCGGTACGCCTCCGCCGACTCCACGAGCCGACCGAGCGCCGCGTCGCACTCGGCGATGCGCAGCAAGTTCGTCGGCGCGGCGAAGACTTGCTGCGCGCGCTGGAACTTGTCGAGCGCCTCGGCGAAGCGACTCTCTCTCTGCAGCTCGTCTCCCTGGCGGAACAGCTCTCGCGCGGCCGCGCGGGAGGCGTCGGTGACCTGCGCGCCGGCTGCGGCGGCATACGTCGCACCGGACATCGCGACGGCAAGGAAAAGGCAGCGCGTCCGCATGGAGGGGAATCAGTAGCCGGGATCGGCCGAGGCAGGCGTGGCCTTTGCCGCGCGGGTGGGCGCTGCTGCGGGACCTCCGGCCTTCGGGGGCGATGCAGCGGCCCGTGGAGGAGGTCGTGAAGGGGGCGGGGAGGCCGAGGGCGGAGCTGCGATGGTAACGGCATTCGCGCTCGCGCCTTCGCCCGGGCCCGCGCCTGCGCCTGCGCCCGCGCCCGCGCCTGCGCCTGCGCCCACGCTCGCACCACCGCCCGCGTCCGCCACGCCCGTGCCCACTCTCGCGACCGCCGCGCGCTTACCCTCCGCCAGCTTCACCACCGCCGCGACACCAACCGTCCCCCCGAGCAGGGCCGTGGCGACCACCGCGAAGATCACGCCCCGCCCCGACCGTGGCACGTGAGGGGCCGCGGTCAGCCCTCCGCCCGAAGTCACGCTCGCCGGAGATGCTGGCGTCGCCGAATGCGCCGAGATCTGAACGTCCACCGAGCGTGGCCCCCCGCTGGAGCTCGACGCAGGGCCACTGCGCAAGGTCACCCCGGCCGCCGCCGCGAGGGCCTCCCCGAGCTCGGACGCGCTTTGGAAGCGATCCGCAGGCTCGCGCCCGAGCGCCCGCAGGAACCACGCGTCGAATGACGCCGGCAGCCCCGGCGTCGTCCGCGAAGGCAGCGGCGGGGGTGACGTACAGATCTTCACGAGTAAATCGCCGACGCTCTCTCCCTCGAACGGAAGCCCCCCCGTCACGCAGCGGTAGGCGATCACGCCGATCGACCAGAGGTCCGACCGATGGTCGAGGTTCTTCAGGCCGCGCGCCTGCTCGGGCGACATGTAATAAGGCGTGCCGAGGACCGCGCCGGTCTTCGTGCTGCTCGTCGGAGTGCCGTCCGGGCCGATGATCTTGGCGATGCCGAAATCGAGCACCTTCGCCGTCTCGTCGTCGTCGTCCAGGGCGCGCACGAGGAAGATGTTCTCGGGCTTCAGGTCGCGATGGATGATGCCGGCGCCGTGCGCGCGCTGCAGGGCGCGGCACACCTGGACCAGGATGCGCGCGGTCTCCTCGAGGGAGATCCGTCCGAGCCGCTCGATGCGCGCGTCGAGCGCCTCACCGGTGAGCATCTCCATCACGATGTACGGGCGCCCCTCCTCGGTCACCCCGTGATCGAAGATGCGGATGGTATGGCGCGTCTCGATCGTCGCGGCCGCTCGCGCCTCGGTCTCGAAGCGAGAGCGGGCCTCGTCGCTCTCGGCGTGCTGCCTGTCGATGAACTTGATCGCCACCTTCGTGCCGAGGCTGGCGTGCCGGCCTTCCCAGACCGAGCCCATCCCCCCGCGACCGATGAGGCGCACGACCTCGTACTTGCCGGCGACAAGGCCGCTGGGAGGTCGGTCGGACTCGCTCATCGTTGGACGGCATCCGTCGGAATCGCAGGCTCTACCTTAGACGAGTCTCCCCCGGGCCGCTAACAAGGGCGAGGAGCCATGCCGCGCGAACAGCCTGTCCCGACCGCCGCAGCGACCTCGCTCCCCGCGCCCGGCGCTCCGGACGTTCTCTACCTCGTGGATCTCTCCGGCTATGTGTTCCGCGCCTACCACGCGCTCCCGCCGCTCTCGAGCTCGCGCGGAGAGCCGACTCACGCCGTCCTCGGCACCGTCAACATGCTGCTGAAGATCGTCGTCGAGCGGCGGCCGCACATGCTCGCCTTCGCGATGGACTCGAAGGGTGCCACATTCCGCCACGCGCTCGACGTGCGCTACAAGGCGACGCGCCCGCCCCCCCCGCCTGACCTCTCGCAGCAGATGTCGCGCGTGGAGCAGATCGTCCATGCGTACGATGCGGCGTGCTTCCAGCGCGAGGGATTCGAGGCGGACGATCTCATCGCGGCAGCCACCGCGCGCGCGATCGCGGACGGGAATCGCGTCGTCGTCGTCACCGCCGACAAGGACCTCATGCAGCTCGTGCGCGACGACGACGACCGCGTGATGCTCTGGGACTCGATGCGTGACAAGGTCTACGGCCCGCGCGAAGTGCGCGAGAAGCTGGGCGTGCGGCCGGGCCTGGTGCGCGACTACCTGGCGCTCACGGGGGACACCAGCGACAACATCCCCGGCGTCCCCGGCGTGGGGCCGAAGACGGCCACCGATCTGCTGGGGCAGTTCGGGTCGATGGACGGCATCTACGCGGCGCTCGACAAGGTCGCGCGGCCCAAGCTCAGGGATAGCCTTCGCGACCACGAGGCGGACGCGCGCCTCTCGCAGCGCCTCGTGACCCTCGACCCGACCGTCCCGATCGACTGGGTGAACGAGAAGCTCGCGTGGGGCGGCGCTCACCTGCCGGAGCTACGGAGGCTCTACACGGAGCTCGAGTTCAATCGCCACCTCGATCAGCTCGACGCCCTCGCGGGCGCCGCGGCGGAGGCGAGCGCCGCCAAAGCGGAGGCGACTGCCCGCGTCTACGGATGCCTGCCGGATCTCGCGGCGCTGGGCGTCGTCGTCTCTGCCGCCCGCGCGAGCGGCGTCGTCGGCGTGGCGCTCGAGACGACCGGCACCGACGCAA
>Ga0209415_10001899_pt1 | contig 39569 bp, 40 predicted proteins | sample PeaSoiSIISIP2007_FD_187696 | JGI IMG/M metagenome (GOLD analysis project Ga0209415, IMG submission 187696) | Peat soil microbial communities from Weissenstadt, Germany - SII-SIP-2007 (SPAdes) (version 2) | ecosystem: Environmental > Terrestrial > Soil > Wetlands > Peat | place: Germany...
GAAGAGATCGAAGAGATATTCCCGCGTCCCCAGCGCCTTGCGCTGCCATTCCGGGGTGAAGTAATTGTCGACCGGACCGCCCTGCACGACGACCCCGCGCAGGCGTGCTTGTTCGACGAAGCCCAGTTTCGCCGCCCAATAACCCGACCAGCTCGAGCCCATCACGGCCATTCGCGTACCATCGATGTCCGGGCGCGATTGTAGATAGTCGAGCGCGCGCGAGAACATCCGCTCCGCACCGACGTCGACCTTGATCGGTGCCTGCCCGGTACCCGGCATGTCGAGCGCGAGAACTGCGATACCGCGCGCCAGCAACGGATCGGAGCGAATAATGTGCCCTTCTTTCCAGCCGTCGAGGGCGCCGATCATCACCGCAACCGGAGCTCTCTGCACGCCCTTGGGCAAGCGCAGAAACCCGACGATCGTCTTCCCTTCAAATGGGATGCGAACGACTTCGACCGGCGGATCGATCAGCTTGCCGTACGCGGCAAATGCATCGAGCGAGCGCTGGTACGACGTCATCTTGAGCGGCGCCGTATACATCGGCCAGCGACCAAAATCGTAGTAGCGAAACGCCATCAAGAAGTCGTCGCGGGCGGAAATACGATTTCCGGCTGCAAGTTCGCTATTCGCTTTGCCCATGTAACGGGCGCCGACGGCCATCCAGGTCCGCGCCCATACGGCCGGATCGAGCGACGTGAGGCTCGGCAAAGCAGCGCGCACGTCGTCAGCACGCAGTCCCGCTTCGGGATACGTTTGCCGATCGACGCGCAGCGCAATCTCGGACTTCAGCTCCTCGAGCGTCCGAGGCGGGGCGATCTCCTGCGCGAATGCGGCCGGAAGCATTGCGCCCACGAAGGCGGTAACCGCGAGAATCGCGAGTAAACGGGCCTGCATCGGCACCTCCCGGCGCTAGGGCCTTAGGCTTTGAGCTCGATGTCCACGCCTGCCGGGAGATCGAGGTGCATGAGCGCGTCCATCGTCTTCGGCGAGGCTTGCAGAATGTCGATGAGCCGCTTGTGCGTGCGCATTTCGAAGTGTTCGCGGCTCTTCTTGTCGACGTGCGGTGAGCGCAGGACACAGACGCGATTGATCTCGGTCGGGAGCGGGACAGGCCCGCTGACGAACGCGCCGGTGCGTTTTGCCGTGTCGACGATCCGTTCCGCGGACTGATCGAGCACCCGATGATCATAGGCTTTGAGGCGGATACGGATCTTCTGCTTTGCCATGGCTAGTCGACGATACCCGTGACGACGCCCGCGCCGACGGTCTTACCGCCCTCGCGAATCGCGAAGCGCAAGCCGTCTTCACACGCGATCGGCGTGATCAACTCGACTTCCATCTGCACGTTGTCGCCGGGCATGACCATTTCGACGCCTTCGGGGAGCTTGATCGTCCCGGTAACGTCGGTCGTGCGGAAGTAGAACTGCGGCCGATAGTTCGCAAAGAACGGCGTGTGACGCCCACCCTCTTCTTTCGAGAGGACGTATACCTCGGCTTTGAATTTCTTGTGCGGCTTGATCGAGCCGGGCTTCGCGAGAACTTGACCGCGCTCGATGTCGTTGCGCTCGATGCCGCGCAAGAGGACGCCGATGTTGTCGCCGGCGATGCCCTCGTCGAGCAGCTTGCGGAACATCTCGATCCCCGTGACGACCGACTTGCGCGAGGCGTCTTGCAGACCGACGATCTCGACTTCTTCGCCGACCTTTACGCGGCCGCGCTCGACGCGACCGGTCCCGACCGTTCCGCGGCCGGTGATCGTGAAGACGTCTTCGACCGGCATCAGGAACGGCTTGTCGACCGCGCGCTCCGGCGTCGGGATGTAGACATCAACCGCATCCATGAGCTGGAAGATCGGATCGGCATCCGGATCGCCGCGCTTTCCGCTGGAATTGAGGGCCTTGAGCGCGGAGCCTTTGATGACCGGGACGTCGTCGCCCGGGAATTGATAGCTCGTGAGCAGCTCGCGGACTTCCAATTCGACGAGCTCGAGCAACTCCGCGTCGTCGACCATGTCGACTTTGTTGAGGAACACGACGATGAAGGGGACGCCGACCTGACGCATGAGTAGAATGTGCTCGCGCGTTTGCGGCATCGGTCCGTCGGCGGCCGACACGACCAGGATGGCGCCGTCCATCTGCGCAGCGCCCGTGATCATGTTCTTAATGTAGTCGGCGTGACCGGGGCAGTCGACATGCGCGTAATGGCGAACCGCCGTCTCGTACTCTTGGTGCGAGATCGCGATCGTGATGCCGCGCTCTTTCTCCTCGGGGGCGTTGTCGATATCGTCAACGGTCTTCTTCACGATGTTCTTGTTCTCGGTGGCGAGACAATTGATAATCGCCGCCGTGAGCGTCGTCTTACCGTGATCGACGTGGCCCGTCGTCCCGATGTTAACGTGTGGTTTGCTCCGATCGAATTTTGCCTTCGCCAATTTAAATCGTGTCCTTTTCTACTTCTTTATTCGCTTGAGTTACGCCGCGGGTTTCTTGCCCGAGGCTTTGGCGACGATCTCTTCCTCTATGGACTTCGGCGCCTTTTCGTAATGACTAAACTCCATTGTATATGTCGCGCGGCCTTGCGTCTTGCTGCGCATGTCGGTTGCGTACCCGAACATCTCCGCTAGCGGGACGTGCGCCGTGATCACTCGCGCGCCGCCCGGCGCCTCTTCCATCCCCTGGATCATCCCGCGCCTGCTCTGCAAGTCACCGGTAATCGCGCCCATGAAGTCCTCGGGTACGGTCACTTCGACCTTCATAATAGGCTCGAGGAGGATCGGGCCGGCGGCGCGGTTTGCCTCCTTGAACGCCATCGACCCGGCGATCTTGAACGCCATTTCGGATGAGTCGACGTCGTGGTAGCTCCCGTCGTAGAGAACCGCCTTGAAGTCCAGAACCGGATAGCCCGCTAGGACCCCGCTCTGCGAGGCTTCCTGGATCCCCTGCTGGACCGGCTTGACGTACTCTTTCGGCACAGCGCCGCCGACGATCTCGGACTCGAAAACGTAGCCCGATCCCGGCGGGAGCGGCTCCAGGCGAATCCAGACGTCGCCGTATTGCCCCTTGCCGCCCGACTGCCGGATGAAACGGCCCTGCTTTTCGACCTTCTTCGTGATCGCTTCTTTATAGGCGACCTGCGGTTTGCCGACGTTCGCTTCAACTTTGAATTCGCGGCGCAGGCGATCGAGGATGATCTCCAGATGGAGTTCGCCCATCCCGGCGATGATCGTTTGCTGCGTCTCTTCGTCGGTGTGCATCTTGAAGGTTGGATCTTCTTGCGCGAGCCGCGACAACGCGGTCCCGAGCTTATCCTGATCGCCTTTGGTCTTGGGCTCGATCGCTTGCGAGATGACCGGCTCGGGGAAGGTGATCGACTCGAGCAAGATCGGCGCCTTCTCGTCGCAGAGGGTGTCGCCGGTCCGCGTGTCCGAGAGGCCGACCGCGGCCGCAATGTCGCCCGCGCCGATCGCGTCGATGTCCTCGCGGTGATTCGCGTGCATGCGCAAAATGCGGCCGATCCGCTCTTTGCGGCCCGACCGTGCGTTCAAAACGTAGCTGCCCTTCTCGAGCGTCCCGGAATAGACGCGGAAATACGTCAAATTGCCGTACGGATCGGTCGCGATCTTGAACGCGAGCGCGGCGAACGGCTCCTTGTCGTCCGGCTTGCGGACGATTTCCTTCCCGGTCTTGGGATCGAGTCCGGCGATCGCCTTGGCTTCGAGCGGCGACGGCAAGTAGTCGACGACCGCATCGAGGAGCGGCTGAATGCCCTTGTTCTTGAACGCGGAGCCGCACAGCATCGGAAGGACCGTCCCCTCGATTGTCGCCTTGCGCAACGCGCGCTTGAGGACCGGCTCGTCGATCTCTTCCCCCTTGAGGTACTTTTCCGTCAGCTCGTCATCTTGCTCCGCAATCGCCTCGATGAGGTTCCCACGCCATTTCCGCGCGGTCTCGAGCAAATCGGCCGGGATGTCTTGAAGGTCCATCGCCGAGCCGAGATCGTCGGTGTAAACGACCGCCTTCATCTTAAAGAGATCGACGACGCCTTTGAACTGATCTTCCGCGCCGACCGGGATTTGGATCGGCATCGCTCGCGCGCCCAGGCGTTCGCGGATCTTGTAGACCGCGTTGAAGAAATCGGCGCCCACGCGGTCCATCTTGTTGACGAAAATGATCCGCGGCACTTTGTACTTGTTCGCTTGGCGCCAGACCGTTTCGGACTGCGGCTGCACCGCGGCGACCGAATCGAAGAGCGCGACCAGGCCGTCGAGGACCCGCAGCGAGCGCTCGACCTCGACCGTGAAGTCCACGTGGCCAGGCGTATCGATAATGTTGATACGCGTGTCTTGCCACGTCGTCGCGGTCGCGGCCGAAGTGATCGTGATGCCGCGCTCCTGTTCTTGGACCATCCAGTCCATCGTCGCGGCGCCCTCATGCACTTCGCCCAGCTTGTGGGTCCGGCCGGTATAAAACAGAATCCGCTCGGTCGCCGTTGTCTTGCCGGCGTCGATATGGGCGGCGATTCCGATATTACGTGTCCGCTCGAGCGGAAATTCTCTCGTAGCCATGGTGATGTATGTGCCGGCCCTCGTCTACCAGCGGTAATGCGCGAACGCTTTGTTCGCTTCGGCCATCTTGTGCGTGTCGTCGCGCTTCTTGACCGTCGCGCCAACGTTGTTGGCGGCGTCCATCAGCTCGTTGGCGAGCTTCTCGGTCATCGACTTGCCCGGACGCGTGCGCGCAAACGTGATCAGCCAGCGCATTGCCATCGCCTGACGGCGGTCCGGACGGACCTCCATCGGAACCTGGTAGGTCGCGCCACCGACGCGCCGGGGACGGACCTCGATCAGCGGCATCGCATTGCCGAGTGCTTGCGTGAAGACGTCCATCGGATCGCGACCGGTCTTCTCGCTGATCATGTTGAGGGCGTCATAAGTGATCCGCTCGGCAAGCGACTTCTTCCCGCAGAGCATCACCTTATTAATGAAGCGCGCGAGCACTTTCGAGTTGAACTTCGGATCGGGGAGGATCGCCCGTTTGGGTACGGGGCCTTTGCGCGGCATGCCGGCCTACTTCTTGGCGGCGCGCTTGGCACCGTATTTAGAGCGACCCTGCTTGCGGTTTGCGACGCCCGAGGTGTCGAGCGTCCCGCGAATGATGTGATAGCGGATGCCCGGGAGATCTTTGACACGGCCGCCGCGGATCAGGACGACGCTGTGCTCCTGAAGGTTATGCCCGATCCCGGGGATGTAGGCGGTCACTTCCTCACCGTTGGTGAGCCGGACGCGTGCGACTTTGCGGAGTGCCGAGTTCGGTTTTTTCGGGGTGATCGTCTTGACTTGGGTGCAGACGCCCCGGCGAAACGGGTTTCCCCGAACGTCAAAGGTGCGCAGCGGCAGATCGGGGTGCCCCGGCTTGGGCCCCGTCTGCGAGACCCGTAGGGCCGGCGCTTTCACCTTTTTTTCGATCTTTTCGCGCCCTTTTCGGACGAGCTGACTGATCGTCGGCAAGTAAACTCCTTGGACACACACAAATATGGCCACACCTTCGGTGGGCCGGAACCTCCGGATTATAGCAGGGAGCCCTCCCGATTATCAAGGGCCGCCGAAGCAGGGGGTGTTCGATGCAGCGCTCGCGCGCGCAGTTCCTCAAACTGGCTCTTAGCTCGCTTGCTTTGGGCCTCCCGTCCGCTGCCGGCGCTCAAGGCACACTGCGGGTGGGCGCGACGGCAAACGACTCATACGCGGAGCCGTACTACGCCCAAGACCAGGGCTTCTTCCAACAGGCGGGGCTCGGCGTCGATCTCCAGACGTTCTCCAACGGCGCCGGCGTGACGACCGCCCTGGCAGCGGGTGCCATCGACATCGGGATCACCAATCCGATTTCGCTCGCAAACGCGGTCGAGCACGGGATCCCGTTCCGCTTCTTCGCCACAGGCGCGCTCTACAATCGTGAAGAGCTCGCGCTGTGCGTCGCCCCTGATTCGCCGATCAAGACCGCTAAGGACTTGGAGGGCAAGGCCGTCGCAACGACCGCCATCAAAGACTCGAACTCGCTCCACACGATCGCTTGGATCGACCAAAATGGCGGCGACGCATCAAAAGTGCAGCTCGTCGAGATCCCATTCTCCGCTATGGCCGCCGCCGTGAAGCGTGGCACCGTCGCCGCCGCGCCGATCGCCGAGCCTGCTTTGAGCGTTGCGAAGAAGGAGGGTTCGGTCCGTGTCCTCGGCCACCCGATGGACGTCTACGGCAAGCGCTTCATGGTCGGCGGATGGTTTTCGCGGCTCGATTGGATCAACGCGAACTTGCCGTTGGTTCGCCGGTACGTCGCGACGATCTACGCGACGGCACGTTGGGCCAACACGCATCCCGACGAGAGCGCGACGATCCTTGCGAAGTACGCGAAGATGGATCCGGCGACGGTTCGCACCATGAATCGCGCGCCGTACGGCGACTCGTTCTCGCCTGCCCTCTTCCAGCCGTATCTCGACTTGGGCTACAAGTACAAGTATCTCGAGCATCAGCTCAAAGCGACGGATCTCTCCACGAAGATCTGAAGGCTGAGGGGACGCGAATCGTTAACGCATAAGGACTCAATTATTAGGAGTGTGTAGATTATGAGAGCTTCTCGCAGTAGCTTCCTTGCCGGTGCCGTCGGTACGGCAGCCCTCGCGCAAACGCCGCTCGCCGTCATGGCGACTCCCGCCGACGTCGCAAAAGCGACGCAGGGCCTGACGTTCACGATGCTGCGTACCGGCAGCGGTGATCATCTCGCCGTGCGCACGTCGCGCGGACTGGTCGACGTCGTCGTCGCCGCATCGATGATGGGGATCGCGTCGCCGCCGCGAACCACGGACGACGTCATCGCCGGCCGCGGGAACGTCGCCGCGCTTCCGCAGATCGTCGCGCACGCTCCGGCCGGTGCCATCCGCCGGGCCGGCTCCGTTGGATTCGCGCCCGTTGTCACCGCCCCGCAGAAGATCGTTTGCGTCGGCCTCAACTACAGAGCGCATATCGTCGAGACGAACGCAAAACAGCCGATCGCCCCCGAACTCTTCAACAAATACAACACCGCGTTGAACCGGCACAACGGGACGATTCCCGTCTCGCACATGGACGCTACGCAGTTCGACTACGAGTCGGAACTCGTCATCGTCATGGGCAAGACGGCAAGCAATGTCAGCGAGGCCAACGCCCTCAACTACGTCTTCGGCTACGCCGCGGGCAACGATTTTACGGCCCGAGACCTCCAGACGCGCATCACCCAATGGATGACGGGGAAGACACCGGACCACTTTGCGCCTATAGGTCCCTGGCTGGTCACCGCGGATCAGATCCCCGATCCTCAGACGCTACAAGTCCAAACTTACGTCAACGACGAGACGACGCCGCGTCAGGATCAGAACACCGGTGAGATGATCTTCTCGTGCGCGCAGATCATCAGCTATACATCAAAGTACATTACGCTTCAGCCGGGCGACGTCATCTTCAGCGGGACGCCGAGCGGCGTCATCCTTGGGTATCCGAAAGACAAGCAGGTATGGTTGAAGGCGGGAGACCGCGTCCGCACCTCGATCACCAAGCTGGGGGACTTGCGCTTCACGCTGACCTGACGGTCAGACTGCGAAATCGAACGAAATCTGGGCGCGCTCCGCTGCCGGCGAAAGATCGAACCGGTCGGCGAGCTCGAGAAAGCGCGCGAGGGCGTTTACCATGCGTAGTTGTTCGACGCTCGAGCAGCGGATCTGCAAGAGCGCCGGACTCGCGACCAGGATGGCGAGCGCCCTCGCTCGCGAGATCGCGACGTTGAGGCGATTGCGGCTGAAGAGAAAATCCAGATCGCGCGGGAGATCGTCGCCGCTCGACGTCGCCATCGAGAAAAAGACGATCGGCGCTTCTTGTCCCTGGAATTTGTCGACGGTCCCGACCGGGATATCGTGCAAACCACGCTCGGCAAAGACGCCGGCGATGCAGCGCGCTTGCATGTTGTATGGGGTCACGACGGCAAAGTCGTGCGCCGTCGTTCGGCGATGCACTCCTTCCTTGTCGATCATCGGCGCTCCGATAAGTCGCTCGATCGCGTCGGCGATCGCATGCGCCTCCGGCTCGGCTTGCTGCGCATTGCCCTCGTGCGGCACGGGAAGCCAACGCAGTCCAGCCGCGCCTTCCACCAGTTGCCGCGCGCACGATGCGGCGCTGCGCAGCCGACCGTCATATGCGAGCTCGGAGATGAACCGGCAGATCTCGGGATGCATGCGGAAGCTCAAGGGTAGAAACACGCCGCGCTCGGGCCGGACGGTCGCGTCGTCGCCCAAGAGATGTTCGAGCACCGAGGCTCCCGCGTTCTCCGGGTGGATGCCCTTGGAGACCTGCGCGAGTTGAAGCGGATCACCGAGCAGGATGATATTGCGCGCCGAGGTGCCGATGGCAATCGCGTCGGCGAGCGCCACTTGTCCCGCTTCGTCGATGACGACGTAATCGAGGACGGCGTCCATCTCCTTACGCGCAAAGAGCCACGCCGTGCCGGCGAGAAGCTGCACGTCGGGTCCGGGCGGAAAATCGGTATTGCTCTCACTCGAGCGGATAAACCGCGACTCGAAGTAGGACTCTTCGTTCTCCTTGGTCGCCTTCTTCAAGCCCGAAAATTGAAACGACTCGGCGGCTGCAACGTGCTCGATTTCACGCAGCAAGTTGTGAATCGCCTTGTGTGAGGGGGCCGCGACCCCCACACGTTTACCGGCTTGCAGCAAGCGTACGACGACGCGCGCTCCGGCGTACGTTTTGCCGCTTCCGGGCGGCCCTTGAACGAAAAGGTAGCTCTCGTCGAGTGCAAGTGCGAGCGCTGCGAGCTCGTTGGGATCTTCAGCCTCCAGCCGATCTCCATCGGGGACATCGCGCCGGCGCGGAAGGCTGCGCTCGAGCACATCCCGGGCCGCCCGATAGCGCTCGCCATCGGAGTCCAGGAGCGCTTGCCCAAATCTTCGCAGCGCCTCACGTTGAACCGGATCGCGCACGGGACCTTCGGCATGCAGCGCGCGCGGCATCGCGTCCGTCGCGCGGGTCTGCCCGCGCTTGAGCTGGACGATTCCCGCGACGCCGTCGATGCTGACGATCGTTCCGGCGAGGCGAAACTTCACCGCCGGGTCGTGGACCTTGTCGCCGACGCGCAATTTATGTTCTTGGGGCGGGAAGCGAAAGGTGTGAATCGTCGAGCGCTTCTCGGCGAAGGGCAGCACATCGGCGTCGAGCGCGAGATCGCCGATCGCCTCGGGCACGTCGACGAGCTCTTGCGGCGTACTCTCGCAGCGCGCAAAGTAGGCCCACCAATCCGGTTTCGCTTCGCGCCGATGATAGTCGACGAGATACGCCGCCGGCGGCTGAGCCGCCGAACGCAGTTGCTCGCGCAGCGCGATGAGCTCTTCGTCTTCGGGCTTCATCGCTTCGATCGCTTCGGGCGGCATGCGCCACGGAAGGTCAACCGGACGCAGGCGCAGCAGCCAATCGCGCAATTCGAGCGTGGAGAAGCAGTCGTCGCGGTTGTATGCCTCGATCTCCGAAAGGAGTTCGGGCGCACCGCTCTCGCGCCAGCGCTCGTACCAGATCACCGAGCCGATCGCGTCCTTTACGCTTGCCTCGCGCCCGCCGCGATAGAACGTCTCGACTTTCTTGAGCGAGTAGCTCGAGTGCGAGACGCGCAGGGCGCCTCGGACGACCGCAAAGAGATCGACGAAGACGTTTTCCCGCAGAAGCGTGTCGACGTCGTCCTCGCGCGTCGCATAACTGCACATCAGCCGCTTGAGCGCGCTGACCTCATATGGCGCGTAATGGTAGACGTGCAAGTCAGGATAGCTGCGGCGGCGCTCAACGACGAAATCGACGAAGGCTTCGAAGGCGCCGCGCTCGGCAGCTCGATCGTGTCCCCAAAACGCCCGAAACGTGGGCTGCCCGTCGTCGAGATAGGCGACCCCGAAGAGATACTCGAGGCCGCCGTCAACGAACGGATCACCCTCCATGTCGAAAAAGAGATCGCCCTCGTTCGGAGCCGGCAGCTGCGCGAAACCACGCTCGGGGCCGGTCTCGAGCAGCTCGTAACGCTGCTCGCCGTCGCGCGCCGCAACTTGCAGCGCGGCTTGCGCGCGCAGCCGTTCGAACGTCTCGCGGCCGATCTTCGGCGGCTTGGCGCTGTCCGGGGCATCCGCGAGCTCGGCGATGCGCGTAATGCCGACATCACGGAAGCGAGCGATCTGCGTGCGCCGCATGTTCGCGACCCCGCTCAAATGGTCGTCGGCGGCGCGCTGGGCGATACAACGTTCACTCCATCGACAGCGACTGCAGTAGTCAACCACGTCGGGATACGTCGGCGCATGCGAGGCGGAAGCAGCGATGAACCGCTCTTTGAGGGCCCGGTAGTACGCAGCGTAGTCCGCGTAGCGGAACGCTTCTTCACGCCCGTCGCCCATGATCCCGAACATGCGCTCCGGCTCCGCGCCTTGCAGCCGCGCAAGCAGGTCGCTGTAAACGCAGAGCTGGACGACGTGCGCCGGGACCGCGGTGCGGGCGTACTTCGCGTCGGCGACTTCGTAGCTCCAAGCACCCAGCGCCGACGGCCGCTCGACCCGCCGCAGAAAATCGGCGACACCGAGCCAGCCTTCATTTAATAGAGTCGCGTTGTGGATAACTTCCGCGCCGCTCTGCATGGCCGCGTAGGTCGCCGCAGCGCTCTCGATGGCACCCGTGCCTGTCCGGCGCTCCAACTCGACGATCTGCTTGCCTTGCGCCCGCAACAGCTCGACGTAGCGGGCCTCGTGCTCTCTACCCTTCGCGGCGACAAGCAACTCCTCGTCCGTGGGCGACGGCCGGATCGCCTCGCCCGCCGCGACGAGCTGTTCCAGCGTATTCAGGTGCTCGCACCGCAGGAAGTCGACGAGGTCGGACGCCGAGTGCATTTGTCCGAGGCGGTCCATATCGACCATGATCGCACACTTCGATGTCAGGGGGCTGGCACTTTCGCATAGAACGGCGGGACAATGCGAATGACGAGCGTTGGGAGATCAGCACGGCATCTGGTCGCGCTTACGGCGGCCTGCGCGGCGCTCGTGGCGCCGTTCGGGGACGGAGTCGCATCGGCGCAGGGGGCGCCGGCGTACACGGAGCCGCCCAACCTCGCGGCGCTGGAGAAGGCGGCCGCCAAAGAGGGTCAGCTCGACATTTCCTGGGGAAACATCTACGGCGGCGCTGAGGGGGCAAGGCGCGTGCAAGAGGGGATCGCACGGAAGTACGGCGTCACGCTGCACGTCAACTACAACGTGGTCGCAGTCGGCGCCGTGTTCCAGAATCAAGTCATTGAAGAAGTCCGCGCCGGTCAAAGGGCGAGTACCGACATCCTCTTTCACATTCGCGACGCGCAGCTCGCGAAATACACTCAGGCCGCCGACTTCCGCAAATATGTTCCGGGACTCCCCGACGGCGTCATGTACTACGACAAGCACTCCGTTGTCTTGGTCACGACGATCCTCGCTGAGGAGTACAACTCGAAACTGATCCCCAAGGACAGAGTCCCGACGAGCCTCGCCGATCTGCTGCAGCCCCAGTGGAAAGGAAAGATCGCGACGCCGCCTTACGAGGGCGTCCTGGCGTGGTACCTTGGCCTCCCCGAAGCGCTCGGGAAGGATGGGATGATCAAATACTTCACCGCGCTATCCGGGCAGCTTGGCGGGCTGATTACCTGCGGAGCATCCGACCGTGTGATCAATGGCGAATTCCTCATCTTCGGCCTCGACTGCGGCGACTACGAAGTCCGCCTGAGGCAGCGCCTCGGCCAGCCGATCGCGGCCTTCTATCCGAAGGAAGGAACGTCGCTCTACACCTTCGCGCCGGGGATCCCGCAGACCGCGGCGCATCCGGCGGCGGCGCGACTCTTCATTAGCTATCTCCTGACGCGGGAAGGGCAGAATCTGCTGTGGGATGTGATGGCTTCCGACGACGCCCGGATCCCGGGCTCGCACATGGCGGCACTGATCGCCGAGCAGCGAAAGCACGGCGTGAAGTTCATCGACACCTACGGCGCTGACCTCAAGCACCCCGAGCTCATTGAGTACCAGGGCCAGATCAATAAGCTCGTCAACCAGGCGAAGTGATGCAGGACGTAATGACGACAACGCCGCCGATCCTCGATCAGATCGACGTCATCCACACCGGGCCGGGGATGCCGGCCGGCCGCTTCCTGCGCCGATTTTGGACCCCGGTCGCGCTTCTCGACGAAGTTCGACCCGGGCGTGCAAAGCCGGTCACGATCATGAACGAGCGCTTCACGTACTATCGCGGCGAATCCGGCGAGCCGCACCTAGTGGGTTTTTACTGCGCACATCGCAGCACGCAGATGTCCGCCGGGTGGGTTGAAGGCGAGGAGCTGCGTTGTTTTTATCACGGCTGGAAATACGACTCGACCGGCCAGTGCACTGAACAGCCGGCCGAGGCCGAGAGCTATGCCGCGAAAATCAGGATCGCGGGTTACCCGACGCGCGCGTATCTGGGCTTCGTCTACGCGTTTCTCGGAGAGGGGGAGCCCCCGGAGTTTCCGCGCTTCCCGGTGTTCGAGCGTCCCGGGCGTCTGTTCCCCAGGAGCTTCGTCCGCCACTCGAACTACTGGAACGGACTCGAGAACGCGTGCGATCAGATCCACGTAAACTTCGTCCACCGCAACAGCGAGTTCACCGCCGCCGGCATGAGCCGCGAGATCCCCAAGATCGACGCACACGAGACCGAGTATGGTATCCTTCGCGACGTCCGGTTCAGTGATGGTGCGTCGCGGATCGCCCATACCATCATTCCGACGACGTCGCTGGTCGTGATCTACGTCCCGATCGCCGGGTTCTTGCAACACCTCTCGTACCGTATCCCCGTCGACGACGAGAGTCACGTCAGCTTTACGGTGAACCTCGTTGACCTCGCCGATGACGAAATGGAGCGCTACGTCGCTGCCGGGAAAGAGCGTGCGCGAAAGTTGACCGAGCTCCCGACGTACGCAGAGACGATCGCCGCGGTCCTACGCGGGGAGATCCATCTCGACGACCTCGACCGCCCGGATATCGTCAATCTCCAGGACGACGTCGCGCTCGCGGCACAACCGCCCGTCGGGCTGCGTCCCAACGACCGGCTGGGGCAGTCCGACATCCAAATTATCGAGTTACGAAAGATCTACGCGCGCGAGCTGCGCGCGCTCGAAGCCGGCACTGCGCTCAAGACTTGGACGGTTCCGAGCGAACTCATCGCGACCTCGGGGTGACTCACTGGTCCCCGCGTCTCCTAAGGCGCCGCGGATGCTGCAGTTCTGGATTCCCCAAGTAGCTTTCCGTCCAAGAAAGCCAGCACCGCGCGATCGTGATCTTCCGGCTGTTCCCATTGCGGCCAGTGCGCCGCGTCGTTGACGCAGTGGAAGCTCGCATTAGGAATTAGAGCCGAAAGCCGCTTCCCCGCGTCAGGGCCGGTACCCGGGTTCTTGTCCGACCAGAGTACGAGCGTTGGAACGCGGATCTTCCGGATGTCGTCCTCCGGAATGCTGCCATGTCCGGCGAAGCTGTTCGCGAAGACATTGGTGAGTGATGCGTTCGTATCGGGCCGGCTGTACAGAGCGGTACGGAGATCGACTAATTCGTCGGTTACCCGGTCGGGAGATGCCATCAACCACTCGAGACGCTTCCTGATGGTGTCGCGAGTCGGATTCTTTATCGCAGCGAGCGAGCGCTCGCGCAACGTGTTCGTCCCTCCGGCATGATCGATCTTCACCTCATCGGTTTTCCAGCGGACGCCGGCCGTCGTGTTCAGGATGATCTTCTCCACCCGGTCGGTGTAGTTCAGCGCCGTATACATCGTCACCCAACCGCCCAGCGACTCGCCCTCGATCGACGCTTTTCTGGCACCGAGATCATCGATGAGATCGATGATCTGCCGGGCATACGTGGGGACCATCTCTTTGGTGAAGGGCGGCTTGGCCGAAAGACCGTGCCAGACGAGATCGATGGCGATCGCGTGATAGCGTTCGCCGAGCCGATGCAGGTTGCGTGAGTACGCTTCCGCGTGGCCGCCCACTCCATGAATGAGGATCAGCTTTTCGGCATTATGGCCACCGGTTTCGATCGTACGGGTCTTGAATTCACGTCCGCGATAGCGAACCTCAGCGCCCAATAGGTCAAGCCAAATTGTATTCATTGAAGAGTCCTTTGCTTTATGCGCTAACCGGTAACCTCAGAAGCCTCGCGACGTTCCCGTTGTAGAGGAGCTCCTTGTCTGCGCGCGAGAGCGCGAGCGACTCGATCAGCTCGCGCATCCGCGGCAGCATCCGCACCAGCGGCGGCGCGTCGCTGCCGAAGACCATGTGCTCGATCCCGACCGTCTTGATTCCGAGCTCGATGACCGGCGCCGCGTACGATGCGCTGTCGAAGTAGAGCAGCTTGGCGTAGTCGCTCGGCTTCTTGCGAATAAGGAGCGGCTCGTACGGCCCCAGGAAGTTTCCCTCATCCCCTAGCTCGTAGGCGACGTCCATCCGGGGCAAGATCTCGCAGATCCCGCCGCCGACGTGCGCGCAGATCAACTTGAGTTCGGGCAGTTCCTCGAAGACGCCGCGCACGATCATCCTCGCGATCGCCAGGCTCTCGTCCATAGGCCGGCCGACGCTCGAGATCAGACGATACATGTTCATGCACTCTTCGCCGAAACTCGAGTGGGGAGCGTGGATCATCACCGGGACGTCGAGGTGGACGGCCAGTTGAAAGAATTCGCGCCCCGCGTCTTCGTCGGGGTAATGACCGTTGTGGCTGGAGTTGATGAAGCAGCCCCGCAACCCGTAGTCCTTGATCGCTCGTTCGAACTCAGCGTTGAACGGATCCCCGCCGCCGGGGAACGAGAAGCCGAAAGCGACGATGCGATCGGAATGCGTCCGCTGGATTTCCGCTGCGTACTCGTGCCAGCGCTTGATCATGTCGAGCGCCTCGGCGTCGCTCATCCCCTTGATGTAGTGATGCGTGTTGGTGACGACGCAAAAATCGATCCCGTTCTCTTCGTGAATCTCGAGCAGACGGTCGATGCGCATCGGACTATCGCCCTTGGGCCACCACTTCGCCTTTGCAATGAGCTCCGGCGGAATGCAATGAGTGTGCATATCGACGATTTTCGGCATAGAAAGGGCTTCCGCGCAGTCAAACGAAGCGCCTTGCACGTATGCATCGATGCAACCGCGCGGCTTGGCTGGCTTCGAGCGCGGCGTCGCTCGGCGTCCTCGCCGTGCGCGGCGTTGCGAGCGCGCAGTTCGGCCCGCCCATCAACGTCGGCGCCGGCCTGATCGAGTCGCACGCCGAGGGCTATTACGCCTCCGAGATGGGCTTCTTCAAACAGCGAGGCTTGAACGTCCAACTGCACACGTTACGCAATGGTGCCGCGATCGCCGCCGCTGTCACGGGCGGCGATCTTCAGATCGGTTGTTCGACCGTGTTGCAGCTGGCCCAAGCGCACGCGCGCGGCATTCCTTACGTCATCATCGTCCCCGGAGGGGTCCACGACGGACGGTTCGTCCACACTGCGAGCATCGTCGTCGCAGCCGACTCGTCGATCGCAAGCGCCAAGGAACTCAGCGGGAAGATCGTCGCGGCCAGCACGCTCAACGGCCTCGATCAGCTTTCGACGTCGGCCCTGATCGATCAGAGCGGCGGCGACTCATCGACGACGAAGTTCGTCGAAATTCCGCCGAGCGCGATGGTCGAAGCGCTCGCGCAGGGGCGCGTCGTCGCGGCGAGCCTGGAAGAGCCCGAGCTTTCGGCGGCCGGGAATCGCGTGCGCCGTGTCGGCGACGGCCTCGATGCGATCGCAAAGGTTTTCGTCACCACGGCCTGGTTCACGACCAACGACTGGCTTGCGAAAAACAAGGACACCGCCCGCCGCTTCTCCGACGCGATTTTCGCCGCCGGAACGTGGGCGATGGCCAACCCCGAGAAAGCCGCGACGGTCCTGGCGAAGTATCTGAGCTTCAAAGAGCCGCGCTCGATTCAGCCCTTCGCGACCAAACGCGATTTCGGCGCGATGACCGCCTTGATGACGACTGCCGCCAAGTACAGGTTCATAGCTGCGGTCAGCCCGACCGACCTGATTTGGGACGGTAAGTAGCTAGCGCCCGCGCAGCGTGTGAACGAAGCCGGTGATCGCGAGGAGGGTCGCCCGAATCCGCGCGATCGCCCACATAGCGCGCAACGCGAGCGCCTGCAGTTCCAACAGCGCGTTGCTCAATCGATCGAGGTCGGCCTCGGCTTTGGGGATTGCCGTGAACATCGGCAAGTCGGCGATCTTTTCGACGCGGCTTTTCAGCGCTAGCGCTCGCCGCACCAGGCCGACGGCCTCCCCGATGAGGAGGCCATACGTGAGGACGCAAACGCCGATCAGCAGCCAGTCGAGGGCCGCCTGCAGAGCCATGTTAGGCCGCGGCTTCGCCCTTCTTCGTTTCAGGCTTCGATTCGGATTTTGTTTCAGACTTCGATTCGGATTTTGTTTCGGATTTCGTTTCGGATTTTGTTTCCGATTTCGTTTCGGACGTCGACGATTCGGTCTTGCTCTCCGACGAGGCCGACTCGGCCTTCTTCTCTGCGCTCGCACCGGATGAGGCGCTCGACTTACGTGAATCGTTCACGTAAAATCCCGAGCCTTTGAAGACGATGCCGGTGGCGCTGAACCTCCGCTTGAGCTCGCCCCCGCAATGCTCGCACTTGTCCGTCATCGACTCGTCGAAGCCGTGGCGCTTGTCGACCGCCTGACCGCAGCCGGCGCACTGGTACTCGTAAAGCGGCAAGTCTCTCTTACTCCTGGTTGCTAGACCGGGGTCAGTATACCCGATTTTAGCACTTGACGTCAACGACTGCTAACGGAGCTAAAAGTCCTCGAGAACCGCTTCCGGGCCCTTGTCGTATTCGACGAGGCCCTTGAAGTGGATCAGCGAGTCGTCAAGCGCCGTCTCGAGCCTGCGCCGCACCGTCAAGCGGTCGACGATCGCGCCGACGACGCCTCCATAGGTCGGGTAATCGATCCGGACGACCACTTTCGAGCGATCGCTCTTGCGCTCGACTCGCATGTCGATCCGGCGGCGGACCGAGTACCAACCGACAAGCGAAACGATGTGCCCATCGATGAACTGATCGACTTCGAAGAGTTCCTCTTCCTCACCGGGGATCGCCGAACGAATCGCGACTTCGCTCCCGAGCCCGAGCGAAAGGCGCGGGTCGATGCGGCGGGCGCTGCGCAGAAACGACAGCCAAACGGGCCATTTCTCGACTTCGCAGATCAGTTGGAACGCCGCGGACGGTACGGCCGCGAGATCTTGGGCACTGTAGAGCCCGCTTGCAGCCGGCCGCCCCACAGGGAGGGCCATGGACGAGAATGCTTCGTCCTCCCACCTCGATGTCCTCCACAAGGACACAACCGGTAGTGGTGCAGACTGTGGATATCTACAAGCGATTGTGCTCTGGGCGTGCGACCGAGATCTGGCCGGAGGTGATCGTCCGGGCGAATTCGACCAGCGCCGTGATCCCGGTCGGAAACGCCGCCTCGTCGAGCTTGAACTGCGGGCTGTGCACGTAGTGGACCGCTCCGATCGCCTCGTTGTGCACGCCGAGGCGGATCAGCAGACCCGGGACGCGTTCGGCAAAGTAGGCGAAGTCTTCGGCCCCCATCGTCGGCGCGGGCCGCACGATCGGAATCTCCGTGTGTTCCATCATGTAGGCACTGAACTCCGTCGCAAGCTGTGCGTCGTTCACGACGGCCGGATAGCTGTAGACGACCATGATCTCGGCCTTGCAGTTGTAGGCGGCAGCGACGCCGCCCACGATGCGGCGGACGCGCGCCTCGACACCTTTGCGCACCTCGGGATCGAACGTGCGGATCGTACCGCTCATCGCGACCTTGTCGGCAATCACGTTGTTGCGATAGCCGCCTTCGATCGTCCCGACCGTCACGACGATGCTCCCGAGCGGATCGATCTCGCGCGACGCGATATTCTGCAGCGCCAAAATCACGGCGCCCGCGCAAGGGATCGCATCAACTGCGCGATGCGGCGCCGCGCCGTGTCCGCTGACCCCCACAATCGTGATGTAAAGCTCGTCGGCGGCCGCGTTGACCGGACCGGGCGCGATCCCAAGCGTCCCCGTCTCGTAACGCTGATCGACGTGCAGCATCGCGACCGCATCGACGCGCGGATCGTCGAGCGCGCCCTCTTCGATCATCGGCAGCGCGCCGCCGGGGCCTTCTTCCGCCGGCTGAAAGAGCAAGACGACTTTCCCCGCAAGCGTATTGCGTGTCGCGGTCAATTCGCGCGCCGCACCGAGCAGCATCGCCGTGTGCGCATCGTGACCGCAAGCGTGCATCATCCCGGGGATTTCCGAGCTGAACGGCTCGCCCGACTGCTCCGTGATCGGGAGCGCATCCATGTCCGCCCGCAGCGCCGCAACTTTACCCGGCTTCTTCCCCTCGATGACGCCGATGACGCCCGTCTTGGCGACGCGCCGATGCGGGATCCCCATCTCGTCGAGCTCACGCTCGACCAACGCCGCCGTTTTCTCTTCTTCGAAACCCGCTTCGGGGAAACGGTGGATCTGGCGACGCACGGCGACCGTGCGCGCAATGGTATCCGAAGGGACATCAACAGCGGCCATCCCCGCTCGTTTCACTCGCTCGGGCGCTTTGCCTTCACGGGAGGGCCGCGTCCGCTGCGGACTTCACGATGTGCGGCGTGATCAGAAAGACGATCTCGTCTCTCGTACGGCTCGCTTGCCGGTTTCGAAAGACGCCGCCGATGATCGGGATATCGCCTAACCACGGTATCTTCGTGATCGTTTGATTCCTGATATCGCTGAGCAGTCCGGCTAAGACGATCGTCTCGCCGTCGTCGACCCGCAGCGTTGCATCGACCTTTCGGTTACCGATGACGGGGAAGCCGTTCGAGAACGAGACGATCTGCGAGTACTCGGGATGAAGCTCCGCCGTAATCGATCCTCCCGCTCCGATCGTCGGCGTCAACTTGAGTTTAACCCCGATGTCCGTAAACTGCACTTGTTGCGTCCCTGTGCGCGCATCAAAATAGACGATCGGAAAAGTCTCACCGACCAGCAGGGACGCTTCGTGGTTGTTGATCGTCACGAGCCGCGGCGTCGCAAGGATCGAGGCCGAGCCCTTCTGGACCAAGAGGTTGAGGGTCGCGTTCACCGTGATCGTGCGGCTGACGAATGTAAGGACCGTCGAACCGACCGTAGTGCCGCCCTTGAAATCGACTCCACCGAAGATAAGTCCGACATCGCTCGTATCGTCCGTCGGCGTCACGTCCGCGACTCGAACTTCGAACATGACTTGCTGTCCCGGAACGTCGATTGCCGCAACCAGCGCAGAGACCGCCGATTCGATCTCTTCGTTGCCGGTGATGATGACGGCGTTTTGGCGGTCGTCGGCGACGAGATTTGCGTCTGGAAAGCTCGCCTTGATCGTCTTGATGGCGTCCGACGGCTTGAGGTAGTGCAGGGGCAGGGCGACGCTTTTCACCAAGCCGGACGACTCGGCACCGTACCCCGGCGCATCCAGCGCGCTCACCAGGCTCCGCGCCCGCGCGATCGTCGCGGCACCTGCGGTCACGACGATCGTCGCCGTCCGCTTGTCCGGGACGACGACGGTCCCGGCCGGCAACGCGTCGATGAGTTGTTTCCCGACGTCGTCCGCCTTGGCGCGGTGCAGCGGCAGAACCACGATCGACGTCGAACCCGCGTCGACACCGAATCGGCGATTCATCGCGGCAGACGAACCGATCAACACGATGCTGCCCTCGCGATGGATCTGTAGATCGAACGCTTGCGCGAGTGTCCGCAACGCTTCATCGAACGACACGTCACGCAAGCGGAACGTGACGTGATCGTGTTTGATCGAGCTGTCAGGGACGAGATTCACTTCCCCGCTTGCTCCCAGCAACCGGATGACGTCGTAGATATCCGTGTCGTGGACGTCGATCGAGAACATCTTTCCCTGGCTGAGGCCGGGCCGCGCGAAGGTCAGCACGAGGAGAGTGGCCACGACGACAGCTCTTTTGATCACGCGGAGGCGCCTATTGCCCGAGCGCAAGCCGGATGTTCCCGGCCAAAAGAATGCCTGCCATATCGATCGCCTCGACGCGCTTCCCGTCGAGCTCGTCACCCGGCCTCACAAGGACGCTTTGCCCTCCCAAGTCGACGATCGCGAAAGGGCGGTTCCCGACGACGACGGCGCGCACCACGATTTGCGGCGCATCTCTCCTCGACGGCGCGACATCGGCTGCGCGATTTGGAGGCAAGACCGGGACCCCCGATATCGGGGCGAACGGCCCGCCGCCGGCGCGGGGTTGCGCGATCGTGCGCTCCGCGCCGGTATCGGCGACAAACGGGTTGCGGATGATCGCAACTGCGGCGGGACGGACGGGGACGGGACTCCGTGCGGAGCGCAGCGTGCTTTCGAGATGCCCCGTGAACGCGACCGCGGCCGCATTGCGCGGAGCGACGGTGCCGCCAAAGACGCAGAGCACGCACCCGGTCGCAACGATCAGCGCGCGTTCACGTCGCCGCAGCTGCATGGCCCTCGGGTAATGTAACCCGCAAATAAAACACGGTAAGCTTCAGCTGGACCGACAGGACCGGAGAACGTTCATCTTGCTGACCCTTTGCCCGGTCGATTGAGCTCTGCTGGATTTTCATCAGCACCCGGGAATGCGACAGGTCGGCGATTGTCTGCAAGACGTCGCCATAGCGACCTTGCAGAACGACGTCGACCGACGTGGATTCAAATGGATCGGACGGGGCCGAGACTGAACTCGCCGGCCGCGCTCCGGCGCCGCCGGCGGCGAGCTGATTCTGCACGGAGAGCAGACGGACGCGGCGCGATGCGGCGAGAGATTCCACGTCGCGCAAGAACTCCGCGATGACGCCGGCCCGATCGGTTCCGAGATTCACACCGTCAAGCTCGCCGCTGATTTCGCGCTGAATCCGATTGAGCCGATCCACGTCTTTGACGGTTTGCTCGTCGGCCAGGACGCGAGCCAGCAGCGCATCCGATTGCGCATCGAGCTCGGTAAGACGCGCTTCGCTCGGCCCGACGACCGCGAAATAGCCCATGCCGGCAATCGCGAACGTTCCCAACCAGCAGACTTTGGCACTGACCTCGGCGACCGAATTCATCGCCGGCCCAAGCGCAGCTCGTACAAGATCAGCCTTTCGCGTTCGCTTCCTTGTGCCGATACGAGCGTGGTTGAGGCAATGCGCGGGACGCGTTCGAGCGCGAGCATCGCGCTACCGACGTCCGAGACGTTGCGGGCTCCGCCGGTAATCGCCCAGCCGCCCTCGGTATCGCGAATCGCGGTCAGCCAAACGTGCAGCGGCAACGAGTTCCCGATCGATGCGAGCTCTTCCGCCCGCTCGGCGCCCGATCGACGAACCGCGCGGACATACTCGTCAATCCTCTCCAGCCGAGCGATATCGGTTGAGAGCGCCTGCACGCTCCTGCGCGCCGTCGCAATCGCGGCTTCGCGGCCTCGAATCGTCTCAACCCGAACATCGGCTGCGTGCAGACGCCAATCTTCGACGCCACGAGCCGTACCGAGGAGCACGAAAGCGAATGCGACGGCGGCGATCGGCCTTCGCAGCCGCGCCTCGCGCAAACTGCCGAGGTACCGCGCGATCCGCGCCGTGTGGTCCGGCGCGAGATAATTAAAACGGATCACGCGAGACTCCAAAGCGCGATTCCGTAGGAAAAGAGCCAATCCGGAGCCCCGGCCCGCATGACGTCGGGCGGATAGTCGGACATGACGGAAGCGGGAAACTCGACCATCACGGTCGCGACCCCCGTCGCGCGCTCGAGCGCCGCGGGCAGTCCGTCGACGCGCGCCCCGTTGCCACCCAGGGCAATGCGCCGAATGCTGTGGCCGGCGCTTCGCATCTCGAGGATCGTATCGGCGACCTCGGTGACAATCCCCGCGCTCTCGGGCTGAACCAGCGCACCTTGGGCGATGGTCCGTTTGCGCTGCTCGGCCGTCATCTTATCGACGCCCAGCGTCCGCGCGATGTTTTCTGTGATCGTCTCTCCTCCGGTGGAAAAGGTGCGGACGTCAGCCAGCGGATCGGCAAAGCCGATCACCGTGCTGCGAGAAAAACCGATGTCGACCAAGCAATCGACATCGCCGACGGCGCGGCGCCACGCGCACGACTCATGGTCGATAGCGACGGGCCGCAGCCCGGCCCCTCGCAAGACTTTCATCCGGCTTCGAAGCGCATCGGTCCGGGCAATACCCAAGAAGTAGTCGGTTTTTCGCTGGCCGGGGACCAGACGAACCGTGCACTCTTCTAGCGGATAGCGGATGAAGCGCGCCGCCTCGAACTTCGCGGCCTTGTTGCGCTCGAAATGCGACATGCGCGGGAACGTCACGCTCTTGATCGTAGCCGCGTCGTTCGAGATCGCGGCAATGCAGTGGCGTTCCCGAACGCGCGCTTCCGCGACGGCATCGCTCAAAATGTCGGCGACGATCTCGGGCGAGGCGATCGTCCCGGAACTGCTCGCGCCGGAAGGCAGGTCGCGAACGACGACGTTATGTATTCGCGTCGTGCCTCGACGGGACGAAATGACCGAGACGCGCAGGCGCGTCGCGCCGATATCGATCCCTAACGGAAGCACGGATGGAGCCCAACGCAGATGAGCCCGGCGGTCAAGAACGGCCCGAAGCGCACGATCGACCCGCATCTCGCCCGTCGGCTCGCAAGCAAGGCGACGCCGTAGGTCCCGCCCAGGACGAAAGCCACCCCCAGCGAGACGATACCGTCCGGCGCGCCTAGGCTCGCGCCGATACTCGCGCCCAACTTTACGTCGCCTAGGCCGAGCCCGGCGCCGCGCGTGATCAAGTGCAGCACCGCGAGCAAGCCTGCGACGACGAGCGCGCCACCAGCCGCAGCCGCGGTCGTCCCAGAGAGGAGCGACGCAGCCAAAGTCGCGAGCAACGTCCCGGCGGTGACGTCGTCGAAAATGCATCCTGTTTCCCAATCGGTGGCAGCGCAGACCGATGCGCCCGCGACGGCGGCGACGAACGGCGCACCGCGCAGTGTCCCGCAGGCAACTGCTCCCAGGCTCGCGCTCGCAGCCAGAACAATGGGCCACGCCGCGGCAACGCGCAACGCTCTGCCCCGGCCCGCTGCGGCGCGTCGAGCGAGGAACCAGAATGCATACGCGTAGACGCTCGCCACGATAGCCGCAGATGCTTGCGTCATCGCTTCGATTCCAGGCGTGCTAGCTCGCGGCGGGCTGCCCCAAAGTTCGGGTCCAGCGCCATCACGTGCGCGAAGAGACGTGCCGCGGCCGGCATCTCGCCCGAACGCCGCGCAGCTTGCGCGGCAAATTCATAATAGCGCGCGTCGCCCGTACGCTTGGCCAATTCTTCGAAATCACGGCGGGCCGCACGGTAGTCGCCCAGAGCCTCTAGACAGAGTGCGCGATCGTTGAGCAAAGCCTGATCTCCGGGTTGCCGGACGAGAGCATCCGACGCGACGACGATGGCCGCGCGCAGAGCGGGAGGCGCCTTGAGCATGAGTCCCGCGAAGGCAAAGCGCTCGGCGGCGGTCGGCGAATTGCGATCGAACCGTAGAGCCCTCGCGTAGTAGACTTGCGCGCGCAGCAAAGCGCCCGACTGCAAGAACTCGTCGCCCCGGCTAACCAAGCCGCTTGCTAGCTGTCCCCGGAACAGCAGCCCGGCGCAGGCAATCGCAATGAGGGCCACAAGCAGGCGCCGCCCGAGCGGGATGTCGGCGTTCGCTCGCCGGGCGGCGCCTTCAGACCAACAGCCCATAGTAGCCTGCCAAGCCGATCATCAAGGCGCCGCTGGTCACCGAAACCGCCTGGCGCAGCGCAAAGCGTCGTAAGCTGTCGGCGACGCGTCCGCTCATCGTCCCATATGCGATCAGCGGTAAGGCATGCCCGAGCGCAAAGATCGCCAACAACGCCGCTCCGTAGAAACCGAACCCGACCATGCTCGTGTACGCAAGGATCATCGCGACGATGGGCGTGCAGCACGGCGACGTCACGAACGCGAACGATGCTCCAAGCAAGAAAACTCCGCCGAGCGAGCGTTCCGCTCGATCACGCGCCCTTCGCGCACCGTCCGATTCGTGGCCGGCCTGCACGATCGTCGTCAACCCGCCCGCGAGCAACCCGGCAGCGACGGCAGCATAGATCACCGACGAAAACACGCGCGCTGCGCCGAGCAACGAAGCAGCTATTCCGAACGATGCGTACGCCGCGACCAGACCCGCAACGAACGTCACCAGGATGATTTTCGGACGAGGCGCTTGAGCAACGCACGCCGCGAGCGCGATGAAACGCGGCGCAACGCATGGCCCAAAACTCGAGAGGACCCCGGCAAGCAAAACCAGCGGTGGGGCGGCGACGGCGCGTTCGGCGACGGCTTGAGCGCCGAGCGCGATCGGATCGAACATCGCCGCCTACAGCCCCGTGTCGTTCTTAGTACCGGTCGCGAGCAATCCCGTCCCAGAATCGTACTTGATGTACAGGTCTCCCGACGTCCAGTTTTGCAGCTTAGCAAGCGTCTGCGTCAAGTGCTGGCCCGGACAACTCACGACGTAGGCGGGATTCCCGGCCGTGCTCTTGTCGGTGAACGTGTAGAAGCCCGTGTGGCCGGGATCAGCCGGATCTCGCGGCGTGTTGTTGAGATACGTCGACCCTCCGGTTGGGGTAAACGAAGATGAATCCGCGTTTATCGTGGCCCCGCTTCCGGGGTACTGCTGTTGGTCGGCATAATACAACTCTGCTGCGGTCGCGATCGCGCGCAGGTTCGATTCGCACGCGGAGGTCTGGGCCTGCGCGCGAGCGTTGATGAAGTTCGGGATGAGGATGCCGGCCAAAATCGCGATGATCGCGACAACGATCATGAGCTCTATAAGCGTAAAGCCGCCCTCCGCGTCATGACGCCCGCGCTCGATCATGGGGCTACCTCCTGCTCGCTCTTTGCCGAAACGAGTACCCCGTCGAGGTAATACGAGACGCGATTCCGTCCGGTGTGCTTGCTGTGATACATCGCGGCGTCCGCCTTCTCCAGCAGCTCATCGGGCGTTCGGGCGTCGCGTGGAAAGGCGGCAACCCCTATGCTGGCCGTAATCGCCACGGATTGTGTCGCGTCTGCCGGGCGCTCGGCGCCCCAGGGATAAGCCGCGATAGCGGCACACAAGAGACGCGCGCGCTCGATCGCGTCGGACTTTTCGACCTCTGCGAAGACGACGCAGAACTCGTCACCTCCGTTCCGGGCGACGAGGTCGTGCATCCCGCGAGCGTGCCCACGCAGCATATCGGCTAACCGGCGCAACACAAGGTCACCCGAAGCATGGCCGTACGTATCGTTCCAGTCTTTAAAGTGGTCCGTGTCGAGAAAGAGCAGCGCGAGGCGCGCGCGCGTGTCGCGAGACGCCCGATCGATCCGCTCCTTGAAGAGGTTCCGAAACGCGCGCGGCGTGAGGAGTCCCGTCAACCCATCGATACTCGCGCGGCGCCGGTCCTCTTCGCGTTCGAGCGCGAGTACGTACGCGGGCGTCGCCTGCTCGACCAACGCGACAACGAGTTCGATCGCGGGAGCAGGCAGGGTGACTTGCGATCCCGCTGATAGGACACCGAACGCGGAGGTCATGCCCATGAACGGCACGGCGAGCGACATGCGATCGCTCGGGTGCAGAACCGTTCCAGGCCGACGCGCGATGCACCGAAAGCCGGCTTGAGCAGCCTTCGCGCACACGCTCTCGCCGTCGAGAGCGACCGCTAGGTTTCTGAAGTGTTCTAGCCGTTCGCCGGTTGCGTAGGTGCAAAGCAAGTGATCGTCGCGCCTCTGGAACACTGCGATCGTATCGACGTGCGCGACGCAGGCACGGATCGCACCGTCGAGGACGACGATGACCGCGTCCGACGATTCCCTCGACGCGACGATCAAGTCCCGCACCGCTCCCAAGAGCGCTTCACGCGTTGCAAGCGCAGCCCGCACCGCGATCCGCGCTCGCATTCCGGAGGCTCGCTCCCGCAATACCAGCGCGGCGCTTGCAATTGCGACCATGCCGGCCCCGGCTGCTACCGTCGGATCGATCCAGGACTCCATCCCTCTCGCCGCGTCAGTGCCCGGCGGTGAGGGAGATTGGCTTACGGGATTAGCGCCTTGAGCCGCTCCTGGTCGACGACGACGACGTGCGAGGTTTTCATGTCGATCATCCGGTCGTCCCAAAACCGGTTGAGCGTGCGATTCACGGTCTCACGCGTCGTCCCGATCATGTTCGCCATCTCTTGGTTGGTCAGCCGGAGCGAGATGCGAATCCCGTTGTCGGTCTGCTCGCCGAAATTCTCGCTCAGATTCAGCAAGAGCGAGGCTAAGCGCGAACGGATGTCCTGCGACGTCGTCGCGGCGATCAACTGATTGGCGGCGCGCAGCCGCTCTGAGAGCTCGATGACCAGGAGCCGCCCGATCTGCGGATTGTTGTCGAGCAACTCGAGGAAGTCGTCACGTTTGATGATCCCGAGCTCGACCTCGGTGAGCGTCTTGATCGAGGCCGAGCGCAGCGACGAATCCAGGATACTCATCTCCCCGAAAAAATCGCCTTCCTTGAGGATCGAGAGGATTGTCTCGCGGCCATCCGCGGCGATCCGGCAGACGGCGACCGATCCCTCGACGATCAGATAGAACGTCTCGCCCGGATCGCCCTCACGCACGACGAACTGATGCCGGCCGACGTGCTGGTTGCTGACAACCTCATGGATGGCATCGATCTGCCCCTCGTTGAAGTCGCGGAACAAGGGGATGGCCTTCAGCGCGGATTTTGAAACCATACCTGAGCGCTACTGCTACGCCCGGGTCCGCCTCCCCTCGGGCAGCCTAGCCGGGAGGCCAGGCGAACCTTCGGCCCGCCAAGACGTGGAAGTGGAGGTGGAAGACGGTTTGCCCGGCGCTTGCGCCCTCGTTCGCCACGATGCGATAGCCCTTGCCTTCGCCAAAGCGCGCACCCAATTCGGAAGCAACCGCGAGGAGCTCGACCGCGACCTGCGGGCGGCCTTGGGCGACGAAATCGCTCAAGTGGCTCGCATGGAGGGTTGGAATCACCAAGAGATGAGCCGGCGCCTGCGGATTGAGGTCGTGGAACGCGACCACGTCTTCGTCCCGAAATTCCTCCGACGCGGCGATCTCCTTGCGGGCGATCTTGCAGAAAACGCAGTCATTGTTCATGACCTTGGCCTCATCAATTCGTAATTGAGGATAGAGTCGGGCCTCGGGATGACGTTGCCGATCGAGGCCTTCATTGCAAAGGGCACCGTGGTGTGGACGAGCGGGATAACGGGGACTTGTTCGTGGACGATGCGCAGAGCGCGGCGGTACACGGCGGCTCGTGCCGCGGGCTCGAGCGTCGCCTGACCTTGGAGCATGAGCGCATGGAAGCGCGGGTCCCTCCAAAAGGCGTAATTCTGCGCCGAGCCCTTCGTCGCTGCATCGCGATCGAGGAGCGTGTAGAGAAAATTGTCCGGATCTCCGTTGTCGCCGGTCCAGCCGATCAGGCACATCGGGTGCTCGCCGTTGCGAATCTTCGCTAAATAGACGCCCCACTCGAACGGCTGCAACGTGACGGCGATCCCGGCGTCGCGCAGCTGGCCGGCGATGACTTCTGCGACCCGCTGCGGATCCGGCAGATATGGCCGCGGCGCGGTTCCGTAGAAAAGCGCGGTCGCAAAACCGCTGGGGAAGCCCGCCCGTGCCAAGAGCGCCTTGGCCCGCCCGACGTCGCGCGGATACGCGCGTATCGACGGATCGTCGCCCAGCATCCCGGGCGGAAGAAACGTATTTGCGACGAGGCCGTCGGGGCCGTAAAGCCCACGAGCGATCGCATCGAGATCGAGCGCGTAAGCGATCGCCCGCCGCACGAGCGCATCGCCGAACGGTTTTTGCTCGATGTTCAGCGCCAAGTAGGCGACGTTGTTGCTCGGCTGCCGGTAGACGTGCAACGTCCGGTTCATCGCGAGCGCGCGCGCGTCGTCCGGGCGCGGATCGGTGAGCCCGTCGATTTCACCCTTCTCGAGGGATAGCACGCTGGTCGCTTGATCGGGGATGTCACGCAGGGTGACCGTCGCGTACGCGGGTTTCGCGCCGGCGAATACGGGATTGGCAACCAGCGTGATGTGATCGTCCTTGATCCATTCGGAGACCGCATACGGGCCGCTGCCGACAGGCCGCCGCGCGTATGCCCGCGCATCAGCGGCGATCGCCTTGGGCGAACCAAGGGCGAACGACGGCATCGCGAGGACGCGTAAAAACGTCGCCATCGGAGCGCTCAGGACGAACGTGACCCGATCGGGCGCCTCGACGCGAACGTCTTTGAGCTTGCCGGGGAATCCACCAAAGACGTCCTCATAATACGGGTAGATGCCCGTGCCGTGATGCGGGTCGTTCGGGAGACGCCAGCGGTCGAAGTTGAACTTGACCGCCGCCGCGTCGACGGGCGTCCCGTCGGAGAACCGTACACCGCGGCGCAGAACGAACGTCCAGCGCGTCCCGCCGCTCGAGTTCCACGATGTCGCAAGCGCGGGGATCACCTCGAAGGTCCCCGGCTTGAAGGCGACCAGGCCCTGCAAGACTTCGGAGGTGACGTTGAGCGAAAGGCCGTCCGTCTCGTGCGCGGGATCCAAGCCGATGGCGTCTTTCACGCGCGCGACGACCAGCTGCGGAGCGCTCGCGTCCGTGCTCGGGGGGAACCCGGCGAGCAGCGCGCTCGCGAGGAAGATTGCGAGAAGCGCCCTCAATGTGAACGAATCATGAACGACCACGACCGGGTCGAGACGTTGCCGGCGAGGTCCGCGACCCGAACGGTCACGCTGACCGGGCCGTCGTTGACGTTCGAGGTCGGGCTGTAGGTGATGAACGAGCCCGTCCGCGTCGACGCACCGGTCACGTCCTGCCCGTTGACGTTCATCGATGCGCTGCTCGGATTGATCCCGACACCCGATGGAGCGCTGAACGTAGCGTAGATGCTCGGCTTGGGATTGTTCACGCTTTGGTTTTGGGACGGTGCGACGTCCTTGATCTGCGGCGGCAAGGTCGCAACGGAGAGGAGGGTTTGGGCCACCACTTTCGCTGCGCTCTGTTCACCGACGCTCAAGCGCCCGAAGACGAGGACCGAAGCGAAGTTGATCGAGCCTCCGACGACGTACCGCGCGGTATATGTCCCCGGCTGCTCTTCGCGCATCGGCAAACCGGTCAGAAACGAACCGATGTCGTAAGTTGCGCGGCCTCCCGGCGTCCCGGCCAGCGTAACGTCGAAACTCTCGCCGCTGCGCAACGGCCGGCTCGCGTCGATCGAGAACGACGAGATCGTCACGCTTGCGGGGGTCGCTGAAGCGTCGGGAGCAGGCGGAACAGCGGCTCGGCTCGCGATGATCTCGCGTGCTTCTCCGGTCTCGGGGTTCGCGCGGACGATCGCCGCATCGCCGCTGGCCAAGTCGGCGAGCTGCGCCGCGTCGCCGTTGAGCGTGATCGTCGTCGCGCGGCTGGGCGTGACGACGTATCCGTCGGAGAGGACGACGGAGTTGCCCGAGACCGCGATCACTTTCCCCGCTCGCGATGCGTAGAGATCGAGGACCTGCAACACCGAGCCGTCTTTGGCGACGCGGACCGAGACCGAGTCTCCGACGTGGATCGAGCTAAGGCTCCCGTCGACCGTCGTATGCGTCTTCACGTCTTGGATCGTCGTTTTGGTGTTCGCACCGACGGAGAGCGTCCGCGCGTTCCCACCCCGGACGACGGTCAACGCCGGCGGCGAACTGTTTTGGTCGAGCGCCGAGACGATGCCGGTCACGGTCGTCTCTCCAGCCGGACCGGCTTGCGACATGACCGTGGCGCGGCCGACGAGCGATGAGACGATCTGGATGCGATCGCTCTGCTTGTCGTAGGCCGCGACGGCGCCGAGCGCATCGGCGATGAAGCGGAGCGAGACGTACGTGGAACCGCCTTGCTCGGTCGCGGGTGAGTCCATCTTTACCAGGCGATTGTTGATCTTTGCTTGCGCGCTGCCGACCGTGATGCGAATGGTCGCGCTGGGCGCATTCGCAACGACCGAATTCCCTTGGCGCGAGACCGCGATCGCCAGCGCCGCGAAGACCGGTGCGATCGGGACGAGGACGCGGCCGCCGGAGACGATCGGCGGCGGGTGCGGCGGCAGGCGCGTCCCGTTGACGAAGACCGCCAGCTTGCGCGTCGGAATCTCGCCGCGAAATGGACGCGGAGCTTCTTTGCCCACGGCCTGCGCGCAGAGCATCGCTGCCAGCAGCGCCGCGGCCGGCCAGCGGCCCGAGATCAACGGCTTCCCTCCAACACTTCGCGATAGACTTCGGCGGTCGACATGGCGAAACGCTCCCACGTATACGGCCGGACTCGCTCTTTTCCCCTTGCCGTCCGCTCCCGCCACGCCGGCGAGCCTTGCGCCGCGTCGGCGAGCAGCGCGCGCAGCGCCTCCGTATCGCGAGCATCGAACAACGCAGCGTCATCGCGCACGACACTCGAGACGCACTCGCGCGCCGCGATCACGGGAGTCCCTGCGGCCATCGCCTCCAGCATCGGCAGTCCGAAGCCCTCGGCAAGCGCGGGGTGGACGTACGCCAACGCTCCACGATAGAGCTGCCACAAGCGCTCCTCGCTCACCGTCCCCAGTTCCACGAGCTTCCGCTTCCCTCGCTCGAAGCGTGCGAAATGCGCGGGGTGCTCCCCCGTACCGGTAAGATACAAGTCGACCTCGATCTCCGGCGGGAGCGACGACCAGGCGGCGAGCAAGGTCGCGACGTTCTTATGAGGGCGCAAGTTCCCCGAATAGAGGAAGTACGGCCGGGCGGCGCGCTCGACCGCCGTCTCGGCGGCACGGGCGGGATCGTAGCCGAGCGGCGTTACCCGGCAACGCTCGCGCGGGACGCCGAGGTAGCGTTCGCACTGGTCCACAGTGCGCTCGTCGCCCATGACGAGGAACCGTGCGCGTTGCGCTAGCGGCCGCGCTACCGTCGCATAGTACAGCGCGACTCCCGGTCCATGCAGCTCCGGGTAGATGACGTGGATCAAATCGTGAATCATCATGATGTAGGGCCGCGGCGCCAACAGCGGCGCGAAGATCGTCGTATAGTGCGTCAGGCGAGGGCGCATCCGCGCAATCCGCAACGGCATGAGGATCTGCTCGTCGAACCCCAAGTTCGCTCCGCCATGCAGCGGCGCGACCGTTAGGTCGGGCGCGACCCGCGGCAGGTACTCCACGAGCCGAGTCGCGTAGGCGCGCATTCCGAATGACATGCGGCGGGTCAGGCGAACATCGAGCGCGACATCGACGTTCATGCGGCCAAGACGCCGCGATACACGTCCGCCGTCGCGCGGACGGTGCGGTCCCACGTCAACATGCGCGCCGCGGCTTGCGCGGCCGCGCCACGTCCCCTCATTGCATCCGGTTCCGCTTGTGTGCGGGCCAATAGCGCGCGCAGCGCTTCGACATTCCGCGCCCCGAAGAGGAGCGCATGCTCGCGCAACGGCTCCGGCGCGCTCGTCGACGTCGCGATCACCGGCGTCCCGCACCACATCGCCTCGAGCATCGGGAAGCCGAAGCCCTCGCGCAGCGAAGGATGGACGTACGCGCGCGCGCCGCGATAGAGCCGTGCCAGGCGCTCGCGGGAGACGTTCCCCAAAAACACGATCCGCGCGTCTTCGCGTCGATAAGGGGCGAGCCGCTCGCCCAAATCGTCGTCCCCCGTCAAGTAAAGATCGACGCCCGATCCGGCCGGCAACCCATGCCACGCCGCGAACAACGTCTCCAAGTCTTTGTGCGGCCGGTGGTTTCCGACGTACAAGAAATACGGTCGTGGCGTTTCCTCCGGTACGACGCCCTCGCCGAAGCCCTCCTCGAGGCCGAGCGGGACCACCGCGATTCGCGCAGGATCGACTCCGAGCAGCTCCCGCAGATCGTCGCGCGTCCTCGGATCGTCCGTGATCACGCGCGCCGCACGATGCAGCACCGAACGAACGAACAGGCGATAGTACGGTTGAACCTTCGATTTGGCAAATTGCGGAAAGCGCAAGTCGATCAGATCGTGGATCGTCACGATGAAACGCGCCGGGATCGCAAACGGCGTGTACGGCGTCAAGAAATGAACCAGCCTCGGCCGCCGCCGGGCGATTTCGAGCGGAATCCCGATCTGCTCGCGCAGATCGAAGTTGTCACCACCTTCGAATGCTTCGATGCGCAGATCGGGCGCGACGGCTGGAAGCCGCTGCACGAGCTCCCGCGTGTATGCGCGCATGCCGTCCGACATGTGCGAGGTGATGCGCGCGTCGACGAAGACGTCTACCGGAGACGTAGGGCTTTCCAATGCACGACAACCGGATACAACTCCGACCAAAAGCCGACGTAGAGACCGCGCCAGCCGTCAAGCAACATTCCGCGCAGGAGCAAGTGCGCGAAGAACCGAGCAACCGCGCGCGTCGCGACGAAACACAGACGCGGAACCGAGGTGCGCAGCCCCAGGGACTCGAGTGTCGTATATTCGGCGAACTTCTGCTGGTACGTCGCAATCGACGGATACGAATAGTGAACGAGCGAGCCCGCCAGCTCGCCGACCGGACCGTCGACAATCCAGCGCTCGTGCACGTCCGCCGATCCGCGGGTCTCCGGATGCGCCTCGAGCCGCGCGCGGTCGGTGCGAAAGAGGCGCACCAGCGGCTCACCGGTCCAGCGGCGGATCGGCCGGCCGCAAAACCACGAAGTGCGCCGGACGATATACGCCTCCGCGTCTTCAGGCGCTCCGGCCAGCGCTTGGGCCAGACGGGGATCGAGCGCTTCATCGGCGTCGAGCATGAACGTCCACGGCGTCTTGACCCGAGAGACCGCATACCGGCGTGCGTCGACGAAGCCCGTCCAGCCGCGGCGTTCGACCCGGGCACCTAGCTCCGTCGCGAGCACGACGGTGTTGTCCGCGGATTCGGCATCCAGAACAAAAACCGGCATGTCGATCGGGAGTGAGCGCAGCGCTCGCGCGATCGTGCGTTCCTCGTTGCGGGTCAGCACGACGGCCGTAATGCGATCGGGGTTCAGCTGCGCGTGAGCTCGATCTTTTTGCCCGGTTCGCTCTTTGCGCGGGCAAGGGTCGCTCCGATGAAGTCGCGGTAGAGCGGGGACGGGCGCGTCGGCCGCGATTTGAATTCCGGATGCGCTTGCGTCCCGACGAACCACGGATGAACGTCTTGCGGCAATTCGATCATCTCGACCAGCGTCGTTCGCCCGACGGCATGGTGACCTGAGAAAAACATCCCATGCTCTTCGAAGAGTGCTTTATAGCGGTTGTTGAACTCGTAGCGGTGCCGGTGCCGCTCGCTGATCTCGAGCTCACCGTACGCCTTAGCCGCGAGGGAACCGGGCTCGAGCGTGCACGCGTACGCACCCAATCGCATCGTCCCGCCCTTGAAATCGAGATTGCGCTGCTCGGGGAGGAAGTCGATGACCGGGTCGGGCGTGGCCTCGTCGACCTCACTCGTCATCGCGTCCGCTAGGCCGCACACGTTGCGCGCGAACTCGACGCACGCAAGCTGCATCCCATAACAGATCCCCAGGAACGGGATCTTACTCTCGCGCGCGAATTGCACGGCGCGCAGCTTGCCTTTCACGCCACGCGCACCGAAGCCCGGCGCGACCAAGATACCGTCGACGTCGGCCAGCGCGCTGACGCCTTCTTCTTCGACCGTCTCGGAATCGACGCGGATGATCTCGACCGCGGAATGGTGGTAGATGCCCGCATGATTGAGCGCCTCGGCGATCGAGATGTAGGCGTCCTTGAGCTCGACGTACTTCCCGACGAGCCCGACGCGGACGCGGTGCTCGGGAGCTTCGATGCGCTCGACGATCCCGGCCCACTCTTCGAGGTCCGGGGCACGGTCTGGAAGCTTCAGCTTGCGGACCGCGGCTTGCGCGAGGCCTTCGGCCTCCAGGTTGAGCGGGACGCGGTAGATCGTCTTGGCATCGCTGTTCTGCACGACCGCGTTCGCGGGGACGTCGCAGAACAGCGCGATCTTCTCCTTGAGGTCCATCCCGATCAAGTGCCCTGAGCCCGTGCGGATCACGATCGCGTCGGGCGTGATTCCGATGGCACGCAGCTCGCGGACCGAGTGCTGCGTCGGTTTCGTCTTGAGCTCGTCGGCCGCGCCGAGATGCGGGACGAGCGTCAAATGAACGAACATCACGTTCTCGTCGCCGACGTCGTAGCGCACCTGGCGGATCGCTTCGAGAAACGGCAAACCCTCGATGTCGCCGACGGTCCCGCCGACCTCGACGATGCACACGTCGGCACCGCTTGAATCGGCGACGCGGCGAACTTGCGCCTTAATCTCGTTCGTGATGTGCGGAATGACTTGGACGGTCGCACCGAGATAGTCGCCGCGCCGTTCTTTCTCGATGACGGACTGGTAGATTTGGCCGGTCGTCACGTTGTTGTGGCGCGTCAACGGCTCGTCGATGAAGCGCTCGTAGTGACCCAGATCGAGGTCGGTCTCCGCGCCGTCTTCGGTGACGAAGACTTCCCCGTGCTGATACGGGTTCATCGTCCCGGCGTCGACGTTGATGTAGGGGTCCAGTTTCTGGACCGAGACCGAGATGCCCCGGCTCTTCAACAATCGTCCCAATGAGGCCGCCGTGATCCCCTTCCCGAGCGAACTCACGACGCCGCCGGTGAAGAAGATGTATTTTGCCATTGGGGACTTCATTTTTCGAGTCGACCGAAGGCAGCCCCTTGCCTAGTGCAGCCGGTCGCTGATTTTTTCCAGTCCGGCCAGGGCGCAGGCTTCGTCTTTGTCACCGCCGGGTGCGCCGGCAGCGGCGATGGCTCCGATCGTATCATTGCCGACTTTGATCGGCACGCCACCTAGCCCCATCGCGAGTTGCGGATCGTAGACGGCGGGATTGAAGCCGCCCGCGGCGACCCTTTTTGTGAAGTCCCCGGTCGAGATCCCTAGCAGAGCGGACGTGTAGGCTTTGCGGCGGGTGACCTCCCTGCTGAAACCGCCCGCGCCATCGCCGACGAGAACCACCTTGGGCATGCCGGTGCGATCCGCGATGGTGACGCTCACGTTGTAGCCTTGCGCCTTGCATGCAGCGATCGCCGCCTGTGCCGCTTCTACGGCTAGCGCAAGGGGAAGGACCTTATGCGTCTCCGTCGGCAGGTCAGCGGCCCGAGCGCTGATGCTGGTAAAAACGCAGAGGACCGCGGTAGTTACGACTGCACAGGATCGGATCATTTGTTACCTCCGCCGGATGTTAGGTCTTTAGAAGATCACCGCGACGTAACGTTCTAAGCCCCCGTAGTCGCAGCCGATTTCGATTCCAGCATCCGGAAACACCGATTCAGCGGCTTCCGCCAACGCGTCGATCGTTCCCGGAGCCGCTTCGAGGAAGAGCGCGCCGCCCGGACCGATGACCGGTCCGGCTCCGTCGAGGAGCTTGCGATACAGGACGAGGCCGTCCGCGCCCCCGTCGACCGCGACGCGCGGCTCATAGCCGACCGGATGCGGCACCGCTGGTACGTCCGCACTCGGTACGTACGGTAGATTCGCGACGACGACGTCGAAGCACCCGAGCCCGCGGAGCGGTTCGAGCAGATCGCCGTGAGCAAACGCGACGCGTTGCGCGACACCGAGCCGGTGTGCGTTGTCGCCCGCAACCGCAAGCGCTTCCGCCGAAACGTCGGTCGCCACCACTTCGATCCGTTCGTCCTCGGCAGCAAGCGAGATCGCGATCGCACCGGACCCGGTCCCGATGTCGGCGACCCGCACGAGCGGGACGGGAAGGCCACGCACGTAGTCCAGGACGGCTTCGATCAGATGCTCGGTCTCCGGCCGTGGAACCAAGACGCGCCGGTCGACGGAAAACGTGCGGCCGTAAAAGCCGGCGTGGCCGGTGATGTACGCGACCGGTTCGCCGTGCTCGCGGCGAGCGACCATTCCATCGAAGCGCTCGGCAATGGGGGACTCGAGTTGGGTCTCTGGGTGCGCGAGGAAATGCGCTCCCGTCAACCCGCACGCCTCTTCGAGCAAGATGCGCGCGTCGAACGGCGTGATCCGGCTCGTGGCGCGCGCGAGCGCGTCCGCGACGGTCATCGTTATGCTGCCGACGTCGCTCCCGCGAGGAGCCGCGCCTTCTCGTCCTTTTGCAATTCCTCGACGAGACGATCGAGGTCACCCTCCATGATCCCGCGGATGTTTCCGAAGTTCTGATTGATGCGATGATCGGTCAATCGGTCTTGCGGAAAATTGTACGTTCGAATTTTTTCCGAACGATCGCCGGTCCCGACTTGGCTGCGCCTTAGCGACCCGACCGCTTCCTCCGCCTCGCGCTGTTTGCGATCGAGCAGGATGCTGCGCAGCATCTGCATCGCGCGCTCGCGGTTCTGCAGCTGCGAGCGCTCTTCTTGACTCGCGACGACGACGCCGCTTGGGACGTGCGTGATACGGATCGCGCTCTCGGTCTTGTTGACGTGCTGTCCGCCGGCACCGCTCGACTTGAACGTATCGATCTGTAAGTCTTTGGGGTTGACCTCGATCTCGACTTCTTCGGCTTCCGGCAAAACCGCGACGGTCGCGGTGCTCGTGTGGACGCGGCCGGACGCTTCGGTCACCGGGACACGCTGAACGCGATGGACGCCGCTCTCGTATTTAAAGAAACGATACGGCTCTCCGCCCTTGATCGACATGACCACTTCCTTGGCGCCGCCGCTCTCGCTCTCGCTTTGCGAGACGATCGCGACGTGCATCTTCTTCGACTCCGCGTAGCGCGCGTACATCCGAGCCAGCTCGGCTGCGAACAAGCTCGCCTCCTCGCCGCCGGCGCCGGCGCGAATCTCTATGAAGACGTCCTTGGCATCGTTGGGATCGCGCGGAAGCATCAGCTCTTGGAGGCGAGCCTCGAGCTTCTTGCGATGCTCGCGCAAAATCGTGGCTTCCTCTTCGGCTAACGCGTGCAGTTCGGCATCGGCGCGATCTTCGAGCAGCACCTCGTTGGATTCGATCGCGTGGAGCGTCTTGCGGTACTCGCGGTAGACGTTCACCGTCTCTTCGAGCGCAGCGCGTTCTCTGACGAGCGCCGTATAGCGTTCTTGATCGAACCCGCCGCTCGTATCGGCGAGCGCGGCCTCGATCTCATCGAAGCGCTTGGAGAGGGCCTCCAAGCGGTCGTTCAGTTGCACGGCACCGTCCCGCTAAAGCGCGGCGGCGGCTTCTTCCTCTTGCTTCTTCCGACGACGGGCTGCCGCTTCAGCCTTCTTCTTTTCCGTGCTCGCGACGCGCTGATTGAACTTATCGACCCGTCCCGCGGTATCGACGAACTTCTGCTGACCCGTGAAGAGCGGGTGACACGCCGAGCAAATCTCGACGTTGATCTCAGGCAGCGTCGAACCGGTCGTAAAGGTGTTCCCGCAAGCGCAGTGGACCCGAGCCTGGGGATGCCATTTGGGGTGGATTTTCTCTTTCATAGCCTTTTCTTTTGTCGCAACCATGGGCGCTCGCCGTCGTCCGCTCCGCGGACGGACGCTCACCCTTCCACAGCGTCCCGATTATACCACCCCTGGCAAGGGGAGCCGGGCCAACTGCGAAACACTAGCGAGTTTTAGCCAGGAGCTTCTGTGAACGTTCGCCTCATCGGAATTGCCCTTATCGCAGCCGCCGCCGTTGCAACGGCCGCGGCCGGAGTCGCTCAACAATCGCCGTCCGGCCCGCTCCCGCCGCCCCAGCCGTACCCGGGGCGGACGGCGCCACCGGCCAACGCGCCGATCGTAGCGCCGACGTCAGCGCAGCGCGGGCGTCCATCTCCGAAGCCCTCCGGGAAGGCGACCGAGACTCCGCCGCCACCTCAGTTCACCAACCTGAGCGGGGTCTGGGAGATCGAGGAGCAGCCGGGCGGGATGCAAACGATCTACTCGCATTTGCGGATGCAGCAGAACGCGGACAACACCGTCACCGGGTACTGGCTGCGCGGCAAACAGCTGCTCCCGTTCAACGGCGCTTTCGACGGGAGACAATTCAAGCTCGTCGTGCAAGACGGAAAGACGCAAGCGACCTTTGCCGGATACGAAGATAATTTCAGCGACATGATCGGATTGATCGACCTGGGGAACGGCAAGCCGCCGATTGCGTTCACGGCGTCGCACCGCGCCAAGAGCGAGTTCTTCAACGGACTCAACATCGGCCCGGGCATCGGCGGCGCTATTCCGCAAGGCGGCAGCGGCCGCTAACCTTGGAAGATCACCGCTTCGGCTTCCGAACGCGCGCGCTGCACGCCGGGACCCCGCCGGACCCGACGACGGGGGCGCGCGCGCTCCCGATCTATCAGAGCACGAGCTTCGTCTTCGATTCTACGGAGCACGCGGCCGAGCTCTTCGCGCTACGCACGTACGGCAATATCTACACCCGCATCGGAAACCCGACGGTCTCGGCTTTCGAAGAGAAAGTCGCGAGCCTTGAAGGCGGGCTCGGCGCGCTGGCAACGTCGAGCGGACTCGCAGCGCAGCTGATCACGATCCTCGCGGTCGCACAAGCCGGAGACCACCTCGTTGCCTCGGCGAACCTCTACGGCGGGACGGTCACGCAATTCACGGTGACCCTCAAACGGATGGGGATCGAGGTCACATTGATCCCCGGCGGCGAAGCGCCGGCGATTTCGGATGCGATCCGTCCGAACACGAAGGCCGTCTTCACCGAGACGATCGGGAATCCGGCGGGGAACGTCGCCGACCTGCGCGCGCTCGCCGACGTCGCGCATCAAAACGGGATTCCACTCGTCGTCGACAACACGTTCGCTTCGCCGTATCTGTGCCGTCCGATCGAGCACGGCGCCGACATCGTCGTCCATTCGGCGACGAAGTTTCTCGGCGGCCACGGGACCGCACTCGGCGGGGTCATCATCGAATCCGGAACATTCCCCTGGGGCGCCGGCAAGCATCCGCTCCTCTCGACCCCCAGCCCCGGCTACCACGACATGAACTTCGCCGAGACGTTCGGCGAATTTGCGTTCCTCATGCGGGCGCGCGTCGAGGTACTGCGCGACGTGGGAGCGGCGCTCTCGCCGATGAACGCATTCCTGCTCGTCCAGGGGGTCGAAACGCTCTCGCTGCGCATGGCGCAGCATGTCGAAAACGCGCGCGCGATCTCCGCTCATCTCAAGGCGCATCCGGCGGTCGCGTGGGTCAACTACGCGGGTCTGCCCGATAGTCCGTACTATGAACGCGCGCTGCGGTATCTCCCGCAAGGGGCCGGCTCGATCTTCACCTTCGGTTTACGCGGCGGCCGCGAGGCCGGACGCATCTTCATCGAAGCGCTGGAGCTGTGGAGCCATCTCGCGAACGTCGGCGACGCGAAGAGCTTGGTAATCCATCCCGCGACGACGACGCATCAACAGCTCACCGATGCGGACATGATCGCGGCCGGCATCTCGCCGGAGATGATCCG